>Ga0315280_10006565_pt1 | contig 16009 bp, 11 predicted proteins | sample YL17G06_40_MG_FD_203697 | JGI IMG/M metagenome (GOLD analysis project Ga0315280, IMG submission 203697) | Sediment microbial communities from Yellowstone Lake, YNP, Wyoming, USA - YL17G06_40 | ecosystem: Environmental > Aquatic > Freshwater > Lake > Sediment | place: USA: Wyoming | collected... | reverse complement strand
CGCGACTACGAAGTGCTTCCCGAAACCAGCGAAGCCCTGATCCAGATCGCCATGATCAATCTGATGCTTCATCGCCTTTGCCCTGAACGAAAACGAAAGAAAAATGAATTCTAAAACACGCTCTTACAAGGGCGCGCGCCTTTTCTATACGTCGCTTGGCGGACCGCAGGATTTCGAAAACGCAACTTTTCAGCGTTTGCTTGCAAATGCGCTTTTTTGGGCAGCGGACCGAAAGATCGAGCGCAAGGACCTTCCGCCGCCACCCCAGAGACCAAGACCCGAAGGCAATCTTCGACTTCGCCTTCGATCCCGGGTCGAAACGTTCAAGGGAAGCGGCATTTGGGATGAAGTTCACGTCGAGAAAGAGTTTCCAATTGCCGAGACAGCGATTCTTCTTTGCGACATGTGGGACAAGCATTGGTGCAGTGGTGCGACTGCGCGTTGTGAAGTGCTGGCAAAGGAAATGAACTTGGTGCTAAATGCCGCGCGCGATAAAGGCGTGCAAATTATCCATGCCCCGTCGGAGACCATGTTCTTTTACGCCGACTGGCCGCAGCGACGGCGGATGATGATGGCTCCGCCGGTTCCTCTCCCCAAGCCGTTGGACCTGTCCGATCCTCCGCTTCCGATTGACGCTTCGGACGGCGGCTGCGACACCGGTGAAAAGCCCTCATACCCCGCGTGGACACGCCAAAGTCCACATATTGAGATCGGACCATACGACGGGATCACCGACAATGGTCGGGAGGTCTATTGCTTCTTGGCGCAAAACGGGATCAAGAATCTCATTCTCATGGGCGTTCACACCAATATGTGCGTCCTCGGGAGATCCTTTGCCATTCGGCAGATGGCCCGGTGGGGAATCCATTGTGTTCTTGTTCGCGACCTTACAGACGCGATGTATGATCCCAAAGACCCTCCGCACGTCGGCCACGACGAAGGGACCCAGCTGGTCGTGCAACACGTTGAGAAATACTGGTGTCCTTCGATCTTGAGCAGCGATCTGCTTAAGGGGTTGCCCTAGGTCCCACGCCAACTTCTGGCAAATTCCTCAGCCGTCGTTTGACCGCTCGCCAAGCAGACAAAAAACAGACCAAAACCAGATGCGGCCAAGAGACTTGGGAGAAGACTCTGTAGTAGGTTCAGTGGCGCGATATATTGCAACGAGCTAGATTGTGCGGAGGAGGAGTCAAACCATGGAACAACTGTTTCGCGTGCCGACAGTGGCAAAACTGCTGGACGTCAGCAAGAAACGTATTTATAACCTCATCCAGGAAGGCAAACTCGAGGCGATCAACCTGGGAATTCGCCAGACTCGCGTCACACGCGAAAGCCTTGAGGCCTATGTCCAACGGCTCCGAAAGCGCCGACGGGTGGAACTGGGGCTCGAAGAGGACGATCCCAACGCCCCCTTTTTCCCCGACGAAAAGGTCCGACTTTAGATTTCGGATTTCGGAATGTGACATGCGGCTTGAAAGGTTGTTTCTGTTGGCGTCTTAGCGTCTTGGCGTGAGGGAAACAATCTCCGACCATGGTTTCGCAGACACTGACCATCCTGAGACTGAAATTCCGCATCGCGGACAACTATCTCCGCAACGTCAGGAAACATATCTGGGTCCATCTGTTGCTCGGCGTGGCGATCACGGCAGTTCTATTGGTCGGCGGCGGGTGGCTGCTCTACGAGGTTTTCGAGTTTCTTCTGGGACAGGAGGTTTTTGGTCCCCCGCTGGTAGAACGGCTGTTGGGTATGGTCTTGATGGCCTTTTTCTCGATGCTGGTCTTCAGCAACCTGATCATCACGCTGACGACGACTTATATTTCCAAGGAAGTCGAGTTTTTCATGGGTCAACCGCTCAGCTTCCGTCAAATCTTCACGCTGAAGCTAGGCGAGTCGGTCCTTTATAGCTCTTGGGCGTTTTTGCTGTTGTCGCTTCCGATTTTTGTTTCCTTTGGAGCGGCGCGGCGTGTGGATTCGAGTTTCTACGGCGGCGTTTTCTTGTTGATCATCCCCTTCACAGTCATCCCGGGCGCATTGGGCGCGCTCCTGACGATGGTTCTCTCCGCCTATTTTCCGGCGCGTAGAACGCGCACGCTGAGCATCGCTCTGGCGGCGGTTGTCATTGTTCTCGTTGTCGTCATGGTGCGTTTGGTGGGCGGGCGGGAAATGATGCGCCAGACGAGCCAGCCGGATCTTCGGCGGATTATGTCCTTTCTGACGGTCGGAGCCATTCCGATTTTCCCGAACTATTGGCTGGCACAGGGGACTGTGGCATTATCGGACCGCCGTTGGGGTGATTTCATCTATTGGCTGGCCATGCTGACCAGCACGGCGCTCATGTCGGTCCAGATTTGTCTGTGGCTGATCGAACCGCTTTACTATCGCGGTTGGTCGCTGGCGCGAGAATCGTCCTCGCAGGTCGAAGTCAAAGGCGGACGGTCGCTACTCGACCGGATCGGCGCGCATCTGCCTGTGCGCACGCCATCGGACCGCGCTCTGGTTGTCAAAGATATGAAGACGTTTTGTCGCGACCCCGCCCAGTGGACCCAGCTCATCATCCTGTTCAGCTTGCTGGTGATTTACATCACGAGCATTCGCAATGCGGCTTCGAGTCCCACCGCCGCGATAGACCTGCTCTTGCCCAAGTGGCGGATAATCCTTTCGTTTCTCAACATGGGCGGCACATGTTTCATTCTCTCCATTTTCACCACCCGATTCGTCTATCCAATGCCAAGCCTGGAGGGGAAACAATACTGGATCATCGGTCTGGCACCCATCGCGCGCACCCGTCTGCTCTGGGAAAAGTATATCTTGAGCTGGATTGTCTCGTTCGTCCTGTCCGAATCGCTGATGATTTTTTCCAACCTCCTGCTTCGCGTTGAGCCGTTCATCATGTGGCTCTCGACGGTGACGATTCTGTTTGTCTCGTTCGGCCTGACAAGCCTTTCGATCGGGCTGGGCGCGCTGACGCCCAATTTCAAGGAAGACAACCCGGCGCGAATCGCCAACGGTCTGGGCGGGACGGTTTGCGTGTTCTTGAGCTTGATCTACTTGGGCGCCATCGTTGCGCTCGAGGTGCCTCTGGCGACGCGCGTTCTTTTGCGAGGCATCCCTCTGCTCGAGCACGTTTTCTCGTTCACCATCGGGCTGTGTTTCGCGGGCTTCGTCGTGCTGAACGCGGCGGCTGTTATCCTGCCGATGTATTTTGGTCTCCGCCACTGGCAAAGAATTGAGTTCTGAGAGGCGCGGAAGGTGGTTGTTCCGCCCTTCCGGTCCACAGAGACCCGATCAGGGAGATCTTCGTCGTTTCAACCGATCTAAAAAGCGGTAGGTTGGCGGCTCGGCGTAGCTTCGACGACAACAACACGACGCGGGGGAATCTGGATGGTAAAGTCTTTCAGCTCATCGCCCGTCAGACCCGATGCGATTCGTTTCTTTCCGACAAAGACTTCGAACTGCCGCCGAGCCGACAAGCTATGGATCGCCAGGTGCGTTTCTTCCTCTATGTCGCCGGGGTTGTAAACGTGGACAAGACGACCGACCCGTTCGGCCAAATCGAATCCTCCGGCGCGCGGCGCAAGCACCAGCAACCGTTCGTTGTCGCACGAAGCCAAACCGCCCCCAAAGGTGAGATAATTCAGGAGCACCTCAACACTGGTGCGAGGCGATTGGTGTGTTTGGCGCAGCGGATTCTCATAGGCGACATAGGGAAAACGCCGATAGGCTATCGCTGTCGGTATGTCTTCGTTGCGATAGCTGACTTGGCGGCCGTCGGCTGCGGAGCCGGTGCGCTGCTCGCGGGCCGCCGGAAAAACTCCGCAAAATGTCCGGCTCCACAGCCACATCAGATCGTAGAAGCCCGTGGGGTTGTCGGCTCGAAATCCCAACCAATAGGTGATACAGCGCAGACTGTCCGATGTCTCCAGGGGGGAGCACTCCATCGGTCGGTCGTTCCCGGCAGCCGTAGCATTTGCGAAACCGCGTGTGTCGAAGTCGGGATCGGTGGAATCGTTGAAGGTGCTGTAACATAGCGAAACCAGACAACGGGCCAAAAGGCCGGCTATCTCGATATACGGCTCGTCGCGGCGTTGCTGGTAGGCGATCAAATTGGACAGAATGGCATGGCCATAAACGAGTGGACGGACCTCGGTCATGGCCGCGATCGTTTTCGGTCTTTCCTCCTGCCCAAGACACAGGAACCGGCCACGTACCGCGCTATTGACGCGCTCCAGGCAAGCCAATCCGGTCTCAATCAAACCTTTGTCCCCAGACAGTTGGCCCGTCAGTAAATACGCCTCGCCTCGAAATACGTCTAGGCCAAAATCTCTCTGGAGGTCGTTTTCCCTGCTAGCTGCGATCATTTCGCGCATCTGATCCAATGCTCGCCGTGTGGCTCCCTGAAGCACATCGTTGGGGAACATTTGCAGATAGCGAAGCAAAGGCAGGATCTCGTGGAAGAGGCAACTTTGTTCCTCCGACATCCACCTCGCCCCATTTATCGCAATCGCAACGCGCTCGACCAACCGTTCGCACACTTTGAGGAAGTCCTCGCGGCGTGTCACATAACACTGATAGCCGAGTGCGCCAAGCCACGGCGTAAGCAAAGCAAGGGAGAAACGGCCGGCGTTGGCGCTGGTGCCCTCCACATAGTTGACGATTCCAGCCTCCGGCGAATAGAGGCCCGGGACCTCGTCGCCCGCGATCATTCCAACCAGCCAGGCATTGGCTTCGGCCAAAGTGACTTTCTTGGTACGAGCACGCTGCTCGGCATCCACCACCGACGCCTTCGGGAAATGGTGACGCAAGCTCCGTTCAAACGTGCCATAGAACCACAGATCGAGCGTCCCTCCGGGCATCTCCGGTGAGAAGCTGATCGAGACGCGCTGGCGATAATTCTCGTTTCCCTCGAAGAAGACGTTAGGCTCAGTTGAAGCATTGCATCGGGGGTCTAACACACCGACGAGAAACTCGTACGCCCGATGGCCGTCCACAAAGTCCGTTGGTGCCACACACAGAGCGCGGAAGCTGCATATATCCCAATGGCCGAGAAGCGTCACATACCGTTCGGGGCTTTCGCCGGGCGTCAGTCGGAGGCAACAAATCGGCGTTCGCGTGCTACAGGCTCCGTGCGCCAACTGGTTGGAAGGGCCCTGGATCGGCAGGATTCTACCAGCCTGTAGAGCCCGATGCTCTTCGCCACGCCAGTGGGTCAGCGGGTTCTGACCGGTCATGCAAAGGACTTCTTCGTGGCCGTCATATTCGTAGGGAGTCTCGAATCGGCTGAAACATTCGAACAGCTCGATCCTTTGCAGCGGGATGATTTCGGTCGTAATCGTGAAGCCCGGCCAACGAGATTCGGCGCCCACAGAAACCGACCATTCGATTGGCACGCCGAAGTAGCTGTCTTGTCCTGTGAAGCGTACCAGCACCCGCTCGGCCGTGTCTGCGACGATCTGCCAGTCGCTTGCCTTTGGGCGAACATGGCCCAACGTCAGCCACTCGTGGTTCTTGAACCGCAACATGCGCCGGTCACCGTGCCACATCCATACCGGCACCCAGGAATCGTCCTGGCGTTCGAACTGCGCGCGCGACTCGCCGTGACCGATCTCGATTCGGTCTTCGGATGTGCGCACATAGACTGTGAGCATTCTACGCTCCCCGCACTTCCTGCCTCAACCCACTACGAACTTCCCAATCGAACAAATCTTGCGAAACATCACAAACAGTCTTCTACAACCAAACCCCGTGAGTTGCAAACGCTAATTTGACTCATTAGTCGAATGCCGACAGATGTGTCTATCAACCCAATGTGTAGATCGAGACCATCCACGGCCCGCCATCAAGAAGATTGATTTCACGAGGCTATCGGCCTGGAAATGGGCGCGGTTGGAATTCGAGTTCCCATTCGGTGAGCGATGATGACTAGGATCGAGCACCCAGATTACGAGGCAGAATCCCGTCCCTACCGACGCCACAGGGAGTGGTTTTCCTTTGTGTCATTGCCGCTTTGCGCCAGCAAAGAAAAGCGACCATCAACACTCAAAGACACGAAGAGGGCATCTCGCTCTATGGGCCTACGTCGGTGTCTATCGGCGGTTTCTGAAAGATCGGAGTCAATATTGATTCTCTTACCTGTCCAGGAACCTGGCCATAGCAGCCCGCGCTTGTTCCAGTGCGGGCAATCCTGCAACTCTGACCAGTCGAATACCCAAATTGGAAGCGATCGGCTCGAGCAAATGGAAGGTTTCTTCCTTTTTGACCAAGATCTCTTTGGGCAAGAATTCGATGTTTTCCACGAAGTTCAAGAACTCACCCACAAATCTGGACTTATGTTCTGCTGCTTTTGCCAGCTGAAAGGTCAGTATCAGACCAGAATGGTGCTCGACGCAGAAGGTTAGGTAGGGGTAATAGGGTCTCTGTGCTTTTTCTCTCACTCCCCGCGATGAATAGAAGGAATCAATTTCCCAAATTCCCTGGCGTTGAGCAATCGTTCTATTGATTTTTTCTAATCGCTGCTCGTCCACAGGCACATCTACGGTTTCCGTCTCTTTCAACGGCGACGGTTCCAACCACGCATCCGTCCACTCAAAATCATCTCGATCCTTTTTGGGCACGCGCACGAAAAACTGATTCTCTCGGGGAGGATTCAGCATTTCGGGATTGTTTTTGTAGCGCAAAGCAACGGCAACCACTTGGCGCAAAGCCAACGTCAGATAGATTGCTTCGTCACTCGACAAAAACCACGGAGAATAACCTGGCAGGTAGTTTCTGAATAGCGGCCAGGAGTTGTGTCCTCGGAATTTGAGCCCCAGCGCTCTTATCACTTGAAGGTCTTTCTTTTCCAAATACTCTCTATCCTCAAACGAGGCCATCAGGCATTTCTGACAATGCAAGACATCCGTTGGCGAGGCAAACTTTTCGCCTGACTGGATTCTCTTCAGACCTTCCAATCCTTCGGCGCCGAGATAGACCGCCAGAGCAAAAAGTTCACCGGCATTTCCCATTATACAACAATATCCAATCTCGCCGTTTTCGGGATTCTGAACTCCAAACACATCGCAGTCGTACATGTAGTTCCAACATTCGATGTCCTTGAACTCCATTGCCCTCTCATAGAGGTTCTTCCACTCCTGCACAGACGGTGTTTGATTGCTCATTTCAGTAATCTCCATCAGAGGAATCTTCTTTGCCATCGCGGCGGTGCGTCGCCCCAAAGGGGTCCGGCGGACTGCCAGTTCGCCCAGGGTTTTTCCGGTTTTTGACGACGGAACGGTCGTAGCCACGACCTTAGCATTGGTCAAGAGCCATTTCTGATTTCGGATTGTGAGGTGATACCGCCCTGGTGTCTTTGTGTTGAATGCTTATCTTTTTGGTTCTTCCGCCTTAATGGTGGGTAAGGGTGGTACGAGAATTAGTAGCACGAGCAGCCGCGGCGTCAAGGGCAAGGGTGCTGCGCTTCTTTGGCCTTTGGCCAAACCCTTGACCCTCGCGGCTTTGCTCGTACTTCGAAAGAAGTAGCGACGGCGACGGAGCGCCGACCCTCGCTCTGGCTCTGGAGCGGCACGATTTGGGTTACCCACCATTAATGTGGATGAGCCATCATTAAATACTGCGGACTTTGGGATATGCTTAGCTTCACCCCGTCCATTTTCCAGGAACGTTTGGTCCTGGCGCCGCGCATGTCGAGGAGCGTTCCGCTGCCCGATCCTATGGACAGCGTCAAATCGTGTTGTTCTCCGACGGTCCAAAACACCAGCGCTTCGTTTTGATCCTTGCGCAGCCAGAGGACATAATCATCCTGGTTGTCCGAATCCACTCCATACTGGATAGTATAGCCTTCAAGGGTATGCGTCAACGTTTTGGCCATGAGGTATGCGGCTTTCGGCTTTAGATCATAGGTCATCGTCCCGAAGTGATGTTCTCTCTCATTGGGGTTTGTTCCATCATCTTTCCAGTCATACCATATACTGATAGGAACGCCCTGATAGAGGTTCACGAGAAACTCGCGCACAAGATACTGCGCTTGTTGTTCTTCAGAGAGGCGGGTCTTGTTCCAATTGATGATTGAATATCCCCATTCGCCCGAAAGGATGGGAATTTCTTTTCCCTCGGGGGCGCAACGTTTGATGAGATCGCGCAACCTGGCGTAATCCGAAATGACTGTTTCGGGAGGGGTGGGGCGATAGGGATGGACCGACACGGCGTCAATCCACTTGAGTAGTCCTTTTTTGAAACACTCCTCAAGCCATCCAAATGGTATTGTGGATGAGGCAGGAGCGATGACCAGCGCCGTGGGGTCGGCTTTCTTGATGCCGGGGGCCGCGGCTTCGACCAGCTTGCAGTAGTCTTCAGTGCTTGGCTGCGGTTTCCAGAACTGACTTATGTTTGGTTCGTTCCAGATTTCCCAAACGATTCGTTTTCCTGAATATCGTTTGGCGGCTGCTTCCGCAAAAGCGGCGAACGCCTTGCGACCTTGCTCGGTGCGGACCGACCGGTCCGACTCGTAGAGGCGATTGCTATAGTCGAGGATATAAAGAATCCGTATGCCTCGTTTGACGCATCCTTCGGTCAAGGCATCGCAGCCCGATTTCTCGAATTCATGAACTCCCTTCTTCTTCTCAATAGATTCCCACGACAGGTCCATCCTGAGGAATTTGAATCCCGCATCGGCGATCCAATCCAAGTCGCGAGGTTCGCCCCGGAAATGGATGTTGACGCCAAAGCCATCGGGTATGGTGAGTTCGGGTAGGAGAGAGGCTCCCATCGAGCACAACGCAATGGTTGATAGAGCAAAACATCCAGATAGGATCAGACAACTTTTGGGGTTGAACTTCAGATTACTCATCCTTTTCGCCTCCTGTTTTCGATCCGTCCCCCACACATCGTGCTGACAACGATGTCGTTGAGCCGGACGGGGTTTGTTTATGGTCTGTTGTGGATATAGAGCGGCAACCAGCGGCGCCTTCCTTTTGGGCTTGATGAGGTTGCGTCACCAGCGGCCGTCCAGGTCCCGCTTCATGTCCGGACAGTAAATGTAGAACATCCACTCGCCTGGCGGCGGATTGCCCATCCCACCGCGCCACGGTTCCAAACCCGTGCCAAAGCGATCGGTCATTTTTTATATTCTTCGATCGTGTAGCGCAACGTCCGCTCTTTGCCGTCGCGGAGAATTTTGAACTCGATCCGTGCGCCGACGTGAAGGGAGAGAAAGTAGTTGAGCAGGTCGGTGCGCGAGGTAATACGCAACTGGTCGGCCTGGGTGATAATGTCGCCCACTTCGAACCCCGCTCGAGCCGCCGGTCCTTTGCGGTCATAGATGACTCGCACCACGGCGCCTTTGGTATGGAGCGGCACGCGCAATTGGCGGGCGACCTGCGCCGTGAGATCCAGCACGTCAAAGTCCATCGCATAATTGCGCACGCGGCCGTGCTGGAGAACCTCGTCCACCACCGCCTTGACTCGGTTGATTGGAATGGCAAACCCGATGCCGACCGACCCGCCGGTGCGCGAGACAATGAACGTATTGATTCCCACGATCTCGCCGCGAATATTGACCAGCGGACCGCCGCTGTTGCCGGGGTTGATGGCTGCGTCGGTCTGGATCATGTCCAGATAGATCCGTTCGCGCTCCACGTCTGCCGCCTTATAGTTGCGATGGAGGGCGCTAACGACGCCCAGCGTCACGGTCGGGCGCGGATCGGGAATGGCTTCGCCGAACGGGTTGCCGATCGCCAGGACCCACTCGCCCGGTTGGAGACTATCGGAATCGCCCATGGCGGCAAACGGTGGATTCTGGATGTCGGCCTTGAGCAGCGCGACATCCACACGATTGTCCTTGTCGAGCAGCTGCGCCGAGAGCCGCCGCCCGTCGCTCAACGTCACAAACGGGGAATCAACTTCCGCGATCACATGAACATTGGTCACGAGATGGCCCACGTTATCAATCAACACGCCCGATCCCAAGAAAGGAATCTCGATTCGTTCGGCGGGTCGGGCAAAATAGGGCCAGAAAAAACCCTCGAAGAAGGGGTCCATGTAGTACGTGACGCGGCTGACGGTTCCTCCCATGGCAACAACCGCAGGGCTGGCGGCATTGGCCGCCTTGACGATTGGGTTGTCCGAAGGGTCAGAGGAAAGAACATGGCTGGTTCGGGCATCGGCGGCATAGGCCAAGGATCCCGTGAGATCAACAGTCCTCCCCGTTGACCGGACCTGTTGGAATACGATCACGCCCACGAGGATGAGATTCAGACCAATCAAGAGTGCGACAAGTCGTCGGCTGACCATGGATTCATTTCCTCTTGAGGGGCTTTCGAAACAATGGTGGCCGTCCAAAAGGCCGCGCAGGTCCGATGGTGGCTAACATAGGCATCTTGCCACAAGCGTTTAATGGTTTCGAGCCAGGCTAGCCGTCTTCCAGACGGCTTGCGTCCTGTTTGCCCCCGGCTTCAGCCAGTGGGTTAGAGCAACTATCAGTGGTCCAAGCATGCTTCAGCCCGCTGAAGCCGGGCTCATAGACCCGCTTCCTCTGGGATGGCGCAACTTTTCAGCCAACGGTAACTTGTAGTTCGTTCAAACCGAATCTGTTACATCGCAAAAACCATTAAACGATACTGGCCGGACGCCTATTCTACCAATTCTCAGCGCTCTTGCCTCAGCGGTAGTGCTTCCAATTCTCGATGGCGGCCAGACTGACGGGGAATGACCATACCGATCCTTTTGTCATGCCGCGCGCATTTCTCGAATCCACCCGCCAGTAATAGATCGCTCCAACCTGGAGCGTGGGCGGGTCGAATGATACGCCCATTTGATTGCCCTGAAATTCCGGCGAGGTGATCGTCGCGTTTTGCACGGCGGCCAAGCTTGTGCCGAAATAGACATCGTAGCTGACCGCATCGTCGGCCGGTGACCATCGCAGGATGACATCAAGCCGCGTCGGGCTACCATTGGGCGGATTGGGATTGGCGACCTGTCCCGGCAGATCAGGCATAACTCGGTAGGCGAAGCTCATTGAGAAGACGGCTTTTGGCGCATCCACCACGACATCGTTGAAATAGCCATCGCGATTGTTGTCCACGAGAACATTTCCCGTCAAATCCACGGCATAGAAAAGACCGGGAGTGGGAATCCAGTCTTCGCCCTGAACTCGGATCTGCAAATCCGCCGTAAGTGGTGGCGGCGTCGGGCCGGGCGTATTGTCGTAAACGAAAACATACCCATAGCCCAAATCCCAGGTGCTATTCTTTCCATCGTCAAAACCACATGCCATCTGACCACAGGTATCTCGTTGTCCATCGCCATCTACATCGAGCATGGGATAGAACATGATCGAGTAGGCGGTGAAGCGGTCGTGAGTGGCATTCCAGGAGAACGAATAGGGGGCCGAGTATTCGAACTGTTTGCCCAGCGTAATGCCCTTCGCCGAGACGGCCGTGTTGGCCAACCGCCACGTCACTTCTCCCACTGTAGGGCTGTCCGGAGCATCGGGGTCGCCCACCAGCAGATAATCGCTGAGGTTATCGCTGTTGAAATCATTCACATTTCCATAGGCTCTGTTGTAATTGCTAAACTGGGTAAGCCACATCTTGCGCGCCTTCTGTGCGCCTCCGCCCGCATAGGCGTTGAAAATGCCAACACGCAAGGGTGTGCCAAGGGACGCAAAGCCTTGAGACCGATAGACAATCAGGTCATGCCAACTGTCCCCATTCACATCGGCTGGCCGGAATGGCAGATAGGTCCATTCATCGAGAACGAGAAAACCATCGAGGTCCTGCGGCAGCGTGACCCCGAAATCGGAGGCAACCGACTTGAACAGCGAGCGACGGCCCTTCAGGTCGTAGCCTTCGAAGACCGCCGGTGGCGGCGTTGTCGTGACCATCATGTTTACCAGCATTAAATCCACATAACCATCCTTGTTATAGTCGGAATTGGTGGATGCCGCCGGTTCGATCCACGCGGACGCCATCTCATAGACCCGCGTCCATGTGCTGCTGTAAGGACTGAGGAACTTGCCGCTCGAGTCGAGCAAAGTGATGTTGGCGGTCAGGATGGAGCTGGTAAAATCGCCTCGGCCAAACGTGTAATAAAGGAAAAGTTCTGGCTTGCCGTTATTGTCGAAATCGCCGCTGACCCCCTGCACCGCAGCGCCGCCAAGGTGATCTATGGTCAGGGTGGGAAGGCAGCGCGGAGCACCAAAAGGAAAATCAATCCCAGTTCCCGGGTCCGCAGGATCGGAATCCAGGGTTCTCGACCAAATCGGCCTGCCGTTGCGCCCGTCATAGCAAGTGATCACGAACTGGCGGTTCTCGTTGGGCTGGCTATTGCAGAGGAAGAAGTCGGGGTAGTCATCGCTGTTGAAGCTGACGTTCGGCCAATAAACGTACGGCGTGTCGGTGGAAACCACATCAATGGCCCACGTGGTCTCGGTTGGGAATGACTTGTCCGCCTTGTTCAGTCTCCAGAAAATGAACTTCGTATAGTAGCTCTGGTTGGCGGGTTGGTTGGTACCAACGACAACCAAATCGGGATACTCCATGGAAGGCGCTATGGGGTGATGCAGAACGTCAGGGACAAACACGCCAGGCTGAGCGGCGATATCGCGTCCGGCAGTTTTGTCCGCCGAATAGGTTTTCGCCCCACCCGTCGGCATCGTGTTCAGCGTGAAAATCCGCCAATTGTGAGCCTTCGGGTCCTTGAGAACCAAAAGATAATCAAACAGGCCATCGCTATTGTAGTCGTAGTAGTAACCGACACTCATGTCCATACCGGTGTATTGTATGGACGTATTGTGAAAGTACCAATTGAGATCGAGATTATCCTTCTTGGTCAAGATGAGCGTCGCCTCAACCGTCGGACCCGCCAACAGAACCAAAGCAAACGCCAATGCTTTAGCCCTCTCGCTCATTCCTTCCTGCCTCCTTCGTCGTGGCATGGGCATCCTGGCCATGATTGCTCACGGGCAATCCGCCTGGGGCGGACGTGCCAGCAAAAACAAGTCCTCTGACGACGAGACCAGCGGAGCGCTTGGGTTCTTGGTTGGCAGTAGGGCTTCTGCCCTCGGGTCACAGATGGTACGGATGGCGTTGCGGTCGTCCCATCAGACGCCGGGCCTGTTCGTCTGCCACGATCTCCTGTTTGGCCTGATCCCATTGAAGCTTGCGGCCAAGAACAGCAGAGAGGTTACCCAAAACGGTCAGGTTGGCCACGCCCACCGCGGCTTCGATATTCATGATCGTCTTCTTGCCCGTCTTGATGCCCTCAAACAAGTCTTCCCAGTGGCCCGGGCTTTTGTAAACATCCTTGGCACCGGCGGGCGGCACCCATTCGCGGCACTTTCTCTCGGCCCACGTGCCGCCGTCGCCGCCCCAATGAGTAAACGTGCCCTTGTCGCCATGATAGACGGCACCATAACCGGGACGGATGATCTGGTCTTCGTCCGGACCTCTCTTTTCCGCCGCAGGAGCATTGCCCTCATGCTGATCCCAGATCATCACCCAGTCAGGATTCTTGAACGTATAGGTCACGGTCATCGTAACGGCGGCATCCCATACACCCTTGGTTGGGAAGGTGGCCTCGGTCTCGACGGTGAGCGGGCCGGTGCCATCGGCGCCCATCCACCACATGGCGCAACTCATCACGTGGGCGCCGCGGTCACGAATCTGCCCACCGCCGGATTCCATCATCCACCGAAATGAGCCGGGAAGGTACTTCTTGTTGTACGGCCGCCAACGCAGCGGCCCCAACCACATATCCCAATCCAGTTCGGGCGGGGGATCACTGTCCGGGACTGGATTGTCGTCCGCCGGGCTTGGATAGTGAAAGCACCACACTTTACTGATGTGACCAATGTTGCCGTTGACCAAGTAACGGTGAGCTAAATAGGCTTCCGGCTGTGAGCGGCCCTGCGAGCCCACCTGGCAAGCCACTTTGTTCTTGTTGACGGCGGCGATCATCGCCTTGCCTTCCTCGATGGTGCAGCACGCTGGTTTCTCTACATAAATGTGCTTGCCGCATTCGGCCGCATGGACGGTGTGAACCGCATGCCAGTGGTCGGGAGTGGCAATCACCACTATGTCAATGTCCTTGCGATCGAGAATATAGCGATAGTCGCGGTAGGGCATGACGCCTGCTTCGTAATTCTTTCGCGAATCAGCCAGCCTTTTTTCGTCAACGTCGCAGATCGCTGCCACTTGTACATCGCTGGCAACTTGAGACTTCTTGACTTCCTTTATGAGACCGTTGCCCCTCCCGCCAGCCCCGATCAGGGCTATTGTGAATCGTTCGTTCGCTCCAGGCCTGCCAGGCCCAGCAAATACGCTCGAAGGAATGAAATAAGGAAACCCGATTGCGGCGCCCGTGGTCGCCAGGAATCGCCGCCGATTGAGTTTGCATTTCTCTTTCATTGGACTTTCGCCTTTCTTCGTCTCGATGGTTTGGACGGTTCTTCACCTGGGGTTGTCTCCAGGGGCTTTACACTCGTCTGCCTGCTTGGGGCAAGCTTCTGCGGGGGAATTCCGCGAACCTCGACGCCGCGAGCTCGCAGCGACTCGGCGATATTGATCTTGAAGTCCTGGGGTGCGGCCTTAAGTCCCGCCTCCAGTGCCGCAAGCGACCTCTTGCCGGGAAGGCGCTGGAGCACCATCCGAGCGTCCTCACGCAATTCCTTGTTCGACAACAGGTCAGCAACCGGTTTGACCGACTCGTCGTCAGCGATCTCCGACAACATCCAGAGCACTTCGCGCCGGACTAACAGGGGCTGGTTGTCGCGCAACAGCGGAATCAGCTCGCCGACCACGGCCCTTTTCTCCTTGTCGGCCTCGGGGCGACCGACATGGCGCACGATCTGCCACAATCCACGTCTGGCGGCTCGGGCGACTTCGAAATCTTCATCGCTCATCGTGGCAGCCAAAGGCTTGACCGCCGGCGCTCCGACCTTCCCCGCGCCGAGCCATGCTTCAGACCGAACCTTGTCATCCTTGTTCTTGATCTTGGCGATCAGTTCGTCCACCGCAGCGGTAGAGGCCGCCGTGGCGATCGCCGCTTTCTGCAATCTCTTCGCTGACATGATTTACCCCCTTGCCCATTGAATCCGGATCTTCGAAGCCTGCCATCGTCCGACTGCTACGAAGATCACTTGAGGTGTAAAACTAGTGGTAACCCCTAAGCTACCCTCCCGCTCATGTCAATTCCTTCTGTATATTTATCCCTTCCAAGTCTCAACACGAGTGACTTTGGAGCAGTCCACTTCGAGTTGCTTGGTTCCTTCTCCGTAGGGTGTGCCTGGAGACCGGCGTTCAGCTGGCGGAGACCCGCCGGGAAATGGCTTTCCCTCTCCGACGATCACGGGCTTTTCGCTCCGGGTGGTCGGCGATCGAGCCGCGCCGGCCCATGAGGTCGTACTTGTATTCGACTGTTTTCGAGCCGTCATACACTTTCGTCAACTTATCGTCCGAGGACCAGTAGTAGTCGGTGTTGCCTTTCTTCGTCAGATTGCCGCGCAAGTCGTAATAGAGGAGTGTGTCGTTCCCACCCAATGTCATCTTTGTCAGCTCATTTCGCGGGGAGTAGAGCATCGTCATCGTCTCGGTCGTCGAACCGTTCCAGTACCTGCGCTCCGTCCGATTGCCCACCGCGTCGTAAGTGTAACAATAGCGATAGGCCTGGCGATACGACCCCTGTCCCGGCGCGCACTCCTCGCGAATCAGCCGATGCAGGTCGTCGTACGTGTACGTCACGACCGCATCCCCCGGATAGGACAAACTATCATCCAGCGCCGCTTTCGTCACGTTGCCCGCCAGATCATACTGATACTGCACGGAGGCGATCACCCGCCCGTTAATCGAGAAATGGGAGATCCTGTCCAGTGCCCCCGAAGCATCGTATTCATATTCCGTCCACGCCCAATTGCCATACGTGATCCTCATCAGCCGCCCGTCGTTGGGGTCGTACTCGTAGTTCGCCTTCTCTTTTGTACTCCCGACCCGCTGAATGCCATTCAACCAATGCTTGCTC
>Ga0315280_10006564_pt1 | contig 16011 bp, 11 predicted proteins | sample YL17G06_40_MG_FD_203697 | JGI IMG/M metagenome (GOLD analysis project Ga0315280, IMG submission 203697) | Sediment microbial communities from Yellowstone Lake, YNP, Wyoming, USA - YL17G06_40 | ecosystem: Environmental > Aquatic > Freshwater > Lake > Sediment | place: USA: Wyoming | collected... | reverse complement strand
AGGCGGTCGAACAGGGAAGAGTCATCTACGACAACATCAGAAAATACGCCCGGTTCCTCATCTCATGTAATTTCGACGAGTTGCTGGTCATCGGCTCCTTCGCAATACTGGGAGGAATATTCGGACCTGAGGTGTTTCCATTACCATTGCTTCCAGCCATGATTCTTTGGATCAACTTAGTCACAGACGGCGCTCCCGCAGTAGCCTTGGCAACAGATCCGCCGGACGAGGACGTTATGGAACGCAAACCTCGGAAGCCAAACGAAAGCATTTTGCATGGAATGGGCGCATTCATCCTTGCGTCGTTCGTCCTGCAAGCGGTTGGTACAATCCTGGTCTTCTGTCTAGAGTATTATGTGTGGCCGGCTCACGGATTCTGGACAGAGGAGACTTTGCGTGAAGCCAGAACAACCGCTTTCGTTCAAGCCGCCATGTTCGAACTATTTGTTGTCTGGAATTGCCGTTCAGAGACCCGCAGTGTCTGGAGAATGGGCCGGGATGCCTTCAGGAACAAGTTCTTCGTCATAGCAGAAATCATCTCCATAACAGCTACCTTGGGAATAACCTACATCCCCATAACGGCCAAGATGTTCGGGTTAAGCCCGCTAAGCCTGACGGATCTGGCATATGTGATTGGCGTGGCGAGCTGGGGATTCCTCGTACTGCCAGAGCTGTTCATGCGAAGAAAGCTGTGGAGGTGGGGCTAGTAGAGGTCATACGAATACAAGACCGAAGCATGAGATAAGACCTCACTGGAGCACCCGTCCTCCATTCTCAGGTCAATACACAGCTTTTTTCAACAACGAGGAAATAATGCCTCTACTAGGGACCGTTAGATGATGGAGCCGACCTTCGCTGATGTCTTGGATGCCAAACGTACAATAGCCAAATACCTCAAGCCCACTCCTTTCTTCAAGTCCATTCCTCTGTCAGGAAGACTAGGATTTGAAGCATACGTCAAGTATGAGAACCTTCAGCCAATAGGAGCTTTCAAGATAAGAGGTGGCATAAACCTCATTTCAAAACTGTCTGAGGACGAGAAACGTCTGGGCGTAATCACTGCATCAACAGGCAACCATGGATTGTCAATAGCATACGCTTCTTCACTATTCGGCGTGAAAGCAATCATAGGTGCACCTGTAGGCTCCAACCCATACAAGATACAAATGATCAGAGATCTAGGCGCTGCCGTGGCACTACATGGAAAAGACTTTGATGAGGCCAGACTCTGGGTTGAGAATGAAGCGCGTGAGAAGGGATACCGGTACATCCATTCAGCCAATGAGCCTTTGCTCATTGCTGGAGTCGGAACACTGTACTTAGAGATCCTAGAGGAACTCCCTGACGTCGACACGATATTTGTTCCGGTCGGTGGCGGAAGCGGCGCCTCAGGCGCATGCATTGTGGCAAAGACGATCAACCCGTCGATCAAAGTGATAGGTGTACAATCTGAGGGAGCACCAGCGGTCTATGAATCTTGGAAGAAGGGAAAGATGATTGAAACAACGAAGATTGATACCTTCGCAGACGGTCTGGCAACGAGAGTCCCGTTCGAAATGACGATGAACATCATGCACCGTCTAATCGACGAAATCATACTTGTCAGCGAGAAAGATCTCAAGCAAGCCATCCGTCTTCTGCTAGAGACAACTCACCAAGTGGCTGAAGGGGCTGGAGCAGCCTCAACCGCAGGAGCGATCAAGATGAGTCGCGAATTGAAAGCAAAGAAAGTGGCTCTAGTGATATCAGGAGGAAACCTGACTTTAGACATAATGCGAGACATCGTTCTGAAAGAAGAAAGATGAATGATGATCCGCTGAAAAGATGCTCGAATGCCCTTTTTCTGGGAGAATGGGAAAAGAACACTGCTACCAGAATAGCCGTACAGAAACTAGACCGGCTCAGCATGAATGGTCAAGGTGCATTCACCGATAGATTTCTTGATTTCTCCTTCGATCAGGCTGATCTCTCTGTGCACCTTTTCTATTGAGTCTGACCCGACAAATGAGCAAGTAACGTCGACTCGTTTGCCTGCTTTGCTTTCATAGATCCTTATGGTGGAGACTTTTCTTATATTCGAGTTTGATGTCAAGATCTGTCTGATTTTCTGGAAGTCCTTTCCTTCTCGGACAATGGCACCGTTGTCTGCCTTGGGATAGCTTTCCATGTGCACGATGGTCTTCTGGATCTCTGGGAAAGAACATTCTATTCCTTTTTCGATTTTGTCAGAGATCTTGTGTGCTTCAGATAGTGTCAGTGATGGATCTGTTTCTATATGCAGTGTGAGGAACGTGCCCTCATCTGTTTTTGTCGAAATTATGCTGTGAACTCCTCTCACATTCTTGTCTGCCAAAGCAATTCTATCGATCTTCTCTTCGAATGGCAGTTCTTCTCTGACAGGTTCGCAGTGTATTGTGACTGCGGCTTTTCCAATGGCCTTCTTGATCTTCTCTTCCACATCAGATGCTATGTCATGTGCTCTTTCTACGTCAATGGATGACGACAACAGTATCGTTGCGTCAACATAGTGCTTTGATCCAACTTTCCGCATTCTCAGGCCTCTGAAACCTCTTACACCTTCAATGCTTTCGAGCAGAGACTGCACGGTCCGATATTCTCTCGTGGAAGAAACGTCGCTAAGCTCCAATGACGTCGTGTATACCAGCCTTACGCTTAGGACTGCCAAGAAGACACTCAGTACCAGAGAGGAGAGAGCATCTCCACTTGTAAACCCGAAAGATGATACTGCAACTCCGATAAGTGCGGCAACTGTAGAAGAGAAATCAGCTACCGCATGAAGGAAGTCTGCCTTTGCAGACTGAGAGTGCCTCCTTACCTTGTTCAGAATCTTCATCCTGAAAACGTCAATACACAATGTATAGCCTACGGCCAGCATAGCAACAAAAGTAAACTCCTTCGATATAGTTGAGCCTTCGAGAAGGCGGTTCACAGAGTAGTAGAATAGTAGTCCTGCGATTCCGAGAAGAGCTATGCCTCCGAACTGGCCTCCAAGAGTCTCTATCTTCTCGTGGCCATACGTATGGTTCGCGTCAGGAGGCTTCATAGAAAGCTTCGTCGCATACAGGAGCCAGAAGGTCGTTATGGCATCGAGTGATGCATGGGAGGCATCACTGATAAGAGCCAGACTGTCTGCCAAGAATCCACCCAAGAATTCAACTAGCACTACTGACGAGATCGCGTAGAAGGACCACTTCAATGCTCTAAGTTTGTCGTCTTGACCCATGCATGTTTGTACCTTGCGCTACAGAGGGATCAGATCAGAGATTTAAGAATAATATGGAGAAATCCGTTGCGAGAACGAGTGAGACGGATCTCATTGACGATGATAAGACAACCTTGCTCTCAGACTCCTTTGCTTAAATCGAGGGACTTTCAGACACCTATAGGGAGAATCTCTACCCAAGGGCAGTCAACATGGCTCCTCCTAGACTGAAAGGATTCAGACAGACGACGAAAGTTGAAACTGCGCTTACGATGTTCTTTGACAATGTAACTCTCAGGAGGCTGAGTCCTGAGCTCGTATCTCTAGATGAAGCACTCGGCCGAATCTCAGCAGAAGACATAGTGTCCAAGAATAATGTTCCGAGCTACGACAGAGCTGCAATGGACGGATATGCAGTAGTTGCTGCCGACACATTCGGAGCGTCCCAGACGGCACCGGCGCTATTGAGTATTGTTTGCCGAGGAGACATGAAGAAGCCTCATGGATCTCGTTTCGACACGGGGAAGGCAGCTGAGATAAATACTGGCGAAGTCTTGCCGGCAGGTGCAGATGCTGTCGTGATGCTTGAGTACGTTAGAAAGATCGATGAAAAACAGATCGAAGTCCTGGCCCCGGTCACACCGAACGAGAATGTCTCAAAAGCTGGAGAGGATATTCCGATCGGCGATCTTGTGCTCAGACAAGGAACTAGACTCAAGCCTCCTGACGTAGCGATGCTGGCAGCGTTATCGACCGGGATGATTCAAGTCGTTCGTAGACCAAAGATCGCTATAGTCTGTACAGGAAATGAACTCGTCGAACTGAGTGAACCAGTTGATCATGGCAAGATTGTGAACACGAATCGGTTCCTTCTTTCTGCCCTGATCCAGCAGCTGGGCGCGTCCCCCATCTATCTGGGAATAGCTAGAGACTCGATAGAAGACATAGCACGGCTTATTCGGATCGGTTTGACTGGCGCAGACGTCTTGCTGGTAACTGGCGGTACTTCCGTAGGCGCGAGAGATCTTGTTCCAGAGGCGATAAACTCGGTTGGAAAGCCAGGTATGATTGTTCATGGTATCTCCATTCGCCCAGGAATGCCGACAGGCCTAGCATCAGTAGATCGCAAGCCCGTCGTCTCCCTTCCAGGGCAACCGGTCGCGGCAATGATAGGCTTCGAGATGCTTGTACGCCCATTGATCTTGTGTCTTCTTGGCACGGAGGACGAACCGAAGGCTTCGGTCAAGGCCAAGATGTCGCGGAGAGTGGCCTCAGCCGTTGGGATGAGGACCTTCTTGAGAGTGAATACTAGAGAGACCGATGGAACATATTTCGCTGATCCCATAACGACTGCTGGATCAGGCATTCTGTCCAGCATGACGCGGGCAAATGGTATTGTCGTGATTCCTGAAGACAAAGAAGGAATAGAGGTGGGTGAGGAAGTCACGGTTATGTTGTTTCGCCCAGTAGGTAGAACGAAAAATGATTGAGCGGAGGATTTTCCGAACCCTCCTCAGCCTTGAGGAAGCAAAGAACCGGCTTCGAGCACACTTCTCCTCCAGTCCACTGGGTCATGAAGAAATCCCGCTTCAACTAGCTGTTGGCAGGGTAGTTGCCAAGGATGTACAAGCTCCAATAGACGTGCCGGGATTCGATCGAGCATCCATGGATGGCTACGCAGTCAAAGCTCGCAACACCTTTGGCGCAGACGAGAGAAATCCTGTGAAGCTGAAGTTTGTTGGGGCCGTCGAGACGGGTGAAGATCCTCAAATTCAGATTGAAGCTGGCGAGGCTGCTGAAATATCGACTGGAGCCCCTATTCCGCAAGGTGCTGACTCCGTAGTCATGGTGGAGTATACTCAGCGCCACGGGGATGAGTTGGAGATTTTAAGGGCGGTCAGTCCGGGCGAGAACATAATGGGGGCAGGTAGTGATCTGATGGCCGGAGAACACGCTCTTCGGGAAGGCCAGAAACTCACTCCGAAGGAATTGGGTCTACTTTCGGCGATTGGTTTGACAACAATCGAGGTTTACAGAAAGCCTCGAGTCGCAGTCATATCTAGCGGAAATGAACTTGTGCCTCTTGGAGGCCGTCTCACCTATGGCAGGATATTTGACATAAACTCGACCATAATCGCGGCCTCTGTCATCGAATCTGGGGGAGAAGTTGCCCTTCAGGCAGTGGCTCAAGACACAGAAGAAGACCTGAAGCAGAAAATAGAAAGCGGCATTGAATGCGCAGATCTTGTCCTAACCTCAGGAAGCACCTCAGCAGGTGTGGGAGACCTTCTCTACAGGATATTGGACTCGTATGGGAGCCCAGGAGTTGTAGTTCACGGTCTAGCGGTCAAGCCAGGAAAGCCGACAATAATTGCGATCGCAGATGGAAAGCCTGTCTTCGGCCTACCTGGATACCCAACGTCGGCTCTGACAATCTACAGGCTCCTAGTTCACCCAGTAATCTCTGAAATGGCGGGAATCAGAGAAGTCGAGCAAAGAACAATAACTGCAAGCTGCGCTTCGAGGATCTACTCTACGAGAGGCAGACGGGAGTTCTTGCCGGTCCACTTGATCAAGGACGAGGAAAAAAACTTGCTTGCGTATCCCACAACAGAGGGGTCGGGCGCCATATCCTCCTTGGCAATGGCCGACGGCTTCGTCGACATTCCTGAAGAGGTTCAGATCCTTGAGGAAGGGGAGCATGTGAACGTGCAGTTGTTCACGTCAATGTTCACTCCTTCAGATCTGGCTATAATAGGAAGCCACTGTATTGGGCTCGACATTCTTCTTGAATACGTGAGAAAAGCCTCACCTAGTCTGCAGGCAAAGACGATCAATGTAGGATCAGTCGGAGGATTCAACGCCGTCAAGCGGGGAGAAGCAGATGTTGCCGGAATTCATCTGTTAGATGAAGACTCAGGAGAATACAATCACCCTTTCCTAGAAAGATATGGGCTGCAGGAGAAGGCCGCAATAGTTAGAGGGTATGTGAGGCAGCAAGGCTTGATCGTGGCCAAGGGAAACCCCAAAGGCATAAGCGGAATCGAAGACCTGTTGAAAGGTGGCATATTGTTCATGAATCGGAATCGAGGCTCAGGAACTAGGATCCTTCTCGACATATATCTGAAGAGGATTGCCGTCGAAAGAAAAACTACTGCAGAGAAGCTGACATCTAGGATAGGGGGATACGACATTGAAGCGAAGTCACATTCCGCGGTCGCAGCGGCAATTCTGAACAGAAAAGTTGACGCGGGATTAGGGATTAGGACAGCGGCAGAGATGTATGGTCTGAGTTTTGTACCAGTTGCAGAGGAACACTATGATTTCTTGATTCTGAGGAAACGCTTAGAGAAAGAGGCTGTGAAGAGACTCCTTGAAGCGCTCAGATCCAGTGAATTCAGAACAGCCTTGCAGGAAAGGGCTCCGGGCCTTGTTCCTTCTGAGAGTACAGGCACGATCATGCGTTGACTCCTCTCTCAGAGCTTCCGGGCATTTGTGCCTCGATATCTGGAACTCTGACCTCATTTAGATGAAGACAGACACATCACAGAATTCCATGGGGTCTGTAATCGTATCTGGAGCAGTGTCTAGATCTGATGAGGCCGATTCTAAGAATAGTGCTTTAGATCTTTCCAAAAAGGATGGTGCGGGAGGAGGGATTTTCCTGAGCTCGCGGCTCATTTTGAACCTTTTCGTTGGGAAGGAGTGCCTTCACCAATCTCGAACCCCTTCGGGACAGGAGCCTCAGTCCTGCGCCTTTGACCTGGCTTGGCAACCCCCGCACGGACCTCTACGTATCTACCGCACGCAAATTAATCTTGCTTTTCAATGCTTCCCCTGAATCGATACTGATATCTGCGGAACCTATTGAGGAGCAAATGTAATTAGCGGCGATGATGTGTGAGTATTCTTCGAAGGATTGTGTCTACTTGAACAAAGCGGCGATCTATTGTCGAGAACTCAATAAAATAGCGGTTGCTCTTGGATCAGCAAGAGACCTCTCTTCGGTTCTGGACCTGATTGCAAAGAGCGCTGTTGAGGTGTTGAGTCTCAGGGCATGTTCCTTGGGACTTCTAGACAAGAAGACGGGTAAGCTTGAAGTTGTGGCAGTCCACGGCCTCGGAGAGAAGTATGCAAAGGCAACCGACGTTCCAATCGACGCGAAGGCACTCAAAGGCCTCCCGGTTGTGGTCACGGATTTCTCTAGGTGGCTTTCTCCGGAAGAGGCGAAAAGGAGAGGAATCGTATCAATGCTCTGCGTGCCGATCCACACCAGATATGACAAGCAGGGAGTTGTATGCGTGTACTCAGCCAAGAGACACGAGTTCTCAAAGACCGAAGCAGAATTTCTGAAGTCGCTTGGAAACTTGGGAGCAGTGGCCATAGAGAATGCTCGGCTTTACGAACGCCTTCAGAGACGTCTGATGGAGACTGAGGCCCTCGTGGAGATATCTAGGACTCTGACATCAACCCTGAAGCCTCAGGAGGTATTCAACGCGATCGCGAAGACAACCACTGATGCCATGAAGATGAAGGGCTGCATAGTAAGGCTACTGGACGAGAAACGCGAGAAGCTTGGACTCGTGGCTTCATATGGCTTGAGCCAGAATTTCCTCAAGAAAGGACCGATTCACAGTGCCAAGGGACTTGAGGACGCTAGGACTGGGAGGCCGGCGATCGTCCCCGACGTGTTGGCGGACTCAAGACTGGAGTACCCAGAGGAAACGATCAAAGAAGGTATTCGGTGCGAGCTGGCGGTTCCTCTGAAGGTGAGGAGTGAAATAATCGGTTCCATCAGAGTCTTTGGATCAGCGCCGCACCAATTCGATGAAGACGAAATCAAGTATCTTGAAGCCATAGCCGGCCAAGCCGCCATAGCAATAGAGAACGCCAAACTATATCGGATCTCCCTGAAGAACTGGCAAGATTTGGTCCAAGAGGTCTGGGAGAAATCCGACGTGTGGGGACGAACTAAGATCGAGATGGAAGAAGAGCAGTCTCCTCCTGGCGCATGAGTTCGGGCTTCCGGGCACTATTTGATCCGAATCAACAAATCTGCTCCGCGACCTTTCTCGTCTTGAGAATTCGCTCTCACACCGCATGAGGAGAGGACACCGTCTCTATGACTCGACCCAAGTCACTTCATCGGACGCATAGATGAAAAGTAGAGAAGCGACGAAAACTAATCCCGCATGATTATTCTAGGCCGCTTAGGGATCGGTCTAGGCTTAAATACGGTTTAGAGAGATATCTGTCGGACTTGAGGGTCAAGAGGTCTAGCACTGGTGACGCAGACAATCCTCATGAAAGCGGATTTGGACATTTTTGTCGAAGAGTTGATGAAGGGATTTCTGTTTGTTGGACCAAGAAAGAAGAAGTCTGAACACGTGTTCGCCAGCATTGATGATGTCCATGATCTGGATCTAGGCTACTTAACGACTATTCTTCCGCCAAAGAAGTTCTTTCTTCCTCCAAGAGACAACATATTTTCATTCGACCAGACGGGAGAACCGATCTCAAATCCATTAGATGAGAAGAAGCTACTCATTTTCGGAATGCATTCATGCGACTTGAGCGGACTGCTCCTCTTGGACAGAGTGTTCCAAAAGGACATTCCGTATCCTAGATACGTTAAGCGAAGGAAAGATACAGTCATCGTGGCTATGATGTGCACGAATCCCGGAGACACCTGCTTCTGTGAATCAATGGGAACCGGCCCTGAACCCAAGGAAGGCTTCGACATTCTTCTGACGGACCTGGGAGATCGGTTTCTGATGGAAACCGGGTCGCCTAGAGGGACCCGCCTAGCAAAAAAGGCGAAATGGAAGAAAGCTCACAAGTTAGATCTTGAGCTAAAGAGGAAGTTCGTCTCGGAAGCAAAAAAGAAGTTCACGAGAAGGGTGGACACAGACGGACTTGCTGAGATCATCTCGAAGAATCTTGACCATCCTCTGTGGAAGCGGCTCGGAGAGAAGGACCTGGCATGCGCACAATGTGTCATGTCTTGCCCCACGTGCTTCTGTCTGGACATCAGGGATCAATGGGGCACCACAATAGGAGAGACCACTAGATGCGTCGAGTGGGATTCCTGCTTCCTACTCGAATTCGCAGAGGTGGCCCTAGGTGGAAACTTCAGGAAAGACCGAAGTGCAAGACTCAGGCAGTTCATGGGACATAACCTGAGCTGGGGAGGAGCTGCCCAATATGGTCCAGTAAACGGGCAACACAAGTGTGTTGGCTGCGGCAGATGCATCCGTGTTTGTCCAGTCGGCATTGACATCACAGAGGTCGCAAAGGAGATCAGAGGTGTCTGAGTTGAACGACCCATATGTGCCCAGTCCCGCTGAGATCATCAATGTCAAGAGGCAGACACTGGACATGAGAACGTACACGATCCGTTTTGTCGAGAAGGAGGAAAGAAAGAAGTTCCAAGTCAAGCCGGGCCAGTTCATCATGATTTCGATGCCAGGGCTCGGAGAGGCTCCATTCTCTCTCAGCTCCGGACCTGAGAAGAATGACAGCTTCGACACAACGATTAGGGCTGTTGGGAGTCTCACTGGAAGTCTGAGCCGATACGATGTGGGTTCCCGGCTCGGGGTAAGAGGCCCGTATGGGAGGCCGTGGCCGGTGGGAGACGCGAAGAGAAAGGACATTCTTATCGTGGCAGGAGGCATTGGCCTCGCTCCTCTCAGACCAGTCATTACGACAATTCAGAGAAACAGAAAAGCCTACGGAAATCTGGAGATACTATACGGTGTTAGGACCCCTTCAGACGAAGTATTTGTAGACGAATATGAGACATGGCGCGGAAGCACGAAGACCAGTCTGTTCTTGACGGTTGACTCGGTTCCTCCGGGTCTTAAGTGGCCCCACAAGACAGGAGTCGTGACTGGCCTGTTCGAAGACATGAAGACTTCACCTGAGAACTCAATAGTGTTGACATGCGGCCCGGAAATAATGATGAGGTTCGTAATCCGCGGCCTTCTTGCGCGAAACTTTCGGAAGAACCAGATCTACGTATCGTTGGAGAGGCGAATGAAATGTGGTATGGGCCACTGCGGTCACTGCCAGATAGGAGAGAAGTTCGTGTGCAGAGACGGACCGGTTTTCAACTATCTGGATGTTGAAGGGTTACCTGATCTCACTTTGTAGGAGGTGCCAGAGAGAGATGGACAAGCTAAGGATTGCGGTCGTCAAGATGACGGGATGCGCCGGATGCCAGATGGAGTTGCTTCGGCTTGAAGAAGAAATGCCATTTGTCCTTGAGATCGCTGAGATCAAGTACTTTGTCATGGCTAAACGCGAGAACTTGGAAGGCCCTTATGACGTGACCTTCGTGGAAGGATCCGTTTCAACTCCTAGGGAACTGGAGGAACTCAGGGACCTGCGACGACAATCCAAGACCTTGGTCGCTTTCGGCGATTGTGCTTGTCACGGATGTGTGCCTTCAATACTGAACTGGGTTCCACCGGACATCGCGAGTAATACGGTCTACGAGAACTTTCAGGCAATCCATTCCAAGAAGGAGTCCTATCGAAAGATCTGTCCTCTCGACGAGTTTGTCACCGTGGACATCCATCAGAGAGGTTGTCCCCCGCACAAGAGCACAATACTCGAGATTCTGCGAAGTGCCGCGTTGGGCGTCAAGCCCTTTCTCAGACGTCACCCTGTGTGCGTCGAGTGCAAGCTGAAGGAGAACGTGTGCATTCTGACCTTTGAGAAGAGGGCCTGCATGGGGCCTGTTACAGCTGCGGGATGCGGTGCCATATGTCCAACTGTGAATAGAGAATGTGAAGGATGTTACGGACCTATGTCTGACGCGAACGCCCAATCGTTGGCGCAGAAGCTCGCGGAGATCGGATTGACGAAAGATGATGTCACTAGGAAGTTCAGGAAATACGCGGGAATGACACCGGCTTTTGCAAGGGAGGCGGGAAAGAAGTGAGCAAAGAAAGAGAAATTCAGGTTGGATACATCTCAAGGGTTGAGGGGCAGGGTTCGCTTGAGATCAGGGTTTCATCAGGAAACATCAAGGAATTGCGTTTAGAGATATTTGAGCCTCCTAAGTTCTTTGAGGCGTTCCTTGTCGGAAGGCATTGCAGCGAGGTCCATGAACTGACATCAAGGATCTGCGGCATTTGTCCTGTACCGCATCAAGTAACCGCCCTCAGAGCGGTTGAGAACGCGTTGGGCATACGCATCAGCGAGCAGACGAGAGATCTCAGGAAGCTTATGAACTACGGCTGTCACATTGCAAGTCACATTCTCAACCTTTACTTCTTAGCGGCGCCTGACTACCTTGGCTATGAAAGCGTTTTCGCAATGGTGAAGGACCATCTTCCAACCGTCAAACTTGCTTTGAAGTTGAAGAAGTTGGGAAACGACCTTGTCGAGTTGATAGGGGGCCGAGCAATCCACCCAGTCTCGGCAGTAGTGAATGGTTTCACGAAAGTCCCAGAGAAGAAAGATATGGAACTCATGCGCAAGAGGCTCACCGAAGCAAAGAATGATGCTTGCGACACTGTTGAGTTCGTCGCTTCATTGAAGGTACCGCAATTTGTGAGAAAGACAGAGCATGTGTCACTATTCAGCCAGAAGGAGTTTCCGATCAATGAAGGCCTGCTGGCGTCAACGGAGGGCATGATGGTTGAGGAAGGCAGGTATCGCGAATACATCAGGGAGCTTCAGGTTGATTACTCATGGGCGAAGCATTCAGAGATAGTTGGAAGGAACGCCTTTCTGGTCGGACCATTGGCTAGGGTGAACCTGAATTTTGACAGATTGTCGCATGACGCGAAAAAGATGGCGCAGAAGGTTGGATTTGAGGTTCCGAACTTCAATCCTTTCATGTCGCACGTGGTTAGAGCACTAGAGGTCGTTAATGCAATCGACGATTGTGTGGCGATAATCGACAAGATCCAGCTCAGAGAAGAAGATAGAGCCTACGAGATCAAGGCGGGTACAGGTTTCGCCATCACAGAAGCTCCGCGCGGACTTCTCTACCACAGCTATGAATTGGGGGGAAACGGGGTTGTCAAGAGGGCGGACATAGTCACTCCAACAGCTCACAATGCGAGGAGCATAGAGAATGATCTTCGGGAGCTTGTTCCAGCCATGGCCGATCTGACTGATGAAGAAGCTACGCTCAGGTGCGAGATGCTCGTTAGGGCATACGACCCATGCATCTCCTGTTCAGTGCACTACGTCAATCTCGACAGAGTCGGAGGGCTCTGAACCCGATTTCTTCGCCTTCTTGGACAACTCGATCGGAAAGAGCTTGAGAGAATGAACATGTAACTGAGACTCACGTTTATTAGTGCAGCCCCTTCAAATGAGTCAGTTCTAGCGTTCGGCGAGGCGAGAAGATCTCTTGGAACGGGTTCCGACAGGTATTCCGGGGCTTGACCCTCTGATAGAAGGAGGACTCCCAAGACGGAGCTTGGTACTGGTTGCAGGAGCTCCAGGTACTGGGAAGACCTCCATGTGCTGCAAATTCCTTGAAAAAGGAGCATCCGTCTATGATGAAAAAGGACTTTATGTGTCCTTCCTTGAATCAGAGGACACTCTGAAGAGCTACTTACTGCATCAGTTTGGGCCTGAGTTCTCTGATCTTGTGAAGCGCGGACTCATCCAGATTCTTGCACTTCCTTCCATGAAGCGTGAGGGAGTGGAGGCGGTGATGGAGTCGATCATGGCAACCATCAAAGACATGGGAGCAAAGAGACTCGTGATAGATTCTGTTACTGCGCTCTATCAATCCTTTTCCAACGAACTTGAGTCCCGCATCTTCACTCACACGGTCCTGACAAAGATCATTCCATTGTATGGACCCACTACCCTCATCATCAAGGAAATGCACCCGCGAGCTCAGATAGGCGAATCAACCGAAGACTTCGTGGCAGACGGAGTAATCCAGCTGAGAACACTGATCCATGCAGGGAGAACTCTGCGGGAACTGAGGCTGGTAAAACTCAGAGGAACAAAAATAGAAACCCCCACAGCCCCGTTTACGCTGGAGGGAGGTTTCGCCGTATTTCCACCTTCCCGGCACAAGGCATTCGATCAAATCAGAACGTTGGAACGAGTTCCAAATTCCGACGCATATTTCTCAAGCGGAAGCAAATCATTGGACACTATACTAGGAGGAGGATACCCTAAGGGAACTATGGTGCTTCTTGAGGTAGGTAAGGCAGTTCCCCTCAACGCATATGGAGTCCTATCGTATCCCATAGTCACGAATTTCCTGAAGGACAGCTCCCCACTGGTCGGAATACAATCACTAGGAATCGACCCTAGAGGAACATACGAAAGATGGAAAGCTTTCGCTGGGGAGAACGCAGCCTACGGTAGATCAGTCGAAAGAAGAAGAGAACCTACAGCAGAGGAAAAACCCTACTTGGTGTTCCTGAAGAGCGAGAAGCCTGAGGACAGAGTCACAGAGTACTTCGAAATAGGAGACAGATTGAGGAAAGAGACTGGAAAGCCAGTGATATGGTGGGTTGCCTTAGATCACTTCGTCGACATCTTTGGACATGATTATGCCGAAAAAGCACTGAGTGAATTGTCAGTGAACGTAGTTCGCCACAGAGAACTTGCAGTGTTGCTTGCGAAGCCTGGGCTGGAGCAGATCGTGAGGACCGTGAGCAACATCGCGGCGACCCACATCAGGGTATTTGATAGACACGGGAGCGTTCTTGTCTACGGAGTAAAGCCGAGGACTCCATTCTACACGGTAACTGCTGACGCGGAAAAGGGATCGGATTCTCTCAAGTTCACCCCCATAGTGTAGAGGATGGAAGAGAGGGACGGAAAGCAGCCGACATCTTAGGTCAGTATCTTTCCTTCCCACATCCTCTCAAGAACTTCAAGGACTGATTGTCCAGTCAACTGTCTGGGACTATTGGGACGTGGCCATTCCTTCACGCAGATCTCAGCAAGTTCAGGCAATTCCCCTTTGTCAAAGCCGAACTCTCTCAATGTGGTCGGAATTCCCACATCCTCGATCAGCTTCATGACGGCTTCAATGGCCACCGCTCCAGCCTCATTGACAGATCTTCCATGAATGTCCAAGCCCATGGCTTCAGCGACCAAGGAGAGCTTCTCTGGAACGACCGGTAGGTAGAACTCCATTACGTACGGCAACGCTATGCCGCATGAAACGCCATGAGGTATTTTCTTTATCGGACCGAAGGTTTGTGACAAGCTGTGACCTAGTGTCAGCTTTCCACTCCCAAAGGCCAGTCCAGAGAGAGTCGCAGCCATCGCCATTCCGCTTCTCGCCTCCAGATTACCGCCTTCAGAGTATGCCACCTTCAGCCATCTCGCAATCAACTGGACTGCAGTGAGCGCCAAGGTGTCAGTCAGAGGTGTGGCAGCTAGAGAGGTGATGGTTTCGATGGCTTGGCTTAGGGCATCCATTCCGGTGCCAGCGGTTGTCTCTGGAGGCATTGTAGCCGTTAGAACAGGATCGAGTAAGGCTACGTCTGGAAGGATGTTGGGGCTGACCACATCCATCTTCTTCTTGCCAACAGAGAGGACTGAGAACATTGTGGCTTCGCTGCCTGTGCCTGAAGTAGTTGGAACGCAGATCAATGGAACTCCTTTTCTCCGCACGAGATTGACTCCCAAGTAGTCTCTTACAGGCCCGGGATTTGTTGGACTCATCGCCGCGATTTTCGCCAGATCCATGACGCTACCGCCGCCCATGCCAACTATCAGATCGAATCCTTCTCTCCTTGTGTAGGCGGCCAAATCCTCCGCGACCTCAAGTCGGGGTTCAGACTCTGCTTGTCTGCAGACTGCGACATCTATCCCGCCGGACCGAAGCATCTTCGCAGTCTCCTCCACGTTTTCAGTCATCTTGGCTTCAGGATATGTCACTATGAGAGGTTTGGATCCGCCTAGGTCTCTGATCTCCTTCACTAGGCTGCTTCTTGAGTCTACTCCAAAGATGATCTTCCTTGGGCTGAGAAAAGTCGTAGTCTGCATCAGTGTCGGATAGGTGATGTCGGCAAGGAGCATGACTTTCACCTGAGGCTAGATCTTAGGCGCTGGTGTATAAAGCCTCAACCATGGTCCTGACGGCCCGAACCGAAGACTAATGAGATCGCGAGTCATACCGGTCAGAGAGGACGGATGGAACCTGGCTGACCGTAGACCTGCAAGATATCCAAGAACCAAGATCGTCTGCACACTAGGCCCCGTCACCGACAGCAGAGACGTCATCAGACGGATGGTGATTGCGGGGATGAGTGTCGCACGAGTCAACTTCGCGCATGGTGAACACGCAGCTCACGCCAGAATGGTGAGACTTGTAAGAAGAGTATCCGGCGCGTTAGGTAGGAAGATCGCACTTTTGGGGGATTTGCCGGGCCCGAAGATTCGGTTGGGTAAGTTTCGGTTGGAGCCAACCACACTCTATGGTGGGCAGTTGTTCCAGTTGACAGTCAATAAAGTCCTCGGCGACTCAGAGATGGCGTCGGTTACAGAGAAGAGCCTTCCGAAACATGTTAGACGTGGGTCAACGATATTCCTTGCTGATGGTACGGTCAGGCTTCGAGTCATAAAGAACGATGGGGAGATTCTCACCTGTAGAGTCCTCGACGGAGGGCGTGTATCTTCAGGAAAGGGCGTGAATGTTCCTGATCTTGCGGGGGATTTTCCTTCTGTGACGAAGGAAGATAAGACGCATCTCGACTTCGCTCTTCGAAATGACTTTGACATTGTAGCCGTTTCCTTTGTGAGAACTGCTAGAGACATTGAATGTGTTCGGGGATTGGTGCAGGGCA
>Ga0315280_10006563_pt1 | contig 16012 bp, 18 predicted proteins | sample YL17G06_40_MG_FD_203697 | JGI IMG/M metagenome (GOLD analysis project Ga0315280, IMG submission 203697) | Sediment microbial communities from Yellowstone Lake, YNP, Wyoming, USA - YL17G06_40 | ecosystem: Environmental > Aquatic > Freshwater > Lake > Sediment | place: USA: Wyoming | collected... | reverse complement strand
ATCCAGCACGCGAACCCTTACACGCACAGAATCAAGGGTTCAAATTACCACGCCCGCACCAAGTGATCCGACGACGAGAGAGGAGCAGGGCTTCACCTGCGAGAAGTCAAATCGATTGGCTTTCTTCCCATGGTAGCTCGCGCCATGCAGTAGGCTTGCTAGCTTAATGGATATCTGCATCCCGTGATTTTCCGCAAAGCCACAAGTACAGGAACGCCTACCAAGGAGGAGACCACGACAACCAGTAGATCTTCTATGTAGGAGTCGATGGCTCCCGCTACGAAGATGAGCTGCACCGCCTCGGGAGACCAGCCGAATAACGTATACAATCCCACGGGGATCAGTAGGAACACGCGTGTCAGGCTGTCTGTCACAGTGCCGATGAATGATATTAGAACCACGGCCACAGGCAGGCGTTTGACATCCTCTCCAAAAATGGTTTTCACCATCTTCGTTGCTGGATAGATCAGGACAAAAGCGATTAGGATGTCTAGGATCGCCCACAGGGGCAGCGACCTTCCGAAAGGGTGGATGAAGTACGCTCCTAACATGATCGCGTAAATCGCGGTTAGCGGCTTCCACTGCTTCTTGGCCAAGAGTCCACACGCCAAGACCCCCATAGGTTCGGCTATGACTCCGAACATCCAGAGCTCGGTGGGCTTGATCGTTCTGGCGGCTACGCCCCCGATGAAGGCTGCTAGGAAGCCTAACCAAGGACCTAGGACAACTCCTTCTATTGGTTCAAGGTATATGGCCCAGTTGCGCCACAGACCGAAAGACATAACGTATAGTATTGCATGTAGGGCAGAAAACGCTGCAATGAGGGCAGCGCTTTTCGCTGATAAGCGTATCATTCAGACCAGCGCATGATGTCTAAGACTTTCATAATACAAGCGTTTCGTATCGTTTCTGTGCGGATGAGGTCCGCGACCATTGAGGGTTAGGTGTTGAGGAGGAGCCGCTCTCTGGTTATGACAATACCCAAATACTCATACACAAACCACGCTATCGAGCAAGCCCAATTAGGCATGATTGACCGGGGGCCATACAGCGCGAATGTGTGGGACCGGATCCAGACGCATGGCGGCCAGGCTCAATTCCACGATGATATCGAAACGCGGATCCACGCGTCGCCGTACACGCCCCGTCCTTATGAGATTCATCGAACGACTGAAGCTTGGCTCGACTTGCGTTAGGATAGCGTATTTTCTCTTGAACATCTCAAAGGCCTTTAGCGCCGATTTTGGGAAAATGGCGTCTGACGGAGACTCTTCGGGCCCTAGTTCGTACTCTACGCTGGAGCCACAAGACCTCAGGAGGATAAATTGCCATCGTCGCTGTACGGACTTGCTCATTCCAACAACCCTCTTCGGTGCCGTGACCGACTCTTGCCTGACGAACCCTGGGCCGAAGATGCAGAAGTGCCTGGCGAGCTCACCGTCAACGAGTTACTGGGTCTTAGAGCGCTCGGTCCGCCCCGTCGAACGTAGAACCGAGGCAGATCCTGGGGATAGCGCAGTCAACCACCACGGGCTTAAGAGGTGACAGGTCTATGTCCTGCTCTTGAATCGTGCCGTTCATTGCCTTGCCGATGAGTTCAAGCATTGCGTGCACCTCGCCTTCACTCACGTGCAAGACTGCCGGAAAGAGCTTGATTTCCAAGCTACGCAGGTCTGCTGCTATGTCACACAAACTATGGCACCCGCTCTCCATCTTCGTCCTCGCTGTTGTCAGATGCTGGATAGTATTGCCTGGAAGCGACTTCCCCCGCGATAGGACCCTCGCCGCCATGTAAGCTAAGACCGCCCATTTCCAGCCGAACCTTGAGTACATCTCCTCCAGCTCGCGTCTATCGCGAGAGTCGCCAGATGAAACACTAGCCGAGGGCTCGACCATGTGCAACTCCTCCTCCGTATAGCAGCCTTTCGTTTGAGATGCGATTATGGATATCGTACGAGCGGCTTGGTGTCCCAGGTTTCAGCTGGACGTGGAAGTGATTTGCCGCCCCCGGGTCAGGGTGAGCACGTAGTTTACGCCTCCGATCAGAGCACCCAAGAGTCCGATAGCGACGAAGGCCCCAATAGGTTCGATGAAGTTCGCCAGAAAGGGGTGTACCTGCTCGGCAGGCGTTTGCGCGATGAACATCCTCCCTGCGACGAAACCTGCATAGTAGAGCAGCCCAAGGGCGATGAGCGCTCCCGCCTCTATCATGACCAGTTGCGCGCCCGCAAGTTTCCCGCTGTATACATCTCGTCCGAACGCCTGAGCGATCAAGAAGTAGGCGGCCCCGCAAAGGAAGATTACGCATACACCAACGATGAGGAAGAGATAGTAGCCGACCGTGAGCCAGGTTCCAGCTCCCCCTCCAGCTATGATCTTAGACATCTGAAGTTCCGGTATCCCTGGAATGATGCTCCCGCTTAGCAACACTGGAGCCGTCATAGCGATAGCAATGAACCCGTTGAGGAGAGCCGTCATGGAGAAATACTTGAACCAAACCTTGTTCGAATGCAAGGATAATCTTCCGCCTGCATCAGTCAAGTCTGCTCAAGGATACTTAACGCCGTTAAGTCGCTATATAAAAATTATCATACCTTGACGGGACCGTAGACAAGGAACGTTAATAGGGTTAACGCCGCTAAGCTTCACAGACAAGCCATGCAGTTGCGCTGTGAGGTCATGGGGCAGACCTTCTTGCCCATCTTTCGCTCTTTGCTAGCTAGTGGGGTGTAACAGAAATTCCCATCATTATGAACTGCGCTCTATTGAACCTGACAACGCATTATAGCCAAGAATCCAACCGTGGGTGTCGCTCAAATAGCTGGAATCATAATTCATCATCCGTTAGTTACAGGACACTAGCCAACTGGTCGAGAAGTATGGTTTCTCACAGGCCGACGTAGCAAAGAGGCTGGGAATAACTGAAGCAGCGGTGAGCCAATATCTGCACGAAAAGAGGGCGAAGAGAACCCTCAAAGGACAACGTCTGATGCGTAGGGTTGAGAGAGTAGCCAGAAGGGCTGCCTTGCAGATGTCGCAAAATAGGATCTCCTCAGATGACGTGATGAGAATGGCTTGCCAACTCTGCGTCCAAATGACGACTAAAGTCGATACATAGATTGCTGATTGCAGGAAGTTGTGTCGTTTAGAGTTTCCATAGAAGTTCTGCTCCCGACATAGGAGGGTAAGTTCGGCGAACCGGTGTTCATAATGATTGTTGACAGCGTTCTCGACCTTATTGGGAATACGCCCATGATCAAGCTCTCGCGAATCAACCCGAATCCCGAGGTCGAAATGTATCTGAAACTCGAGAAGTTCAATCTTGGAGGCTCGGTCAAGGACCGCATTGCAAAGTACATGATTGAGTATGCAGAGGCGGAAAGGGTTCTCACCAAGGATAAGATTGTGATCGAGCCCACGAGCGGAAACACTGGCATAGGATTGGCAATCGTCTGTGCTGTGAAGGGGTACAAGCTGGTCCTGGTAATGCCGGAGACGATGACGATGGAGCGTAGAAAGATGCTCATGATCTACGGAGCACGTATAGTCTTGTCTCCTGGCGCGAAAGGAATGAACGGCGCTGAAGACCTAGCAAAGAAGATCGCCCAAGAGCATCCTGACAAGTACTTCATGCCAGACCAGTTTGCGAATCGGTACAACGTCCTCTCTCACTACGAGACGACGGCTGAGGAGATATGGAAGGACACGAAGGGCGTGATCACACACTTTGTTGGCGGAATCGGCACCTCAGGGACGCTCATGGGCGTCGCAAAGAAGCTCCGAGAATACAATCCAAACGTGAAGGTCATCGCTGTGGAGCCTGATAGCAACACACCGATTCAAGGGCTGAAGAATCTGGAAGCCCAATATGTTCCATCGATATTCGACAGCAAAGTCCTCGACGAGCGATACTACGTCAACCTGCAAACGGCGGAAGATACAGCGCGCTTTCTCGCACTAAAGGAGGCCGTACTCTGTGGCCCGAGCACGGGAGCGATACTACACGTTGCGCTTGAGAAGGCGAAGTCGCTCACCGATGGAGTGATGGTTGTGATGGCACCGGACGGCGGAGAGAAGTACCTGAGCACGGAACTCTGCGACGAGGATAGGTGCCGTGATTGCGTCCTCAAGTACAAAATCAAATGCGCCTACTCCCCCGAGGTCATACTCCCAGGAATCGATCGGTAGCATCCCCTTTAGGAAGCGACAGACAATGCCGCTTGACGTGAGCAAGATACGGACAGATTTCCCGATTCTCAAGAGGAAGATAGGAGGCAAGCGGCTCGTCTATTTGGACAGCGCTGCTACCTCTCAGAAACCCAGGCAGGTCATCCACGCAATCGCACGATACTACAGCGAGTACAATGCTAACGTTCACCGGAGTGTCCACCGACTGAGCGAGGAGTCGACGATCGCCTTCGAGATAGCCAGCTGACACATGAGCCAAGTTCTTGATAGTCACATCAAGTGCCGGTCAATCGACGAATCGAGAATGAGCAAACCAAACGTCCGACGGGACAACTTGATACCAGCTACAAAGTGCAATGAAAGCCATTGCCATAGACCAACGCTATATAGTCACGCGACGGTGCACGAAGTGTCAGCTAGGAGCCAATACGGTTTGCTTTACGATCGAGATGTTTCCAAAGACAGCTTGATTCGGGAGTCGCCTGAATACGTGAGGACAAGTTTCGCAGCGGCCGTTACCCTAGGTCTAGCGCAAGGAAGATTCTTTCGAGACGCGAAGCTATACTGCATCAATCTTCTTCTAACCTATAGTGATGGATGCGCAGGGAGATGCGCCTATTGCGGACTATCGCGCGCAAGGCAAACTAGTCAACGGTGGACGGAACAGAGTTTCATTCGAGTCGACTGGCCGACGTTCAGGACAGATGAGATCATACAGAGGACGGACTCCCAGTTCTGTTCCCACGTGCAAAGAGTCTGCCTTTCAATGGTAACTCACAAGAGAGCCGCTCAAGACACATTGAACATTGTGAGGAGACTTCACGAGAAAATAGATTCCATATCTGTCCTTACCGCGCCTACGATCGTAGATGGGAGCTGGCTTGTTGAGGCTAGGGAAGCGGGCGTCGATAAGGTTGGGGTAGCGATTGACGCGGCAACGCCAGAGCTTTTCGATGACTTGAGAGGTCGAGGCGTCTCGGGTCCGCACGAATGGGAGAGGTACTGGAGAATTGTGGAAGAGGCTGTGGAGATCTTCGGCAGACACAATGTAGGAATACACCTGATAGTGGGCCTGGGAGAGAAAGAGCAGGAGATGATCGAAACAATTCAGAGGGCGTACAATATTGGCGCGATGACTCATCTCTTCTCCTTCTTCCCTGAACAAGGTTCACTAATGCATCAGCATAGACAACCGCAGATCGGCTCATACAGACGAGCACAGTTGGCACGATATCTCATCAACAAGAGGATGACTTCCGCGGATGAGATGACGTTCAACGAGGAGGGAAAACTCGTAGCGTTCGGTGTCGACAAGAACGCGCTTGACGATGCCATAAGCAGCGGCCGGCCGTTCATGACATCGGGATGCTCGACCAAAGAAATGGAGAATGCTTGTAACAGACCTTTCTCGGATTCAACGCCTTATCAGGCATACACTGGCAACTTGAGGAACTTTCCGTTTCGCCTTGACGAAAAGGACATCAGCATTGTGAGGAGACAGCTGTGGGACTACTCTGACACGCAACCCGGAGCGTGGGTAGGGGACCTAAACTGCGAGGATTGCACAAGTGCCGTCTAAGGAACGCCGGGCTGCCTAACGCCGAACATCAACTGCTCAAGCAATGCTTCGAAAGGAGTGCTCATGAGTTGACTGCCCTTTTTGATGAAGCGCGTCGCCTATCACAAGCCCATTTCTCGAATGTGATCCACCTGTATGTGCCGGGTATGCTGCACTACGAAACATCCTTCTATCGGGCAGAGGACGCTCACGAGTTTCCAGCGATATCCGTTACAGGCAAGTTCTGCCATCTCAACTGCGATCACTGCGATGGGCAATTGCTGGAAAGCATGATCCCTGCAACAACCCCTCGCCAACTATTCGAACTATGCACCGAGATCAAGAATCGAGGTGGCACAGGATGTCTTATCAGCGGTGGAAGCCTCCGTGATGGAAGCGTCCCGCTTACGAGGTTCATAGCAACAATCAAGCGGGTGAAGCATGACCTTGGACTGCGGGTGGTCGTACACACGGGTCTCGTTGATGCATCATTGGCCAAGGCTTTGGGTGACAGTAATATCGATGCGGCCATGATCGACATTATCGGATCGAACGATACTGTGAGAGAGATCTATCATCTGAACGATGACATTAGTTCGTTCGATCGTTCGCTTTCTCTTCTCGAGCAAAACGGCGTTCCAACGGTCCCACACATTGTGGTAGGAATACATTATGGAAAGCTGAAGGGCGAGAAGGCGGCCCTTGAGATGGTCTCAAAGCACGATCCAGCTGCCTTGGTGATTGTTGCCCTGACGCCTCTTAGCAAGACGAAGATGGAGCATACGTTACCGCCCTCACCGCTGGATGTTGCCAGGGTTGTATTGGGCTCAAGACTACTCATGCCGAGAACCCCACTCTTGCTGGGATGCGCTAGGCCAAGAGGTCAGCATAAAGCTGAGACCGACTTGCTGGCGATCAAAGCCGGCGTGAATGGAATCGCATACCCAAGCGAAGACGCCTACGAATTTGCGGAGAAATCCCGGCTGAGGATCAACTTCCACAAGAAATGCTGCTCACTCATATGGCAGGATCTGACTCGGAAAGCGCCGCATGGACAGGTCACATGAGCCGTTTGCTTGACCATTGGGCAAGAAGTGTTGATGGATGAAGAAATGGAGGTTACTGGACACTGGCAAACTTAGCGCCGCGGAGAACATGGCCCTTGACGATGTGATTCTTAGATGTAGATCTGGCAATCTGATCCCCAATACGATGCGTTTCCTCCAGTTTGATCCGCCAGCGGTACTTGTTGGCTACCATCAGGACGTTGAACATGAGGTTCGGCTTGACTACGTTAAGAAGAACCGCATAGATGTTAACAGGCGGCTAACCGGCGGAGGGGCCATATACTTTGACAAATCATCCCTAGGATGGGAGATCATAGCCTCCAAGGATTCTATACTTCAGTGCCAAAACTCGCAAGAGCTCTTCAGGAGCATGTGTGAGGGTCCGGTTCATGCTCTGACCATGTTAGGGATTCCGGCTGCCTTCCGACCTAGGAATGATATCGAAGTCAATGGTCGAAAGATTTCTGGTACAGGGGGCGTCGAACGAGATGATACGTTCCTCTTCCAAGGCACACTACTCGTCGACTTTGACATTGAAACGATGATTCAGGCGCTAAGGATACCGATAGTCAAGCTCAAGGATAAGGAACTCAAGTCGGCAAGGGAGAGGGTAACCTGCATCAAATGGGAGCTGGGTTATCAGCCACACTACCAAACCATCAAGGAAGCATTAAAGAGAGGATTCGAGCGAAGCTTCAACATCAAACTTGTTAGGACCCCCTTAGCGGCAGAAGAAAAGAAAGCCCTCCGCGAAAACCTGCCTGCATTTCAATCGGATCAGTGGGTCTTTCTTGACAGGAGACCACCATGCGAGACCGCCATGCTAGAAGCCATCGATAAGCTCCCAGGCGGGTTAGTCCATGTCTCCCTCGCCGTAGACAGGAGAGCTAATTGCATTAAGAGCATTGTCATCACCGGCGACTTCTTCACATTTCCATCAAGGGCGATACTCGACCTCGAAGCAGCCCTAAAGTTCGCTCCATCCAACGAAGACTCGATTCGAAAGATCGTGGACCACTTCTTCGCAACGAATGTTATTCGAATGCTAGGCATATGCGCAGCAGATCTTGCCAATCTGATCATTGAAGCTGTCGACAAGGCTTCATACGAGGGCTTCGGGATCACGCTGACCGAAGTGAACGACCTGTACCCGATCACGAAACAGGCAAAGCGCGTGCTAGCTGAAGGCTGTGACTATGTCCTCCTGCCGTACTGCGCAAAGTCAACTTCATGCAAGTACAGGAGGACTGAGGGTTGCTCAAAGTGCGGCGGATGCTCCTTTGGAGAGGCGTACGAGTTGTCTGAGTCAGTCGGCCTGAAACCTGTTACAATCCAAAACTTCGAACATCTGATAGAGACCTTGAACACTATGAAGAACGCTAACTCGAAAGGCTACATCGGGTGCTGCTGCAGCGCCTTCTACTCGAAGCATCGGCACGAACTCGAGGAGGCCGGAGTTCCCGGCATCCTGGTAGACCTTGACGATCAAACATGCTATGATTTGGGAAAGGCACAAGATGCGTACGATGGAAACTTCGAAGCCCAGACCCAGCTCAAGACAGAACTCCTGTCCAAACTTCTCAACCGGCTTGGCACGAAAAGGATCGTTCATGAAGTGGTCGAAAGATGCGGGACTTCGATGTCGTAGTTGTCGGTGGGGGCCCTTCGGGAGCTACATCTGCCCTAAAGTGCTCGCAGCTAGGGTTCAACACTTTGCTCGTCGAGAAGGGGACGCCAACTCGGCATAAGCCCTGTGGAGGAGTTCTCCCCACTGTCTGCGTCGACATCCTAGATGACCTCGGATTGAAGATCCCTCCATCGGTCAAGTCCACCCCTGCGACAATAGGACTCTTCTACGTTCCACCGACCGGAAGGCGCGATGGCGGCCACTTGAGAGATTATAGACTTCTGAACGTGAATCGTGATCGATTCGACGACTGGCTGCGCAAAGCTGCCGAGGGCTCGGGAGCTACTGTACTATACGAAGCCGAGTTTGTAGAGTTCAAGAGAAATCGAGACATCGAAATTCTCATACATGTGCGCGGAGATGCTATTCATTTATCGACCCGATATCTGATCGGAGCTGACGGCCTATTCTCCCCCGTGAAAAGAGAACTCTACCCCAACGAGGCCGTTGATTTTGTCCTAGTCGTGCAAGAGCGATGGATAGCGGAAGGAGACTTTGGCGAGTACTTCTACGCCTTCTTCAAGGGTGACATCACACCGGCCTACAGCTACGTCATTCCGAAGAGTGAAAGCCTCGTAGTCGGGACGGGAGTTCCTCGGGCGCACCACACACCTGCCTCAGACTGCATGGATAGGTTCAAGGACTGGCTGCGCGGTGAATTCGCCTTCGAGGCGCTGCAGTTGGAAGCCAGAGAAGCCGCAGCAATTCCATACGGCTTGGCAAGATGCGGAGAGGGAAACATCATCCTAGTCGGAGATGCCGCAGGCTTCTGCAACCACTTCTCAGGTGAAGGAGTTCGGCTGGCCATCGAGAGCGGCATAGCGAGTGCTGAAGCCGTTGCGCAAGCTGAAAGTGATGGTGAAACATTGTATTCATCATATAGCCTAGGCATCCGATCCCTGGTAGAATTTGTTCACAGGACACATGAATTTACCATCGGAATGACCGATGATCGACGGCAACGATTCGTTAGATCGGAACTCTGCCGCGCCTCATTTGACTTGCTCTGAGCGGAAAAGCACTAGATTCGCGGACTTTGATAACGGGCTGTCGCTCCGCTTCACTTGGAAGCCTAGAATTACTGGCTCGTAGTTGTGGAGAAGTCCACCTAGGATAAGGGTTTGCAACATCTGCCCAAGAGTCAACGGTGAACAGCAAGAGAGCCGCGGGAGCCTTGGCTATGGGGGGTCAATGGCGCGGGTGCACGCGTTTGACAGAGCAATACTCGCTGAGTAGCGGCAGCGGGGAGATCCAACTGGTCCGAGCAGGCCAGATTGCAGGCAACGCTGTGCCTCAGCTATCGCTTGTTCAGGCGTGTAACCATGTGGGACCTCGTCGAAGTTTTGACGCGCTCGGCTGGCAGCTGTTCTGCCATGACTGTCTTAGTCGGAACGATTTGCTTCTTCCACATCCTATCTACCTCTCTGCGGAATCGGTCTCGTGGTCGAGGTACGCCTTTCGCCGTGAGAGCAGCAAATCCCAATCCACTTGGTGGGCGTCGAAGTGGGGTCCGTCGACGCAGGCGAACTTGGTTTCGCCCCCTACTGATACTCGACATGCTCCGCACATTCCGGTTCCGTCTATCATGATCGGGTTGAGGCTGACGATTGTCTTAACGGAGTAGGGGCGGGTGGCCTCAGCTATCAGATACATTATGAAAGTGCAGCCAACAGCGATGACGCGGTCAACGCGCTCCCCTGAAGCGAGCAGATTCGCGAGAGCATTCGGCCCGTCTCTGTCATTCCCAAGGGAGAGGTCTCTAGTGGAAATGAGTAGGCGATCACTGACTGCTTGCAGTCTATCGAGCCAATAAAGCAGAAACTTGCTGCGTCCTTCGACGAGGGCAATGACGCGGTTGCCTTTTTCTTTTAGGGCGCGAGCGACGGGGTAGATGCTGCCGATACCGTAGCATCCTCCGGCGACGAGAACAGTACCCCAGCGGTCAATTTCCAATGGCTTGCCGAGTGGGCCGACGAAAGTTGCCACCACGTCGCCAGGCTTGAGCTGGCCCAATTTGTAGGTGGAAGTCCCTATTTGCATGAATACGCAGCTGACCGATCCCCTTTCTCGATCCCAGTCGGCGACAGTAAGAGGAATACGTTCTCCGCGTTCGTCGGCTCGAACGATTACAAACTGACCTGGCCGTATCTTGGAAGCTACGACAGGGGCTTGCACGCTGAGCAGCTGCAAGTTAGGAGCCACAGGCTCACGTGCGATGACTGTGACTCGACCTGGCTCAAAGGGGTCGTTGGCGTGTCTGACTTTATCAAAGGCGTTGGTCATTGTCTGATCAGACATGTCTCATACCTTTTGACTCTGTGAGCCTTGGGCGGTCCTTATGGCGCATGCAGCAGCAACCAGCGAGAAGAGACGCAAGCGAGGCATACCAATGCCTTCTTGGTATCTAGATCTTCTGTACTCGGGTTCTGATGTAAGGACATGATGTCTGGGAGGGCGATTTGTACGTGCCGGTCTGTCCTATTTCCAGTCCAGCGGCATTGAGAAGATCGTCGATCCGAAGATCCATGGGCTGTGGTCACAGAGCACCCTCGTCAGCCACCCCCTCACCTATGGATCACTTGGCGAGAGCTTTGATCTCTTCTAGGCGTTTGCGCACTGCCTCTTTGATGAATTCCGGTCGAGATTCGTAGCCTCCCTTGTGGCTCGCGAGGATCTTGTCTATCTCCTTGATCAGTTCCTCCGGGATGCTGACGGAAACGAATCTGCCTCGACCCGGGATGGCTGTCCTCAACCGGTAACGCCTAGATGGGTCAAGTACGAGTAACGCATAATAGTTTTGCTCTTCTCTCTCACTTAGGTCGAAATCACGGCCCTCTACAGCACCTTGCTAGGAGAAATGAAGGAAACCCATTTCGTGAAGATGTCAGGACAGCGCGACTTCTATCTCATCTCTGGCGTCGAGAAAACGGGATTCTTTCCGGATCAGATAATGCATGACCCCATTCGCTGGACTAACCGCATTGCATCGCGTGCTTGGCTAGTGTAACTGATATCGCTTACAGCTGGTCTTTAAGTAACTTGCGGGATCAATAGCGAAGCGAGGGACAATGGTGAACGTCCAGCGAAGGATGAGGAAACTCCTCGTCGCAAGTTTCATCATAGGTGTCGCCATAGGCGCTCTGGGCGCCGCTGTAGCATTCAAGCTCCTCTCAGGGACTCAGAACACGATTGTGGTGTTTGCCGGAGCAGCAAGCGCCCCAGTCCTGGAGGAAGGCACACAACTCTTCGAATCCAAATACAACATCAAGGTGGAGCTACGATTAGGCGGTTCCGGCAGCATCCTGTCAGCGATGAAGATCTCACGGACTGGCGACATATTCCTTCCGGGCTCACCGGACTACCTCTTGCTGGCAGCGAAGCAAGGAGTCGTGAACCTCACTACCGGCCACGTGAAAGTGTTTGCGTACCTTGTCCCTGCCATCATTGTGCAAAAAGGTAACCCCAAGAACATAACATCACTCGAAGACCTTGCTAGACCGGGAGTCCGTGTAGGGATCGGCGATCCAGAGTCGGTTTGCATTGGGCTCTACGCAAAAGAGTTGCTGGAAAAGAATGCGCTCTGGGAAAGTGTCAGCAAGAACATCATCGTATACGCGCAGAGCTGCGATGCAACAGCGGCTCTAATACCTGCCAAAGCAGTTGACGCAATCATAGGCTGGCACGTCTTTCAGGCTTGGACCCCTGACAAAGCGGATATTGTTTGGATAACTTCGAGCAGGATACCGAAGATCTCCTATATAGCCGGAGCTTTGTCAACGTTCGCTGACAATACAGCCTCAGCCGAGGCGTTTCTAGATTTCCTCGCCTCAACCGACGCGCAGGCAATCTGGGCCAAGTACGGATACTTCGCGACGCTAGAGGATGCAAAGGTCCGCGCCCCAAACGCAACCATAGAACTCTTGGCGACAGATCAGTGAAGCCACCACAAGGAGTAAGCACCTTCAAGCTATTCTCAGGCGCTTGCCTCGCGTTTCTAGCTGTCTTTCTGCTTGCGGTCATATTGTCGGTGTGCGTTTTTCTGAATCCCTCCACTTTGGCAGCGGCGTTCCTCTCTGATGAGGTGGCTTTCGCTGTCGCCCTGACACTTCTCACAGCGACAACTGCCACGTTGCTCGCTTTAGCTGTGAGTATTCCCGCTGCTTACGTGCTCTCTAGAGCAAGATTCCGTGGAAGGGATCTCGTGGACGCTCTTATCAATATCCCAATCGCGTTGCCACCAGTCGCACTCGGGACTGCGCTTCTGATCTTCTTCACCAATACGCCGGTAGGCGTGTTCATCGACAGCTCGATCGTCAAGTTCGTGTTCGAAGTTCCTGGAATAATCCTTGCGCAGTTCGTCGTCGTCAGCGTACTCGCGGTTAGGCTGATGAAGCCGGTCTTCGACGGCATCGATCCTCGATACGAGAAGATAGCCCGCACGCTAGGGCATGGTGAGTTGGACTCGTTCCTCAGGGTAACCTTGCCTATGGCGAAGAACGGCATCTTCGGCGCGGCAGCGCTCGCATGGACGCGAGCCATGGGCGAATTCGGAGCCACGGTCACACTCGCAGGCGCGACTAGGTTTAAAACGGAGACGCTGTCGATCGCAATGTTCCTCAATCTATCAGTCGCGAATCTGGAGAAGGCGATGGCCGTCGTCGTAATCCTATTGGCGATTACCATCTCGGTTCTGTTGATTTCGCGAAAGATCGTGTATTGGGGGGTCTTGCCATCCTAAAGGTTTCAGATCTCTCAGCAAAGTTCGGCAGTTTTGCACTTAACCGCATCAGCTTCGAGGTTGCCAGCGGGCATTGCCTCGCGCTTGTAGGTCCAAACGGCTCCGGGAAGACTTCGCTCCTAGAGTGCGTCGCCGGAATCCGCCAAATCGAGTCTGGCGGGATAGAGATCAACGGGCTCGAAGTCACAGGCCTCCCGCCAGAGAAGAGGTGCATCGGCTACGTGCCTCAGGACTGCTTGCTCTTCCCTCACCTCACAGCCGACCAGAACATCTCGTTCGCTCTCAAGAACAACGGCTCAGACACCTCCGGGCGGGTGAAGCAAATGATGGAATGGCTAGGCATCTCACACCTCACTGGTCGTCATATTGGCAACTTGAGCGGCGGCGAGAAACAGAAACTCGCACTGGCACGCGCCTTGATAATGAGGCCGAGCGTCCTACTGCTTGACGAGCCGTTCTCCGCCGTCGACAGAGCCTCGAGGACAAGACTGCTAGGCGAGCTGCAGAAAACCCTCGACGAAGTCCGTCGCACGCTCGGTCTTGCATCCATATACGTGACACATGACTTGGCGGAGGCACAGCTAATGGGCCGCACCGTAGCAATCATGAACAGCGGACACGTCGAGGAAGTCGGACCGTGGGATCGAGTTCTCCAAACTCCCAGCTCAACATTTGTGGCAGATTTCATGGGTTTCAATATCTTGGATGGCCACGTGACTTCGGTGGAAGACGGTCTTGCGGTTGTCGAGGTCTGCGGACAAAGCATTCGAGGAGTAGCGGGTAGCCTAACACCTAGCGAGGATGTCATTGTGGCTGTGTCGCCTCATGCGATATCGCTCTCACTTGAAAGAGATATTCGAAAACCGAGTTGGCGCCATTGTCAATGCAATGTCTTTGAGGGCTCCATAACTGTGATTCGCAAGACAGGATCTGTTGCGCAAGTGTCAATTGACGTTGGTTTCCCGCTGAACTTGGAGGTGAGCTTAGACCTGCTAGATGAACTCAACCTTGCAATTGGAAGCAGGATATTTGCCCAATTCAGGGCTTCCGAAGTAAGCTTCCTTCCATAACATTCAACAACCGCAGCCACCGCCCCTCGGTAGTGACTCTGCCATATCCAGGAAGCTGGGCACCAGAATAGAATTATCAGACGAGGCTTGAGTGCAGTTGCAGTCCGCTCGCTCGTCCAAGGGTAGAAGAAGGATTGTTTAGGATGAAACGATTGCGAGTTCTGCCTGTTTCACGCCTCTCTTGATGCGTAGCTTGTTTGCGAGTTCTCTGATTCTGAGGCCGTCGCCTTTCAGCACCATGACTTCGAGGCATTCTCGTTTTGTCAGGTGAACATGCGTGGTTGAGCAGATGATTGAGGAGTATTGATGTTCCGTGTCGGTGAGGTAGTCCTCTAGGCCTCTGGAGTCGTGGTCGTATACGAGGATGAGTACTCCGGTCTTCTCTCCTTTCTGTTCACTAAGCCATCTGTTCTTGACAATGAGCGATTCCACCGCATCTTGAATCGCCTTGGATCGACTAGGGTAGCCAACTGCGGTCACAACTTCATCAAGTTCACGCAACATCCCGCTGGGCAACGCAACTCCCAACCTGACGATCGGCACGTCGAGTTTCCTCAGCGGAGCTGTACTGATGACAAAGCTTTAAGGCGTAGTATTACTTCTTTGGAGGAAGGTGTTACTAGCACTGGCGGGACTCGGAACACGTGGAGTGACGGCGGTCGCGGTTTGCGCAGCTCTCTGGGCGGTGCTAAACGCGCTCATCTCCCCTTTCTTCTGGCAGCTAACGCACATGCCTTTCCTCTGTGACCTGCTTGCGTTCGCCGGGTTGATATTGGTCGTCTGGTGGACGAGAAGGTTCGGTGCCGCCTCACTGACCGGCGTAGTCTTCGGCGTTCTCTCGTTCATATTACGGCCTGGAGCCATCTTCAACTTGGCTTTTGTCGCTGCCGCAATTGCATTCGACTTTCTTACGCGAGCCGTCGGCTACGACCGAATGTTCAACAAGCCCGTGGTCGGTTCGATCGCCGCGGTGCTGATATCAATTGTATGTGCGGCGCTTGCAGGGCTCATAATTGGAGCCCTCTTCATGAGCCTAGCGACTTTCCCAGCAATTCTGGCTTTCGCTGGTCTTCATGCCATTGGCGGCGTGATCGGGGGAGTCGTCGGAGCTGGGATAGTCACAACTCTCAAGGCAAGGAGGATTGAGGTAGGTGCAGTCAGAGGCTGATGGACACACCAAATACGCCGGTGCGGAGCGTCTCGCCGTTCGCACGGAAGACTTCGCATGCCTACTGGAGAAGGCCAGAGATCTCCATGGTCAACATGATGCCAACTCGAGACACTGTCTTGTGAGAAGACCGCCTAGACTGCAGGGGGTCTGACGCAACCTATATCCACCGATTAGCGAACAGAGCCCCGTCATGTCAGCGTGCCAATGCTTTTAGTTCTTCAAGCCTCCGGCGAACCGCGTCGGTGACGAACTCGTTTCGACTTCGATAGCCGTGCTGCTGCGCCTCGACCATCTTGTCTATCTTCTGTATGAGTTCTTCCGGCAACAGGCAGAAAAGCCTACCATGCACAGTAGTCTCGTTTCGTGCCGATTCGGTATTCGAATCAAAACTCTGAATTGGTAGTCACGTGACTTTGTCCGTGTGGATATCAATGCCGAGAATGTACACGCGGACCGGAGATGGCAGAGAAACTGGTCTCTTCTCAGGCGAGAGGGTTCCGAAGGACTCCCTCAGGGTTGAGGCGTACGGCACC
>Ga0315280_10006562_pt1 | contig 16014 bp, 14 predicted proteins | sample YL17G06_40_MG_FD_203697 | JGI IMG/M metagenome (GOLD analysis project Ga0315280, IMG submission 203697) | Sediment microbial communities from Yellowstone Lake, YNP, Wyoming, USA - YL17G06_40 | ecosystem: Environmental > Aquatic > Freshwater > Lake > Sediment | place: USA: Wyoming | collected... | reverse complement strand
CAAGGTGTTGCGGCCAATAAAGGCCAGGACGCCTGTCATGACTTGTGTTGAGTAGCCCGCACTGTCGGCTTTTTAGAGCCCGCCGAAGGGTTCCGTGGAGGAAATCTTTTCCAGGGCTTCCGGCTCGTCGTTGAAAATGGCGAAGACTTTGTGCAGGCGCGCCAGTTCCAGCACCGAACGCGCATTGCCTTTCAGGCCGAAAAGGCCGAAACGCGTCTTGGTCTGCCGGGAAAGCTGCAACCCCTCGACTAAAGTCGCGATCCCGGAGCTGTCGATGTAGCCGACCTCAGTCATGTTGACCAGTACCGCGGGACTCCCCGCGTGCATCTCCTTCATCAGCGTCTCCCGCAAGTGCGGCGAAGAATACAGGTCCACGTCCCCGATGCAGTCGAGGATAGTGACGTCGTTCGCCTTTCTAATCTGGACTTTCATCGCTCGCGGAAACCTTTCGCGCAAAGTGCTTGACCAGTTTCAAGCGATTTCCCGCGGGGAAATTCTCCTCGTACGAGCACTCGTCCACAAAAGAGATGAAAAAAGTCCCCAGCCCGCTGGGGCGAACGTCTTCCAAGGGCCGGGGTTGAACTTGCCCAGGCTCAACCTTGCGTCCGGAATCTTCGAGGACAAATTCCATCCGATCGGGATAAGTCCGAATCTCCAGCGCCAGCCTGGCATCATGGCGATTCCCGTAAGTGTGCCGGATCACGTTGCTGGCCGCCTCGTCGATAGCCATGGCCAGGCCCTCGGCGTCCGACTCCTCAAAGCCGGCCTCCTGGGCGCGGTATCTTACCACACCCCGCAGCACCTGCAGCAGCCGGGGGTCACTGCTGGTCACAATCTTCGTGACTTCGACACCGCCCACCGCTTTGCCTCCCCAGGCCCCTCCCTCCGCTGCCCGGGAGGGCCACTGCAACGCGGGATAAGGAGACCGCGCCTCCTAACTCCTGGCCCAGGCGCAGAATCTCACCAAGTCGCTCTCATCCCTGATCCTGCGTCTTGTAGTCGCACGCTTCCCGGCAATCGACACAGTAATACTGGCCATCTTCCGTGAGGCGAAGCCCGAAGTCCGAGTGGCAAAGGGCGCAATACTTGTAGCAGGTGCAGCGCTCTTCGGGTTGATCGCACACGATGCAACGGAATTCCTTCCAGACCATCGGCTCACCGCCTCGCCTTCCCGCTGTGGGAACTTACTCCTGCGTCATTGTCAGCCAGCTACGGCGCAAAATCAACCCATCGATCGCCGCGCTCAGAATCACCAGACGTTCAGGTCACCTGCTCGTGTCGCCTTCGGAGATGGCTTTCAGATCCTTCGCCAGGATTGAAAACGGGCCCGACAGCGCTTGGTCACGGCGAACACTGGCCAACTGCCCCCGCACCTGGTAGACCAGTTTCACGGTCGTTGGCATTCGCTAGGTCGCACGTCGGGGACGGACGCCTCTTCACCTCTAAAGGAAATATAGCACAGTCAACCGCCTGAACTAGTTACCTTGACCCTTTCCAGCCGACTATGCTAGCTTGGCTCCTCTTGTTCGAATCGTGTCTCTTACCTGCGAGGGCGCTGTTGACCATGCCAGCGGGGGTGGAGCTGAAGCGGACGGCTCTGAACGCCGCGCATAGAGCGGCCGGTGCTCGCTTGGTGGAATTCGGCGGCTGGGAGATGCCGGTCGAATACACCGGCATCGTGCAGGAGCACCTGGCAGTCCGCACGCGCGCGGGCCTTTTTGACGTCAGCCACATGGGCGAGCTCGAGGTCCAGGGCCCGGAAGCGCTGGCGCTGCTCCAGTGGGTAACTTCCAACGACGTCTCGCGGCTCAAGGACTTTCAGGCTCAGTATTCGGCCCTGATGTACCCGCAGGGCAGCGCGGTCGACGACTGCATCGTGCACCGCATGGCCGCGGACCACTACTTCCTCTGCGTCAATGCGGCGAATACCGACAAAGACTTCGCTTGGATCGTCCAGCAGAACACCTTTGAGGCCGAGGTACGCAACGTCTCCTCCGCATACACCCAGCTTGCCCTGCAAGGGCCGCGGGCGGCGGAGATTCTGGCTCGCGTTACCGACGCCGGCCTCCCTGCCCTCCGCTATTACTGGTTCTGTCGCGCGAAGTGTTGCGGCGTGGAGGGACTCCTGGCCCGGACCGGCTACACGGGCGAGGATGGTTTCGAGTTCTATTTTGCGCCGGCAGAGTCCGAGCGGGTTTGGAACGCATTGCTCGAGGCTGGCAAACCCAAGGGGTTGATCCCAGCAGGGCTCGGCGCGCGCAACACGCTTCGGCTGGAGGCCGCTTATCCGCTCTACGGCCACGAACTGGACGAAGAAACCAGCCTGCTGGAAGCCAACCTGGGTTGGATCTGCAAGCTGGATAAGGGTGAATTCATCGGCCGAGGCCCGCTCGCCCAGCAGCGCCAGCCGGGGACACGGAAGAAGTTGGTGGGATTTGAAATGACCGCGCGCGGCATCGCCCGCGACGGCTACAGCGTCCTGGTGGACGGCACGGCGGTGGGCCGCGTCACTAGCGGTTCCTACGCGCCCTATCTCAAGAAGAGTATCGGGTTGGCTTACGTGCCGCCCGAACACGCCGAGGTGGGAAGGGAGATTCAGATCGAAATCCGCGGCAAGGCGGTGCCGGCACGGCTGGTGCTCCTGCCCTTCTACAAGCGTCCTAAGTAGAGATGCCCGGCGGGGCATCTCCTCGGGGTCGGAACTTGAGTGCCAAAGGGGAGTGACATCTTTCATGTATCCTCAAGAGTTTCTCTACACCAAAGAACACGAATGGATCCGCGTGGACGAGTCCATCGGTACCATCGGCATCACGGAATACGCCCAGAAGGAATTGGGCGACGTCGTTTTCGTCGAACTGCCAAAGGTCGGGGACCATGTCACGGCCGGTGAATCCTTCGGGACGGTGGAATCCGTGAAGGCGGTCTCCGAGATCTATTCCCCCGTCAACGGCGAGGTCACGGCCGCCAACCCCAAGGTCCAGGCCAATCCCGAGATGCTCAACGCCGATCCGCACGGTGAGGCGTGGCTGATCCGCGTGCGGCTCTCCGACCGCCGTGAGATCGAAAGCCTCATGAGTGCCGACGAGTACGAGGCGTACATCCGCCAGGAAAAAGCCCACTGATGCGTTACCTCCCTAATTCGCCCGCCGAGCGCGCCGCCATGCTCGAGGCCACGGGCCACCAAGCGATTGAAGAACTCTTTGCGCAAATCCCTGAGGAACTCAGACTCCGGGGCCGCTTGAATCTTCCCGGACCACTCTCGGAGCCGGAGATCCTGGCATTCTTCCGCCAGGCAGCCAGCGAGAGTAGCCGCGAATACGTCTCGTTGCTCGGCGCCGGCGCCTATGCGCATTACCGGCCGGTCAGCATTGACGCGTTGCTATCGCGCGGCGAGTTTTTCACCGCCTACACGCCCTACCAGGCCGAGATTGCGCAAGGGACCTTGCAGGCGATGTTCGAGTTCCAGACGCTGATGACGCAACTGACGGGCATGGAAGTCGCGAACGCTTCGCTCTACGACGGCTCGACGGCGGCCACGGAGGCCGTCCTAATGGCGTTGCGTATTACGCGCCGGGAGCGGGTGGTGGTGGCTCGGACGCTTCATCCCGAATACCGCGAGGTCCTTAGGACGTACGTTCGCCATCAGGGCGTGGATGTCGTGGAGGTCGGGTATGCCCCTTCAGGCCGGGTGAATCTCGATCAGCTCCAGGCAGCACTGGAGCGCGAGATGGCGGCGGTCGTGATTCAGTCGCCGAATTTCTTCGGGACCCTCGAGGACGCCGCTCCAATCGCCGAGATCGCTCACCGGAGCAACTCGCTGCTGATTGTCGCCATTACGGAACCGCTGTCGCTCGGCATCGTTCGGCCGCCGGCGGAGGCGGACATCGTTTGTGGCGAAGCGCAAGCGTTCGGTGTTCCGGTAGCCTTCGGCGGCCCTTACCTCGGCTTCTTGGCAACGCGCGAGAAGTTCCTGCGGCAGATGCCGGGCCGGCTGGTCGGCCAGACGCGAGATAGCAAGGGTCGGCGGGGATTCGTGCTGACTCTGGCCACGCGCGAGCAACACATCCGCCGCGAGAAGGCAACCTCCAACATCTGCACCAACCAATCACTCTGCGCGTTGGCCGCGACCATTTACCTCAGCCTGCTGGGGAAAAGAGGTTTGAAGGCGCTGGCTGAGCATAACCTGGCCAAGGCGCACTACGCCGCGCAGCAACTGTGCACGGTCCCGGGCATGGCCACACCTTTTGGCGCTCCCTATTTCAACGAGTTTGTGGTCCAAGTCCCCGCCGAGGGGGAGGAATTGCTGGCCGCACTGCGCACGGAGAAGGTCATTGCCGGATTGAATCTGCGGAAGTTCTATCCCGAGTTGGCAAATCACCTCTTGGTGTGCGTCACCGAGACCGTGAGCAGGGCGGCGATTAACCGCACCGTGGAATTGTGTCGCCAACACTGTGGTGGCGGCCGCTGACCGCCGCCGGCATTCGGCGCTCCCCGGCGAGCCGGGGCAGGCGGCAAGCGTCGCCAAAGACATGGAAAACCGCATTCGCCAGGCGCGACCGCACGTCACGCGCAACGAGGATTTGATCTTCGAGCTGAGTTCTCCGGGGAAATCCGGCGTCGAACTCCCTCCCCTGGACGTGCCTGCCGTCTGCGCCGAGGAACTGCTGGGCAAGGGGCTTCACCGCGCGGATGTGGAAGGTTTCCCCGAAGTATCCGAGCTGGAAGTTATCCGCCACTTCACGCGGCTCTCCACGTGGAACTACGGGGTGGACACAGGCCTCTATCCTCTGGGTTCGTGCACCATGAAGTACAACCCGCGGATCAACGAGGTGGTGGCAAGCCTGGAGGGCCTGGCGACAGATCATCCCTACACCCCGGAGTCACTGACGCAAGGCTGCCTGAAAATCCTGCACGAGGCTGCACGGTGCCTGGCGGAAATCACCGGCATGGACGCCGTCTCGCTGCAGCCCGCCGCCGGCGCGCAGGGTGAACTCACCGGCATTCTGCTCATCCGCGCCTGCCTCGCCGATCGCGGCAACCCGCGCAAGTATATCCTTGTGCCTGACTCAGCCCACGGCACTAACCCCGCCAGCGCCACCATCTCAGGCTATGAAGTGAGAAACATCAAGTCCAACGCGCGCGGCTGCGTTGACCTGGCGGAACTCGACCGCGCGCTGACCGAAGACGTCGCGGGGTTAATGCTGACGAATCCCAATACGCTGGGCATCTTCGAAACCCAGATCCGGGAGATCTCCAACCTGGTTCACGCCAGGGGCGGGCTGGTTTACATGGACGGGGCGAACATGAACGCTCTCGTGGGTGTCGCTCGCCCGGCGGACTTTGGCGTGGATGTCCTGCATCTGAACCTCCACAAGACCTTTTCCACACCGCACGGCGGCGGAGGCCCCGGCTCCGGCCCGGTTGCCGTCAAGCGCGGCCTCGCACCCTATCTGCCGGTACCGACCATCGAACAGTCCACTGAGGGAAGCTACCGCCTGGACTACGACCGGCCGAAGAGTATCGGACGCGTGCGGGCGTTCTATGGCAACTTCGGGATGGTTGTCCGCGCTCTAGCCTACATCCTCGCCAATGGCCCGGAAGGCCTCCGGCAGACTACCGCAGACGCCGTGCTCAACGCCAACTACGTGATGAGCCGGTTGCAGGATGTTTACGAGTTGCCCTACGATCAGGCTTGCATGCACGAATGCGTCTTTTCCGACCGCCGGCAGGCCGCGCGCGGCGTGCGCACCATGGATATCGCCAAGCGCCTGATTGACTACGGGTTCCATCCTTACACCACCGCGTTCCCGCTCATCGTCTCGGGCGCGCTGATGATCGAGCCCACCGAGAGCGCCAGCCAAGCGGAGCTGGACAAGTTCATCGAGGCGCTGCGCTCCATTGCGGCGGAGATCGAAGAAGACCCGCAGTTTGTCCTCAAAGCCCCGCACACGACGCGCGTCTCCCGCCTCGATGAGGCGACCGCGGCGCGCAAGCCCCTCCTGCGCTGGAAGCCGGAATAGGTCACCACCAGGGCACCAGAGCACAATGGATGAACTGTCCAGGAAAAACTCCCCGGTGGCTTTGGGTCTTGGTGGTATAAGGACTTCTGCCTGAATCTCAAGGTTGCCAGGAGGTGCCTTACGAGCGCACGCCGAAGAGACTTCCTCAAATATTCCGCCAGCATGTTGGCGATGGGAGCTGGATTGCCCATGAGCAAACCCATGAGCCCTGACCTATCAAAAGAGGAATTCGCCGCATATCAGGAAAAGCGCCGCAAGGAACTCTGGAGCCTGCTGGGCGACTTGCCCTGGCAACACAAGCCCGGCCCGGCCAAGGTCGTCAAGACTGAGAAGCACGACGGCTACACGCTCGAGCGCCTCGTGCTGGACCTGAATGGCGCAGAGCCTGTGCCAGCGTTGCTCCTGATTCCCGAACGGCGGCAGAAGCCTGCCCCAGGCCTGCTGTTCATCCACTGGCACGGTGGCATGTACGACCTGGGGAAAGAGCAACTGCTCATCGGCGATGAAGCCCAGCCAGCCTATGCGCCGGTGTGTGCGGAGAAGGGCCTGGTCACCTTGGCCATCGATAGCTGGTGCTTCGGCGAGCGCAAGCACGTGGCCAACGGGCACACGGGGGAAGAAGACGCCTTCAAGCTGATGCTCTGGAAGGGCCAGGTTCTCTGGGGCATGATGATGTTCGACGAAGTGCGCGCGCTCGACTACCTGGCCAGCCGGCCCGAAGTCGATCCCCAGCGCCTGGGTGCTTTGGGCATGTCCATGGGCTCCACCAAGGCCTGGTGGTTGGCGGCGCTCGATGCGCGCCTCCGCCTCTGCCTGGATGTCTGCTGCCTCACGGACTTCGCAGAGTTGATCCAGAACCACAACCTGAAAGGCCACGGTATCTACTACTACGTTCCTAGCCTACTGAACCATTTCTCGACGGCGCAGATCAACGAATTGCTTGTCCCCCGCCCGCGCCTGAGCGTGAACGGACGCCGGGACGACCTGACGCCGCCCGCGGGGGTGGAGAAAGTCCGCGATTACCTGTTGCCTCTCTACCGCCAGTACGGACGGGAGGAAGACTGCCGTATCGAATTGTTCGATTGCGGCCACGTTGAGCTGCCGGAAATGCGCCAGCTCATCCTGGCGTGGATGGACGGATACTTAGTCAAACTCCCAGGGAAAGCCTGACCCATCCGCCCACTTCCTCGGCCCAAGCCGCCCGAGGGGGCGGAAAGAGATCGCCGCCCGCCTCCCCCACATTTAGCGCTACCCCGCGCCAACCCCCCAGAATCTTGTGGTTTTTGCTTTACAGAGGCCTTTTTTCGTGCTAGGTTTGTCTCGACGTAACGGGGATTCTCGCGTCAGCCATTCGGTTTGCGCCAGATTGGATGACCGGGTCGAAACCTGGGGGGCTCGCAAGATAACGTCGTTCTCCGCTCTCGCGGGGAGACGCAAAGTCCCCGGCAGGTGCGTGGGCCCTCGCCGGTAGCCCGGTTGGAGATTTGGTGCTCATTTCTCTCTCGCTAGTGCTTTGCGCCAAGCAGGTCCTGCCAGACCGCTGGGGAGGGGTGTGAATTGTACAAACTAAAAAGGGTGGAGTTGCTCGGCTTCAAATCCTTCGCCGATCGCACACGCCTGGCCTTTGCCGACGGCATTGCGGCGATTGTGGGACCGAACGGCTGCGGCAAATCGAACCTGGCAGACGCCATCAGTTGGGTCCTGGGCGAACAAAGTGCACGGTCGCTGCGGGGCGAGCGCATGGCTGACGTCATCTTTAACGGCACGAGCGCGCGCCCGGCCACCAGCAGGGCGGAAGTAAGCCTAACGCTCATCCACCCCGAGTTCCTGCAACCCGATGGTGGAGCGATTGAAGAAAGCCCGCAGGAAAACCTCTTTCCCGAATCGGAGGCGTCGCTGGTCCAGGCGGAGGCGGAAACCGGTGGGTCCAACGGAGATACAACCGTTGAGGCGTCACGCCCGCAAGTAATTCAGCGCCGCGCAGGCGAGATCATCGTCACCCGGCGCCTGTTCCGTTCCGGGGAGAGCGAGTACCTCATCAATGGCGAACTCTGCCGCCTGCGCGACATCCAGGACTTATTCATGGGGACAGGCCTGGGACCGGAGTCCTATGCCATCATCGAGCAAGGCCGCATTGGCCAGATTCTCAGCTCCAGGCCTTCCGACCGCCGCTTGATTATCGAGGAGGCCGCGGGAGTTTCGAAATATAAGACCCGCAAGCGCCTGGCCGAGGCGAGACTGGAAACCTCACGGCAAAATCTTGCCCGCATCACCGACATTCTGGAAGAAGTCACCAAGCAGGTGAATTCGCTCAAGCGTCAGGCCTCGAAGGCTCGCCGCTATCGCGAACTGAACGACGAGCTGCGCGGCCGCCTGAAGGTGACGCTGACTTCCCGGCTGATGGCGCTCGAAGCTGAGTGCCAGCGGCTCCGGGAGGTCTCAGCCGCGCTCCTCAATTCCTGCTCCGAAGCGAGCCAACGGCTGGAAGAGATTGACCGCGAGCAGAAAGCCGCAGCCATCCGCCATGAGGAATTGGAAAGCCGTTTGACCGAACTGCGGGAGACGGTGGCTCAGGGTGAGCTGGAGCGCGAACGCCTGAACTCGCGGATCGCGCAGGTGCAACAGCAGACGGCCGCGCTTGAGGCCCGGAGCGTGGAGGCAACGGCGGAGACGCAGGAACTTCAGGCCCAGCTCGCCGCCCTCGCCCTCGAAGCTGCGGACCGCGCCCTCCAGGCGGAAAGGCTCCGGCAAGACTGGGCCACGGCTCAGGAAACGGTTCAGCAACTGCTGGCGCGGCAGGACGAGGTGGGGACGGAACTCGCCCAGGGCGAGGCTCAGGTCGAAGCCTGCCGCCAGGCGTTGCTGGAGGCGGTAAGCCGGCTGGCAGACCTGCGCAACCAGCTTGTCCAAGCGGAAGAGATGGGGTTGGCGCTCGATCGCCAGGCGGCACGTGCGGCGACGGAGCGGGCCGCCGCGGAACAGGAATACCAGCACTTGACCGCCGCGCGGGAGGCTTTCGGATTGGAACAACAGCGAGACCAGAGCGCGCTGGCAGATCTCGCCCAGTCGCTGGCCCAAACCGCCGCAGCCCTGGAGCGGGCGCGCGCGGAGCAGGTCACTCGCCGGTCCGAACTGGAAAGCCTGCGCCAGGATTTTTCGGCGGCGCTGGCGCGCAAGCAGACCCTGGAGGAATCTCTGGCGCGGCACGCTTACTCCACAGAAAGTGTGCGCCGGCTGCTTGCCGGCAATGGTGCGGGGAATGGCCACGATTTTCACCCCCTGGGCGTGCTGGCCGATTTCGTCGAAGTCGCTCCCGGCTATGAAGAGGTGGTGGAGGAATTTCTCCAGACGGAATTGGACTGCGTGGTCGTTGAGCACCATGAGGAAGCGCGCTCGGGAATCTCGTTGCTCCGGAGCGAAGGCACGGGACGCTCAACCTTCTTTGTGACCCGCTTCTCTGCCAACGGTCACGCGAACGGTCGCGATGACCAGGAAATTCGCAACGCCCGTGGAGTGCTGACCGCCGTCCAGGATCTGGTGCGCTTTGAGTCGCGCCTGGGCTTGAATGGGGACATCGCCCTGCTCTCCTTGGCGAACGCTTACGTGGTGGAGGACGCCGCGGCTGCCGAGCGCCTGGCGGGAACTTATCCGGATTGTCATTTCCTGACGACCACTGGCGAACACTACCATCACCGGCTGGTGGCGGGCGGCAAGGGCAAGAGCGCGGGGCCGCTGGCGCTGCGCCGGGATTTCCGCACCCTGGAACGTCGCACAGCGGAGCTGAAATCAAGCGTCCAGAAAGCCGAGGCTGCGCTCGCGGAAGCCACCACGCGCGCCACACAACTGGAAGAGGATTCGCGCTGCCTGAGCGGCAGCAAACTCGAGGCCGAAAAGAAAGCGGTGCTCGCCAACGAGAAACTGCGGCAAACGCGCGAGGCCTTTGACCGGGCCACGGAGCGGCTCGGCGTTCTGCGCGACGAGGCCGCCAGTCTCGAAGGGGAACAGCAGGCGGTCCAAACGCGCCAGGCGGAGTTGCGCACCCAGCTCGGGGATGCCGCCACGGAGCGCCTCCAGCGCGAGGAGGAGGTCGCCCGGGCCGCCAGCGGGGTCCGCGAACTCCGTTCTCAGCTCGATAAGCTCACCCAAGACCTGGTCGAGGCTCAAGCGCGTGCCAGCGCCCTGGAAGAGCGCACCCGTGCCTTGGAGTCCGAGCGGGCGCGGCTGCACGCGCGGGACGAGGAGATCCAGGCGCGGCTGGCACGGCTCGCGGAGCAGTGCCAGAACTGGGGCGAAGAACTAAGGCAGTTAGCGCAGGAGACGGAACAGAACAAGATGTGGGTCAGCAAGCTGGAAAGCGAACAACTGGCCACCCGCACCCAACAGCGCCTGCTGGAAGAGGAATCTCATGCCGCGCGGGCACGCCGCGATGAACTTAGCCCGTGGCTTGATGCCGCGCGTGCCGAACTCGACGCGCGCCGCGAAAAGCGCGCGGAAGCTGAGGTCGCTCTGGCGCGTGCCGAATCTGACCACGCGCACCATGTCGCGCAGTGCCGTCAGGAACTCCACGCCGAGCCGGCCGCCCTGCTGGCGGAACTCGCGCCGGAGCAGGCCTTGGCGGGTGAGGCGCTGGGCGCTGCGGAAGAGCAGGTGCGCGAGCTGAAAACACGCATCGAGAATCTCGGTCCGGTAAATATGATGGCGCTCGAGGAACTCCAGGAGGCGGAAGAACGCTACACCTTCCTCGAAACCCAGCGACAGGACCTGCTGGCCTCAATCGAGGACACCGCGCAGGCCATCAAGGAAATTGACCAGGTGTCCCGGCAGCAGTTCCTGGAAGCTTTCCGGGCGATCAACATCTACTTCGCCGAATCGTTCCGCACGCTGTTTGGCGGCGGCGTGGGAGAGATGCGGCTCAGCGACGAGGCCGACCCCGATAGCGGCCTCGACATCGTCGCCCAGCCCCCCGGCAAGCGTCTACAGAACGTGCTGCTGCTCTCCGGCGGGGAGAAGGCCCTGGCGGCTCTGGCGCTGCTGATTGCTCTATTCCGCTACACGCCCAGCCCCTTCTGCATCCTGGACGAGGTGGACGCGCCCCTGGACGAATCGAACGTCGACCGCTTCACGCGCATGATTCAGCAGATGAGCCGCCACACGCAGTTCATCCTCATCACGCACAACAAGCAGACCATGGAGACCGCCGAGGTCATGTACGGCGTGACCATGGAAGAGCCGGGCATCTCGCGACTGGTTTCGGTGCGCTTCGATGAAGCGGCGTGCGAGCCCGTCGGCGTGCCAGTCCTCGCGTAAGCAAGCCTTCGCGTCCCCCCTTCGGCGTAAGAGTGGCAAGTGCACCCTTGCCGCGCAAACAGAATATCCCGTCGCCGTCCCTCTCTCTGGTTCGCGAATGAGGCCGGGAGTTTCTTTGCGTGAACCCTCCGCTTTTTCCGTTGACAACATCTCCCGTTGTTCTAGAATTGGGCTTCGTTTTTAACACCCATGAGCCAATCTACGCGCCGTGCAGTTCTGCGTGAGACACATCTGCCTGGCATAAAACTCTTCTCCCGGGGCAAGGTGCGCGACGTCTACGAGGTCACCCATGATCTCCTCCTGATCGTCGCTACCGACCGGCTTTCCGCCTTCGACGTGGTCATGGCGGAAGGCATCCCGGACAAGGGACGGGTACTGACTCAGCTCTCCTGTTTCTGGTTTGAGTTCTTGCGGGGTGTGGCTCCGACTCATTTCGTGACAGCGGACCTGGCGAAGTATCCTGCGGAACTTCACCCCTTCGCCGACCAGTTGGCAGGACGCTCCATGCTGGTGGAGAAGGCTCAGCCCCTCCCTATCGAGAGTGTGGTGCGCGGCTATCTGGCCGGGTCGGGATGGAAAGACTATCTCGCCACGGGGGCCACCTCCGGCGTGAAGTTGCCTCCGGGATTGACCCAGGCTGCCAAGCTCGACGAGCCGATTTTCACCCCAGCCACGAAAGCGCAGAGCGGCCACGACGAAAACATCACCTGGGAAGACACCATCGCCAGAGTCGGGAAGGAAGCCGCAGAGCAAATACGCGACTACAGCCTGGCGGTCTATGAAAAGGCCAGCGATTACGCTGGGCAGCGGGGAATCATCATTGCGGACACGAAATTCGAATGGGGTCTGCGCGGCGATAAGATCATTCTCATCGACGAAGTCTTGACCCCCGATGCCTCGCGCTTCTGGCCGCGGGAGGGCTACGCGCCGGGAAAATCCCAGCCCTCTTTTGACAAGCAGTTCGCGCGCGACTACCTGGAATCGCTTCACTGGAACAAGCAGCCTCCTCCACCTCCCCTTCCGCCGGAGGTCGTGGAGAAAACCAGCGAGAAGTACCGGGACGCATATCGCTTGTTAACGGGACACACGCTCAACTGAAGCCGGTCTGCCTGCGGCTCCGAAGCGCGTTATGGGGACATGGAACTGGCTTGATTGGATCCTGGCCGTTATCGTTGTCGCCTCCGTGGTGACGGCGATTCTAAAGGGATTCATCCGCGAGCTGATCTCCCTGGCGTCGGTGGTGGCCGGACTGGTCATTGGGGCGCTGGGTTACCAACGGGCCGCGCTCTGGTTTGACGATCTGACGCGCTCGCACAACGTGGCCCTGGGGCTGGGGTTTCTGTCACTTTTCCTGGGAACGCTGTTGGTGGGCGCTTTGATTTCGGCTCTCGCCCGGAAACTGATTCAGAAGGCGGGGCTACAATGGTTCGACCGCTTCCTGGGTGGCGTCTTTGGCTTGGTGCGGGGAGTGGCCGTTGATTGCATCCTGCTGATGATTCTGCTAGCGTTTGCCATCAAGCTGGAGGCGGTCCAGAAGTCGACGCTGGCTCCCTATGTGACGGCCGGAACGCGCCTCATCGCGCTGGCTATGCCCGAGGATCTGAAAGCGGAGTTCAAGGCCGGCTTCGAGAAGTTCCGCCAGGCCCTTATCGAGAAGGACAAGAAAGCGACAAAGAACTAACGGGAAAGGCTTCTGATATTTCGCGACGCGGAGACCTGCCGTGAAAGACCAGCTTGAGGCACTCGTCACCCAGATGGTGGAGCACGACATCGGCTACGAAGATGCCGTGTGCGAGTTTGAAAGACGCTTTATCAGGAAGATCCTGGAGAAGTCGGGCGGCAACCAATCGAAGGCCGCGAAGACGCTAGGCATCCACCGCAACACCTTGAGCCGCAAGATTGAAGACCTGCGGCTCGACGGCCAACCTAAGCGCCGGAAGCGGGTCCGGCGCTGATCCCCTCAGCCCCCCGGAGAGGGCTAGGCAGCCCTCAAACCTGATGTGAAAAGCGCGCGGCCAGCAAGGAGAATGCGCGTTCTCTGCTGGCGCGTGTGACCAGACCTCTCCCGGCGCGCTTACTTTCGCGGCCGGACTCTGCTTTGAAGTCTCTGCCCTAGCCCGGAGGTTTGCGCGGGGGCCGGCGCGCGGGTGTGGTAGCCCGCGGCCGCGGCTTCGGCTTGGGCTTGGGCGCTACCTTCGGCTGCTCTGGAATCTCGTCATCGTTGATCGTGGCGCTGTCAAGCGTGACGACCAGATTCGGCGTGGCCGTATAAGCGGAAATGCTTCCCTTGAAGTGTACGGCATCGCCCTTACTCAGGTTCTTGACGTTGGGTTGAGTCGAATCCCGTAGCTCGATGTCGTACATCCCCTCGGTAGACCTCGACTGCTCCAGGACGTCAATCCGCACCAGATACACGCCGGGTTCGGTTCCCTTCTCCACATTCTCCACGTAACCGCCCACCCCAAAGGGCTCGCCTTTGAGGCCATCCCACAGCTTCTGCGCGCGCTCCCCGCCGAACTTCAGTTGGAAGAAAGTCTGATTGAAAGCGTCGATGCTCTTATTGCCAGTTTCCTTGGGGACTTCCATCGGCCCCACCTTGAAGCCCTCGGGCGGCGTGGAGGAGGAAGCTGTTTGGGTGACGATATCCGCCAGCCCTTGATCATTGCCGTGGTAGCCGATGTATGTCTGCCTCAGATACTTCTCCCAAGGGTCGGCATTGGGATCCCGCGCGGCCTTCGCCAAGGAGATCGCCCGGGCCATGTTCCAGACGGCGTTGTCGTAATCGCGGGGCGTCAGGTTCAGGTAAGAGAGGCCGAGCCAATAGAACTCATAGGCATTGCTCGGATTGTCTTCGGCGGCTGCTTTCAAGGAGGTGACCGCTCCCGCATAGTCCTTGCGTTGCAGGCCCACAAAGCCCAGCAGCGAGTTGAAGACGGCCCGGCGCGCCTTGATACCCTGATTGAACTGATCCTCGGTGACGTTCTCAGGTTTCTGCGCCTTCTGGAGAACTTCCAGCCCTCGCTTGGCGTCGCTTTCCGCGCGCGACAGCTTGGCCGCTACGTCAGGGTCATCCAACCTGAACGCAAAGGGAAACAAATACGCCACGCGCGTATGCGCGTCAAGGTTGTCCGGGTTGGCTTCCAGCGCCTTCTGCCCCGCCTCGACGGCCTTGATTCCATCCCCCAGTCTCAGGTAAGCCCCGAGCACCTCGAGGTAGGCCAGATCCTTGAAGTCCGAGTCTTTGAACTTTTCCAGGAACGCCTGAGCCAGTTGGATCTTCTTGTTGGGGTCCTGCTCCCCGACAATTGCCTGGTAGGCGTCGTACTCATCGCGGCTCTTCCATTGCGGCTTCTTCTCTTGAGGAGCCGGCGGCGACGCCGCCCAAAGGCACGTCGGCCCTATCGAGAGAATCCTCCCGGAGTCGCTTGGCTGCTGGCCACTGGGCGCGCCAAGGACAAGAGCAGCCAGCAGGGTGAAACTCAGAATCGCAGTTGTCTTCTTCATAGAACCGCTACCTCGGCATCTAGGGTGTGAATCCTCGACAATCAGGCCTACAGGCCATCCGCGCCCGACTGCCGGGGAACTTCCCTTCGCCCCAAACCCTGGACCCCGACTCGCCATGCCTCGGATGCCGCACTCCAAATATCAGGACTCGCAGAACTTTTCAAGTGAAATCTGTCCCCTCCCGCCCCTGGGGGTCTTTTACCTCTCCCCACTGGCTTGGATGCAGAGACCCCCTCCGCTGTCGCCAGGGCTCCGGAGGAAGACCTGCTTGCCAGGCCATGTAGCCCGTGGTTAAAATCTGGACGGAATGAACAGTCCCGATTTCGCCGAGCAACTGGCCGAGCGGGTGGAGAAGGCTGCGGTAGCTCCACGGCACCAGATCGAGCCGTTCTTCAAGGAGACGGCAAAAGAGGTCTTAGTCGCCTTCGCGCGCAATCCCAACCTTCAGGAACGCGACCTGCTCCGCCTGCTCGAGCGAAAAGATCTGCCGGCGGAGGTCCTGCGCGAAATTGCCGCGCACAAGGAAGCGGCGCGCAACTACACCGTCCGGTTGGCGCTCGTGCGCCATCCCAGGACCCCGCGCCTGATTTCCCTCCCGATTCTGAAGTTCCTCTACCTCTTCGATCTCGTGCGCGTCTGCCAGACGCCTGCGGTGCCTGCGGAGGTGAAGTTGGTGGCCGAGGAAACCATCCTCAAGAAAGTCGAGGCCATCCCGCGGGGCGAAAAAATCACCCTGGCGCGACGCAGCTCAGGACGAGTCGCGGCTGGCCTCCTCGTAACCCAGGACCGCGAACTGATTCTGGCGGCCCTCGATAATCCCTTCCTCTCGGAGGCCCATTTGCTGCGCGTGCTGGCGCTGGAGAACCTGCCAACCGTCGTCGTCGAGTCCATCGCCCACCACGAGAAGTGGTCGCACCGCTACCACCTGCGTCTGACCCTGATCCGCAACCCCCGCACGCCGTTCCAGCTCGTTCTCAGCTTTCTGCCCGATATGGCCGTAAATGACCTGCGGGAAATCTGCCTCGACCGCCGCATGCCCGAGCAAGTCCGCCGCTACGTGCAGGCCCACTGCGCCGAACGGCTTAGCAAGAAGCCTCCGCCCATTCCCCCCACCGAATGACGGCCGCTGGCACCGCCTGACTCCTGCTTGTCACTCGTCACTTGTCACTCGTCACTTGTCACT
>Ga0315280_10006561_pt1 | contig 16014 bp, 15 predicted proteins | sample YL17G06_40_MG_FD_203697 | JGI IMG/M metagenome (GOLD analysis project Ga0315280, IMG submission 203697) | Sediment microbial communities from Yellowstone Lake, YNP, Wyoming, USA - YL17G06_40 | ecosystem: Environmental > Aquatic > Freshwater > Lake > Sediment | place: USA: Wyoming | collected... | reverse complement strand
ATGCATCTTCATGTTTCCGCTGGTTTCAAACCTCGCTGTGAAGTCGAAGAGAGATCTGACGATACCAATTCCTTCGAGAAGTTTTGGTATGGGGTATTTCAAAAGAATCTTTGACCCTGTTTCATTGCTGCTCAACTTTGCGAGACGGATAGTCTGGGAGGAGGTGATTGGTTGTCTGAATCTCCTTTGAAGATTCTGGAGAAGCTTGATCCAGAGCTTCTCAGGGTCGTTGAAAATACCCGTGAGCTAGCTCTCGCTGATGGTGCCCTGCCGAGGAAATTCAAGCTCCTAATTGCTATGGCTCTAGACGTGTCTCATGGAGCCGTTCAGGGTGTGAAGTCGTTAGCTCAAGCTGCAATACAGGCTGGAGCAACGAAAGATGAGATCAGAGAAGCACTCAGAGTTGCCCAATACGTAAGCGGGGTAGGCAGCGTCTATACGGCCGCACAGGCTCTTAAGGAATTATTCTAAGCGTCTGCAAATTCTCTTGAATTAGTGGTAACACCTATAGATCGATGCAGGAAGGATACGGGAGTTTACTCACGCAGGTCAGAAGAGAGAAGTGTACAGTGACTCGGAATGCACGAAATATCTTCACCTTATCTTGTCTCCTACGCTATTACTAGGAAATGCAATCTCAAGTGCAAGCACTGCTACAGCGATGCCCTCGACGTAGCAGCGCCTGATGAGCTTTCGACATCCGAAGCGAAGAAGCTTCTTGATACCGTAGCGGCTTGGGGTATACAACTCCTGATCTTCGATGGCGGCGAACCTCTCTGCAGAGAAGACTTCTTCGAGATCGCCAAGTACGCTTCCGACAAGAGGATGAGGATAGTTGTTGGAAGCAATGGAACTCTAATAGACGTTGAAACAGCTAGGAGGATGAGGCAGGTCGGCGTTCAGTGTGTACAGATCTCCATCGACGGAGCGAAGCCTGAAACCCACGACTCATTCAGAGGCGAAGAGGGATCGTTTGACAGGGCCATGCAAGGCGTTGAAGCATGCAAGCGGGCAGGTTTGCAGTTCCAGTTTGGCATGGTGATCAGAAAGCAGTCTCTTCCAGAAGTCCCAAGCATGCTTGAGCTAGCTGTTAGGAGCGGTGCGAATGCTGCAGAGTTCTTCGATCTGGTTCAGGTTCCAAGAGTCAGAAACGATTGCCCCGGAGAAATTCTCAGCAACACGGAAAGGAAGAATGTGATGGAGTGGCTGGCTGAAGCTCAGAGAGACTGCCCCATCGTGATCAGAACGCCAGGCTGCCCTATGTACCCCCTAATCCTCAAGCGGAAGAACCTTCAGCCAAAGCATTTCCCAGGTCACCTCTTGAACAGAATCCCATACTATGATCGGGGTTGCGCGGCGGGGATGCCGAGAGGCTACATCACTATACTTCCCAACGGCGATATAATTCCGTGTATGCTCTTACAGACCAAGCTTGGCAACGCAAGGGAAGAGAACGTTGTCAAAATCTGGGAGGAGTCACCTATTCTAGCGAGGCTCCGCTCGAGACACCTCCTGGAAGGCGAATGCGGGAGATGCAGCCACAGAGACATCTGCGCTGGATGTCGAGGGCGAGCCTACGAGGAGACGGGAGATATGTTGGCTTCAGACCGGGGTTGCTGGATTGGGGCCGAATAAAGCCGTTCTCCACGTTTGCGAGCGTGACTACTGTTCGGCATGTGCCAGAAACCTATACAGTGCTTCCAGCGCTATCAATGGATCGATCTCACGGGAAAGTGATAGAATGCCCCGAGAGGCGTGACGGGGGCTCCGAGACCATGCCGGCTCCACGTAGATGCAAGAAATTCGAAGTCTCTCACGGGTGAGAATCTATGTACGATTGGGAGAAGACATTGGACAAGTATGGCCTTATGATAGAGGAAAAGATGTCCCGGCTATTCGAGAAGGAGACCCAGAACGCAGCCAGCTACCATGATTTCATTGGCGGCCTATACGGGGATCTCCGTGAGTATACGTTCAGAAGGGGTAAGAGGCTGGCCTCATGCACCACGCTACTAGCCTACAAAGGCTTCAATGGGGAAGTTGATGACCGCATCCTATCTGTCTGCGCTGGTATGGAGTTGTACCGCCACTCCATACTACTGCATGATGATCTCGTTGACGATGATGAGACGAGGCGCGGAGGCAGCGTCATCCACAAGAAGTATTCCCATGAGCACGGCATCAGGTTCGGAAATGGTGTAGCGGTCTTTGCGGGCAACATCCTATATGCGTTAGCGGTCAAGGCTTTCAGCAGTTCAGGCTTCGAACTAGATAAAATAGTGAAGGTTCTCAGTTTGCTTAATGATGCCTTTCAAGCGGTGAATGAGAGCCAAGTCCTGGACCTCGCATTTGAGTACCAGAAGCCGTCTGTGAATGAATGGTACGTTATGGCCTCAAAGAGGGCCGCGTCTCTCTTCAAAGCCTCACTGCTAGTAGGCGCCGTGTTGGCGGACGCGTCGGAGAAGGATCTTCGGCTGCTAAGGGAGGCGGCCAAGCATATCGGCTATTCCTTCGACATCCAAGACGACATAATCGACACGTTCGCGTCGGAAGAGCAGTACGGGAGAAAGCCCGGCGGAGACTTGTCCAAGCATAAGAAGCCGCTGCACATCGTGTACGCGTATATGATGGCCGACGAACGGCAGCTAGAGAATGCTCTAGAAGATCTGAATAAGACAAGAAAAGTACTATCGGATTGTGGAGCCTTGGAAGCGGCCAAGAGTCGCTCTAGAGAGCATGCGGATTCAGCTAAGAAGCTGATCTCGGAGACCAGCATGAGCCGTGAGCCTAAGGACTTTTTCATCTCATTCATCGACTACGTTAAAGAAAGCCTAGACTGGTACGCGTAGCCGTTCCGCGTTTGAAGAGAACAACCCATCAGAGAGAACAAAGACCCCACGTTCCTTCGATGTCGGAACCGTAGCTTTTTACTACGCCTTCGCACCGTGTTGTATGGGCGAGATCTATGGAAGTCACAAGAACAGAGCTTCGCAGGGTAATCACGAAGCTTGACGACGTGCAAATGGAGCTTCTCCGCTTGCGAGCCCAACTCTTGCCTGAGGAGCGGCCAACGATAGACAAAAGGCGGCAGATCGCACAGGGTCGCCGTCAAATTCGTAGAGGCCAATCTGTAGGTCTAGGTCAACTCCGAAAAGAGCTCGGTGTGTAGCACTCCTGTTCGAAGTCATTGTATCGAACCGAGCGAGAAAGTCACTGAAGCGGATGCCCAAATACTACGCCCACCGGGTAATCCTCGGACTCGAAGCCCTCAGACAGAACCCCGCGCCTGTTCCTCAGTATGACGTGAAGAAGTTGAAAGGGCTGAAGGACACATATCGTATGAGAATAGGAGATATCCGAATCGAATACCATGTCGCTTGGGAATCCAAACGGATCGAAGTCGTAGCCATAGAATTCAGAGGGCGCGCGTACTAGTGGCTTTCAGAGGGCACAGCGAGCTACCACGTACCAGGCTCCTCTCCTCCGAGAATTGGGTCCGAACTGTGAATTAGCAGATCTTGAGCATGATTACAGCTCATCCCAAGCTTTTTCTCAACCATTCTCCAGCTCAACAACTGCTTGATTGAGCGCTTTCCAATCCAGCGTTCTACTCGCGGCGTATGTGCTCGACACGGCGCATGACCGCATCCTCCAATGAGGTGGCGGTTTCCTCGAAAGAGGTGGCGCTTTGAGGGTCCTCGTCGGGGCCGAAAAGGCATGGGTCATCGCCTGCCATGAGTGCTTGGCCCTGTCGGCTGGAGAGCTCAAGCCGTTTGTCTCGGCTACAAACAGTACTTGTCTCTTTTCCCCGGGCTACCAACAACTATTCCCAATATCTCAAGGCGCCAGCCAAACCGATGTTCAACCTTCAGTACAGCGCCCGCTCCTGACTGCATCCTAGGCCGCCTCTTCCAGCTAATTCTGAGCGCAACTACTGCTCGTTCTCAGCTCTTTTTCAGCCAAGAATCTGTTCAAAAACTGCTTGGTTGAGAGTTCTAAACGCGAGTCTAAACCTATCCCGGCCCACCAACTTTCTGCATCAAAACTCTCATACTTTCGCTCGACTGCGGACTCCCTGCTCACTGCAAGACTTGACGGCCTGTTAAGAAGTTTCTCTGATTAGCAAAGCCGGTCCGAGAAGCAAGAGGATTTGCATAGAAAGGATAGGGTTCTGAGGGTTCGTCTCAGTGAGGATGAGTATCAGTTGTTGAGAGCGTTCGTTGAGTTACTGGACCACGTCGGCTCTGGTCCAATTCTTCATCCACGCTGTGCGTCAACCAAATGAGCAGAGGAAAACGGTCATTGATACGCCAGCCACGGCGACAGAGCCGTGATTCAGGGGCCTCGAGAATGAACCCCCCCACCCCCCCTATAGGGGGGTACCCCCCTAACCAAAGCCCGAATGTGGCCCTGCCAAGGGCGGAACCCCTGACGTTAGCAGAGATTTCGAGGAACAGTTGAACGGTTCTACGGGATTGACGGCGCCTAAGTCGCTGGGGCACAAGGTGAAGAGAGGCAACAATGTTGAACCCCACAGAGGAATCTCGATCAACGCCTCAATTTGCTGAACATGCCACCCTGTCCCACTGTTCGCGTTAGAGGGTCAGAAGTCATGGAGGCAATCACAAATGATGCCAAAGGTTCACCTCGTCAATCGTTCTAGCCTTATAGGAGGGAACGCGCACCACTAACGACCATGGAAACCAGTCAGGTTATCTCTCCTGCAGGATTGTGGACCGCTGGCGGACTTTCGCCTAGGGTAAGGCGACTCCGTGATCAGTATTTCTCTTTCTACGAACGTGACTTCAGCAACGAGGTTCGCTCCTACACAACGGGCACGCCTTGGGATGTAGTCTATGCGATTTGGAACTGGACGAATGTGCCTGAGATGGCGATGTTCCTGCAAGGCGCCCGAAGCTATTTGCGAGCTGCTGCCAAGCCAGTTGAGTTGCCAGAGGGATTCTGGAACGAGCCCTTGGTCGTCCGGCAAGCTTTGTTCTTTCGTGAGGTATTGCGCCAATACTTGCCAGTGCAGATCCTAAATGGAGAGCTCATTGTTGGTTCGCATTTCAGCACAGCGTTTTCGCGCTGCCTGAAGCAAGGTGAGGCTCGTGCACGTGGTCGTGAGGAGCAGGTCTTCTTCAAGAGGTATCAGTCGCTCAACAGTCTGGGCGTGGGCAATTGCGGCGCCGTCCCCGGGCACTTGGTGCCAGACTATCCGAAGGCCTTGCATGTCGGCTGGAAAGGTATTCGAGACGAAGCTAAGGCTCTTCTCGCGAAACCCGGCATCACGACTGGACAACGCGACTTGGCGCGTGCCGTCGTCATATGCGCCGACGCTGTGCCCATGCTGATGGAACGGTATGCTGCCGAGGCCGAGCATCAGGCAACGGCGGAATCCGATCCGATTCGTCAGAACGAACTCCGAGAGATTGCTCGAATCTGTCGCAAGGTACCTTGGCTGCCGGCCGAGACTTTTCCTGAGGCTCTGCAGTCTCTTTGGACCACTCACATGCTGGCCATGGTTGCGGAAAGCTACCCCGGGCCGGGGCTTTCCCCAGGACGCGTTGATCAGTACCTGTACCCGTACTACAAACGGGACTTGGACGCAGGCCGTCTAAGCCGCGACCAAGCGAAGGAATGGCTGCAATGTCTATGGATCAAGCACAACTACGCATACGACTTTCAAGGCTGGACCGGTACGAACCAGGGCATCAATGCTTCATTCGGTCAACTCATCACGCTCGCCGGGATGGATGCCGAAGGAAACGATGCATCCAACGATCTGACCTACCTGATGCTCGATGTCATCGAGGAGATGAACCTGCTCGAGCCGAAGCCCAACATCCGTGTCCACGCTCGCACATCGGACCGTTTGCTCGAACGGATTGTTGACATGGTGGCGAAGGCGCAGGGTTCTCCTTTCCTCATCAACTTCGACGAGAACTCGATCGCTGGCCTACGCTGGGAAGGACTGCCGGAGGATCGGCTATGGGACTATGCCCCGGTCGGCTGCCTAGAGAATGCACTCCAAGGTTGCGACCGTTCAGGCACAGTTGATGTGAACCTCAACTTGGCAAAGGCGGTGGAGCTGGCGCTGAATGATGGGCGAGACATGGCGGGTGGGCAACGAATCGGCCCATCCACAGGTGACCCTAAGCTCTTCCCATCTTTTGATCAATTCTTCAGTGCGTTCAAGACCCAGCTTCGCCACATGCTGGAGGAGATCATTCGCGTCAACGATCTAGCTGACGCTGGTCGCGCGCGTTGGGAACCGGTTCCCTACTTGAGTGCTCTAGTGGATGGTTGCCTAGATAGTGGCAAGGATAGCAACGCTGGCGGCGCACGCTACAATTTCCTGACGGTTGAGGGCGTCTCCTTGGCCACAGCAGCCGACAGTTTGGGGGCGGTGAAAAAGCTGGTCTTCGAGGATCATCAAATCACGATGCAACAGCTCATCGAAGCGCTGAAAGCCAACTTCGACGGACACGAGAGCCTGCGTCAGACCCTTCTAAACAAGGCTCCGAAGTATGGCAACGACAGCTCCTACGCAGACGAGATCGCACACGAGGTCAGTCGCTTCTGGACAGAGGAGGCGTCCCGTCACGTTTCGCCGACCGGCAAACGATACAGGGGCGGTTATCTTTCCTGGAATTATTGGGTAGCCTACGCGCCTTCCACTGCTGCTACGCCGGACGGACGTCGACGGGGCCAGTTTCTATCGAACGCCGTATGTCCGGTCAACGGAGCAGACCGTCAAGGGCCGACTGCGGTGATCAAGAGTGTGGGGAAGCTGGGTTTGGAGACGGCTCCCAACGGTGCCAGTCATACGATGAGCTTCAGCCCCAGCCTCCTGAAACACTCGGAGCAACGACAGAAGCTGATGGCTCTGCTGCGAGCTTACGGGAAAGTGGGCGGCACGTGCGTACAACTCAACGTGATCGACGCAAACACTCTGCGCGAGGCACAGAAACACCCGGATGAGTACCGTAACCTTCTGGTGCGCGTGACAGGCTACAACGCCTACTTCGTAGGATTAGGCAAGGAGATTCAAGATGAGATCATCGCCCGCGAATCACACCAGCTAGGATGACAATGGGCCTCGCCTTCAACATCCAGCGCTTCAGCACGGAAGACGGCCCAGGCATCCGCACCACAGCATTCCTGAAAGGATGTCCCCTGCATTGCGCGTGGTGCCACAACCCAGAAGGACTAAGTCCGAAACCGGAGTTGATTTGGTACGATGTACGCTGCATCGGCGCCCGTGACTGCCTGCAAGCCTGCACTGAGGGCGCGTTGACTCTTACCCCTCAGGGCATGCGCATCAACCGCGAACGATGCACCGCCTGTGGAGCCTGCGAAAAAGCCTGTCCAGCTGCTGCGCTGGAAGTAATCGGACGCAATTGGACCTCTAAGGAAATGGTCGCAGAACTGTTGAAAGATCAAGTGTTCTATGAGACCTCCGGTGGCGGCGTGACCTTCAGTGGCGGAGAGCCGATGATGCAGGTGGATTTTCTTTGCCAAGTCCTGCCGCGTTGTCGAGAGGCCGGTGTTCATGTCGCTTTGGACACTTGTGGTGCAGTCGCTTGGGAAAGCTACGAGCGTGTGCTCCCATGGGTCAACCTGGCACTATACGATCTGAAGATCATGGATGCGAAACGTCACAAAGCAGCGACGGGCATACCCAACGATACTATCCTTGAGAATGCTCGCCGGCTGGCGGCTCGTGGGGTGCCGATGTGGATCCGCACGCCAGTAATCCCAGGCTATACAGATGACCAAGAGAATATCCTAGCCATCGCGCGTTTCATAAGCGAGGCGCTGCCCACCGTACAACGTTGGGATTTGCTCGCGTACACGAACCTCGGTCAACCCAAGTACCACCGCTTGGACCGAGAATATCTGCTCGCGAAGGTGCCGCTCCTGACTCGACAAGAGATGGAGTCAACTTGGCGGGCGGCAGCAGAAGTCGTCTCGGTGGCCCACTGGTCCGGAGCAACGCGACAATTGACACCTGAAGTTGTTGGAGGCAAGTGATGCACTTGTTACGAGAGACGCCTGGATTGTTTGAGGCCTTGAAGGGAGAGATGACCCCCAAGTTCCTCGCAACACGCAATACTGAGGGATTGCCCAACGTAGTGCCTGTGATCTCTATCCTTCCCGCAGATGATCAGCCGGACACGCTCTTCTTCGGCAACTTTCTGCTGCGCAAGAGCATCAAGAACCTAGAAGAAGACACTCGCGTGGGAATCCTAGTGATCACGCAAGCACTGCAGGGATGGATTCTCAAAGGAGACTTTCTCGGATTCCAGCGCACTGGCCCCTATGTAGATCAACAAATGAGCAGTTCACTCCTACGCTACAATGCCTACACCGGCATCCGCAACGCCGGAATCATTCACGTTCGGTCGGCGGAAGAGGCTTTCCGCATCTCGAAACTGCAGGTGGCGAAGGACTACATGCTCGCTCGGCTGGCCGCGCTGCGTGGATCCGCCAGCGGTGATGGAGGCGTTGAGATGCCCCTGCCGGTGCGGCATGAATTCGCGAAGATGGCTGCAGTCAAAGTGCTGGCTTGGGTCGGAGACGACGCCTACCCAATTGTGGTTCCTGCCCTTTCGCTGCAACCCGCCAAAGCAGAGAGCCTGGTCTGCTGGAAAGGAACGCGATTTCCAGAACCAAAACAAGACGCGTTGGTAGCTTCTAACATCCTCACCTTTGAAGCGATTTCCTACCAGGTCAAGGGTCATTGGACCAGCGCTGGGAGAATAGGCACAGTCCAGATTCAGGAAGTCTACGCCGGGGGACCGCCAATACCGGGCGGCAGACTGGCCTAGGCTTCGTCTGCGCACGGTCCTCAATAGGTTCCAGAGTCCTCGCTTGGAGTTCTTCACGGCAGGCCGGCGTCGAACTGCCTTGATTCTTCGCGTACGAAGGCGCGCACTCAGACAATGTTTGGTGACGATGCTTCAGACTCTACTTGAGATTCCCTGTAGGACCCTCTTTGGTTGTCCGATATTGTTCAGGCGCCGTGAGAGGCTAGACGTAGTTAGGTGCATGAGTCTGGTCAAGCGTCGGCGTTGCCATATTACAACATATGCGTCCAAGATCGCGTACAGGAAGCCTATGATGAATCCAGATTGACTTATGCCGAGTTGATACGCGACCGAAATGGACAGCATGTCGACGGCTGTGGCAACTAGGTTCTCGGCGAATTCAGTTGAGAGCTCGATCACTCTTTGCGCTGCTCCTGTATCTTGGCCGTTATGTCTTGGATCTTCTTGGTGGCTTCTTCCAGTGCAGTCTTGGCCTGCTCAGCCGCCTCTTTGGAGTATTCACGTTTCAGTTCGTGAAACAGGTCTCGCATTTCGTGGCCAAAGTCTCTTGCAGCTCTACGCAACTCCTTGGCATTCTCTCGGTCGAACCCAAACCACATAGGGCCCATGAGGCCAGGGGTCGGTCCGAAATGTTCCAGTCGTCGGTCGAGTTCTTCGCGTGTCTTTCCTTCATCTTCCAGGAATTTCTTGCCTTGTTCCGTCAGCTCGTATCGTCGTATTCCGGGTTCTCGTTGAGCCCCTTCTTTGATGTGGCCTTGATCCTGCAACCAAGAAAGCAAGGGGTAGATTGATCCCGGACTGGGCTTCCAGTATCCGTTGGTTTGTTTCTCGATTTCACTCATGATCTCTGAGCCTGACATGGGCTTGTCGCTGAGCATCTTCAACAGCTTGTACCGAAGGAACCCTTTCGGAACAACGGCCGTATGCCGCATCCAGTGGCGCATCCAATGCCTGCGCCTGCGTTCATAGACCGAGCTTGCAGACTCATCTTCTTCATCCATTCCACATGCCTCCTTCATATCAGTCAGGATATCGCTACCGATATCGTTGACGATATCAATAGCGATACGCGCCTATAAACATACCTGATCCATTGCATCCAGACACAACCTAACCGAGTCGACACTTCATGGGTGGAGCGCCTGAGCTTCTCAGATATCTCATATCTCACAAGATGTGAAATTCTTGCACCTTGAATCGGTTCAGTGTTTTCTGGACGGGAAGTGCCGGTGTCTGACGTATACTCAATCGGCTCCGATGACAAAGGAAGAGACAGAATCATTCTTGAAAGAGGCTCAGATTGCAAGGTTCTGCAGTATCAACAAGGACGGGAGTATACACGCAGCTCCTGTCTCGTACAAGTATGAGCGGGCAGATCATCGTAGTAACGCCCGAGGCTAACAGCGATGCAAGTAATGTCAAACGTAACAAGAAGCAGTCGGGCACGAAGGTCTTCTTATCGGGCCTTCTGTCAGGATTCTGCCAGTGATGGAAGTCCGCGATCTGATCAAGTTCGTCTTGTTTGACGATAGTCTTAAATTGACTCCGTCTGTCCGTTGCGTCATACTTGCTGGTGAAAACGATTTCTGAGCAATGGTATCAAAGAGCTGTCAAGGTGATTCCAGGCGGAGTCACGAGAGGTTTCCGTTTCTTCGATCCATATCCGTTCTATGGCAAGAAAGCCTATGGAAGCAAACTCGTCGATCTTGAGAATAGAGTATACACTGACTACTGGCAGGCCCACGGAGCGCTCGTGCTGGGACACATGCATCCTGCAATAGTCAAAGCGGTCAAAGAACAGCTTGAGCTAGGGTTCCATTGGGGGGTCTGCAACGAGTGGGAAGTCAAACTCGCCGAACAAGTGGCGAAGCTCGTTCCCAGTGTGAAGATGATCACATTCAACAATAGCGGGACCGAAGCCGACATGTATGCAATGAAGCTTGCACGAGCGTACACTAAACGCAACAAGATCGGCAAATTCGAGGGACACTATCATGGGAATTCCGAGGCGCTCTACGTTGCCACCAGCTGGCCGGCAGACGAACCCGATTCTGCAGGTCAGGATCCGCTTTCCGCAAAGAACACTGTTGTGCTCCCATTTCATGATGCAGACGCGGCCTCAAAGGCCATCAAGAAGAAGCAAATGGCCTGCGTAATAATGGAGCTAGTCACAGGTGGCTCCAATATCCCTGAGGAGAAGGAATTCGTCAGGGGACTGAGGGAAGTCTGCGACGATACTGATACGCTGCTGATTTTTGATGAGGTCATCACTGGATTCAGACTTGCCCCTGGAGGAGGTCAGGAAGCCTTCGGTGTCATCCCTGACTTGACGACGTTCGGAAAGGCAATTGGTGGTGGGGAATTCCCTGTCGGAGCCGTAGGGGGAAGGACGGAAATCATGGAGTTGATGAGCAGTCAGAAGCACCCTAAGAAGTCGGAATGCGTCGCCCAGGGCGGCACATATTCTGGAAATCCGCTTGTGATGCGTGCCGGTTACGAAGCGACCAAGATCTATGAAGAGAGAAAACTCTACGCGCACATTGATGGGCTGGGCGCCAAGCTTAGGAAAGGCCTCGAGGAGGTCGTCAAGGACACCGGGGCCAACGCTCGCGTGACAGGATACGGATCCAAAGTCAAGATCCATTTTCCAAAGCGTGGAGCCAAGATCACAGACCTGAAGTCACTGCTATTGAACGCTGACTCCGCAACGGAGAAGCGATATTTCCAGCACCTGATTTCCAACGGGATATTTGCACTAACCCAAAGCAGGGTGCATTTCTACATCTCACTGCCACACACAGAACAAGAGGTCGCCAAGCTGATCTCCACAACCGGAGACTTCCTAAGATCCCAGCCCAAGTAGGAAGCACGGTCGAGCGGACCGAGAGATTTGCACTGCTCAGGACCATTGCCCAACTGAAGGCCACGTCCTGCCGTCAGCGTCTGAGTTTTCCTAGCATCATCGCTGAAAAGGCAATCATGAAGGTCGAGAACGGCAGATACAAAGCCGAGATTCCCAGGCTGTAGACGTCACCAACGGTTCCCAAGAACCAAGGCGAGAACACCGCACCTAGAAATCCTATGCTGTATATGGCCCCCGTGGCAACGCCTCTTCTTGAGGGAAAGAGCGCAGCACCCCACGCAAGGATCGTGGGCATTATGGGGCCGAACGCGAAACCTGAGAAGCACCATAACGCGATAATGAGATAGCTATTTCCAACCAGAGTAGCGATCAGGATTGAGAGGGCGCTCAAGGAAGCGCAAGTCACAATGACCTTCCTGTAACCTACCTTGTCGGTCAGGCTTCCCAAGCCAAGTCTGCCTGCGGCCATTGATGCCCAAAATAGGCCGATGGAAAGGCTTGCCAGTTCTACGGTAAACCCTCTTTCGAGCATCAGGAAAGTAGGCAGCCATGCATTAGCACCAAGTTCGGCACCGAAATAGAAGAAGCCAGCGAGAAGAAGCGCTCGCCCCTGCATCAATGCTTCAACGATCTTGTCCTCTGGCACGTGACTCTTCTCTGCGTCAGAGATAGCGACACTTTTCTCTGACTTGGTTCTGCGGAACAGCATAGCTGCAGCGGCCGCGAGCGGGACAAAGAAAAGGCAGGCAATGAGGTATGGCAATCTCCAACTTCCATAGGTGACGATAAGCAGCCCCGCAAGGGCGGGTCCTATGAATGCGCCCATGCTGAAGAAGAGATGTAACGCGTTCAAGGCGAATCCGCTCCTATTGGGATAGGCCTTCGTAACTAGGGAATTCATTGAAACCTCTCCGAAGGCCGAACCTATCCCGGCAACAAGGAAGACCTCGAGCAATGCTAGGTAGTTCGGAGCCCTTGATGCCAAGCCAACTGCGGCCCCAATCGCGGCGAAGCTGGCAAGGAGCACCACAGGCTCGCCGTAGCGATCCGAGATAATCCCTCCAACGGGAGTGAGCAAGTAGCCCACATTCCAAGCGCTCGCAAGAAACCCCAGCACCCCCAATGGTATGGCGAATTCTTTCAGTATGAACGGAAAAGCAGGTCCCATCACGGTTGCGGCGACTCCGATCATCATCAAGCCCAGAAATGACATCAGAACGTATGCTGTCCGCGATCGACTACTCACTGTCCATGTCGGCAATGGTCCTTGCTTCCTAGATTCCTAACCCCATGTCATCGTTGGGAAGGCTCTTTGATGCGATATGCAATTCCTTTGACTCGGTGTTCTCGTGATGCTGTCATTTCCTAAGGTGTAAGCCGCCGGCTCGGTAGAGTAAAAAGATGGTTATCGAAAGCGACAGCACCAGGACCCCGGCACTGGCCTCCAGTATTGCCTTCAAGCCGCCCACGGATGTTGAGTATCCGCCGAGGAGGTTTCCGATTACCAAGCCAAGGCTCAGCATCATGCTGTAGATTCCCATGGCGGAACCTCGAAGGCCTGTGTTGGCTTTGTCTCCCACGTAGGCTAGAGCGGACGGAACCGTGGCCGTTGCCATGAAACCTCCCAAGGCTATGAGTGGAAGTTGCTGGTAGATTCGCGGAGGGCTGTGCGAGACAGCCTCCAGTGTACTAAGGAGGACCAGAATCAATCCAACGACGCCTATACCAAGAGTCTTGCCCCTTCCTATCTTGTCAGATATCCATCCGAACACAACAGCCCCCATGCCTAGTCCAAAAGCTCCAAGCGCGAGTGTCAATCCGACCTGTGAGGCGTTAAGCCCAGATTCCATGAGCGACCTGGGGAGGACGAAGGCCACCCCCAGTATGGTAGTAAGTCCGAGCCAGACGGGCAGAATAGCGCGCGTGTTCTGATCGAGGGCCAACAGAGGATTCACCTGGCGGGTTCGCCGTCTTTCGGAATGGCTTGTTTCTTTGACCCAGACCATGCTCGCTACGCTCGCGGCAAGAAGCAGAATGCCAGTTGCGACAAATGCGAGTCCGTAGTTGTGACCAGTGAAATGCAGAAAGGTTGTGGCAAGGGATATCCCAAACGCGTAACCCAATATGTTTGAGAAATCAAAACCGCCCATACTGACGCCTCTGTTGCTCACAGCCGTCAGATCGGTTATCATGGTTAGAGAAGATACTGTGACCGCAGCGCCGGAGAATCCCATGATGGCATGAATGATCGCGATCACGTAGGAGTCGCGTGTTAACGATATGGTCATCGTGAGCAAGGAAATTGACAGAAGGCCTAGGATGAGCATCCATCGTCGTCCCTTCAAGTCGACATACGCGCCGATGGGTGCGGCTGAAACGAATTCCGCCAATGGATAGGCGGACAGAGCTATGCCGACGCCGAAACTGCCCACAGCCAAGTACATGGGAAACAGCAAGAGTACCGAGCCAAAGCCGATCCTAGTGACAAGCATGGCCAAGTACAGAACGAGCAACTGTCGCTTGTGGTCCACCTGCGGAAGGTCATTCGCAGATTGGGGTTCGTCACGGTTCTGAGGATCGGAACCTGCGGTAGTCTCGTTGGGTGCCGGTCTTCTCAGCGAAGCGTGAGCTTGACGGAACTCCGACATCTCGATCTTCCTGTGCGTTTACTGTCTCCAAAGATCTGGGCAATTACGTGATTGAGCACTTTGGCGGCTTCATTTCAATTGAGGAATTTAAGAGTCCCTCTCCTCTGTCTTAGGTCCTTTTGGTGGCCTGTTCTTCACTGTGTAGGCAATCAGCAGTGCTTCAACCACCATGTTCCCTGATGCAAAGAGGATGGAGGAGTCTCTGTCTATTGAAACGATGTAGAGTCCGAGAAGACCGAGTAGAACCCAAACAAACACGAAATCCCTCACAAATCTGAGCCCACCCATTGCATGTGCATCCTGTCTTCGGTTCTTTCTGCTGTCCATGTAGAGGTAGATGCTCACTGCTGTCAGGAACAGTGCGCTCCAACTGATACAGACCGCCCAGAAACCCATCAGGTTAGGATAAGGCGTCATCAATTCTCACTTCATAGCTTGCAGATCTTGTAGAAGAACACCTTGCCGGCGTCGACCAGGAGCAGATAGGTAGCAACCATCAATATCAGGAGCGCCCAGAACTGGACTGGAAGTGATGTGAACCCGAGGAAATGGCCAAGGATCGTAAAGGGGAGTATCGTTCCAAACGCCACTGCAGAAAGCGTAAGCACTGCAAGCCATTTCCCGGGACGGCTTGTGATGAATGGTATGCGCCTAGTCCTAATCACGAATATGACGAGCACCTCAGTCCAGAATGACTCTACGAACCATCCGCTCTGAAAGACCGATGCTGAAGCGCCGAATATGAAGAGCATGATGCCGTAGGTTAGGAAATCGTACAGGGAACTGAATGGGCCGAAGAAGAGCGTGAACTTCCTCACGAAGCCTATGTCCCAGCGCCTCGGCCATTTCGTGTACTCTTCATCAACATTGTCGCTTGGTAGTGTCATGTTCGACACGTCGTATAGCAAATTCATGAACAGTATCTGCATGGGCAACATCGGGAGAAACGGTAGAAAGATCGATGCCGCTGCCGCACTGAACATGTTTCCGAAGTTCGAGCTTGTGCCCATCAGAATGTACTTTATCGTGTTGCCAAAAATCTTGCGCCCCTCTTCTATCCCGTCGGCTAGTACACTGAGATCTTTCTCAAGAAGCACGATGTCGGCCGCACCCTTCGAAACGTCTACCGCCGAGTCCACAGATATGCCGACATCTGCTTCATGAAGTGCTGGGGCGTCATTCACGCCGTCGCCCATGAATCCTACAACATGACCATTTGTCCTCAGAGCTTTAATGACATCCAGTTTCTCTTCAGGCGTTATCCGAGCGAAAATCGTGCCTTCCTCAACAGCCGATCGGATCTCACTCGAACTCATCTGAGTAAGTTCTGATCCACGAATCACTCTCTTGACCGGAATCCTCAGCTCCTCACAGATCTTCACTGCAACGAGCTCGTTGTCTCCAGTCAGTATCTTCACATCGACCCCCATTCCATTCAGTTGAGCAACTGCTTGCTGAGCGTCCTTCTTTGGAGGATCAGTGAATATGAGAAAACCGAGAAGCGTTAGATTCGCTTCATCTTCAACAGAATAAGAAGTCTTCGCATCTATCATCTTATAGGCTATCGCGAGACTGCGGTATCCTGCACTGGAGTATTCAGCCAGCTTGGCGTCAATCAGTTTCTGAACCGAGTCTATGGGGCCCCTCTTTCCATCGGTCTCAGCATATT
>Ga0315280_10006560_pt1 | contig 16015 bp, 18 predicted proteins | sample YL17G06_40_MG_FD_203697 | JGI IMG/M metagenome (GOLD analysis project Ga0315280, IMG submission 203697) | Sediment microbial communities from Yellowstone Lake, YNP, Wyoming, USA - YL17G06_40 | ecosystem: Environmental > Aquatic > Freshwater > Lake > Sediment | place: USA: Wyoming | collected... | reverse complement strand
GCTACAAAAATATTTCTGTAAAAAGAATAACGAAGTCGCTGTGGAGAAAAGAATATTTCCCACAGAGTCTGTTGATGGAATATATCCTGGCGGCTGGTCACGTGTGGCTTATTATTGTCCCCAACAAAAAATATATTTTATAAGAGATTTTCCCGGGGCTTTCTCATTCTTAAAAGGAGGTTATACAGCATTTACGGTTTATGGGCCTTTTAAAGGTAAGCCAGAATAATTTAAAAGGGGAGTTTGTGATAATAATTAATAAATATGATAATAGGTTAGTTGGTTTTTCTTAGCCAATTCATTGGCGTATCTTGCTAAACCCCAATAAATTGGGTTAGAAAATATGAATAAAAAATTCTACATTACTACTACCTTACCCTACGTCAATGCTGATCCGCATATCGGCTTTGCCTTGGAAATTGTCCAGGCCGACGTGATTGCTCGTTATCACCGTTTAAAAGGCGACGATGTTTTTTTCAATTTTGGCACTGATGAGCATGGTCAAAAAGTTTATGAAGCGGCCGAGAAAGAAGGGATGGATGTCCAAAAATATTGTGATATTTATGCGGCAAAGTTTGATGCCCTAAAAGAAGCATTAAATTTATCTTATAATAATTTTATCCGGACTACTGACGAGCATCATATCAAAGCCGCCCAAGAATTTTGGAAAAGATGTGATGAAGCAGGCGATATTTACAAAAAAAATTATAAAATCAAATATTGTGTCGGTTGTGAATTAGAAAGGACTGATTCTGAGTTGATTAATGGCAGATGCCCATTACATCCCAATAAAGAATTAGAAATAATTGAGGAAGAGAATTATTTTTTTAAATTTTCCAGATATCAAGAAAAGTTATTAGAACTTTATAAAAAACATAAAGATTTTGTGATACCGCGAGAACGATTAAATGAGATTAAAAAATTTGTTGAACAAGGGTTACAAGACTTCAGCATCTCCCGGTTAAAAGAAAAGATGCCTTGGGGCGTACCAGTGCCGGGCGATGAAACCCAAGTGATGTATGTTTGGTTTGATGCTTTAGTTAATTACATTTCTGCGATTGGTTGGCCTGATGATTTAAAAAAATTTAATTCCTGGTGGCCAGCGGTGCAAGTTGCGGGAAAGGATAATTTGCGGCAGCAGGGTGCGATGTGGCAAGCAATGTTAATGTCAGCTGGACTTGAATCGTCAAAACAGATAATAATTCACGGTTACGTAACTAACGAAGGCCAGAAGATGAGTAAAAGCTTAGGTAATGTCGTTAATCCTATTGAACTGGCGGAAAAATACGGTACTGATGCCGTGCGTTATTATTTATTAAAATATTTTCATCACTTTGAGGACAGTGATTTTACTATTGAATCTTTTAAAGCAGTTTATAACGCGGATTTGGCGAATGGGCTGGGAAATTTGGTTTCCCGAGTTTCTAATATGATAGAAAAGATAACGAATGGTGAGATTAATATTAATGAGAGAAACGCGCCCAGGAATAAGTTGGTCCTTGGGCAAATTAATAAGTTGATTGAAGAATATGATTTTAAAGGCGCTTTAGAAAAAATAAATAGAATGGTAACTTTAGCTGATCGATTGATTGATTCAGAAGAACCTTGGAGAGGTCAGCCAAACGCAATAACAGTTTTATCACAAAACGTCGGTTATATTTTAGATATTGCCAAATCCCTTGAACCATTTCTACCAGATACTTCAGTGAAGATAAAAAAGCAATTTAGTACCCAAAAAATAAAAAAAGAAGCACCTTTATTCCCCCGTTTATAAAAAAATAATGGTTGCCGCTCGGGCGCGAAGCGCCCGAGCGGCAACCCCATAACACTATGATCTTCGACATCATTTTAATCATCTTACTGGCTGGTTTTATTCTTAAAGGATTTCGGATGGGTTTAATTGAAGGAATTGGTAGTATTATTGGGATTATTGTTGGTTTAATTGTCGCTGCTCATTATTATCTAGGAATAGCAGAAAAATTACCTTGGCTTTTTATGAATAATCAGACAGTTGCCCAAATCTGCGTCTTTCTTTTGATTTTTATTTTAGTCAACCGGGCAATTGCATTGGTTTTTTGGGTATTTGATAAAATGTTCAAGTTGATTGCGATTATTCCCTTTTTAAAAACCTTTAACCGGTTATTAGGAGCGGCCCTGGGCTTTATTGAGGGAGTAATAGTTATCGGTATTGTCTTGATTCTATTAATTAATTTTACCAGTGGTGATTATTGGAAGAAAAAAGTTGATGAATCAAGGATTGCTTCGTTTTTTGAGAGGGTAGCCAACATTGTTTCACCTTTAATTCCCAAGGGAACCGAGGAATTAAAAAATTACATTCCTAATATTAATATAAATAAATATAATATCCCTAAATTTAATCCACCTGATATTGAGGATTTGCTGAAATAAATATGCTAATTGATACCCACGCTCATTTGAATTTTGAAGCCTATAATAAAGACCGCGATCAAGTCATTGCCAGATGCCAGGAAAGAGAAATGGCGGTAATTAATGTTGGCGCCCAATTTGAAACAAGTCGAATTGCCATAGAACTAGCAGATAATTATGGTTTATTATATGCTTCAGTTGGTTTGCATCCAATCCATGTTTTTGACGAGGAATTTAATTTTAGTGATTATCAAGGCTTAATTCGAGAGAAAGTGGTGGCCATCGGCGAAACGGGCTTTGATTTTTATCATCCGACATTTGGCCGGGCTGGCGCGAAGAAAAATTCCATTGAAGAGATTATTAAAAAACAAGAAGAGGTTTTTCTAAAACAGATTAAGCTAGCTCAAGATAATGATTTAGCGTTAATTTGCCATGGGCGTAACGGGATTGAGGGTAAAGAAGTTTATTTAGAAATTTTAAGAATTTTAAAAACTAAAGGTGTAACTAGAGCAGTTTTCCATTGTTATGGCAAAGACTTAGAAACAGCTAAAAAAATTGTTGAGCAAGGTTATTATCTTGGGATTGACGGACCAGTGACTTTTAATAAGAAAGCAGAAGAATTGCAAAAGATTGCTAAAATTATCCCTTTGGATAAAATATTAATTGAGACAGATTGCCCATATCTGACGCCAGAACCATTTAGGGGCAAAAGAAATGAGCCGATTTATGTGGAGTATGTAGCGGAAAAGATTGCAGAGCTCAAAAACATCAGCAAAGAAGAAGTAATTAAAACAACTTGGCAGAATGCCAAAAATTTGTTTAGATTATAAATAAAAGATGCGAATAAATTCGTTTTTATAGACCGACGGTATAAAACCGTCGGCTAACCGAGAGGAAGATAATCCCTCATTCCGGTTAGACGACGGGTTCACCCCGTCGTTAATCCAAGACACAAAGATTAAAGAATATGGAAACCTTATTAATATTAATTTTACTAATCGTCATCATTGGTTTTGTTATTTTATTTTTCTTATTATCTAAAAAAGGCAAAGATACCACCCAGGATCAGTCACTATTAATGTTGCAAAATCAGATTAATGAAATAACCAAAACCCTTGATTCCAAATTAAGCGAATCGCACCGCTCCATGCAGGCGCAGTATGGCCAGACCGCTCAAATCGTTAAAGATGTTACGGAAAGATTGACTCGATTGGACGAGACCAATAAACAGGTGATTAACGTAGCTGACCAGATGAAATCATTGCAGGATATTTTAAAAAATCCGAAACAAAGAGGGGTTTTGGGCGAATATTATTTAGAAACAGTTTTACAGAATGTTTTGCCCCCTAAATCTTATCAATTGCAATACGGCTTTAAGGACGGAACAGTCGTTGATGCCGTAATTTTCATTAAAGACAAGATTATTCCTATTGATTCTAAATTCAGCTTGGAGAATTATAACCGGATAATTAATGAAACCGATCCTTTAGAAAAAGAAAAATTAGAAAAGCTATTTAAGCAGGATCTAAAAACCAGAATTGATGAAACATCAAAATATATTAAACCCAGCGAGAACACTATGGATTTTGCTTTTATGTTTATTCCGGCTGAAGCGATTTATTACGATTTACTGATTAATAAAGTCGGGGCAGTGCAGGTGAACACTCGCGATTTAATTGAATACGCTTTCAAAGAAAGAAAAGTTATTATTGTTTCACCAACTTCGTTTTTCGCTTATTTACAAACTGTTCTCCAGGGGCTTAGAGCTTTGCAAATTGAAGAATCAGCCAAGGAAATCAGAAAAAGAATTGAACAATTACAGAAACATATCATGAGTTATGACAGTTATATGCAGAAGCTCGGCGCAAATTTAGGGACAACGGTGAATATGTACAATACGGCTTATAAAGAATTTGGAAAAATTGATAAAGATGTAATAAAGATTACGGGAGAGGAAACGAAAATAGAGCCACAGTTAATTGAGAAGCCGAAAATAGAATAAAATATAATTATTAATTTATAATAAATTTATGAAAAAGTTTAACCCCTTTTTTATCAATTTAGTCTTAGCTGCTATTCTTACAGTGATTGAGATTATAATTTACACAAAGATTTTAAATTATCAAAGATGTTCTTATCCAATGACTTGTTATTCCTTTAACACGGATACCATAATAAGTGGAGCGGCATTTTATGTATATGTATTTTTTATAATTAACATTATTGTTTTATATCTTATAGAGTTTATTTATAGATTAATCAAAAAACATAAAAAATTTTAATGTGCCAAAATAAGTTAATAAAACGGGGTCTTAAGCCTTGTTTTATTTTATGATGATAAATCAAGAATTATTTAAAAATAAGTATCGTATTAAATCTGCTAAGCTGTCTGAATATAATTATTCCTGGCCTGATTTTTATTTTATTACCATCTGTACAAAAAATCAGGCAAATTATTTTGGCGAGATATTCAATGGGAAAATTCAATTAACCAAAAACGGAAAGATCGCAAATAAATATTGATCAGAAATTCCTACCTATTACCCATTTGTTAAATTGGACGAATTTATTGTGATGCTGAATCATATCCATGGAGTTATTATAATAAACGATGATAAATACCCAATCGTAGAAACGCAAGATTTTGCGTCTCTACCGGTAAATTGTAATTCATTACGGCAACATAATAAATTCGCACCGCAATCAAGAAATACATCATCAATTATTAGGGGATTTAAAACCGGGGTTACAAAATACGCAAAAATTAATCAGATTGAATTTTTCTGGCAACCAAGATATTACGACCACATTATTCGTAATGAGAAAGAATTAGGATATATTAGGCAGTATATTATTGACAATCCAAAAAATTGGGATAGAGATAGAAATATTTTTTATTAAATAATTTTATATTTTTTCTAAAATTAGCCAAAAAATTTTTAGAGGGTTGATTAATAATAAATTTTGTATTAAAATTTAGGCAAATTAAGGTTAAAATGAGGTTTTAACTGTGGAAAAAATTGCCTAAAGTTATCCACAAATACTCCTTAATTTATAGGAGTTTTTTATAATAAAATGTCTGATTTAAAACATAATAAGTTTTCTGATAAAAAATGGTGGCAACCAGCTTTAGAAATTTTCGCTCAAATCACTGGTTGGATCGCTGGGCCGATTATTATTGCTCTTTTTTTGGGTAAATATTTAGATGACAAATATCAAACTAAGCCGTGGTTTTTCCTAGGCCTTATAATATTTGCTTTTTTTATAACATCTTTTGGAATTGTCAGGATAACAACTGACTATATAAAAAAGATTGAGAAAGAGGCTAAAGAAAAAAAGGAGAACATGGATACTCGCAGAGATACGCAGATTTAGTGCCTCTCTGTTTATCATCCGCGATTAATAATAAGAAATATGTTAACAACAGAAATCCAACACGAAATAACTTTGGCGGCTGAGCCAATTTTTCATCTTGGAAATTTTACTGTTACTAATTCACTTCTCAATTCTTGGTTGGCGGTTTTTATCATTGTTATACTCGCTCTTGTTATTAGAAAAAATATTAAAAGAATACCACGCGGCATTCAGAATTTTGCTGAAGTAATAGTTGAAGGTGCCATGAAAATGGCGGACAATGTTACGGGAGAGAGGAAAAAGACTTTAAAAATTTTTCCCTTTGTCTTTGCCATTTTCATTTTTATAATTATTAATAATTGGTTAGGTTTAATACCAGGGATTGGTTCAATCGGTTTTATTGAGAGAGCTAATAGCCATCTTTTGTTTGTCCCTTATTTTCGCGGCGGCACGGCTGATTTGAATACTACTTTGGCCTTGGCTTTATTTTCCGTCATTGGTTCAAATATTTTTGGAATGATGATAGTTGGCTTTTGGAAACATTTTAATAAATATGTAAATATTAATGCTTTTCTTGAAATTCCCCAAAGAATAACCAAAGAGCCAACAATAGCAATAATAAATCCAATTAAATTTTTTGTAGGGATAATTGAATTGATTGGAGAGATTGCTAAAGTCGCTTCTTTGTCATTCCGGTTATTTGGCAATATTTTTGCTGGGGAAGTTTTGCTTTCGGCAATGGCAGTAATTTTTGCTTTTGTTCTACCCATTCCTTTTATGTTTTTAGAAGTTATAATCGGATTAGTTCAGGCATTGATTTTTGCGATGTTAACTTTGGTTTATTTTACGATTGCCTCGACGGCGGAAGAACATTAATTAAGGATTAAGGATCGAGGATTAAGGATAAAGGATAAAGGATTGATTATTAGTCCTTGGTCCTCAATCCTTAATCATTAATCTTGATCAATCAGACGACGTTAAATAAAAAGTCCCGTCGTAATCTGATAATCAAGAAGGAGAAAATATATGGAATTAACCACTATTGCCAAAGCCTTAGCCATCGGGATTGGCTCTATTAGCCCAGGATTGGCGATTGGAAAAATTGGCGCTAAAGCCATGGAATCAATCGGCCGTAATCCTGAAGCGACTGGTAAAATTTTAGTGCCAATGCTTTTGGCTTCCGCTTTTGCCGAAGCAATTGCTATTTATGCACTCGTTATCGCGTTTAGTATTTAGTAATCTATTTTTAAACAGAGGATCAATTTTATTTGGTCTTCTGGAATAAGTTGATTATTAATAAGTGCCAAGTATCAAGTTTTCAAGTGGCAAAGAAGTAATAAGTATTAAGTTATTAAGGATTAAGGACTTATTACTTGAAGACTTATAACTTTTTACTTCCTTGAAACTTGTTACTTAAATGCTTGATACTTAAAAATATTATGGATTCCCTAATCACAACTTTTCACATCGATTGGAAATTATTAATCGCCCAAATTATAAATTTTGGTATAGTTTTGGCCGTGCTCTGGTTCTTTGCCTTAAAACCCTTGCTTAAGACAATGTCTGAAAGAGGTAAAGAAATTGATGAGAGTTTAAAAAATGCAGAGAAAATTAAAGAAGATTTAGTAAAAGTAGATGAGGAAAAAAAAGTAATTATCAGCGTGGCTAAAAGAGAGGCCAGAAATATAATTGAGCAAGCAAGAGTTGAGGGCAATAACCAAGGGCAACAAATTGTTGATAATGCTAAGAAAGAAGTCCAAACAATTATTATCACGGCCAAGGAGCAAATCAATCAAGAGAAAGAAAAAATGCTTAAAGAAGCCAAGGCTGAAGTGGGTGATTTAGTCATTAAAGCCACGAAAAAGATTTTAGAGAAAACCGGATCTAAGGAATTGGACGAGAAGTTGGTGGAAAATACATTGAAAGAGATTAAATAAAAATAAACGCAGATAACCGCTAATATGACGCAAATATGCGCAGATAAAACGCAAATATCTGCGAGTCATCGGCGAGTAGCGTCCTATCTGCGATTATCCACGATAATTATGAAAAAGATAACCCCCAAACAATACGCCACCAGTTTATACGAATCAATCAAAGATGCTCATGGTGAAGAATTAACCCAGAGGATCAGGATTTTTTTGTTATTAATTAAAAAAAGAAAAGATTTAAAAAATTTAAATAAGATTTATCAGGCATTTATTAAAGTTTATCAGGTCAATGAAAGGATATTAAGCGCTGAAGTAATTACCAGCCACCAATTGAGTAATATTGTAAAAGAAGAAATTATAAATTGGTTAAAGAAAGAAACCAAACGGTCAGCAGGGATAAAAGAAATTATTGATCCGGAAATTCTAGGAGGGGTGATTATCAAATACGAGGATACGGTGGTTGATGGGAGTTTAAGAAATAAATTAAATAAATTAAAAGAAAGTTTGATTAAGTGAGCAATAATATTTTTAAACTTTATGCCAGACAAAATGCCAGACAAATATCATGAAGAATTAAAGAAAAAAATGAATCTTTATGTTCATAATGTTTATAAAGTAACTAAAATATTTCCCAAGGACGAATTATATGGCGTGACTAGTCAGCTCCGTCGTTCGGCCTTATCGGTAATATTAAACTATATTGAAGGATTTGCGAGGCAGACTAAGAAGATGGATAAATGTTTTTTGAGGATTAGTTACGCTTCTTTAAAAGAATCAGAATACTTGATAAAATTTTCTTACGATGAGGGTTATTTAAAAGAAAATAATTACAAGATATTAAGCAAGCAAGCAGATGAAATTGGAGCTATGCTTTGGAGATCAATAAATTAATAATCAGGTATCACGCATCATGTATCACCCCACTAAAATGATACATGACTGGTTGATACATGATACATGAATAAATATGAGCAATAAAGACCAAATCATTGAAAAACTTAAAAAACAAATTGAAGATTTCAAGGCCGAAGCAACTATGGAAAAAGTTGGCACGGTGGTTGAGGTTGGTGATGGCATTGCTAAAATTTCCGGTCTAGCTGACTGCATGTCCCAAGAAATGTTAGAATTTGCCAGTGGCCAATTTGGCGTGGCTTTAAATTTAGAAGAAGACAGCGTTGGCGCTATGATTCTTGGTGATTATTTAGAAATTAAAGAAGGTGATACAGTTAAGTCCACTAAAAAGATTTTGGAAGTCCCAGTGGGCGAGGCAGTAATTGGCCGAGTGGTAAATCCCTTGGGTCAGCCAATTGACGGCAAGGGTGAGATAAAGACAAAAAAATTTTATCCAATAGAAAAAATCGCGCCCCGGGTAATTACCCGTGAAGCAGTCAAATCACCACTCCAAACCGGTATCAAAGCAATTGATTCTATGATCCCCATTGGCCGGGGACAGCGAGAATTAATAATTGGTGATCGGCAAACTGGCAAAACTGCTTTAGCCATTGATACGATTATTAATCAAAAGGGTCAAAATGTAATTTGTATTTATGTTGCCATTGGCCAGAAGGAATCAAAAGTTGCTAAAATTGTTGCCAAACTTGAAGAATTTGGAGCGATGAAATATACTACCGTCATTATGGCTGGTGCCTCAGATCCAGCATCCTTTTCTTTTATTGCTCCTTACGCCGGCTGTGCTATGGGTGAATATTTTATGGATCAAGGAAAAGATGTTTTATTAATTTACGACGATTTATCCAAGCATGCCGTGGCTTACCGTCAGATTGCTCTACTTTTGCGTCGGCCACCTGGTCGCGAAGCTTACCCAGGGGATATTTTTTATCTCCACTCAAGGTTATTAGAACGATCAGCAAAATTAAATAAAGATTATGGTAATGGTTCTTTAACTGCTTTACCAATTATCGAAACTCAGGCTGGTGATATCTCAGCTTATATTCCCACCAATGTAATTTCTATCACTGACGGACAAATTTACCTTGAGTCAGATTTATTTTATAAAGGGATTCGGCCAGCTTTAAATACTGGTTTATCAGTTTCGCGGGTTGGTTCAGCAGCGCAGATTAAAGCAATGAAAAAAGTTGCTGGTAAGTTAAAATTAGCCATGGCCCAATATCGTGAACTGGAGGCCTTTGCCCAATTTGGTTCTGATCTTGATGAAGCAACTCAAAAACAACTGAACCTCGGTAGGCGATTAACGGAGATTTTAAAACAAGAGCAATATGAGCCAATGGCAGTAGAGCACCAAGTAGCGATTTTATATTCAGCAATTAATGGTTATTTGGATGACGTAGCCGTTGAAGATGTTGCTAAATTCGAAACAGAATTGCATAGATATTTAGATACTGCCGGCGCAAATGTTTTAAAAAAAATTAAAGAAGTGAAAGATTTGAATGAGGAAGTGGAGCCGCTGTTGAAGAAAACGATTGAGGAGTTTAAAAAACAGTATAAATAATCATGTATCATGCATCATGTATCATCTATAAAATGATACATGACTAAGTGATACATGATACATGACAATGGCCATAACCAAAGACATCAAACGTCGCATCAAATCCATTACCAACACCAAGAAAGTGACCAAAGCCATGGAAATGGTGGCCGCAGCAAAAATGCGCAAAGCGGTGAATAATGTTTTGGCGTCCAGAAATTATGCTACTTTGGCTTGGGATTTAGTTAGAAATTTAGCTGCCAAAACCGAATCTAGATACCACCCACTTTTAGAAACCAAAGAAGAGATTAGAAAAATTGCCTTAGTTTTAATTACTTCCAATCGTGGCTTGTGTGGCGGATTTAACAGTCAGATTGTTCAACGGACAGTTGAATATATAAAAAAACAAGAAGCCAAAGAAAGAATTATTGATTTAATTATTTTAGGTAAAAAAGGCGGTGATTTTACGGCTAAGCGCGGCTATAATTTGATCGCCCAGTTTGAAAAATTAGATATTACCACTAATATTGTTGAGATTAGACCATTAGCCAAATTATTAATTGAAGATTTTATCAGAGGAAAGTATGATCGAGTGGTTTTAGCTTACACGGATTTTATCTCAACACTAGCACAGAAGCCAAGGATTTTAGAATTATTACCAATTATAGAAGAAGTTAGAGATAAGGATTTTGGGGAAAAGCGACCCATAACCGATAACCAATTACCAAATAAATTAACAACGAGTTTTGAGTATATATTTGAACCGTCGCCAGGCGAAGTTTTAAATGAATTATTACCGCGGTTAATTGAAATGCAGATTTATCGGGCAATTTTGGAATCAGACGCTTCCGAACATTCGGCCAGAATGGTAGCCATGCGCAATGCCTCAGATGCCGCTTCGGAAATGATTGATGATTTAACTCTCGTCTTTAATAAAGCTAGGCAGTCGTCAATTACTGCGGAGCTTGCTGATATTAGCGGGGGAAGAGCGGCACTGGAATAAGTTGCCAGGTCATATTTGCAACTTGGATACTTGATATTTGATACTTATTAAGTTGGTTAATCTATAATTAATTTTTATTAATAAATTTATGTCAAAAAATATTGGCAAAATCAAACAAATCATCGGCGCTGTCGTGGATGTCGAGTTTATTTCTGGACTGCCAAAAATTTATGATGCCCTGGAAGTAAAAATGCCGAATGGCGCTAAGCTAATTTTGGAAGTCCAGCAGCATCTTGGTTCTAATTTAGTTAGAACTGTGGCTATGGGTTCAACTGATGGTTTATCCAGAAATGTTGAAGTAGTAGCGACTAGTGCGCCAATTAGTGTCCCGGTTGGACCAGAGACTTTGGGTCGAATGTTTGATGCTTTAGGTAATCCTCTGGATAATAAGGAGCCAGTTAAAACTAGTAAGCGATATCCAATTCACCGTGAATCACCAAAGTTTACTGAGCAGTCAACCGAAAGCGAAGTCCTAGAAACTGGCATTAAAGTTATTGATCTAATTTGCCCGATTGTAAAAGGGGGTAAGGTCGGGATGTTTGGTGGGGCGGGTGTTGGTAAAACAGTTATTATTACTGAATTAATTCATAATATTGCGGCTGAGCACGGCGGTTATTCAGTTTTTGCTGGTGTTGGTGAGCGGAGTCGAGAAGGTAATGATTTATATCATGAAATGACAGTTTCCGGAGTTCTACCAAAAACTTCATTGGTTTTTGGCCAGATGAACGAACCACCAGGAATTAGAGCCAGAGTTGGTTTGACGGGACTGGCGATTGCTGAATATTTTCGTGATGAGGGGAATAAAGACGTTTTATTATTTATTGATAATATTTTTAGATTTACTCAGGCTGGCTCAGAAGTTTCAGCGCTGCTGGGTCGGATTCCTTCAGCGGTAGGTTATCAACCAACTTTAGCGACTGATATGGGTGAACTTCAAGAAAGAATTACCTCCACCAAAAGAGGATCAATTACTTCAGTTCAGGCAATCTATGTGCCAGCTGATGATTTAACTGACCCAGCTCCAGCGACTACCTTTGGCCATTTGGATTCAACCGTCGTTTTGTCACGCGCTTTGTCAGAACTAGGTATTTATCCAGCGGTTGATCCCTTAGATTCAACTTCAACGATTTTGGATCCAAAAATTATCGGATCGGAACATTATCAAGTTGCTAGAGAGGTTCAGAAAGTTTTACAACGTTATAAAGATTTACAAGATATTATTGCCATATTAGGGATGGAAGAATTGTCAGATGAAGATAAATTAACTGTCGCTCGCGCTAGAAAAATCCAAAGATTTTTATCCCAACCTTTCTTTGTGGCAGAAACCTTTACCGGTGTTTCCGGCAAGTATGTTTCTCTTAAAGAAACTATCAGAGGATTTAAGGAAATACTTGAAGGAAAGCACGACAATAAATCAGAGCAGAGTTTTTATATGAAGGGCAGAATTGAAGATGTGGTTTAAATAAATTTTCACGTATCACGTATCAAATAAAAGTATATGATGCGTGAACGTTTGATACATGATTTTATGATAAGTTTTAAAATAGCGACGCCCGAACGCGTTGTCTATGAAGACGAAATTGACCAAATTACCCTCCCTACGAAACTGGGCGAGATTACAATTCTGCCAAATCATATTCCGTTAGTCAGTTTTCTGGTGCCGGGCGAAGTTTTGATAAAAAAAGGCAATGATGAAATTCCTTTGGCGGTTTCCGGCGGCTTCATTGAATTTGCTGAAAATAAGTTAACCATCTTGGCAGATACGGCTGAACGAGTCGAGGAATTGGAGGAAGTCAAAATTGAAGAAGCTAAGAAAAAAGTCGAGGAGTTAATGGTAAAAAAACAAGACATTGATGAAGTGGCTTTTGCCGGGTTGGCGGCCCAAATGGAAAGGGAATTAGCACGGTTAAAAGTGGCGAGAAAATACAGACATTTGAAAAAGGGGCCACAGATTAGAGTGGAGGAAGATTGGGAATCGTGAATCGCGATTCGCGAATCGTGAATAAGGTAAAAATCGAACAAATAAAATATAATTAAGGAGGTCGAGTACCATGAAAGAATTTTTTTCAACGCCATTTACTACCAAAGACGTGCATCACGTTGAATTGGCAGTCTTAGTTTGCATTGATCCACGTTTTCGTAAGTTTGATCAACAAGCCATTGAGGAGGGGTTGGGAATAAAGAATTTTGATCTTTTTCGCTGGCCAGGTGTAACCAGACCAATTATTACCTCGGCCGAATTCTTTATTTTATTTTACCAAGCAATTGAAAATGTCAGTATCAAACTTCACCAGATTAAAAAGTTATTATTACTTTGTCACTGGGATTGTGGGGCTTACGGTGGCAGCGTAAATTATGCCAGCGCTAGTAAGGAGGAACAGAAATATCAAAGTGATTTAAGACAAGCTAAAGATTTGTTAAGACGAAAATTTCCTGACTTAGAAATTTTAGTTGCTTACAGTAAAGATGAAGGAGGGATTTTACATTATTATTTGGTTGAATAAATTTACTTCAAGAAATGAGGCTACCGAATTACTGGTAGCTTTTTTTATAAAAAAATACCCCAGCAAATCGCTCGTTGGGGGTCGGGACTGAGACGAGCAATAGCCGGGGCTTTATTCAGCGATGGTGGTCGCTGAATTTAAAATAAATTTTTCCCCTGCCAACTAACGTATTTGTCCGCTTTTGGGAGGGTTTCAATAGATAATTTGTCAGTTGGCAGGGTTTTCTAGCACCCTAGTGATAAGAGGTGAACCGCTAGTGAAAAAGATCTTTGATTTTATTATAATTGATGGAGAAGAATTGTCAATTTTATAAGTAAAGAATATAAATTTCTCCATCCGTAAAAAATAAATCACCAGCGAAATTTTTGCCTAAAAGCGGTTCAACAAATTGTTGTTTGGTAAAATTTGAGATTATCCCAGCTTGTTGCAAATCATTAAATAATTGTTCTCTCTCGGCATCAATATTGGGATCAATTTTATGGATAATGATTGATTTTTTTAATCCCTCATCAAGACTGGTGGTCCCGACATAAATTAATTGTCCATCTGGTAAGGCAAGATTAGTTTTCCAAAATCTGGCGTGATGACGCTCTTTGATATTTTCTGCAGGGGTTGGTTTTTCAAAACCAAAATTATGAACCTGGGTATTCCAAAAAGAAGGCGTCATCGGAGCAGTGCTATAATTTTGATTAAAAATATAAGCTTCAATTAATTTCAGAATTGATTTTAAATTTTGTCTTTCAGCTAAATTCCAACCAGCTTGTTTAAAATTATCAATTAATTGTTTGTCATTTTTTGCAATAATTATAAAACTTAATGGTTCATCTTTTTTGCCAGTCAAAGTTTCACTGTATTTTGGCAAGGCTGAATTACCCGAAAATAATTCTAAAACATTATCATTGGCCAATTTAATAGTTACTTCATTTTCCTCGGTTATTAATGAAGGGTGATAATTAAAAGCTAAAAAAATGAAAAAAATTATTTCCGCAATAATTAAGCCGATGGAAATAATTTTTATTTTTTTTGGTGATTTAAGAATAACAATTTGTTCAACTGCCCCTTTTTCAATTAACCATTCAGTTAAACTAAGACTGGCAATTAACCAGAGGGAGCCTAAAAGATAACCACCAATAACATCGCTTAAGTAATGAACACCTAGATACAATCGGCTAAAACCAATAGCCAAAATTAAAATTACCGCGGCAAAAAAGATATTAATCCGGTATTTCCATTTTTTAATATTTTTTAATAAAAAATAAGCAATAAATCCGTAAACAGCAATAGCAATGGTGGCGTGGCCACTAGGGAAAGAATATGAATTTTCATGATAAAAAGCGACTTCGTGAGGTCTTGGCCGGTGAATAATAAATTTTCCTAAAAAGTCTGATAAAGTGCTACCCCCTAAAGTTAAAAGAAAAGGAATAATATAAATCCATTTTTTCCTCAGCCATAAAATAATTAAAAATATTACGGCTAAACTGGCGACAATCTGCCATTTGCCAAATAAGGAAACCCAAAGAAAAAATTTAGCAATCAAAGGATGACGAAAAGTGTAAAGAAGATTTTCTAAACGGATATCAGCTTGGGCGATGGTATCAGTGGTTAAAATGTCTTCAATTATACCCAAGAAATAAAAAAGAGCATAAATAAAAATTATCGTTAGAATAGTCAGCGGTAAACCGTAAAAATTTTGGCGGGTCAACCTTTTTCCTAAAAAGTTAAAAAAACGAGGGTATTTTTCGATGATTCTTTTGATATCTGGATTAGCCACTAAAGCTTGTTTAAATGAGATCAAGATTGATTTTAATAGAGCAAAAAATTGTTTACCCTTTTTTATAATTAACCATTTCAATAGATAAATCGCCACAATGAAAATACCTAGATATAGCAATAATGTTGCGAGTCTGGTTGACCAAATTTCAACATCACCTAAAGATTTTCCAATTAAATAACCCAAAAATAGATGACTAATTGCCCAAGCAAAAGTACTAAAAATAGACCAATAAATAAATTTCCTTGTCTCCATTTTCAGAATGCCGCAAGTAAAGGGAATGATTGGTCTAAGGGGTCCAACAAATCTTCCTAAAAGAATACTTTTATTACCATATTTATTGATAAAATTTTCAGCTTTTTCCAAATGATGTTTTTTAATGAAACGGAAAATTTTTGTCCCTTTCTTACCAAGATAATAACTAAAAATATCACCCAAGATACCACCAATGGCAATAAACCAAATTAGATCGGTAATTTTAAATAATCCCTGTGAGGCAAAAATGCCAAATAAAATCACAATTAAAGAACCAGGGATTAATAAGCCAACAAAAGCTAAAGATTCACCAAAAGAAATTAAAAAAATCAAGGCATAACCCCAGAAACCAAAGTGTTC
>Ga0315280_10006559_pt1 | contig 16015 bp, 13 predicted proteins | sample YL17G06_40_MG_FD_203697 | JGI IMG/M metagenome (GOLD analysis project Ga0315280, IMG submission 203697) | Sediment microbial communities from Yellowstone Lake, YNP, Wyoming, USA - YL17G06_40 | ecosystem: Environmental > Aquatic > Freshwater > Lake > Sediment | place: USA: Wyoming | collected... | reverse complement strand
TCCTTTATTGTTCCTTAAACGAACTTCAGGCTTATGAAGCAGATGTCGAAGATTGTTACCTTTCTGAAACGGAGATGAATGTAAAGGTAAAAAGTAATCAACTGAAAGACTTTGTTAGGCACAAAGATGACTTGATCATTGGAGGTTTGCTTCTTGTCAACTCCGAAACCGGACACAGGGCCTTGAGGGTTGAACCAAGAATGTTTAGGGTCAAGTGCACCAATGGCATGGTGATTGAGGAGTTTCTAACCCGGCAGGTCCATCTTGGAAATGAAGAATTTGATGAGATAATTTATCTTTCAATCAGGAGATCAATCAAGGAGCTCTTTGGAAGATTCGGAGAGATCATCCAAATCTTAAGAGAGACAACGGAGATCAAGGTCAAAAGCCCGCAGAGGGTGATAAACAATGTGGTAGAGCATTACAAACTCAGCGAAGAGCAGAAAGAAAATATCTTGATCGCTTTTGGAATGGAGCCTGAATATGACAAATACGGCATCGTCAATGCAGTGACCAGAGCAGCACAGAATGAGGAGAATTGGGAAAAGAGTCTTGATCTTGAAAGAATCGGGGGGAGGCTAATCACTATTCCCCTGGAAGAGTTTAAGAACTGGGATGAGTGAAGGAGGTGATGGAGATGAAGATCATGATTAAAAGGAAAACGTTTTTGGAAGGTTTAGAGATAGTAAAGGATTCGATTGGCAAACAGACAGCCCTACCAATCCTTAAAAATGTAAAGCTTACTACCAGAGAAGGAACGTTAAGGCTTCACACGACTAATCTATCAACAGGGACGACCGTTTTGCTTAAAGATATATCGATCTTTTCTGATGGAGAGGTTCTATGTGATGTATTAAAATTAATGGCCATTGTCAAAGAGCTTCCTGAAAGTGAAGTGAGAATGGAGACTGGTGAAAAAGGCCACCTGATTATGGAATGTGAAAAGTCCCATTTTAGGCTTTTCACAATGCCTCCAGAAGAGTTTCCCTCTGAACCAGAAATCACTGAAAATCAGTTGTTTCCCATCAATAATGATTTTTTCGATTCATTGAGAAAGATCAAGTATGCTGCGTCAAAAGAAGATTCCAGGTATAATATAAACGGCATTTACATGGGATCAGATGTTGTGGCAACCGATGGCCACCGGATGGCAGTGATCAGGAGGAAATTGGGGTTCGATAACATCATTATTCCGATAGACTTCGTCAACATGGTTCTGAAGACTAAAAACAGAGACGAAAGAGCATTCAAGGCGGGGTGTTTTAACAACGTATTCTTTCTAGAATCTGAGGATCTGAATTTATTTGGCAGGTTGATCGATGGGGAGTTCCCGGATTACTCTCATGTGATCCCGAATGATTGTTTAAGGTATGCGTCGGCAGAAAAGGCTAAGCTATTTCATGCGATCAAAAGGATCATGCTGATGAGCGGAAAGAATTATGAGATGAGGTTTGAGTTTCAGCCTTGCTCCCTCGTCCTTTCATCCTTTACTCCTGATCTTGGGAATGCTACTGAGGAGATAGAGATTGAATACAGATCAGAAATGGATAAAAATAAATCGTTTGTCATTGGCCTCAATGGAAAATATCTTCTGGATATGCTGGAAACCCTGGAGAATGAGAGGGTGAGCATTGGGATGGGAAATGAACTGTCACCCATAAAGGTTGAGGAGGATAGCTACGTCCACATTCTCATGCCACTTCGTCTAACCGAACCGCAACCTGAGGCTGAATCTGAGTCTGAGCCAGGATATGAAAGCCAACTTGAGGCTAAGCAACGGCCAGAACCTGAATTTATTGAAGAAGCGGGAGTAGATTAAAGATTGTTTAATAGTTCTTTTAAAAAAGAAAAAAATTAGGAGATGCCAAAGCATCTCCTTTTCTTTTCTATAGATGGTGAACCTTCGCCCTGAGGCGAAAATATTTACACTCTATTCCTTGTTTAGAGATTAAATTTCAGACCATGTAGGGCTTTTGATGATAACAATTGTAGCCCCTACAGCCCCTTGAGCCCCAAGGTTGTCCCAGACTTCAAGGTATATCTGATGCGTTCCGGCACCAAGACTAAAACTGAAATCCCTGGCAGTGCTTACTGGAGTACCATTAATGTACCATTTGTAAGAAGTAATAGACCCATCAGGGTCAGAGCTTCGGGAGGCAGAAAAAGAGACATTCACTGTTTGACCCTGGGATAGCATGAGGTTGAGAGTTTGGTTTTCGTAGGCAGTTTTCCCTTGGGCGGTCATAGTGATCTTAGCCACCGGGGATTGGTTTTGTGTAATACTTCCAGGAGGAACCGCATTTTGGCCAGGCAGAACTGCAGCTGCATCCAGCGTTGTGAGAAAACTGGGAGGATCGGCAATCTCTAGCAAAATGTGGTGAAAATATAACTCGTCAAGTGTGAATCCACAACCAGGACGTTCGAGGTTTAGCTTACTTACTATAGAATCGAGAAAAGAAAGGGAAACATTCGTAAATACACCTGGGCCACCATTAAAAACAACACTTCCACTAGGAAATGGCCTTTCTGAATACCATACCTGACATGGTCCAGAGCTTTGCAAATTGCTGATACCTAACTGGATAAACCTAAGGGGTGGGCTACCGATAGGCAAGAAAACCGTGTATGTGAAGCCGTCTGCAAAATCGCTTAATGGGATTGGTGTTGCTAACTCAAAAATAGGATCGTATATACCTGTATTTGTTGAACTTATAAATACCTCATCCCCTGGGATACCAGGATTGCCTTCGAGAAATGAAAGCCAAGGCCCATAAATAAAACTCTCCTGGGCAAGGGATTGATTTCCATAAGAATCCATAGCAGCCACATAATATCGATAGGTAGCTCCTGGCAATAAAGCAGGTCCGGTATAAGGAATGGAATTGCCTGTAGTTATTTCACTATTCCAAATCCTATTATAATTATTGTCATCCAGTTGTACCTGATATTTAATTCCGGGGAGGCTGATTCCAGTCCAAGTGAACGTGAAATCTCCTGATACAATTTCGCCACCTGATGGAGAAAGGTTCGTTGCAAATTGCTCCACTAGACTGTTCACAATTTTATCTACGGTATAAACCTGGCCATCGTATTCAATATGGAAAGTGTAAGTAAGAGGGGGTGAGTACGCAGGAATAGCACCTAAGAAAACATTTGGCACAGACCACCATTCACCTGGCCGGTAAGCTCCAAAAGTTAAAGATAAAGGTGTAACTAAACCGGGGCCTTTTACGGTGATGGAATCCGCGGCCTTGTTTGAATCTAAAACGTATAACTGCACATAATATCCAGAAGAAAAATGGGAGGAGAAGCAGCCCACATTTGGAGTAGGAAGAGTATATAAACACCCACATTCACCTACCTCATACCGTTGTTTAATTTTGAAGGGATCAACATCAAATCCAGTTATATTCTTCACGAAATCAAGGACATTGTTTGTTAGAGGAGGAAGAGATTTCCCTTCACTATCCTTTGGATTACTTAATAAATCTAACACATTGGATACAAACATGTCTAAATATTTTCTGGCAAGATCACACCTATTTTCTTGTATAGCTCTTTCGACCCCTTTTAAAAGGATATTAATTTGTCCATCAACATTATCCAAATAAAAAGTTATTGCTTCATCATCAGGGACCCCCATATTCCGGAGTTCCCGGTCATGTTTATCAAAAATTGCATGCATTATTTCGTGAAAGAGGGTGCTATCATTTGGATCCAATTCAAGTGGTTCACGGGATAAGACCAGATCATTAAAATAAAAATGTGAGGCATCCCAGTCAACATAAGCAGCTACTGATGGGACTCCCATCGTGTCTAAAAATTCCGGATCAATATAAATTTCAATATCCGAATCATAAATTCTGCCAATCACAGCATTAATGTCTCCTAAAGATAAAAATCCTTTCTCATAGAAACATTGCCCTTGATATTTATTTAGAAACTTTTGGATTTGTACTACGAGATCATCCTTTCGCCTTTTTTGCTCATCACTATCAAATAGTCTTTGAAAGATTTGCCAAACGGAGAAATGATTAATTTGTGCTGAAGCAGTAATTCCGCCGGAATCAACCAAAGCTTCTGTGTCAAACATGTATTCGTTTTTCTCAGAATCAAAAACAAAAAGTGGCAACGGAGTTCCAGGCGGCAAAGATATGTTTATTAATGGTATTGTAATTAAGGCAGGTAAATTAAGATTTGGGCTACTAGATTCCAGAACAATTCCCCCAAGAGAAACAGTGGAAGGTGGGGGAGGCTTTGGTGATTCCGCTATTGGAAGTGAGTAGACAGTAATGAAAGACTGCTCAGAAAGAGCCTCTTGAAGGAATGTAACAGAAGCACCATCAGGAGCGTTTAAGGTCCCTCCTTGCGTGCCTACATATGCTCCTACTTTAATATATATAAGATCTGAGAAAATACGTTTTAGTATTCCACGGAAAGCTGCTGATATTCGAAGCCGTATCAGGCCAATTTCTTCATTAAAGCTGATTTGAATAGTAAAGATTTTATCCCCAGCAATTGCATCGCCATTCAAACCATCGTCCCGAAGGATTCCTAAGATAGCTACAACTTTATTATTTACATCAAGTCGCTGTAAATTCACACTGGATGGAATAAGAGAGGAGTCAGTTATTCTTGCAGAGATGTTGACAGTAGTTGGAGTGTTTACTAAAATGGAGGAAGGAGAGACTTGATGTAATTTTATTGCGGGGGTTGCAAAAACCAAAGGGGCGATAAAATTAGTCAAGACTAAAAATAGAAATATTTTCAAAAGGTCGAACTTTTTTAGAAACTTAAATCTCATACGATTATCCTTTCAATTAAGAATGTATGGAGAATTCTAATTTATCTAAAAAAACTAACTGGGAACGTCTGATAATATTCATTCTTATTTTGAGTTTTGCAATGCTTCAAATATACACTCTTCTCCGAATCGAATCTTTATGGAAAGAGCTTAACGGACAAGTTAAAGCTTCCAGCTATTTACAAAAAATTTTGGTAGAAATTAACAGCCTTAGAACCGAGTTCGAAATGAACCAGACCAATGAGAGGTATATAATTGAAAAACTCGACCTTATAGAGAAAAAAAATCAATGAACATTGTTCATATCGCTAATGAGATTGTAAGCTAATTTCTTCTCAACCACCTAAGTCCATATCCCATCATCCCCAAAAGTCCGCTTCCCAGAAGTAGTAAAGTCCCTGGCTCAGGCACTGGAGTCGCGCTTAAGTCATCCATGGTAAAAGAAGCACCAAACGGATCTGCCTCAATCACGAGGCTTGAAAACCCAGGAGCCCAGGCAAAAGTAATTAGTTCATTGGGGCTTGATCCCGTATCTCCTGATAAGACCATATTTGTAGAGAAATCGGAGACTACCGTGCCTACTAAATTGTCTAAGGGATCATAAAAAGACAAAGTTAAAGGCGTTAAATAAGTAAAATAGCCTTCAAAATCGAGCATTGGAATGCCGAAGGTTAAAGTCATTGGCCCACCGTCATCAAAAACAACATTATCTCCAGAATGAGGTGGAAATTCATATTCATTGAGAGAAATGCCGGCGGTTAAGGCTGTGGCATTTTCAAAGATAATCCCAAGGCCGGCAAATTGTGTGGTTACCACGTCTGAATCTGACAATGTCTCAAAATCGATGGTAACGGCTGGCGATTCCTTTATTCCCATTAAGGCAAATAATATAAGAAGTAATGTTAATAAATATTTAATTTTCATAATAAAATAATCCTCCTTTCCTTAGGTTGGTATAAATTTTCTCACAAAAAACAAAGCCCGGCTGAGTGATTAAGCCAGGCTTTTTATCTTCCATGTTCCACCCCCTTGAAAGATTTTACGAGAAATGATTTTTACGTACCTATCCATTATGATTATTTAGCAATTCCTGTCCCATCTCTTGAGGCCTTTTAAAATGTGTTAAAACCAGTAATGTCCCTAAATAGTTAGTAGATTTCAAATTGAAGTTCTTTTTAAACAACGTCCAAAATCTGGGAAGTATTTCATCCTTTTTAGGAAAATCTTTTCCCTTTTTAAGGAAATTCTTTTCCACTCCATTAATTTTTGGACGTAACTTCGAAATGAAGGATGAATAGATTAAAACCTCTCTGTTTCACCCCACGAATGAGACCTATTTTATCCCCGATTTTTTTTATTGTCAACTAAATTTTAGTTGATGGTAAATCCCCTTTGGGAAAATTCAACCCGCTTAAGTTTAGAAATATCAACTCCTGCTAACTCCAAAGGGCTTAATCCATTTCAATCTAAACTAAAAGGACAAAATTGATAACTCATGGTCAAAAGCTTCGAAGAATTCCAGGCCGTCTCAAAAGACTCAAAACTATCCGTATTATCAATCCTGGTCGCCTTTGGAGCGGAGCCTGAACATGATAAATATGGGATTGCTAATGCTGTGACCAGGGCGGCACAGGGGGAGGAGAATTGGGAGAAAAGTGTTGAGCTTGAGAGGATTAGGGGGAAGGTGGTTACCCTTGCGACGGAAGAGCTTAAAAAGTGGGATGAATGAAGAATAAAATATATAGGGGATGGAAAAACATCCTTTTTTTCTTGTTAACTTTTTTAGTCGGTGGCTTGACATGGTCCTTTTATAGGTGTAATTTAATAAATGGCTAATGAGCGGGGAGAAGAAGTTTACAGTTTAATAGTACCGAGAGGCGGTCACACCAGCAATGATTCAGGCTGATTTTTTTGTTCTAACTGCACTTAATGTGGAGACGGAAGCCCTCAAAAAGCATCTAAGAGATGTCGCTTGGATTCAGGGTACGCCGTATGCTTACGGTATAGTTACATCTCGTGACGCGGGTTATAAGTATACTGTGGTTTTTGCACAATGTGACGATAGCGGAATCAACCCAGCTGGCGCCCTGACGAAAGAGGCTATTAAGGAGTATAACCCTCGCTACGTTTTGCTTGTTGGCATAGCTGCCGGGTTTCCTGAAAATGGTGTACTACTGGGCGATGTACTTGTGCCCGAGTGGATAGCACCGTACGAGAAAGCAAAGCTAAAGCCTGGAGTAGTGGAGCGTCGGGGGCGACCTCTCCCAGTAACAGCTTCAGCCCTTCTGAGCTTAGCTCGAAGAATTGCTGAGCACGAGCGGCATTCTTGGCACCGAGCCATTTGCGAAGTCCGTCCAAGCAATGAGGGAAGAGACTTTCCGGTTGTATACGCCAAGTCGCAAAGCGTCCTGGGCTCAGGAGCGAAAATTGTGGCAGACCTACTGGCGCAGGAGCGACGATGGCTTCTAGACACCTATCATGAAAACGCACTGGGGCTGGAAGTAGAAGCCGCAGAAACAGCCCTTGCATGCCGCGAATGCGAAACCAATTTCCTCGTCATAAAAGCAGTCCAAGATGATGCAACAGAGAATAAGGATGCCGTCGAAAGTAAAGATTTGTGGCGAGCCTATGCTGCCGATGCCGCAGCAACATTCGCAGTAACTTTAATGGAGTTCGCACCACTCGCAAGAGTTAGACCTGCATTGATTACGTCGATAAGCCGACTCTCTACAGACATCGATCAACTAACGAGCCTCCATTCTTATTTAACATGGGTGCGCAATAAGTGCCAAGAGCTTAAACTGCAGGCAATTGGTGAGCAGGCAATACGCCACCAAGAGAAGATCAAACTGGGCAACGTCTACATTAGTCTTGATACGCGTGAAAGAATTGCTACATGTGAGGATTCATCAGGAAGAGTGCATCGCATCCTTCCAAGTGACATTGAGACGTCTGGCATTGAAGCGATGGGTAATTGGCACCTATTACCTATGACAGTCGAGGAGAGTCTTGATTTCCATAAAGATATTATTCTACTAGGAAACCCAGGGGGAGGAAAGACCACTGTGTTGAAACACTTGGCTTTGTTCCTAGCCAGTGGAGCTACAATGGATCAACTCGCATGGTCACAAACTAGTGAAAAACTCCGGTGGACTCATGGACCGCTTGTACCGATAGTAATTTCTCTTAAGGACTTCTGCGATAGCAAGAACTTTGGTTCAACCGCCGGTTCGCTGTGGGACTTTGTCGAAGACCAATTGCGGCCAGTAAATCAGGCTGTCGGTCCAATGAAAAGTATCTTAGCCGAAGGTGGGGCGGTTGTACTTCTGGATGACTTGGAAAAGGTACCCTATGAAAAACGGTCGACGATTGTCAACGCCATGTCAGATTTCCGTCACTTGTATGAGTCGTGCCGGTATGTGGTGGCTTGTAGAGAGATAGACTATCACTCAATGGAGGTATCCTTGTCGTCGCCTTTCCACATAGTTACAATCGCACCACTAACATTAGATAAGGTCGATGATTTTGTTGAGGTTTGGTATAGGGAGTTTCGAAATCTCGGATGGCGAGTTCTTGAAGGAGCAGACGAAGAACTAAAAGGCGCGATACGCCAGCATGACTTGGTATCCCTGGCACAGTATCCTCGATTACTGGCTGAACTGACCATAATTCATAGTATCCACCATAGAATTCCCAAAGACAGGGTGGATCTTTTCTCAGAGGTGATCAATCTGCTTTTAAGAACTTATTCAGATACATCGCTAAGAGTTGAGCCATCCGTAGCAGGACCGAGCCTCTTAAATCTTAGCCGGAAAGAGATAGAGTTGGCACTGTATGAGATGGCCTTTTTATGTTTAATTGATAAAGCACCCGATGCTACTGGCGTAGAAAAGACTCGAGTTCTGAAAAGGATGGAGCGACACTTCGAGGGTGATGCTGACAAGGCTAAATTGTTTTGCGAGCTTGCTGAATCGGAAGTCGGGATAGTTGAATGTGCAGGGAACCAAATGTTTGATTTTCGTCATCCATCATTACAAGAATATTTAGCTGCGAAATGTCTAGCCAGCCGGAGCGATTTCATTTCTAGCGGGGTTGACATAGTACGGACAAACTTCTCCAAGTGGCACAGTGTTTTTGCTATGGCGGTGCGGCTGGCAGGGGCTGATATCGGTGTCAGCGCAGTACATTCACTATGCCCTTATGATCCTCCGCCACACGTTCCGGCGGACTTTGTTGAGAAGGAACAGTGGTATACTGTATGGATGGGGGCTGAAGCGCTGTGTGAACTTGGACCTCATGAATTGAGACAAAGACCTGAAAGACTTCAGGTTTTGAACTTTGTCGTCAAGTGGCTGGTCGCACTGATTCAATCAAATGCACTCAGCCCCAATGAAAGAGATGAGGTGGGAGGACTCCTTTCGGTTCTGGGAGATACTCGACATGGAGTTTCGTCTCTTGAACTCGATCTGGTACGAGTTGGTAAGGGCATTGTTGTTCTCGGCTTCGGCGAAGGCGATGGAAAAAGGTTTGAGTATGATGTTCCGTACGAATACTACGTATCAAGGTATCTAGTTACGAATGCCCAGTATATGCTGTTCCTTGCAGAGAGGCCAGAGTACCCACTACCTTACGACGAAGAACAGATTTGGGACTCAGGAACGAGATGCGTGAAGTCTAAGTTCCTGAATCACCCCGTGACGGGTGTTAGCTGGAATGATGCGAAAGCGTTTTGCAAATGGCTAACAGAGAAGTTAAACTGGACGGATTCGTTATCTACTGATTATGTGGCTCGGCTGCCCACCGACCCAGAATGGACAAAAATGTATAGAGGTGGGAAGTATCTACCGGAAGGAAGTCCAAACCGGAACGCAGCCTCCGTCTATCCTTGGGGGGATGAATGGAAAGAGGGTTACGCCAATGTTCCTGAATCAAAGAACAGCGTCCCCCATACAACCACTGTTGGCATTTACCCTCTTGGTGCGACGCCGTACGGTATTCTCGACGGATGCGGGAACGTTCTAGAATGGATTAATACCTCGTGGGGGAGCTTCGATCCAGAAATCCCGGGCTTCCCTCAAATCTATGATCCGGGTGATGGTCGCGAATCGGAGAATGTGGAAGGATTTCGCATCCTACGAGGCGGTTCCTGGCTTTTTTCGGAAGGAGGTGCCAAATGTGCGTGTCGGCTAGATCCCTCCAGCAGGTTTCCAGACACAGGCTTTCGTGTATTTATAGGGCCAGCGGACCCTTTGCCGGTGCTACATAGTGCTTCGTCTGAAACTGTGAATAATCAAAAAATGAAGAAAGGAGGAATATCAACATGTTGATTACGCGAAAAGATAAAATTTATAAACCTTTTGAGAGTCCAACAGGGGAGCGAATATATGAGATGATTGGTCGCCCAGAAAATCTAGGTGGTTCAAACAAGCACAGCTTTGGCCACGTAGTTATACCTCCAGGCCGTTCCTCAAGACCACACTACCATCCAGAAGCTGAAGAGACTTATGCGATACTTAAAGGTAGAGCCAAAATGGTGATCGATGGCAAGGAGTATTTTCTTTCTCCAGGGGATGTAGTATTTATTCAGCCACCAGAACGGCATCAGGTTTTCAGCGAAGGAAATGAGGATTTGGAATTTTTCGTTGTGTGTGCGCCAGCTTGGGAGCCAGACAACAGTGTCTTCCTTGATGAGTAGACGGTCGGCGAACGCTACATCGGAGAAGGTATATGGGCAGTTCCAAGTCTCAGAGTAACACAAATGCATATCGATCGTTGCCAAGAGAACTATTAAGGAAATTTCGTGCTGAACGGGTAGTAACTGTTAATGATGCGTATGTTCGGTATGAGGCGTATGATCTGAAGTATTTCAGACCTGTTACGTTAACAGTGCTCAGGAATATCAGCAAATTCCATAAGGCAAGGATTGTAAAAGCTCTTGACGTTGTATCGCGTATCCGTCACCCAAATGTTCTACCAATCTTGGAACACAGCTATGCAAATGGGGATAGATTCTACTTCTGGTCAACGCCACGAGTGGAGTCCGTCACTTGGAAAAATGAAATTTCAACCAAACAGAACATATCGGACTTACTGGATTATATTTGCAGTCTAATTGCTGATCTGCTTGAAGGCTTAGATGTCGCGCACAGATCCCACGTTTTTCATGGGGTAATAAACTCTAGTAATATAGTGCGATATAACGGTCGCTATTGTCTGAGTGATTTTGCCTTGCCTGTCTCGTCCCCTTCGCCAAAGCAGGAAGATTCCAAGCCAGTTGCAATCAGCCCATTTGGTACTAAGGTAGCTGCCGAAAAGCCTCCAGATGTTCATACAGACCTTGAGGGAATAGGGACGTCATTGATAGAGATACTTGGGACTGTTGATAAGAATGATTCGTTCGGGGGACCCGCACAGTTTCCACACCTTTATGAGTTTATCCACAGACTTCTTGAAACAAATCCTGACAAGCGACTTAAATCAGCAAAAGAAGCAAGAAGTGCCTTTACCGAAGCAGTGCAGGCCGACACTAAGTCGCTTGAGACTCAGGAAGTGTGGAACAGAGTTGTCGAGAGAACCGAAGAAAGATTACCCGCAATTCGAGATGATGCGTTGGGCAAGCTTATGCCTGTTTTGGCTAAAACTCTAGAGACCATTGATACAAAATTATTCAAAGATGTCGTAGTACTTCACATAAATCATTGCGTCGAAGATATCTTTATACTGAATCAAGTTCTATGTTCCCTAGGTGCAACACTTGTCTTCGTGGTTATACCGTACAGCAATGTATCTACTCCATTGCCTTCACTATATTCAATCTATCACGCATCAAGCACACGGGAAGGATTTCAACTGTACCGAAATACCGAACAGCTCGAACACATTGCATTTAACTTTGACGAGGCAATCGGAACACTCATCTTAGGAGCTTTGAGGGACGATGTCATGTCCTCAGTTAAAGAGCAGAAAAAGAGGCTTCTTGTTATTGAGGACGGTGGATACCACTATGATTCTCTGGATAAAATTTATGGTCTAGGGATTGATCTAGAAAAGTGCGGAATCGGGGTGGTGGAACAAACAGCATCTGGTGCGAGACGTTGTGCGAGGTATATTGAAACTCGAAGCCTGCCATACCCGGTGCTTACAATTGCACGTTCAGACATAAAAATGCGTTTCGAGCCATATTTCGTTGCTAGGAGAGTTGCCGAGGAAATAAATGACCTTCTTTATCAAGTCAACGATTTTCTACCTTTTCATAATGTTATCGTTGTGGGATATGGCATAATAGGGCGAAATATTGCTTTCACTCTTAATGAAATGAACTGCAACGTGTTTATTATCGACACAGACCCCGATGCTTGCAATCTTGCTCAAAAAGAAGGGTATCAGGTCTTAAGTGAGATTCCAGTTTCTGTTTTTGAAAAGAGGTGTATAGTGATCGGTGCCACCGGGGAGTCATCGTTTACCCATTCTATGTTAATCAGGTTTTTAGAGAGCAGTGCTTCTCTGTTGTACTTGGCAAGTGCATCATCAAAGCGAATCGAATTTTCCGATCTTATCGAATTCTTCGAGGGTAACTATGATACTCGGAGAAGAATTATTTCATTGAATCCGGTTTTAGGAAAAATTGATAACATCGAAATCGAATTCAGCCAGATTGGATTAACTTACCATTTTACGTATGACAAGAAGAATAAGTCAATATCAATGTTAGCTAGGGGATTTCCGGTGAACTTCTACAGGCCTCGTGGTATAAGCCTAACACATAGAATTATTGATCCGATAAACACCGAAATTGTATTGTCTGCCCAACATCTAGTTCGTTTCTGTTGCGTCCTTCAGAATGCACTCTACTTGGTGGGTGATACACCCATACCGAGCTTTGAGATCAACGAGGAAAACATCATGGCACAATGGATGGGGCTTAATGAATTAATGCAACTTAAAACCAGGACATCGGTTTGGGACAATTTCAGAATCCATCCATTGGAAGACCGCTTGAGGACAAGATTTCTATATTGACATATGTAACGTTTGGCATGGTTGGATCGAGTGTTGAGTCTCTTGGCCCACCTGTTGATGTTTGGAAGATCCAAGACCGAATTTAGTATTTCTAAAGGAATGACAAAGTGGAAAGCTTAAAGTGGCAGACAGCCATATTGCATAACAGCGAAGAGATCATGGTTCTCAAGCCGCCATTACAAAAGACCTTATTGTGGCATATTACCTCTAGATGCAATCAGTCATGTATTTACTGTTACGGCTCTTTCGAGGGCGCATCTTATAAAGCTACCTCTCAAAACAAGCTTGATGTTCCCTTGGAGAAATTGATCATAACTGCCGATGACTTATCTTCTCTGGGTTTCCGGCGTGCTCATATTTGTGGGGGGGAGCCATTTCTCAGAGACGACATTTGGCCTTTCTTACATAGACTTGTTCAAAAATCTATCGAAACCTTTGTATTGAGTAATATGACATTCATCCCACGCAGATTTACGGAATATTTTGCTGCGGGGATATTTACGAACCTATCATTCTCTATAGATGCTCTAAATGAAGCCTACAACGATTGGGCTCGTGGCAACACGTCCACCGTGTTTCGCAACATTACTGAGATTTTACGGATGAAGCGGCAATACAAGGTACCTACAGAACTCGGTCTCTATGCGGTTATCACAAAAAAGAACACTGTCTATCTGCATAAACTTATTGATTGGTGTGTCGACATTGGGTTAGATTATGTCTCTCTTCAAATAGTTTATTTACCGAAGAGTCATCAATACCATGACCAACTAGTGTTGGATAGCCAACAGAGTGAGGAATTAGCACGAGTCTTTGATCATCTGCGCACCGTGGGTCGACGCATTCGCATACCTGGTGATGCACTTTTTGAAATGACCCGTCAATTTGTGGCGGGTAAGGATCTTTCTGCCCGAAACTGCTTTTGTGAACGAGACCTTTGTTATCTGTTCATCGATGGAGCCGGCAATGTGAAACGTTGCCCCTCCAAAAGGCAAGACTCAAATCTAATTATGGGTAATGTTTGTGAAGAAAGATTAATAAACATAGTTCAAATACATAGTGGTAACAATGTAACTTGCAACGAATTGAGCTCGGATTGTCTTGGTGCGTGGGAAATGGCGCATCCTAGGACTTTTGATTTACATTTTTGAGGCTATTGTTCGATAATTGGCAGAAAAGAAATTCTTTCTACTGATGTTACTCAATGGCCAAACAATCCTTTTCGGTACTTTCCGCTTTTTTTGAGGCAATTGTTTGAGTGAGAGTATTAGCCAATTAGTGGGCCGGGTGGCAACCCCAAACGAGCCGTACATGTCAATGAAGATAAAGCCGCCCTTGACAGGATTAAGAACCGCCAAACCTTTACGTCTCTTCGTCTCGGACTCCTTTGAAGCGATAACTTTCACCATTCATTTGGAAGTTTGGTATTTATGGGTAAACCTGTTGAGCCGGACTACTGCGAGGCACATGTTTTCGAAGACCTCTGTCCAGCACTCAGATTTGAGGTTTGTGCTCGGAGTTTTGGCACTGGAAACCAGATATAAAAAAGGCCCTTGGGTTTAGCTATTAACCACTAATTTGAAGGAAGGCTCGCCTTGAACGAAGCAAGAGAGTCCTTTCTGGAGTTATATGAATTCTGAGGGACTTAGTTTCCATTTGAAAAAATTTAAAAAATCCTGTACCTTAAAATTGCTTCCAAACACTGTCAATCGAGGTGAATCCCGATGGAAAATATTCATTCAAAACCAGTCGGCATTTGGATCCGGGTCTCTACCAAAGACCAGGCCAAGGGCGAAAGCCCTGAACATCACGAGAAAAGAGCCCGCTTTTATGCTGAATCCAAGGGCTGGGAAGTCAAAGAAGTCTACCACCTTGAGGCGGTGAGCGGCAAATCAGTCATTGACCATCCTGAAACCAAAAGGATGCTTGAGCATATCAGAACTGGCCACATCACCGGCCTCATCTTTTCCAAACTTGCAAAGCTTGCTCAGAATACGATAGATATCGACTGTGACTAAATTGTGACAGAATTGATTAAAAAGGACCTTAATTGATGGAATGGATCGCAATCTTTCAAAAAGGCCTTTATCTTGTATTCTCAAGTAATTACGGGAAACCAGATCAAGTATCAAGGGGTTAGAAAAAACGCTATTTTTAGTTTTGTAATCAGCGGGTTGGCGGTTCAAATCCGTCCGTGGGCTCCATCATTATTTCAGGCACTTGTGAATGGTAGGACTTCTTGAAGGGTATAGAATTGCCCTGTAATCACAATCTCGCCGCCAATCACTATAACTTTGTTGTGGGCTATGGCATGTTCGGCATCTATTTTTGTGGAGATTCAGGATAAGAACCAGGGTCGGACAAAGAATAGCCACGGAACTCCACAGGACTTTCTTGATAGCATGACCAGACAGCGTTTCGGATTATGTCGGGGTCTCCCTCAAATTGAAAGTCTATTAGAGAGACCTGCTTTCGAAAACGCTCAATGAACTCCATTGGCAAATTGAATAGAAAAGGATGTGGAGCATTTGTTCCAATAATTCGCTTCTTCCCATCAACACCGTTGGAGATTAAAGCCTTCAGGGCTTCCCCTGTCAAATGCCCTTCGGATTCTGGTCCACCAAGAACCAAGTAACGTATGTTCGGATTAGCAACCACATTGCACACTATCTTTTCAAACCCGATATTTTCGGTTTGCACTGTTCCAGAAAGTGCTGCTCCCCTTTCTATCCCAGCCCGCACGAGCTTTTCAAATTCAGGCGGAATCTTATCTGCATCACAGTTTAAAATAATTGCCACAGCGACTGGAGAAAAAATCATTGCCCCTGATATACCTGCCCTCCTCTGGTGGATAATCTGGATGCGGAGTGACTTTTAACATTGTTCTATCTCCTTTGGAGATATTTCTGTGCCCTCTGGTTCTTATCCAAAGTGACCTCCTCCTTGGTGAATATCCCCTTCTCCACAAGCAACCCGATTAGGGCTTCCTTCGAGACTACCTAAGACATGAGGAGTTCTTCAAATGAAACGACTTGTTTAGGGTCAAGGCTGATTGCCATAAAGACCTCCTTTGATTCCCTGTTTAAGATAGAACTATTCCCGAAGAAATCATCGGTCTGTTAAGACCAATTTATTTACACCAGACTTTAACGTTATCTTATTAGGATTGGACTCCCAGGGCCAAATAGCAGC
>Ga0315280_10006558_pt1 | contig 16015 bp, 14 predicted proteins | sample YL17G06_40_MG_FD_203697 | JGI IMG/M metagenome (GOLD analysis project Ga0315280, IMG submission 203697) | Sediment microbial communities from Yellowstone Lake, YNP, Wyoming, USA - YL17G06_40 | ecosystem: Environmental > Aquatic > Freshwater > Lake > Sediment | place: USA: Wyoming | collected... | reverse complement strand
TCGGATATACGGGTCAGATCTCTCTTGGCCATGGCGCTTTTTTTGGTGTGGGAGCCTATGCAGCGGCCATTCTTGCAACACAAGTCCATTTTCCCTTCTGGCTCTCTGTAATATCTGCAGGCGTGATTACTGCCTTGGTGGGTGCGGTTTTTGGGATTCCATCTGTCCGCCTCAAACACCTCTACCTAACCATTGCCACTCTGGCAGGTCAGTTTATTCTTCAATACCTCTTCGTTTCATGGGAAAGCCTCACGAAAGGGCCAGAGGGTATCATGTTGCCTCGTGCATCTCTCTTTGGACTCGATGTAAAAGGGGATCGCGCCTTCTATTATGTCATCTTCGTCTGTTTTGCCATCTTGACATGGATTGCTGTCAACCTCATACGGACCCGATTCGGCCGCGCCTTTATCGCTATCCGTGATAATGACAGGGCTGCGGAGGGCATGGGCATTCCCATCTTCAAATATAAACTTATCTCTTTTGCCATCAGTTCCTTCTACGCCGGATTCGCTGGAGGACTGGCGGCTTACTATATTGGCAGCATCACCCCTGAGCCCTATACGTTGTCCCTTTCTGTTGAATACATAGCGATGATCATCATAGGAGGTCTGGGAAGCATTCCCGGAGCCGTGTTTGGCGCCATTTTCATCACTGTCTTAAATGAAATACTGAGCCAAGCCACACAGTTCTTTATGAATATAGAAGGGCTTGCCAAGATTGCCCTGACCATTGCGCCCCTTCGGGAGTTTGTCTTTGGATTGGCTATCGTGCTCTTCATTATTTTCGAACCCAAAGGATTGGCAGAAGTATGGCGCATCATCCGGTCCGGCTTTAGACTCTGGCCATTTTCATATTAAGAATGATTACACAGATTCAAAAAGAAGATTACACAGATAGCCCGAAAAACGGATTCGCTCTGGGAGTACACCTTACTATTCTACGAGGTAGGTATGGAAGACAATCTTTTACTTCAAGTCAATAATATCAGTGTCGTTTACTCAGATGTCATCCAGGTACTAAAAGGGGTTTCCCTAATTATTAGAAAAGGACAAATTGTTTCATTACTTGGCAGTAACGGCGCAGGGAAAACAACCACCCTAAAGGCCATCTCCGGATTGCTCAAACCGGAGAACGGTAAGGTGACGGAAGGCTCAATTGAATATGAAGGTAAGGGAATTCACAATTCATCTCCGGAAACCATTACCCGTCTCGGAATCATTCAGGTCCTGGAAGGTCGTCAGCCCTTTAAATATCTGACCGTCGAAGAAAATCTTAGAGTAGGGACAGCGACCCGCTGGGGGAAACCCTACAAAAAAGATCTCGAATTAGTCTACCGTTACTTTCAACCTTTAGTAGCCCGAAAGAATCGATTAGCCGGATACTGCAGTGGTGGCGAACTGCAGATGCTCGTCATGGGCCGGGCATTGATGGCCCATCCCCAACTATTGCTATTAGACGAACCCTCATTGGGCCTTGCCCCCTTTCTGGTGAGAGAAATTTTTGAAATCGTGAAAAGGATCAATGAGGAACAGAAGACCACCATCATGCTGGTTGAACAAAATGCCAATATGGCCCTTCTAATTGCCCACTATGGGTACGTCATGGAGAATGGCAAAATTGTGATGGAAGAAGCCGCTGCCAATCTAAGAGAAAATCCTGATGTGAAGGAATTTTATCTGGGCACGGCATCCTCCGGTGCGCTCAAGTCATATAAAGACGTGAAATCATACAAGCGGCGCAAACGCTGGCTGTAGCATGGATGGAGGCTGAAGGAACGTCCCGGTAAAACGGGACTTGAGGTTAGAGGTAAAAATGTTTCTCCTCAAACCTTATTCGGAAAGGTTTCCAAATGAAACGCTCTCAAGGAAATTAACCCATCTATCCATTATTCCGCTATTCCATTATTCCAATATTACCTGAGGGGGGATCTATATGGGGAATTTAGACATCCACATTGGTGAGATTTTAGCGAGAAATGCGAGGTTGTATCCGAACGATGTGGCCCTGATTGAAAGGATACCCAGCGAAAATAAAAGAAAAGAGATCACATGGAAACAGTTTGATGAAGGGGTGAATCGATTTGCCAATGTTCTGATCAAGAAGGGGATTAAAAAGGGGGACAAAGTCATCCATCTGATGATGAACTCGATCGATTGGCTGATTGGCTATTTCGGGATCGTCCGCACCGGGGCCTGGGCTGTCCCTCTCAATTTTCGTTTTACAGGGACCGATATTCAATATTGTTGTGATGTTGCAGAACCGGTGTGTGTGGTCTTTGGCGAGGAGTTTATCGATCGGATCACTGGCATTAAAGATAATCTTCCTACGGTCAAACACTATATCTTTGCTGGAAAAGAGATTCCAGGTTATGCCGAGTCCTTTGGAAAGTTATTAGAAAAATCTTCTTCCGATCCACCCAACGTTCCGATCGGCTTCGATGATCCCTGCGGCCTCTATTTTACCTCCGGCACCACCGGGCAACCGAAACCTATTCTGTTGACCCATAAAAATATGGTCTGCGCCTGCATCACTGAAAATGCTCATCATTATCAGACCAAAAAAGATACTTTTATTCTTATCCCCCCTCTTTACCATACCGGATCAAAAATGCACTGGTTTGGAAGTTTTATTGTGGGAGGGAAGGGGGTCATCTTAAAAGGAATCCAACCCGAGTGGGTTCTACAGGCCATCAGCGAAGAGAAAGCCACGCTCATCTTTCTTCTTGTCCCATGGGCTCAAGATATCCTCTTAAAACTGGATAGCGGAGAAATTAAACTCAAGGATTATGATCTCCGTCAATGGAGACTGATGCACATCGGGGCCCAGCCCGTTCCCCCCTCCCTGGTGAAACACTGGAAAGAGTACTTTCCCAATATGGCCTATGATACGAACTATGGCCTGAGCGAGTCGACCGGTCCAGGTTGTGTGCACCTTGGGATTGAAAATGAACATAAGGTTGGGGCGATCGGTCTCCCCGGGTTCAATTGGGAAACCCGTATTGTGGATGAGGGAGGAAATGATGTGAAAAAGGGAGACGTGGGAGAACTGGTGGTCCGCGGGGATGGTGTGATGAGGGAATATTATAAAAACCCAGAGGCCACCGCGAAAGCCCTTCGGAATGGATGGCTGTACACAGGAGATATGGCGAAACAGGATGAAGAGGGTTTTATTTTCCTGGTCGACAGAAAAAAAGACCTCATCATCTCAGGGGGCGAGAATATTTTCCCCGTGGAGATTGAGGATTTCCTTCATACTCTTCCGGGCGTCAAGGATATAGCAGCCATTGGCTTCCCGGATGAACGTCTGGGTGAAGTGGTGACCGTCATCATTGACGTCGTTCCAGGAAAATTGCTTACAGAAGAGAATGTCCTCAAGTATTGCGAAAAGTTACCCAAGTATAAGCGGCCCCAAAAAGTTTTCTTCGGCGAGGTTCCGCGCAATCCAACCGGAAAAATAGAGAAACCAAAACTGAGAAAAAAATATTTCGGTATGGTGGAATCGTTCAAGATTAAATAAACACGCATAGAGCTAAGCGCATAGGACCAAAAAAGGCGAAGGGCCATGAATAAAGCCAGTTCGCCTTTTTTGTTTCTATCGATGGCTTTTTAGGCACTCTTTTGATACTGTGAAGCGTACCAATCCATAATTCGCCTAATCATTCTTTGATATGAAGTACGGTGTTTCTGTGCCTCACCGATATATTTTATTCTTGTTAGATTTACGCCGTCCTACCCACTCGTAAGGTTGTCTTAACGCCATCTCAAGGCTGGCCGTTTTGCACCAAGAGCGCATTCTCTTAGGTAAAGGTTGATAAGGTTTTGGTAAGGTATCCCCAGTTCGTTGGCCAATACCTTAAAATAATCAATCGTCGAAGTTTCGAGGCGTATAGTAATCTGCTTTTTCAGTTTGCCTACGTACGGATTGGGTTTTGCCTTTGAAAAGTCATATTGTTTTCGCATATGTCACCCCTTGTAAAAGATTTTTTCGTGTTTGGTTGCCTTTCTTGCAGAAATAATTCGAATCTCTTCGTCTTGTTCATGATAACAATGACACACCACCAGTACCCTTAAAGGGCTACTCCTGCCAAAAATGATGGAACGATCCTCTTCATCTGAATGGTCTGGATCGGTAATCAACTGAGCCTATTCATCGTAGAACACCGTCTGGGCTTCTTCAAAAGAAACTCCATGTTTACGTTGATTCACAATGTTTTTCTTCGGATCCCAAACGAACCGAATAATGCCCATATAATTATAATATAATTATGGAACTGGGAGGTCAAGATAAATGTAAGAACGACGATTCCAGAGGGTAGGGGCGACTTTAGTCGCCTCCATTACCCATCCTCTAACAAAAGAGGAGATTGTCGTGCCCTTCGTGCTCGCATAGACATCCTTTTAATGAAAGGATGTCATTCCGGTTTGAGTAGGTTTTAGTTTTGTGTTATAAATAATTAATATCTTAGGATTTTTTAGACCGAATGGTAGTGGGGAAAATGGCTTTTGTATTGGGCATTGATATTGGTTCGGCTGCATCAAAGGGGATCGCCCTCAATGATCAGGGCCTTTCCGGTTCTTTTGAGTGCCTCTCCGGGGGAGATTTCAAGTTTACGGCTGAGAGGATTAGAAAGGAATTACTTTCCCAGGTCGGAATATCTGAAAGTGTTATTTCTCGGACGGTCGCCACTGGATATGGATCAAAGTTAGTGACCTTCGCAGATGAAGTCAGACCGGATATCGTCTGCCAGGCAAAAGGTGTTTCTTCTCTTCTCCCCTCGGTGAGAACTGTTATTGACGTAGGGGATCTTTATACGAAGGTCCTCCGCATCGATGGTAATGGAAGTGTGCACAATTTTTTATTGAGCGGGAAGTGCGCCGGAGGGAGTGGCAGAATCCTTCAGGTCATTGCCAAGGTTCTCCAGGTCAAGGTGGAAGAGATTGGTGAGTTGTCTTTGAAATCAAAAAAGAGAGTTGAGTTTAACACCGGATGCGCTGTTTTTGCGGAGTCAGAGGCCATCTCCCGGCTCTCCCAGGAAGTCACCAAAGAAGACCTTCTAGCTGGCATACACAGGGCTCTTGCGGCCCAGATCAACAGTTTGGCGGAAAGAATGGGTGTGGAACAGGATATGGCCATAGTGGGTGGCGGTGCAAGAGATGTGGGTCTTGTCCAGGCCTTAAAGGAAATCAGAGGTCATGATATCCTTGTACCGCCAAATCCCCATATGACGGCTGCATTGGGTGCGGCCATCATCGCCATGGAAAACTTAAGACAATAAGATTGAAACTTAAGACCAAATTATGTATATTTCTTTTTGACAGGATGCTGAAAGATTAAAATATTTATTATTATGATGTCATGCTGAATTTATTTCAGCATCCGGTGAATTGGTAGATTATGAGACTCTGAAATCGTAGACCCTGATCCTGAAATCGTTAGATCCTGAACCCAGTTCAGGACCTGGTTCAGATGACATTACCTGATTCAGGGCATAGAAGGGTGACATTAGAGTAAGGAGAAGGTCGATGAGTGACAAACAGAGCAACATTTTTAACACAGTAGAAACGTATTATAACGATTACGGGCTCAGGGCGAAGGAACTGAAAAAGGAAGGGAAAAAGATCATTGGCTATATTTGTTCCTTTGTTCCTTTGGAAATTATTTCGGCTTCCGGCTGTATCCCTTTTCGGGTGAGAGGAAATATCCATGAGCCCATTACGAAAGGGGACACACTCCTTGAAACCATTGTTTGCCCCTATTACCGCAGTTGCTTCGACCTCTCGGTGAAACAAACATATGATTTTCTCTCTGGAATGGTCATCCCTCACGGCTGTGATAGTATGGTGAGAAGCTATAGCGCCTGGAGTTATTCTCTTCCTTATTCCTATTTTCACTTTATCAACATCCCTACTGTCTGTGGCGAATCGTCCTCTGAATTCTTTGATGCAGAGCTAAACACCTTCAGGAGAAGTCTGGAGAAGTTTGCTGGAAAAGCGATCACCGATGATGATCTGGCTCGCACCATTCGAATCTATAATGAAAACAGGGATAAGATCAGAGCTCTTTATGAATTCAGAAAGGCAGATCCGCCCCTCATCTCTGGAACAGAATTAACGATGGCGCTGACGGTTGGATCAAGTTTACCCATTGGCGAATTTAATACTTTGCTTGATCAGTTTTTGGCGGAAATTGGCCGAAGAAAGAAATCCCCACTCAAAAAAGGCCCACGAATATTTATTGACGGCGCCTGTCTCGATAACATCGAGCTCATCAAGCTCGTGGAAGAACTCGGAGGCAATGTGGTGGCCGATACCATTTGTAATGGAGCGAGAGATTATTTTCCAAAGACGGATGTGGGAGGAGATCCGATCGATGCACTGGCCCATCGGTATCTCGATAAAATCAACTGCCCCAAGACCTACAGGGAAAACAAGACGGGCACCTTTGAAGGAGATATCGCATCCCGATTCAATGATATCGGAGCCTATGCAAAGGAATTCAAGGTCGATGGCGCCATTCTTTACGTATACAAATATTGCGATCCCTTTGGCTTTGAGGTCCCCGCACGAAAAGCCTACTATCAGTCGATCCATGTCCCCCTTCTTCATCTGGAGGATGTCTATTCTGCGGGTACGATCAGTCAACTCAGAACCAGAATCCAGGCCTTTCTGGAGATGATAGGTTAACATTAGCCCCTCAGAAATGGAATTGTGCGCAAAATGGCAACGAAGTGATTCTTGATTGAGACGATTTTAAATCCGAAGCACGAAATCCGAAATTCGAAACAAACTCAAATGGCCAAATATTAAATGTTCGAAACAAAAAAAGTTTAAGACATTTGAATTTTGAAAATTCGGATTTGTTTCGGATTTCGATATTCGGATTTGAGGCCACTAAAATATCTTTGGTTAGGGATTCTGAGATAAGGGAGGTAGATGCAATGGCTGAGGAACAGAAAGAGGCGAAACCAAAAAAGAGGATGACGGCAACCCAGGCGGCTGCTTCCATCGGCCCCATGGTCAAGGAATTTATTACCGGTACTATCCGGGCACGAGCAGAGGGAAAACAAAAATTGGCCTATACCTTTATCGTCTGCCATCATGAAGAAATCTTCCGAGCCATGGATGTGATCCCTTTGTGGACAGAGAATTTTGCCGGTATTTGCGGGGCAAAGAGAGATGCGGAAAGATTCCTTCAGAGAGCAGAATCGCTGGGTCTTTCCCGTTCCTTATGCACCTATGCCCTTTGTGGGATCGGTTTTGACCAATGGAGAGAAGAGTTGGGCCAAATGCCCCCGGATGCCCCGTGGGGCGGACAGGCAAGGCCTGATTTCATGATATCCAGCGGACAAATCCTCTGTGACCCAAGATCCAAGTGGTATCAGGCCTCTCAGCAATTTATGCCAGATATTCCGATTTACAATATAGATCTTCCCTATCCCCTGTTTCAGAGGGATCAAGATCACCGGGAAGTCTGGGACTACTACCACAAATATGTTGTCAAACAATTGCGCGGACTGGTGGCCTTCCTCGAAGAGCAGACCAAAAAGAAAATGGATTACGATCGCCTGAGAGAGTTGGTTGATCTAAGCGATCGAACCTGGAACCTGATCGATGAAACGTATAGCCTTCGAAAGGCTGTCCCCTGCCCCATGGGGACTGGCGATGCCATGAATACTATGGTGCCAATAAACTTTATGATGGCCACCCAGAAGGCTTACGATTTCTTTGTGGACCTTAAAAAGGAATTGGAGGAAAAGATCGCCAAGGGAGAAGGAGAGGTTCAGGAAGAGAAGTACAGACTCATGTGGGGTGGCGGACTGCCTGCCTGGTTTGCCTTGACCGATTTTAATTACTTCAACAGCAAAGGGGCTTCGTTCCCTGTGGAAACAACCTATCGAATGGTCGCTCCCCTCAATGAGATGGATATCCCCGAAACCAAGGACCCCATCGAGCACCTGGCATGGAGATGGCTCGGATACTGGACCTTCTGGTATGATAAGGCCAAGAAACGGCCGGGATCAGAGCCTGATGTGGAACGCTTGATCAACTGGATCGAAGAATACAAGATCGATGGCATTGTTATGCATGAAGCCTTTTCGTGTCGAACCTGGCACGTAGGTCTCATCTGGCAGTTGCATCAACTCGCCAAAATATACAAACCCATTCCTGTATTTGTGATCGGGAAAGATGGAAAGAAGGGGAAGGTTTACAGAGAAATTCCCTCTCTCATTCTGGAAAGTGATATCATTGATATCACCTCCTATTCTGAGGTGGATACAAGAAACAAGATCGATGCCTTCATCGCAACCTTGGAATCCAATCGAGCAAACAAGGCGGCCTGATCCTTCGGAAGGTTAAGGTCAAGGTTTAGGTTGAGATTCTGAAGTGAATTCTTTCTTTCCTTAGCCTTAATCTAAGCCTTAACCTTTGAGAGATACTATTGACCTCATATTTTGCAGGCATTGATGTCGGTTCCACGATGACTAAGGCGGTGATCCTGAATAAAAAGATCATCGCTTCGATCATTGGACCCACAGGTCCGGAGCAGCGCCGGTTAGCCAATAAGGTCATGGAAGAGGCGCTGAATAAAGCGGCCATCTCCTTTCAAACCATCACCTACATTGTTTCTACAGGCTACGGGAGAATTAACGTCCCTTTTGCCGATAAGCAGTTCACAGAAATCACTTGCCATGCCAAGGGGATCATCAGCCTTTTCCCCAAAGCCAAGACCGTCATAGATATCGGTGGTCAGGATATTAAGGCAATAAAAATAGACACGACTGGCAAGACCACTGATTTTGTGATGAATGACAAGTGTGCAGCCGGTAGTGGTCGATTCATAGAAGTGATTGCCGATACCCTTGGAGTCTCGCTGGATAAAGTGGGCGACCTATCTCTGCAAAGTAAGAATCCTGCAAAGATAAGTAACATCTGTACCATATGGGCCCAGCAAGAGGTGGCAGCCAGTTTGGCACAAGGGATGCCCATTTCCGACCTGCTTGCAGGGGTCCATCAATCCCTCGCAGACAGGATATGCAGAATGGTCAATCGTCTGAGGGTGGAGGAGGCAGTGATCGTGACCGGTGGAGGCGCTAAAAATAGAGGCCTGCTTAAAGCCCTTTCCGAACAATTGGGTCATGAAATTCTGGTACCCGAGGAGCCTTTGATCACTGGAGCCCTTGGTGCTGCCTTACTGGGAAGGGAGATTGTGGAAAAGGCTAAGCAGAATAATACCCCGCTTAAAACAAAAGAAAGAATCTTAGAGGAAATAGAGATCTTATAACATCGACCTATTTTTTTCTTGACAAAAAATGAATATTTGTTAGACTTTCGCAGTCTAACCAATAAGGGGAGGCGAATAAAATTAAAAGAGAGGGGGTGAAACAGTAATGAAAAAAGGGTTGATCAGCATTGGGATCCTGGTGGGTTTCATGCTTTCCATCCTGATGGTGAGTGGCGTTTTTGCAAAAGATGTGATCGAATTCAATCCTTCCTATGGGAAGGTAACGTTTGCCCATAAGAAGCATGTCGATCTGAAGATTGATTGTATGAAGTGCCACCATACCTGGAAGAAGGGCGAAACCAGCGGAAAGTTGTGCCATGAGTGCCATAAGGCCAAGGCCGAGGGGAAAGCCATTTCTGCAAAGGATGCCTATCATAAGGATTGTAAAGGATGCCATGAGGAGGCCAAGAAAGCCAACAAACCTGCCGGTCCAACAGGATGCACTCAGTGCCATGTGAAGGTCAAGAAGTAGGCTCCAATTTTCTTCCTACTTGACTCTGCCTACGGCAGGCAGACAAAGGCAAATTGGAAAGGGGTAGTTCCAAAAAAAGGAACTACCCCTTTTTGCTTGACAGTAAACAAGAGGATATGTTAGATATTTCAATTACTTCCCCGCCTACCGGCGGGCAGGCCTGCCTACGGGGGGATCGCCTGCTTGTTGCAGGCTCTGAACCGTGCTGGTACAGGGCAGGCAAGCCTACCTGCTTAGGTAGGGTTAATATTTCTCACTATCAAATTGATCAAAAGGGTCTATGAAAAAATCGAAGGAAACAATCAAGGCGAAGGAAAGTGGATTCTTTACCATCCTCTATGATCTATTCCGATCGCTTAAGCTCACAATCTTTCTTCTCATTCTGCTCGCCATTCTTTCCATCATCGGCACACTGATTATGCAGAATGCCACCCGTTCGGAATATATTCAGCGATACGGGCTTGGCCTCTATGAGGTGCTGAACTTTTTTAACCTCTTCGATATGTATCATTCATGGTGGTTCAGCGCCATCCTGTTGATCCTGGTGATCAATTTGATCGCTTGCTCCCTCCATCGGTTTCCAGGGGTCTGGAAACAAATCTCTCGTGAACCCAGCTCAGACGGGTTAGAAGATTCGATGCTAAAGACCTTTCCCTATGTGGAGAAAGTCAGAGCCCCAAGTCAGGCCGAAGCTAAAGCAGAAGAGGATATTCGATCCTATTTGAAGAAGTGGTTCAGGAATCCAAGGCGCATGGAGACAGAATCAGCCGTCACCCTCTTTTCGGAAAAAGGAAGGTTTTGCAGATTAGGGGTATATATCACTCATTCAAGCATTCTCATCATCCTGATCGGAGGGATCTTGGGTTCCCTCTATGGATTCAAGGGCCATGTTGAAATTCTAGAAGGGGAGACCGTTGATCAGATTTTTTTGAGGATGAAAGATCAAGAGGTCCCAAGGCCCATTGATTTTTCTGTGCGTTGTGATGATTTCAACATCACCTATTACGATCTTCCTGGAGAAAAAGAAAAACATGTAAAAGAATATACAAGTATCCTCACCATTCTTGAAGATGGAAAAGAGGTTTTGAAGAAGACCGTCCAGGTCAATCATCCCCTTCACTATAAAGGATTGGCTTTCTATCAATCGAATTATGGAACTGTCTACGATGCCACGTTGGGGATTCAGTGGAGCAATAAAAAGGAGAAAGTAACTTTTAAGGTCCCTGAAGGAGTCACGGTTCCAGTGGCGAATTCCAATAACTCTATCCGGGTCCTGAAATACGCTCCTCAAGTCCACAACTTTGGAGAAGGAGTTCAAGTGGTCTTGCTCAAACCTAATCAAGAACCCCGACCCTTTTGGTTATTGAAAGCCTTCCCGAAATTCGATGAACAGAGGAGGGATGAATTCCTCCTCACTTTTGAAGGGGCTTCCGCCAGAGAATATACAGGACTCCAGGTGGCAAAGGACCCAGGAGTCTGGGTGGTCTGGATAGGATGTGGCCTGATGATTTTTGGCCTCATTGTTTCTTTCTTCTTTTCCCATCAGAGGGTTTGGGTAAGAATACCTAAGGGTTCTGGGGGAGAGATTGTTTTGGCGGGTTCCGCTAACAAAAACCGTCTGGGTTTTGAAAAGACCTTTGGTGAACTGGTGGAGGGAATACGCTCTAAAAGTTCGGAGTTAAGAGTTATAAATTTTTTGAAAAATCACAAATCACCAACACGAGTCACGAATCATGGAGGAGTTGCCTGAGGAGGGAATGGGGCTTGCCTTTTTTAGAAATGCGGTGCAATATATTCGAAATCATTTACTTTGACCCCTCATCCCTTGGCCTGCCTACCGTAGGCAGGGGTGAGAAGGAAGGGAGGAACTATGAACAAGGCTGAACTCATTACGAAGGTCTCAGAGAAAGCGAATGTGACACAGAAGGTCGCCAAGGTCATTGTCGACACCCTCTTTGATGGGATGAGGGAAAGTCTGGAAAAGGGGGAGCGAATCGAGATCAGAGGATTTGGAAGCTTTGTGGTGAGGAATTACGGGGGCTACAAGGGCCGAAACCCCAAGACCGGGGAGATCGTAGATGTCCCTCCAAAGAAGCTCCCTTTCTTTAAGGTTGGAAAAGAACTGAAAGAGATGGTGAACACAGGAGGAGCCTTAGGCACTGCTCAATGAAAATTGTAAATTGAAAAATGCAAAATTGATGGATTCGTAAAAAGTCCGATTCAGCCCATTATCGTCATTCCCGTGAAAACGGGAATCCAGTGAATTCAAATACTTCCCTCCGGGCCATAGGCCCTATGGGCCGGCGGCTGTACTCCTGCTGGAGTTTACCCCGTACTTGATACGGGGCAGGAGTGACAGATTGATAGACTTTTTACGAGACCATCAAAATTAACAAAAATATTTAAAATTTTGCAGTTTTAAATTTGCATTTTGCATTGAGGTTAAAGGCTCTTCCAGTATCCCTTCTGTATCTCCTTCAATTGAAGGAGGAATTTTTCGATTCGCGGATAATTGGCCTTCTCTTTTTCTAAAAGTTCTTTCTTATCGAGAGGGGAGGCTTGAGCCAGTTCTTTTAATACGGCTTTCACAGACCGACTCTGTCCAGAGACATCATACCCGCCTTCAAGGGTGATCACCAGTTTTCCTTGAGCGGTTGATTCTGCAATCTCCATCAAAATCTGGGCCATTCTTGCAAACCCTTTCTCTGTGACCTCCATTCCACCCAGAGGATCATCGCAATGGGTATCAAACCCGGCTGAGACCAAGATCAACTGGGGTTGGTATTCCAAGGCAATGGGCTTGAGGAATTTTTCAAAGATATTTCCATATTCCATGTCACCCATTCCTGTTGAAAGAGGAACGTTCACGGTGAATCCTTCTCCCATCCTTTTTCCGACTTCTCTCGCTCCTCCTGTGCCGGGATAGAAGGAGCCATAGCGATGGGTGGAGAAATAGAGGACCTGTGAGTCTTCATAAAAGGAGTTCTGGGTTCCATTGCCATGATGGACATCCCAATCCACGATCAAAATCCTCTGAAGGGAGAAATTTTGAAGAGCATATCGGGCGCCGATTGCTACATTGTTGAAGAGGCAAAATCCCATAGCCCTGTCTCGTTCCGCATGATGCCCAGGAGGTCTCACCAGCGCAAATCCATTATTGAGTCTTTTTTCCATGACCGCCTTGATCAACTCCAGAAGGCCTCCAGCTGCCCACAGAGCCGCTTCGTAGGATTTAGCACAGGTGGAAGTATCCATATCGAGCCGGAAGTAAGACTTTCCTGCCGTCGATGCCACCAGATCAATGTAGGCGGGAGCATGGATCCTCTCCAATTCCTCTCGAGTGGCTGCTCGAGGTTTCACCATTTCAGAGAGACCCTTCATCTCCGCTTCTTCTAACATCTCATAAATGACTCTTAATCGTTCTGGACTCTCCGGGTGACCGGGGTCCATCACATGTTCCAAATACCGTTCATCCTTTACAATCCCTGTTCGGCTCATCTGACCTCCTCATCCTTCAAACAAAAGATCAACTTCTTAAAATAACCAAAATCAGCCTATCTTTTTTGTCATTCATTGTCAAGGTTAAGGGGGAAGGTTAAGAGGGAAGGTTCTTAACTTTTTCCTCAGGGGGCTGAATAGAATCAATTCAAGAGGGCTTGAATAGGGGGCCCCTCCTAAAAAATTAAAGAGGAAAGTTGATTAATCCATAACATACCAAAGCGGAAAAATACTTGACAACAACTATGGAATGAGCATATATTGCGATTAATTATTTATATAAAATATAAAAATGGGCGACGAAAGATGAAAGAAGAATGGTTTAGACGACTATGGATTTTTATAGTGTTATGGGTTTTTCTAATCTCTTATTCATGGGCCGGAGAGGTGGTTACCAAAGATGTAAGGTTGTGGGCGAAAAAGGCCATAGAAGAGGAAAAGGCGCTTCGCCCCATAGAAGGGCGAAATACCGTAGCCGTCCTCTATTTTCAAAATAAAACAGGGAAGTCAGAGCTCGATCCCCTCCAAAAGGGATTGGTCCTTATGCTCATCACAGACCTTTCTACGGTTAAAGGCCTCCAGATCGTGGAAAGGGTTAGGCTCCAGGCACTGATGGAAGAAATGGGTCTTGGAGTCTCGGGACTGGTTGAATCCCATACCGCTCCTCGAGTGGGAAGACTATTGGGAGCCCAGTGGCTCATCGGAGGAGAGATCGCAGTGGGTTCTCTCCAGATACAATCTAACCTCTTAGATGTGCAGGGGCAGAAGATCATTGGGCAGCCCCTGGCCAAAGGCGAGCTCACGGATTTATTTCGAATCGAAAAGAACCTTCTTTTAGATATCATTAAGCTCTTAAAGATCGAAGTTACACCCAGAGAACAGGCAGAGTTAAGAAGGCCTTGCTCAACAAATATGAAAGCCCTGATGGCCCTCTTTAAAGGGATTGAGGCAAGCGACCGTGGGAACTATGAAAAGGCGGCTGAATTCTATAAGTCAGCCTTAAAAGAAGATCCGAACATTTGCGTAGCCAGAGGGGCCTTTCAGGAACTCATCAATCTCCGACTCATCACGGCAAAAAAGAGAAGCCGCGAATTATTAAACTCGTTAAGGGATCGAAGCTCGATCACCGATCAATTGTCCCCCGAAGATTCGATCAAAAGGGAAAGAATACCCACAACCATTCCGCCAGAAAAAGTCCGGACTTATTATCCTTAGTGGTGGGGACGGACGTAAAGATTTTTTTGTTGCATGAAAGTGTGCATTCGATCAGAGACAGGAAGATTTTAGAGGAAGCGGAACTATGAAAAGATTGATATCGATCCTATTCTTGTTCACCCTCGTTTTTTACTCTGGAATCTGTGCAGCAGCCGATGTCGACATCAAGACTCAAATGGGTTTTAATTATGACTGGTGGGATGATAGCAAAGATAACAAGGCAAGACAGTTTTTTATTCCTATGAGCCTTGAAGCTCGATACCGGGATCTCTCTTTCAGGGTCCTCACTGCTGAGGTCTATACGCATATTGACCCGGTGGGTTCTCCAAGTCGGTCCTTGACCCATCTTCTCGATACAAAAGTGAACCTCTCTTATGAAATTTTGGGGAAATTACCCGTTGATATTCTCATTGGCTTGGACTTCAACCTTCCTACTGGAAAGAGTAACTTAAAAGAAAGGGACCAAGTGCTCCTCATGGATCCAGACCTCGTCACCATCACGAACTTCGGTGAGGGTTTTAATGTTAACCCAACCGTAAGCATTGCTAAGGAGTGGGGGAATTGGGTGGCTGGGGTCGGTTTTGGATATGTCTGGCGTGGGGAATATGATTTTAGGAACAAGGTCTTTGAATGGACCCATGATATGGGACCCATTGCGGGTTCGCAATCCTTTTATACGAAGGATTATAACCCAGGGGATATCCTTAATGCGAACGCTGAAGTTCGTTATTATTTTTCACCCAACTGGAATGCTCGTTTTTTTGGCCTTTACACCTGGTATACTAAAGATAAAGTGGATAGTCTGAAATTCTACCAAGAGGGCGATTTTCTTCTCTTAGGTCTTGGACTTTATTATAACCAAAAGAAATGGGATGCTGGTTTTACCCTTCGGAGTATATTCAGAGATAAAAGTAAATTTAAAGAAGAGGTCCCCGCCGCCTATGCTTCCCCTTCTGAACTCTATGCACGGTGGAGATCCCTTCCCCTTTCTACAGAAGATCAAAACAGCCACGGGGATGAGTGGGTCGCAGATCTTTCCTTGAGATATTTTCTTAATGACAAAACTACCATAAAATCTTTTCTCCAGGGACTCTTGATTACTAAGAATGATTATCCCTCAAATTCTCCTCGTTTTATCGGCCAAAGAGAAAAAATCTCTCTTGGATTGGGATTACAAAGAAAGTTGTTCTCCTACTTTGAAGGGGAATTGTATGCGAAGGGCTTCCTCATGCACGATGAAGAGACCAATTTCCCTCAATTCCGTAGCGAGCGCAGTTACCGCGGATTTTCAGCAGGGTTACAACTCATCAGTAGGTTTTAAGGAATCTATAGCAGCTCCTCAGCAGCTTTTCTTGCGGTATCGATCCATCCTTGCAAGTCGGCAGCCGAAGTGGTCTTTGGGACAGCCCGAAGTACCTTCCCGGTCTCCACTTCCACCAGCCTTAAATCGAGACGCATCTGATTTCCAATGATTTGATAGCCTCCAAAGACCATGAAGCGAGCCCCCAATATTCTCCCCAGCTTTAATCGGGTCGTCTCATCCGCAAG
>Ga0315280_10006557_pt1 | contig 16015 bp, 24 predicted proteins | sample YL17G06_40_MG_FD_203697 | JGI IMG/M metagenome (GOLD analysis project Ga0315280, IMG submission 203697) | Sediment microbial communities from Yellowstone Lake, YNP, Wyoming, USA - YL17G06_40 | ecosystem: Environmental > Aquatic > Freshwater > Lake > Sediment | place: USA: Wyoming | collected... | reverse complement strand
GTCCCGCGAAACAAGCCGGCTTAATCGATCATGTCTGGAGCTTGCAAGAACTCTTGACTTTTCCATATTACAAAATTCAAACCTATTAAGGAGTCACGACCTCATATTTGGTTTTTGGATTTTGATGAATGCTACAGGTTGGCGTTACCATTGGGACCCCTACCCTTTTATCTTGATGAACCTGGTTCTATCTCTGCTGGCATCCTATGCCGCTTCGATCATCTTGATTAGCCAGAACCTTCAAGAAAGACGTGACAGGATCGAATCACGCCAACACTGTTTGATCAATGAGAAAGCTGAAGAAGAGGCCCGTGTAATCTTAGACCATTTGACAGCTCAGAATAGGGCTCTAGCTGCAATTTATGAGACGCTACAAGAACTTCAGATAAATGCCGATAAAGCAAATGTAGGGCCTCAGCTGAAGCCCTCATGAACTCATATTTTTCGCATCCGTTTCTTTAAACCAAATAGTGTCAAGCACCCTCTTTATCGATATAACTCCAGTTGAATGCCAACACGGCAGTAAAGAATATGCCTACCCCAGGGATTCTACTCAAAGTCTCCTGGCATCATTTGTTCCCGTCCAAGGCTACAGCCATGCAGTGATCTACTCGTCTGTCGGCTTCATCGATACGGATATATATGGGGCAATTAAGATCCTTCAAAGCATCATTTCCGATATTTCCCAAAGAATTTCCGCACAATCCATAGAAGAGCGAGATGCCATCTGAGAATCCGGCCATCTCACTTATATTTTGTATACCACTCCTTGTATACGTGCAAAATCAGAAGGTCAAAGAAGCTAGGCATTGATTTTACGCCTCGCCCTCATATGCACACTCCATCTCTTTTCCAGACCATTCGCCCATTGTTGTTCTTGATTAGACAGTAGCCTAGCTTTCTGAGTTCGGTACGTACACGATCAGTTTTGAATCCTAAATTATCTGCGATAGTCCGAATCTCTCTGCGGTCATAGACGAAAGATTTGAATCGACTATTCTTTGAAATATACGTATCGAGATCTACTGCATGCAGGTCCTTGCGTCGAGCCATTGCTTGCGCCTCCCTCCAGTTCGCTTACTTGGTTACTCCTCGATCTTCACATTGTGCCTCTCGAAGAACTCTTTTAAGGCCTCTTCGACCACTTGGCTTTGAGCCCGCAAGCTGCTTTTGGACTGTGCGGTGTAGACCTTCAGAGTTTTGGACACCGGTTCGGATAAGGTCAATGTAGTTTTTTGCATCGCTCTCCATAATGAGGCTTCGTGTTTATATATCTTACGTATCTGAAAATTTAGGTACCAAAATCGTTTTATGTAATAACATCCTATTAGATTTAGATTCATAAAAGGAGGAATCAAAAAATGGCAAATGATCGGGCAGAGAAGGCGAAAGCTGATACTAAGAAAGCAATGTCTGACATAGGGAACAAGATGGCACATGCAAAAGCTGATGTAAATGCTGATGTGGAGAAGATCAAGGCCAATTTCGGGCATGGTGGGGTCGAGAAGAAGGCGGCTTATGCAAAGGCTGACATAAAGGCCCATGCTGAGAAGGCGAAGGCTGATGTCGAGAATAAGATGGCACATGCAAAAGCTGATGCGGAGAAAGCGAAAGCTGACATAGGAAAAAAGATGGCGGATGCACTGAAATAAACAATGGTGAGTATAACCAATCATCAATATTTATAGGGGTACAGAAATGGCGGACTTGCTCTATTTGGCTATAGTGTTCTTTGTAATAGCTTTGATACTTGGAGTATTGGGAGTACGTGGTGCCGGCATATCGATGGATATTGCCAAATGGCTAATAATAGTATTCATCATCCTGGCGGTACTATCGCTCATATTTGGAGGCTCATTCCATACGTTTGGAATTTAGGATTGCGTATTACTTGCCCCTAAACACATTATGGATAATGCTTGGGGGCAACAGACGTGATTCATAGCGATCACATGAGAAAAGGAGGTTTGAAATGAAAAAGATATTAGTGGCCATGCTTATTGCCACGATGATGCTGCTGGCTCTGAGCGCAGCAGAGGATGTAACTAAGTCTACTACAACTACGACCAACATGACTCCTGGCTCCGATGCTACCAAATCAACCACAACTAAGACCAACATGACTCTTGGCCCCGTTGCTACCAATTCAACCACAACTACGACCAACACGACTCCTTCCTCCGAGCCTACAAGTACGACTAAATCAACAACTACGACTAGCACGACTCCTGGCTTAGAGGCAACCTTTGCCGTGGCCGGGCTCCTGGCAGTGACCTTCATAGCTCTGAGGAGAAGACGCTAAGAACCTCTTATTTTTATTTATATTCTAAAAGGCTATATTTGGCTTAGGTGACACGAATTATGGTAAAAAAGCTTATAAAAATATTGTTCATGCTGGGGACTATTATCCCCATCTTCTTGGTCCTGGCGAGAAAGATGCACCACCGCCTCAATGGAAACTAATTCGATCTTTTAGCTACCGGCCCAAGACGCAAATAAGATAGCTAATGCGGTGAGAAAGACCTAAATCCTATAGATAAATTAATAGATTGAGGTGATCATTTTGAAGAAGGAAGAATTTATGCGGCAGATCGAGGGCTGCAGGCTTCCCGAGAGCTTTGATCAACATCTTCTGGATAATGCTTCTGAGATGTTCAGCAAATGGGGTATGACCACACACATGGACGAGAAGGAGCACCTTTTTGAGAGGTCTGGACTGGCTTCTAAACCCGGAGATAGCGATGCCCTAAAGAAGGAAAAAGAGGCGCTGCGTTGTGTGTGCGAGAAGATGATGGACGCTAAGCTGAACAGGAAAGACGCAGCAGTGATCATCAAGAATTTCAATAAGATCAAAGATCCGGGATTTGAGTGGGTCGAAGGATAGATCCGCTCCAATAATTTTATAAAATTATATTCATTGCCATGACCACGTGCCTTGAGAGTAAGGTCTTCGGTAGATAGTTATATCTCGATTTTAACACCGCGCCTCTTGAAGAACTCGATTAATGCTTCTTCGACTACCTGGCTTTGAGCATGCAAGCTGTTTTTGACCTGTGCGGTGTAGACCTTCAGGGTTCGGGCTACCAATTTGGATAGTGTTATTGTAGTTTTAGGCATAATGCTCTATTTGAGGTTATATGCTTATATATCTTATGGTACCATGAGATTTAAAATCTAAAATCTTTGAATTTAAAGATATCGCCTAGAGAGCAGAGGGGACTTCAGGATAAGAGATCCGTGCCCATGCCGGCCCCCCCCTTTTTGGCCGTCGGTTCGGATAGGTTCAATGTAGTTTTGAGTCCGCACTTTAATTTATTGAATTTATATGCGCATAGCTTATGGCACTTTAATATTTTGATACCAAAAGCTTTTTATTCAATGGCATCGTATTAGATCTAGAATCTCAAACGGAGGATTCAAAAAATGATAGATGAGACGAAGGCGAAAGCTTCACATAGGAAATAAGATGGCTGAGGCACTGAAATAACCAATATATAAATAATTCAGGCAGATCCGAGATGGGATTCAAGAGACTTTTGACATTCTTTCGCTATTTGCCTGTCCCTCCCCTTAAAACTTTGAGTTCATTTGGAAATCTAAGAAGCCGGTTTAAGCAATAGTAGGTGTTAAAATGAAATATAGCAAGATTTTGATGTGTATGACGGCGCTCGTCTGCCTTGCGTTTCAGGCATGCGCACAGGAAGACCCCCTAGGCGAAAGTGCCAGTGGGAGCTCAATGGGATCTAGCGGAGATTGGATTAGCCCCAACATGGGCCAAGTGTCCAGTCGTACAAATTCTGATCCGGGGCTGGCTGGCATGTTACAGTGGCTCGATCAACCGGTACCTAACTTCCCCTGGTACACTACGGATGGTTCCTTCTACAGCCAAGCGGTTCCCGACACCACGTTCTCGCACTTCACAGAGTATTATGTAACCTCCGGTACGCCTGTAGTGGGTGGGATAATAAGCAATCCTACCAAGTTCGATATAACGCAGAAAACACCTTCCCGTGTGTACTACGGTGCCGGTGTAGGGTTGCCATACTCCCAGTATGCATCCACAGTGCCATCCAAGACCAACGACCTCTGGGTCCAGGGAGCAACAAACTGGACACAATATGTGGTAAGCCCAGTCGGAACCTGGCTGCAGCTAATCGCCTACGCACCCGTTGAAGGACCCGCAGGCTTCTATGAGATGATCCAGACCGACACAACCAGTTCGAAGTACAAGACTTATCAGTTCAACCAGGGTTACAACACCATGAACTTCAACGCCGACCAGGTTGGAAGACACATGCTCTACTTTGTGGTAAACAGCCAACCCAGCAACGTGGTCGTTGTGGATGTGTTTGCCCAGGCTCCAGCAGGGTCAACGACGCCAATAGTACATACAATATCTTAGAGGTAATGGATCACTGACACAAAGATTTGAGATTGATGGTAGGTACATTTCGGCCATCGAGCCTTACCACTATCACTCTCACATATCTCTGTTAGGCAATAACATGCTGCATAATCGTATGAGGGAGCGCTTTAAAGCATACGATAAGGCCATCGAAATAAATCACGTACATGCGCAGTCTTGGTATGATAAAGGTCTACTTCTAGCATGTTGGTCAGATATTGTTATGAAAAAAATTATATATTTAAACAAATCAAATTTTACAGTAGTAGGTGGTAAAATATGCTAAATAAATTGATAGTCATTACTGCTATCATATTCTTGGGAGTTTCTTGTGCCATAGGAGACAGTGATGGGAACAAAGGAAAAGGCGATGGGAACAAAGGAAACAGTCATGATAATGTGGGATTAGGCGGAGATTATCTTAACCCCAACACAATCTCTAGCGGATATTACCCCAACTTCCCCTGGTACAGCACGGGTGGTTCCTTCTACAGCCAAGGGTATAGCGAGATCACGTTCTCGCCCTTCAGAGAGTATTATGTAACCTCCGGTACGCCTGTAGTGGGTGGGATAATCAGCACCCCTGCACAGTTCGATATAACGCAGAAAACGCCTTCCAAGATATACTACGGCACCGGCCAGGCGTTGCCGTACTCCCAGTATGTGTCCACAGTACCATCCAGGATCAATGAACTCTGGGTCCAGGGAGCAACAAACTGGACACAGTATGTGGTAAGCCCAGTCGGAACCTGGCTGCAGCTGGTAGCCTACGCGCCAGTTGAAGGGCCTACGGGCTTCTACGAGATAGTTCAGACCGACACAAACACTCTAAAGTACAAAACTTACCAGTTCTACTCAGGTTATAACACCATGAACTTCAATGCCGATCAGGTGGGAAGACACATGCTATACTTTGTGGTGAACAACCAGCCCAGCAACGTGGTCATCGTGGATGTGTTTGCCCAGGCAGAGCCAGGGTCAATGGTGCCATCAACAAGCCCAGCTGTGTCTTATGTGGGGCCGATATTGACCGGATCCCCACAATACAACCCCCAGCTTACACCGGGACTAGCTTCTGGAGACGTGTCGGTGACCATCAAGTCCAATGGAATGCGGGGCTACGATGTTTACTTAGACGAGGTTTATATAGGCAAGGAGACCTCAGGAGATGGAAGCTTCAGCTTTAGCGTTAAAGGAAACATGTACCACGACATAAGGGTTTTCGACGGCCAGTTCAATTACCCCAAGAGAATATACTTCCAGAGTGGGGTGTCAAAGATAATCAACGTCGAGCCCGGAACAGCCGTGTACATTTAACGGCTTTCATCTCTTTTTTATCATATTTTTCCCAGACGCAGCAACGGTCTTTTATGGTACTTCAAAATTTAGATACCAAAAGCTTTTTATTTAAAGACATAGTATTAAGAGTTAGAATCGCAAAAGGAGGATTCAAAAGATGATAAATGAAAATGTAGAGAAGGCGAAGGCTGATTTAGGGAAGAAGACGGCTGATGCACAGAAATAAGCAGTCTCAAAATTATCAGTCAGATTCAGACCGTTACTATCCTTGAAGCTTTTAATTCGCTCAGAAAGTCTAAGAATCCAATTTAAGTATTAGATGGTGATGAAATGAAACACAGCAAAATTTTGATGTTTATGACTGCACTCTTATGCCTTGCGTTTCAGGCATGCGCAGTATCGGAAAGTCCAAACAACATAAGTCCAAACAACACAATGGGATCTAGCGGAGATTATCTTAACCCCAACATAATCTCAAGCGGGTATTACCCCAACTTCCCCTGGTACAGCTCGGATGTTTCCTTCTACAGCCAAGGGTATAACGAAACTACGTTTTCGTTCTACAGTGAGTATTATACAAACTCCGGTACGCCTGTAGTGGGCGGCATAATCAGCACCCCTGCACAGTTCGATATAGCGCAGAAAACGCCTTCCAGGATATACTTCGGTACCGGTCAGGCGTTGCCATACAACCAGTATGTATCCACCGTGGCATCCAGAAACAACGAGCTCTGGATCCAGGGAGAAACCGACTGGTCTCAGTATGTAGTAAGTCCCATTGGAACCTGGCTGCAGCTGGTAGCCTACGCGCCAGTTGAAGGGCCGGCGGGATTCTACGAGATAGTTCAGACCAATACAAATACTCTAGATTATAAGACGTATCAATTCTACCCAGGTTATAACACCATGAACTTCAATGCCGATCAGGTGGGAAGACACATGCTATACTTTGTGGTGAACAACCAGCCCAGCAACGTGGTCATAGTGGATGTGTTTGCCAAGGCTCAGCCTGGATCAATGCCGCCATCTTCAATGTAGTCTTACGGAGGGCCAAAATCGACCTATCGAGTGTAGTAAATCTTTCAGTATCTAGGAGTGTATAAAAATGGCAGGCTTACTCAACTTGGCTATAGGATTCTTCGTGCTCGCCATCATAGCAGGAGTATTGGGAGCACGCGGAGTAGCGGGCATATCAATGGATATTGCCAAATGGCTGGTTATAATATTCATCGTATTGGCGGTAGTATCGCTTATATTGTAATGCTGTAGCCGCCAGTTGTACTTTTTTTGGGATTTAATATTTTATGAATGACAGCGATATTGACCCAGCACTTCTCAGAACCAATCTTTTCACCATACTTGTATGTTTTTATTTACTAGACACAATTTTAATAAAGTGCGGAGTTATAAATCACTACGGGAATAATGCCGCAGCAATTGCATTAAAAGACCTAGGAATGAAGATCTGAGACGGTATCTCCATTCTATCTATTTTGTGAGAAGGCAGGAATCCAACTCGTTGTCCAAATCCTTGATGATCGTCTCCAGCTCCTCAATCTTGTTCTCCAAGACCTCAATCTTCTCCGTAGATATCCGGAGCCTCTCCTGCCCTAGGGACGCGTTTAGCTTTGCATCCGATGCTCTGAGCCTCTCCTGCAACTCCTTGATCCTCTCTTCAAGGATTTGAATCCTCTCTCCACGTGTCGACATGTTTACCTCATTCATCTGTTGAATCGTATTAATTTTGTTTTTTTATAATATTAAAATATGTTTAATAATAATTCTCAATATACAATTTGCCAAGAGCAAGGTACTTCCGAAGACAGTTATGCCTCCGTTTTAATGCCGTGCCTCTCGAAGAACTCTTTTAGCGCTTCTTCTACAACTTCGCTTTGGGCATGCATGCTGTTTTTGGTTTGTGCGGTGTAGACCTTACGAGTTTTGGCTATCGGTTCTGATAGGGTTAATGTAGTTTTAGGCATTATTCTCTAATTTATTAAGCTCTTTGTTTATATAGCTTTTGGCACTCAAAAATTTAGATACCAAAAGCCTTTTATTTAAAGACATCGTACTAGGAGTTAGTGGATGGCAGCACAGAATCAGTCAAGGAATTAAAAGACTTTTGCCAGCCGTTTTTATCCTGACTGGCCATCCCATTAATGTTTTGAAGTATGTACTCCGGGCGAGGAGGGTATTAGATGAAGATTGTTGAATCATGGCCTCAAGTAGATGGAGCGGTGCGGTACCTACTGAGAGATGGACATGGGAAGATCACGGTAGATGTTCAAGACAAGGAGATGACGGGATTCACACGTCATGGGTATGAAGGAGATGAGGATAAGGCACTGAAGAAGGCATTCAAGTTCTTGGAATCAAAGAGTGTATGTGGGAGGTTAAGATGGTAAAATGCGTTTTTTTGTGGCAGCTTGAATGCTGCGGGACGGTTTGTTGTCCCTGGTGCTTGGATATGTAGTTCGTGTATAACTCGTCTTGAAGAGCCGCTGGACTGGAACCCGGTGGGCTGCTGCGCTTAGGGCGCCGTGCTGAAACAGTCACACACACTTCGCCACTTGCAGGGGGGGGGTCGTTATGACCCTCACCTTCTCATAAATACTATCAACTTTATGATTATGCAGATGCAATAGATCCATATGTCAATGTCAAAGATAATTGGCCGCGACGGTCGCCTGGTATGGGACAATTTTCCAGTATCCCTAAAATATTGGACGATAGAGTGGGACAAACCGGATGGCGGAAAAGAGAGCTGGCACGGTAAAGCGATTATCTCTCAGACAGACCTTCGTGCCATGATGGAAGAGCACGCAAAATCCAGGCCCATTCCGATAAACGAGCCCATCTTCGCAGAGTTCCATAAGGGCAAAGAGGTCTATAGTGGACGGTTCCTGATTTCCTCATTTCCCGATCCCATCGACTCTAATCCGGTAATTGATTTCACAGGCGCCGGCGAGCTGAAGGAGCATTGATCCCCCAGCTCCACACCGGTCCTTTCTCGACCGCATCAGTCTCTCTACCACGGTATTCTTCAGCGCTGGTACATACTTGCTGAACCTATGATCCAGGATTCTCAGAGCCTTGTTCCACTCGCATGCTGCCGGGCATTCCGCCTGCGCCGCCCGGCCCTCACTATGCGGAGACTATGACGTCATCGATCAGGAGAATCATGGCTGCGGCCTCAGCTACTGAGTTTATAGCCTGGGTTTTGACGCTGAGAGGCTCGACGACTCCTAGCTTCAGCATTCTGCCCAGCCATATAATCCATATTTCTAGTATTACCTTATATGCAGATCGCGAAGCAAAAGTATTAGTAGTCAGAGGAGCTTGTATAAGCGCGCAAAACTCATTTTTTGTTTTTCGCTGAGGACGTGAAGAAATGTTCAGAAGTGAGGAAAGTGATTCCTCTATGCAGAGTTCTGCTCCCTCCGCTCCCGTGACGGTTGGCGCCGAATACAACGCTAAGATTGAAGATACCGCTCGTGAAGGGGATGGCATAGCTAGGGTTGAGGGCTTTGTAATCTTCGTGCCGGGAACCCAAGTAGGGGACCAGGTCAGATTTCAGGTCGACCGTGTCATGCATCGCTTCGGTATAGGCCACAAGGTCTAAGTAAGCGAGCCCTTTGATGCAGCAAGACTGACTAAACAAGAGGCTGGTTCTACGAACCGGATCTTTCTTGTTTTAGATTAATTCTTTTCGGCATACTCCAATGTCCAATGGTTGGAGCGAGCCGGTATTTATGGTGGCCATGAGGCTAACCCTCAATACCTCTGAACATCATACGCATTTCATAGACTCCTTCTTCGCTTCTCTTTTCCGTATCAAATCCCATATTTTTAAAGAGGCTAAGCATCGGCTTATTCTCAACTAAGACATCAGCAGTAAATCCCAGTAAGCCTCGCCTCCTGGCCAGACGAGTGAGATAAGAGAGCAGATCGTGGCCTACGCCCCTATTTTGATACTCATCCTTTACTACTAGCGCAACCTCAGCGGTGTGCATATCCTTATTTATCTCATATTGTCCAATTGCGGCGATGGTTTCTTTACTATCTCCCTCTACAATGGCCAGGATCATCATACTACTAGCATAGTTCACTACCCCGAACTCCTGCAGCCGCTCATGGGGCATATCCATTCTAACGGACATGAACCGCCGGTACATACTGTCATTGGAAAGAGCATAGAAAAAGTCCTTCATCAAGGGCTCATCTCCGATCTTCACGGGTCTGAGAAGAATATTGAGCCCACTCCTGGTTGTCCTGAATGTCTCCAGAGCCGCCGGGTATACCCCATTCACCCCAGCTATGAACGCTTGATCTTTATAGATGAGCAAACGCTTCCTGGCCTCTTCTATAAGCCAAGGCCTGAACTTGGGATGGGCAATAGCAATCAGATCCATGGCGCGTTCCCTGATATTCTTGCCGTGGAGATATGCTATGCCATACTCAGTTACTACGTAGTGGACATCCCCTCTGGTCAGAGTCACTCCCGTTCCCTCCTGGAGAGATGGCACTATCCTCGAAATGGTGTCGTTGACGGCGGTTGAGGGAAGGGCCAGGATACTCTTGCCGCCCGGCGCAAGCACGGCACCTCTCATGAAATCTGCCTGGCCACCCACGCCGAAGTAGAATGTCCCGGCAAGTGATTCTGCAGTAGCCTGACCCGTCAAATCAATCTCCATGGCGCTGTTGATTGCGGTCATCAACTTATTCTTGGCAATAATCAGTGGGTTGTTTACATAATCAATGGTCTTGAACGCGACAGTTGGATTCTCGTCCAGGAACTCATAAGTCTCTCTCTTGCCCATGCAATAGGCAGTTACGGTCTTACCCATATCGATGGACTTCTTGGTGTTATCAACCACGCCCTTCTTCATTAAATCAATGATACCGTCGCTTAAGAGCTCAGTATGTACCCCAAGATGCTTTTTCTCACCCAAGTAGGAGACCACTGCATTGGGTATGATGCCGTATCCAACCTGCAATGTAGATTCATCCTCAATGATCCGGGCAACATACTTGCCTATCGCTCTGATGATCTCCCCTGGATCTTCCACCGCATACTCCAGCAATGGTTCATCGTGAGGAATGATGAAATCTACATCTTTTATATTTATGAATCCATCACCCTGAGTGCGAGGCATATGGGAGTTTATCTGGGCCACGATCAGCGATGCCTTCTGGGTCGCAGCTTTTACGATATCCACGCTTATTCCCAGGCTCATATAGCCGTGCTTATCGGGAGGAGATGTCTGGATTAACGCCACGTCTATTGGTATTATCTCCCTTCGGAAGAGGCCGGGAACGGCGGAAAGAGATATGGGCGTGTAATCCGCTGCACCTTTGTTGATCGCATTCCTTGTGCCGTCGCTGATGAAGAATGAGTCGATCCGGAAGTTATCACGGAATTTTTCATCTATGTAGGGAGCAGCTCCAATGGTCCATACGTGTATGAGCTCAATACCGAAAAGGGCTTTGGGATTGCCGCTGACGAAGTTCACCAGGGACTGAACTAGGTATTGGGGTTCGCCGCAGCCCGTGCCTATGAAGATCTTATCACCGGCATGTATATGGCTGAATATCTCTTCTTCTGATACGAACTTCTCTGGCCAAGCCTCCTTTAGATCTTCCAAAAGATTGCAGCTTTCCATTGTTTTCCCTGCCTTCTACTTTGCTGATCGCAGGATTAAGCGCCTTGAGGCTATAATCTCAGTGGGAAACCTACCTTTAGGAGACGCACCATCTTCCCAAAGCGACCATGCTTCACTGAATCCAATATGCAAGCTCTCGATACTCCCAAGGCCATAGTATGCAGGATGAATTACTCTATCCGTTAAGAGAAGAAAAAGACCTGCTGCGTTTGAGGAGTTGAGACAGTAGCTGTACAGGGCCCCTTTGACTGGCTCTGATCTGTTTGTCAACTTCACAGATATTGGTTTATCTTGATTTTGAATGCAAAACTGGCGGAATGTATCTAAGCTGCCGTTCTTGTACCAATATGTGATCTTCATTTTATTCTACATGTAATAGGATCTATATACGCGTATTGATTTGTGCGCCATTATGTGTCAATTCATTTTTGATTGAATCCATGAACCTGCCCATCTTGCCCGTCATCCTTTTGCTGGAGATGAAGGCCGCAGACAATCTATGAAGAGCTTCATCCGGGCAGTGGCAAGAAAAAAAGGTGAGGTTGGGGGGACCATAAGTCCTTCTTCACACCTCAAAACGGCCCGAAAGACGATCCCGAGCCTATCGCGTTATAGACATCGCATTGATGAAGTTCGCCTTGGTCTATGTTGTTTGCCGTGCATGTCACCGCTACATACACCTGGTGAATTTTTCTTTCAGGGTAATTTATTGAAACCGTCTGCCCTATTCTCAAGAGATCGTTGGCTACCTGTTGCCCCTGACCGGATTGCATAATAGCATCGTCATAAAGGAGTATATCAAGCTCAGGCCCAAAAGAATATTCATTTATCCGCACCACGGTTGGATTAACACCAATCTGCGACGCCATGGCGCTCACCTCTCCGACTATCGTTTCGTCCGTTACCCCGCTGGTTATGCCTATCAGGAGAACCAGCCCTACTAGAATTTTTCCGTACATTACTCTTCCACTCTCCTCAAGTTCTTATCAAGACAGAAGTCCTGCTTCAATGAGTCACGTCTTTTCAGACGCGGAAAGTTCTCAGGCCTCATTATTCTCACATAACGTAAATAAATAACGCTTCAATGGTGCCACGTCTTTTCAGACGTGGAAAGAGCGGCCATTTTTCGGTTATTATGAGGGACTTCGAGGAGATCGTGGCAGCGGTATTTGCACATCTTTTCCGGTAAATTTATCTCTACAAAAAAGAAAAGCGAAAAGGGGGTTAGGACCTACTCAAAATCCTCTCCGCCCATACCACCCATGCCGCCCGGCATACCGCCCGCACCACCAGGCATGCCGCCCGGTCCGCCGGACTTGGAGGCGATGACGTCATCGATCCGGAGGATCATGACCGCGGCCTCAGCTGCAGAATTGATGGCCTGGGTCTTGACCCGCAGAGGCTCGACCACGCCCAGCTTGAGCATGTCCACAGGCTTACCAGAGTCCATGTCCAGCCCTGCGGTCTTAATGCCCCTCTCGTGGGCGCTGCGCAGCGCGACAAGTGTATCAATCTGATCAAGGCCTGCGTTCTCGGCCAGGGTCTTGGGTATGATCTCCATGGCATCGGCAAAGGATTCGATGGCCAGCTGCTCGCGGCCTCCCACGGTAGAAGCATACGCTCTGAGCCTCAGTGCCAGCTCCACCTCGGGGGCACCGCCGCCGGGAACTAGCATCTTATCCTCCACAGCAACGCCAACCACGCGTAGTGCGTCTTCCATGGCACGGTCGAGCTCATCGACCACGTGCTCAGTTCCGCCGCGGAGGATGATAGAGACGGACTTGGGATTCTTGCACTCCTCGACAAAGGTCATCTTCTCGTCACTGATCTTCCTCTCCTCGACGAGGCCGGCTTTGCCAAGGTCGTCACTGGTTAGTTCGTGGATGCTGGTGACTACCCTTCCGCCCGTCGCTCGTGCGAGCTTCTCCATGTCGCTCTTCTTGACGCGGCGGACAGTGTAGATTCCGGCCTTGGCCAGGAAGTGCTGGGCCAGATCGTCTATGCCCTTCTGGCAGAAGACCACATTGGCCCCGGAGTTGGCGATGCGGTCTACCATATCTCTCAGCATGGTCTCCTCCTGGTCCAGGAAAGCCTGAAGCTGGTCCGGGGAGGTGATCTGAATCTTGGCATCAACCTCTGTCTTCTCTATCTCGATAGCGGCGTTGAGCAGGGCGATTCTGGCATCGGTGACCTTCCTCGGCATATTGGGATGCAATCGGTCCTTATCGATGACCACTCCGCCTATAAGCTGAGAGTCGGTGATCCCGCCCCCGACCTTCTTCTCCACAGTGATATTGTCGGTGTCCACGGTCCCGTCTTCGTCTACCACAGAAATGACGGCCTCAACGGCCATCAGTGCCAGCTCGTCTCGGGCAGCTTGAGATCCCTTGCCGGTCATAGCGGTGATGGCGATCTTCTTCAGAAGCTCCGCATCATTTATAGATACTTTTACAGCTATGGTCTTCAGGATCTCCATGGACTTATCGGCCGCCGCTCTGTAGCCTGCAGCTATGACTGTTGGATGGATCTCCTGCTCCAGTAGCTCCTCGGCCTGCTTGAGCATCTCTCCGGCTAAAACCACAGCTGTGGTCGTCCCATCCCCTACCTCCTGGTCCTGGGTCTTGGCAATCTCCACCATCATCTTGGCGGCAGGATGCTCAATATCCATCTCTTTGAGGATGGTGACGCCGTCGTTGGTAATCACAACGTCGCCCATGGTGTCTACTAGCATCTTGTCCATGCCCTTGGGGCCCAGAGTGGTCCTGACTGCGCCAGCAACTGCCTTGGCAGCCATGATATTCGATTTCTGTGCATCTCTTCCAGCAGTCCTCTGGCTGCCTTCTCTGAGTATGTATATAGGTGTGCCACTGAATTGTCCAGCCATTAATACCTCAATATGATACCGATTAAACACTTAATCGTTGTTTGAACTTCTATATTAACCTGACCTCTTCAGGTACTGTTGATTCTTTGGTTGGTGCAGGTATGGTGTTCGTTTATGGTGGTGGCAATGATGAATCGTGATAGATTGGTGTTACGCAAGAGAAAAATGAGAATAAGAATTTTTAGAATGATGCTTTAAAGCTACGTTTTTTCTTCTTCAATTGGTCTGCTTATTTCCGTTGTAAGTTGAACATCTTCTGAACGTGAAAAATCGAGTTTAGCAATATTACCTTCGTTATATGCATTCTCAATAAGCTTTCCTAATCTTTCTACTAATGATTGAGCTGCAACGTGAGACATATAAACTCGAACGCCATTAACGACCGTTTTTCCCTCCTTTTTGGTGCCAGGAAGCGCCAGAAAATCCAAGATTACATCTCTTTCTGCGACCTGTATATATGCTATATTTGAGTAATGAGTTGCTGAGATATCAAGAATTAGATCTTCTGGCCTAGTTTCATACATATCTAATATATTTATTCTCATGGATTTTTTCATTGGCTTTTCTTGGCTACTTTCATGGGTATCAGTCATGGTGCTCAACTCCTAGGCAGCCGTTTTTAAGGGTTGCCGACTCGTTGGGATGACGTCAATAATGTTTGCAAATTGCGATCTCACTGGGAAAGAATCAATAGATTCTTCGAATTCAATTGGGCCTGCCTCTCCTAAAGTAGAATCATGCTTAATTGTTTCAATCCATGATAGCATTTGCTCAGACAACTCTGGATATGACGGATTTGTACAAACATATTCAAGAGTTTCGTATTTTTCCTTTAGTTCTGAGTCATAGTAATCAACTATCATATCATCAACGAAATCTGTACCATTTCTATCATCAAGTACAGCACAGGCCAAGAAAGTCAATGCAAGATATCGTTTCGAATCTGTATTCACTTTATAAACTGGATGCTGGCGATCGCGTTCGTCTTTCATCAATAGTCCAGCAGATGTTAGAACTTTCAAGGATGATCTAACCGTAGGGGGGGACTCTTTTGTTAGCTTCTCTAAATCAATTGGGCGATATGCCGTAAAGGGATCTGCTATGATCTGACTCAAAACTCTAATAAGATTAGAGTCACCAAATATGCCATCGTAAGGTGCTCTCCCCCTTATTGGTGTCGTGTTAACTTGACATTGTCACGTATTACTATTTGAGATCTTGTTAGACAGAAGCCAGTTAGATCAGTAAATAAAAATAAAATACTAGTAATCCCCTACTTCTAATGGGGGTAATAGACGAGGATGTTCTTCAATCTCAAAAGAAAAGATCTTTATGTATTAAGATCAATATTTAGACTGATAGGAATGAACTTTAATGATGCGTTTATAGCTCGAACACGAGACGGCAGCGGGAATGCTCGGAAATATATACAAGGTCTGCTTCTAAATCGAGATCGTGGCAATTGCAGCAGATTCGCAAGAAAAGTTCGAAAAAGCTCCAGTCAGTCGCTGCAGCATTTTATAACACATTCGCCATGGAATGAACGTATCGTGATTGATAAACTTCAAAAAAAAGTTGGCAAAATGATTGGAGATTCTATCGAGGGTTCCCTCCATATTGATGAAACGGGATTTCCAAAACAGGGAGACCATTCTGTAGGTGTACAAAGGCAGTATTGCGGCCGATTGGGCAAAGTTGAAAATTGTCAGGTTGGTGTAGTTCTCGGATATGCTCATAAGAATCAACGAATATTGATCGACGGGC
>Ga0315280_10006556_pt1 | contig 16017 bp, 14 predicted proteins | sample YL17G06_40_MG_FD_203697 | JGI IMG/M metagenome (GOLD analysis project Ga0315280, IMG submission 203697) | Sediment microbial communities from Yellowstone Lake, YNP, Wyoming, USA - YL17G06_40 | ecosystem: Environmental > Aquatic > Freshwater > Lake > Sediment | place: USA: Wyoming | collected... | reverse complement strand
CAACCGAGCGGCATCCTGCAGCTGCGGCTCGGTGTACGCCTCGTGGACACAGCCGCTGAAGAACAGCAAGTCCGCGTCGCCGGGGAACAGCTGCCGGCCGCGATCGAGTTGTGCGGCCGCGTCCGAAAGCAAAGAAGTCATCAAGAGGTACGAGGCGGTCGCCTTGTACCACCTGAGCACTGTGTCGTCACCGGCGGGATCCGGGCGGATGGCATCCAGCAGGCCGCGCGTGACTTCCCACTGGGCGGTGACCGGATATTCGTAGCCGTCCAGCAGGCCGTCCCGGAACCGCACCATCAGGGATCGGCCGACGATCGGACGGTCTTCGGATGGAACGAGCAAGGCAATATCGGAGTGCAGCAGCGTACCGGCCCACAGGATGCGGTTCATCTCCCCTCGCCGGGCTTCATCGTCGCTGAGCCGCAGCAGTTGTTGAAGCTCCGGCATCCGGAACTCGTGCCCTCCATAGGGGATCATCCGCGAGTCGGGGACGGCGGCGACGTCAGTCCAGGCGCGGACCAGGCCGTCCCGAACTGCGAGAAGATCCGCCAGGAGCGTTCGCAGGTCGCTGCGTGTCCAGGTTGCGATTGCACGCGCCTCCGCGTCATCGGTTCCCGCCCGGTGCCACTCGATGGCCTCCAGCCAGCGCCGCAGCCGCTGCAGCCACACGGGGTCTGTCGTCGCCTGTTGCAGCACGGTGTGCGATATGCGGGGTGCAACGTGCGAGGTGCGCACCCCGCACCCCGCACTTCGCACCTCGCACCTATCCAACCGCGCGATTGCACATGTCGGGGCCACTACCGGCCGCCATCCGACCAGGAAAGCGACAAGGATGCCGAACGCGACACACGCGGTTTTCATCGCTTCTTCTGGCCGCCCCCCAGGGCGCCAGCCGTCCTCACGACGTTGACGATACCGGCGGCAAGACCGAGGAAAAAGAACAGGATGAAGAAGAGCGGAGAGAGCCCGGTGAGACGGTCGAGCCAGTAGCCGATGGCCGCGCCGATGACCACGGCCAGCACGAAGGCGATGCCGACGGCGCTCAGGGCGCCCAGCGCACCGAAGTTCGACGCCTTGTCGCTCTTGCGGTCGGCAGGCATGGTGGAAGATCGCACTCGTCCGAAAGTCCGAAAGTCCGGGGGTCCGAAAGTCTGACCTTCGGACTCTCGGACCTTCGGACCCGACCGGTCGATTATCTCACCGAAGCAGTGACAACGAGCGTACCGAGCGTGCGGGCGGAGGCCTCGGCGAAGTCGAAGAGCGCACGCGGATAGACGCCGAAGAACAGGGTGCCGACGAGCGCCAGCGTCAGGCCGATGGCGAGCGCCGGGTTCATCACGACGCGCGAGCCGATCGTCTCGGTCTTGATCCACATGAAGACGATGACCCGGAAGTAGTAGTAGAGCGAGACGGCGCTGTTCAGCACGCCGATGACGGCGAGCCAGACGTAGCCGGCGTCGATCGCCGCGCCGAACAGGTAGAACTTGCCCATGAAGCCCGCGGTGGGCGGGATGCCGCCGAGCGACAGCATGAAGACGAGCATTGCCAGCGCCGCCACCGGGCTCCGCGCGAACAGGCCGCTCAGGTCCTTCAGCTCGTCCCCGATCACGTCCTGGCGCCGCAGCATCGTCACCACGGCGAAGGCGCCCAGCTGCATGAAGGCGTAGATGAACAGGTAGACCAGCATCGCGGTGACGCCGCGCGGGGTGCCGACGACCACGCCGATCAGCAGGTAGCCGGCGTGCGCGATCGACGAATACGCCAGCATCCGCTTGATGTTGCTCTGCGTCAGCGCGGCGATGTTGCCGACAGTCATCGTCATCACCGACAGCACGTAGAACAGCAGGCGCCAGTCGGCATTGAGCGACGGCATGCCCTGGACGAAGATGCGCAGCAGCATCGCGAACGACGCGGCCTTCGAGCCGACCGAGAGGAACGCGGTGATCGGCGTCGGCGCCCCCTCGTACACGTCGGGCGCCCACATGTGGAACGGCACGGCGGCGATCTTGAAGCCCACGCCGGCGGCAACGAGGATGACGGCCAGCACCACCAGCCTCGAGCGCTCCTGCGACGCGAGAATGGCCCCGATCTCGCGCAGGTTCGTCGTGCCCGACAGGCCGTAGAGAATCGACATGCCGTAGAGCAGCAGGCCGAGCGAGAAGGTACCGAGCAGGAAGTACTTGACCGCGGCCTCGTTGGACCGCTGGTTCGGCTTCAGGAAGCCGGCCAGCACGTAGAACGAGACCGCCATCGTCTCGAGGCCGATGAAGATGGTCACCAGGTCCGATCCGGCGGCCATGAACATCATGCCCAGCGTGGCGCACAGGACCAGGAAGTAGAACGTGCCGGCACGCGCGCCTTCGATCTGCAGGTACCGGACCGACATCAGGATCGTGATGCCGGCAGCCAGCAGGAAGAGCGTCTGGAAGAAGAAGGAGAAGCCATCGATCGCCACCATGCCGTGCGCGATCGTCGTCGGCATGCCCGCGGCCGGCACGAGCACCGCGATGGTGACGACGAGGGTGGCGACAATGCCGGCCAGCGACACCCAGCCAAGGACGACGGCCGCCCGCGCGCGCGGCACGAAGACATCGGCGACCAGCACGAGCATGGCGACGCCGGCCAGCACGAACGCCGGCAGCAGGTAGTAGAAGTCGCTGGCGCTGAAGCCGGCAGGCATTACTTGCGTCCCTCCGTGGAGGCGGGCTGATCACTGTTCGGCTGCGGCGTCTCCGATCCAGGCGGCGTCTTCGGCTGGACGACGGGCGGCGGCGCGGGAGTCTTTCCCGCCTCGGGGTTCGTCCCCGGCGCGCACGGCTGGACGTCGAGCGTGAACGGATTGGTCGCCGGCTTCGGCTTGGCGCTGCCGCAATCCGCCTGTGCCGTGGCGGTCTTGTCGAGGTATTGCGGGCTGACGCGCGCGACGACCGTGTTGACCGTGCTGTCGAGGCGATCGAGGAACGGCGTCGGATAGATGCCGATCCAGACGGCCATGACGATGAGCGGCGCGAAGGTCGCGAACTCGCGGACGTTGAGGTCCTTCAGCCCCTCGTTCTTCGGGTTCTCGATCTTGCCCAGCATCGTCCGCTGGAACAGCCAGAGCATGTAAGCCGCGCCCAGCACGATGCCGCTGCCCGCGATGATCGCCCACGTCATGTTCACGGGGAACACGCCCTGCAGGATCAGCAGTTCGCCGACGAAGCCGTTCAGCGCCGGCAGGCCAATCGACGAGAACATCATCACCGCGAAGATCGCGGCGTACATCGGCATGACCTTCGAGAGGCCGCCGTACTCGGAAATCATGCGCGTGTGACGGCGCTCGTAGACGATACCGACGATGAGGAAGAGGGCGCCGGTCGAGATGCCGTGATTGAGCTGCTGCAGGATGCTGCCCTTCAGCCCCACGGGATTCAGCGCGAACATCCCCAGCATGACCATCGCCATGTGGCTGACGCTCGAGTAGGCAACCAGCCGCTTCCAGTCGCGCTGCGCCATGGCGACCAGCGCGCCGTAGACGATGCCGACCAGCGACAGGCCGATCATCATCGGCACGAATGCCTTCGACGCCTCGGGCAGGATCGGCAGGCTGAAGCGGATGAAGCCGTACGTCCCCATCTTCAGGAGGACGGCCGCCAGGATTACCGAGCCGGCCGTGGGCGCGTCGGTATGTGCATCGGGCAGCCAGGTGTGGAACGGGAACATCGGCACCTTGATGGCGAACCCGAGGAAGAACGCCAGGAAGACCCACCACTGCAGGTTGTAGGGGAGGGCCAGGCGGTAGTACTGCGTGATGTCGAACGTGTAGACGCCGGTCTGCGCGTGATTGTAGAAGTAGAGCGCCAGGATGCCGAGCAGCATCACGACGCTGCCGACCAGGGTATAGAGGAAGAACTTGATCGCGGAATAGAGACGGCGGTCGCTGCCCCAGATGCCGATCAGAAAATACATCGGGACGAGCATCACTTCCCAGAACAGGAAGAACAGCAGGAAGTCGAGGGACACGAAGGCGCCGATCATCCCTCCCTGCAGGACGAGCAGGAAGATGTAGTACTCCTTCACGCGCTCCTTGATCGCCGTCCACGACGAGAGGATCGCGACGACTCCCATCATCGTCGTCAGCAGGATCAGCAGCGACGCGAACCCGTCGACGCCCAGGTAGTACTGGGCCCCGATGGCCGGAATCCAGGGCGTCTTCTCGATGAACTGGAACTGCTGGCCCGCACGCTCGTACTGGAACCAGAGTGGCAGCGACACCAGGAAGCCGGCCAGGCCGGCGATGTTGGCGATCCATTTGATCGCGTTCTCGTGACGCCGGTTGACGAACAGCAGCACCGCGGCGCCCACGAGCGGCGTGAAGAGGATCGTGGTCAGGAGAGGAAAATTGGCGCTGTTCACAGGTTGAGTCCTTGCGCTGCCATTTGCGGAGGAATCGGGAGTCAGGATTCAGGGGTCGCCTGAATCCCGATTCCTGGTTCCTGATTCCTCGTCACCTCAGCAGCAGGTACGTGACGAACACGAAGACCCCCACGAGCATCAGCAGCGCGTAGTTCTGGATGAGGCCGGTCTGCGCGCGCCGGAACACGAAGCTCGAACGCTCGAGGATCGAGCCGACCAGGTTCACCAGGCCGTCGACGATGTACTTGTCGATGAGGCCCGACACCCACGACGTGAAGATGGTGAACCAGCCGGACCCGTTCACCGCGCCGTCCACCACGTTGCGATCAATCGCCCAGAGGCCGTTGGCGGATCCCAGCGTGCCATTGACGACCGTCGCGCCGTAGATCTCGTCCACGTAGTACTTGTTCGTCAGCACGCGGTGCGCGCCGGCGAAGCGCGCCGCCAGATACTCGGAGATTTCCGGTCGCCGCACGTAGAACCGGTACGCGACCCAGATGCCGAGAAGGCCCAGGAACACCGAGAACAGCATCAGGCCGATCTCGCCGGCCGCGGCCATCTCGGGTTTCTCGTGTTCCGGTGCGGCCGCGTCCGCGGCCGCACCAGTAGCGGCCGTTCCTTCGCCCTGGTGGGCGGGAGCGGTGAGTGCGCCCTCGTGGGCGACCCCGGCCGCTACGAAGCTGGGCTCGAGAAACTTCTCGATCGCGTTGTCGCCGCCCAGCGCCGCCGGGATCCCGACAAACCCCGCGATCACCGCACCGACGGCCAGCGCCATCAGCGGCACCGTCATCGTTCGTGGCGCCTCGTGCGGACCGTGCCAGGCGCCATGGCCGTGGCCACCAGCGACCACCGTGTGCACGCCGTCGGCCGGGCCGTGCGAAATCTCGTGATCGTCCCTGGCTGCCTGGCCGTGCGCGAACGGATCGGCGGGATGCGACACGCCGTGCGCCGCCGCCTCGTGCACCGCCTTCGGCCCCGAGGTCTCCCAGGCGGGACCGCGGTAAGCGCCGAGAAAGGTGAGCGAGATCAGCCGGAACATGTAGAAGGCCGTCATCAGCGCGGTGAGGGCGGCTACCGCCCAGACGATCTTGTTGCTCAGGAACGCGTTCAGCAGGATCTCGTCCTTGCTGAAGAAGCCGGACAGCGGAAAGATCCCCGCGATAGCGAGTGTGCCGATCATCATCGTGACGTAGGTCACCGGCAGGTACTTCTTCAGGCCGCCCATCCTGCGCATGTCCTGCTCGCCCGCCATCGCGTGGATGACGGCGCCGCTGCACAGGAAGAGCAGCGCCTTGAAGAACGCGTGCGTCATGAGGTGGAACGCGCCCGCCGCATACGCGCCGACGCCCATCGCCACGAACATGTAGCCGAGCTGCGAGACCGTCGAGTAGGCGAGGACGCGCTTGATGTCGTTCTGCACCAGGCCGATGGAGGCGGCCATCAGCGCCGTCAGCACGCCGACGATTGCGACGATCTCCATCGTCATCGGCGCGTGCGAGAACAGCACCGCGTTGCGCCCGACCATGTAGACGCCGGCGGTGACCATGGTCGCCGCGTGGATCAGCGCCGAGACCGGCGTCGGGCCTTCCATCGCGTCTGGCAGCCAGACGTAGAGCGGGATCTGGGCGCTCTTGCCCGTCGCGCCGACGAACAGCAGCAGGCAGATGAGCGACAGCGTGCCGAACTGCGCGGTCTCGACCGGCATCGACCCCGCGGCGTTGGCAACGGCGCGGAAATCAAGGGTGCCGAAGGTGAAGAAGATCAGGAACACGCCGATCAGGAAGCCCCAGTCGCCGATCCGGTTGGCGATGAAGGCCTTCTTGCCGGCGTCCGAGGCGCTCTTCTTCTCGTACCAGTAGCCGATCAGCAGGTACGAGCAGAGGCCGACGCCTTCCCAGCCGACGAACATGACCAGGAAGTTGGCCCCGAGGACGAGCGTCAGCATGAAGAAGCAGAACAGGTTCAGGTACGAGAAGTACCGGGCGTAGGCGCCCCGCGACTCGTCGGCCATGTAGCCGATCGAGTACACGTGGATCAGGAACCCGACCCCGGTGACGACGAGGATCATCAGCGCGGACAGCGGATCCAGCCGGAAGCTCCAGGGGATCTGGAAGGTGCCGATGCCGTTGACGGTCTGGAGGGCGATCGGAGGAATCCACGTGAACAGCGTGACGTCGTGCGCGCGCGCCTCGGCCGGCAGGCCCACGAGCTGAATGACGGCGGCGACTGACAGCACGAACGCCGTCGCCATGGTCGCGCACGCGAGCAGGCCGGAGGCGCGCTTGCCGAAGAAGCGGATGCCGAACACGCCGTTCAGCGCGGCGCCGACGCCGGGCAGGATCGGAATCAGCCAGATGAAGTCCATTAAGAATCTCTCGGCCCTGGGCCTTCGACCTTTGGCCTTGGGTCTTGGCTCAGGCCCAAGGTCTAAGGTCTAAGGCCTAAGGCCTTGTTCTCGCTACCAGCGCATCAGGTTCATCTCGTCGATGTTGATGGTTTCCTTGTTCCGGTAGAACGCCAGGATGATGCCGAGGCCGATGGCCGCTTCGGCCGCCGCCACGCAGATGACGAAAATCGCGAACACCTGGCCGACCGCGTTGTGCAGCTGACTGGAGTAGGCGACGAGGTTGATGTTCACCGCGTTGAGCATCAGCTCAATCGACATGAAGATGACGATGATGTTGCGGCGGACGAGCACGCCGATCATACCGATGACGAACAATGCGGCGGACAGCACGGTGTAATGAGCCGGAGTGATCATCTTCCCTTCCTACAAGTCCCTGCGCGCCAGGATGATCGCGCCAACCATCGCGACCAGCAGGAGCATCGACGCCACTTCGAACGGCACCAGGTAGGTCGTGTACAGCAGCCAGCCGACCTGTTCGACGTTCTGCGACGCGGTCATCGGCGTCGCAAGGGCCGTCGCGGTCATTGCCGGGCGGGCGTATCCCCACAGCGCGATGGCGCCGATCTCGGCCAGCAGCACGCACGCCATGACGAAGGCCAGCCGGCTCCGGCGATGCGGGTCCTTGTGCACCTCGGGCGGGCGCTTCAGGTTCACGAGCATGACGACGAAGAGGTACAGCACCACGATGCCGCCGGCGTACACGACCACCTGGATGACCGCCAGGAACTGCGCGCCGAGCAGCGCGTAGAGCGCCGCGACGAACAGGAAATTGGCGACGAGGAACAGCACGCTGTGCACGGTGCTGCGGGCTGTGATCACGAGGATCGCGAAGCCGAGAATCAGCGCCGCCAGCGTGTAGAACGCGATTGCTTCGCTCATCCTAGAATCACCTTCACCGCCGCGGTCACGAGGATGTTCGCGATCGCCAGCGGGATTAGCAGCTTCCAGCCGATGCGCATCAGCTGGTCGTAGCGATACCGCGGGAACGTCGCGCGGATCCACATGAACAGGTACAACAGGCCGAAGGTCTTCAGGCAGAACCAGGCCCAGCTGGGCACGACGTCCAGGAACCGCAGCGCGGCCACGTTCGGGAACGGCCGCAGCCACCCGCCGAAGAACAGCGTCGTCGCGACCGACGAGACGACGATCATGTTCGCGTATTCGGCCAGGAAGAACAGCGCGAAGCGCATGCCGCTGTACTCGGTGTGGAACCCGGCCACCAGTTCCTGCTCCGCCTCCGGCAGATCGAACGGCGCCCGGTTCGTCTCGGCCAGCGCGCCGATGAAGTAGATGACGCACGCGAGCGGCTGCAGGAACGCGAACCAGACGTGGCCCTTGCGCTGCGCCTCCACGATCCCCACCATGCTCAGGCTGCCGGAGATGAGGATGACGGTGACGAACGTCATCGTCACCGCGAGCTCGTAGCTGATCAGCTGTGCCGACGATCGCAGGCTGCCGAGCAGCGGGTACTTGCTGTTCGACGACCAGCCGCCGAGGATGATGCCGTAGACGCCGATCGACGCGACCGCCGCGATGTAGAGCAGGCCGACGTTGATGTCCGAGATGTAAAGCGGGATCGTCTGGCCGAACAAGTGAACGGTGCTGCCGAACGGAATGACGGCAAACGCAATCAGCGCGGGCACCAGCACGATGATCGGCGCGGCGGTATACACCCACTTGTCCGCCCGCACGGGCGTGATGTCCTCCTTCACGAACAGCTTCAGCACGTCGGCCAACGGCTGCAGCACGCCGTGCGGACCGACGCGCATCGGGCCGTAGCGCACCTGCACCCAGGCCTGCACCTTCCGCTCGAGCAACACCAGGTACATGACCGTGATGAGGACGCCGGTCAGCACGAAGACGATCTTGATGAGCGGATAAACGAGCGTTTCAACCATAAGACCCACGGGTGCCAAGTGCTTCGTGCTACGTGCTGCGTGCAGTGCTAAGTGCTTCGTGCTACCCGCTGGCGCATGCAGGCACCATGTGCCGCACTAGGCACCGCACCAAGCACCAAGCACCGCACTAAGCACGTAGCACTAAGCACCAAGCACTATCTGTCCACTTCCCCCAGCACGATGTCGATCGTGCCGATCAACGCGATGACGTCCGCCACAAGGTGCCCGCGAACCAGCCGCGGCAACGCCTGCAGGTTGCAGAACGAGGGCGGCCGCACCCGGAACCGGTACGGGCTGGTCGCCTTCCCGTCGCTGGCGATGAAATAGCCGATCTCGCCTTTCGGCGATTCGTTGGCGTGGTAGGTCTCGCCGGCCGGCGGCTTGATCAGCCGCGGCACCTTCCCGACGATGGGGCCCTCGGGGATTCCTTCAATCGCCTGTCGGATGATGCGCACCGATTGCCGCATCTCTTCGACTCGCACCAGGTAGCGGTCGTACGTGTCGCCGCGGGTTCCCAGCGGGATGTCGAACTGCATCTCGTCGTAGGCGGCGTACGGTTCGTCCTTGCGCACGTCGCGCGGGATACCGGACGCGCGCAGCGGCGGGCCGCTCAGGCCGATCGCGATCGCCTCGGGCCCGGAGATGACGCCCACCTCGCGCGTCCGCTCCAGCCAGATGCGGTTGTGCGTCAGCAACACCTCGTACTCGGGCAGTTTCTGCATCATCACGTTGCAGAACTGCAGCACCTTCTTGTCCCAGCCCGACGGAATGTCGAGCGGCAGGCCGCCGATGCGCATCGAGTTGTAGGTGAGGCGCGCCCCGCAGAATTCCTCGAACAGGTCGAGGATCAGTTCCCGCTCGCGGAGCCCGTACAGGAACACGGTGACGGCGCCGATGTCCATCGCGTGGCTGCCCAGCCAGACGAGGTGGCTGGCCAGCCGCTGCAGCTCCGCCAGAATCGTGCGCACGTAGCGCGCGCGTCGCGGCACCTCCAGCGACATCAGCTTTTCGACCGTCTCGCAGTAGGCGAGGTTGTTGGTCGCCGACGCGACGTAATCCATGCGGTCCGTGATGAGGACGATCTGCGTCCAGTCGCGGCTCTCGCACAGTTTCTCGACGCCGCGGTGCAGGTAGCCGATGATGACGTCGGCATCGACCACACGCTCGCCATCGAGCTTGAGAACGACGCGCAGCACCCCGTGCGTGGCGGGGTGCTGCGGTCCCATGTTGATGACCAGTTCGTCCGTGTCGAACATCGGCTGCGGCGCTTGGATGTCCATACTCATTCGATCTCGGATTCCTCGACCGCCTGTCGCAGCCTCAGCCACTCCTGCGGGCTCTCGAGTATCAGTTCACCAGGACCTTCGAGCGGGTAGTCCTTGCATTCGGGGTGGCCCTGCCAGTCGTCGGGCATCAGGATGCGGCGCAGATCGGGGTGGCCGGCGAACCGCACGCCGAACATGTCGTACACCTCGCGCTCGAGCCAGTTCGCCGCAGGCCAGATCGCGGTGACCGACGGCACCGCCTCCTGCTCGCCGACGCGCGTTTTCATGCGCACCCGCTGCCGCTCGGTGGTCGAGTAGAGGCAGTAGACAATGTCGAAACGACGCTCGGCGCGCGCGGGCCAATCGGTCGCGGTGACATCCGAGCAGAAATCGAACGGCGCCACGGGAACGTCGCGCAGGAAGCGCGCGACGTCGAGCAGCCGATCGACGCCGACGATGACCGTCCAGTCGCCCACCCAGAAACCGATCTGCAGGGCGGCGTCGGGAAAGGCGGCCAGCAGCGACTGGATGAAGGCCGGCTGTTCCACGCCGGCCGGCGGCGGCGGATCGGGCGGCAAGGGCGGCGCCGCAGGCGCTTTCGCGGCGGGCGCTTTCGGCACCGCCGGCTTTCCGCCTTCGCCGGCCGGGGCCTTCGCTGCGACCGGCTTCCCGCCGTCGCCGGCCGCCGCCGGCTTCGGCGGGCCAGGCGGCGCGGCAGGCGGCGTCGCGGGTGGTGTTTCCGGCTTGTTCTCGTCAGCCATGGTGAGACCTTCGGCTTTCGCCGGCGGACCGGGGGCCGCCGACTACGCCCACTCGAGCGCGCCCTGCTTCCACGCGTAGAAGTACCCGACGATCAAAATGAAGATGAACACGATCATCTCGATCAGGCCGAACAGGGCCAGCCGGTCCATGATGACCGCCCACGGAAACATGAAGACGGTTTCCACGTCGAAGACGACGAACAGCATCGCGATCAGGAAGAAACGAACGCTGTACCTGTCGCGCGCGTCGGTCTTCGGCTCGATCCCGCACTCGTAGGGCTCGAGCTTCACCCGGTTGTACTTCTCCGGGCGAATCAGCCACGCGAAGATCAGCGCGAAGATGGCGAAGCCGATCGCGACGAGCACAAACAGCAGGATCGGGATATAGGCCTGGAGCATGGCGTGAAGGAGAATCGCTGTCAGTTGTTCCGGGTGTTGGACGCGCAGGTCGTCAGCGCGGCAGCCGCGCTCGCGAACCTGCGATGCAGGGGCCGGAGTCCAGGCGCGCGACCCCGGGAATGGGCACCCCACGCAGCTGCCGCGTCAGGAACCCGCCAAGGCACCCCGCGGCTCCCGCCTTGGGGGCCCCCGCCACCTCACGTGCGCCGGGACGCACGCACGGTGCGCGCGACCTGCGATCGGACGTGCTGGGGTGAGCCGGACTTGCCTGTGTATATAACATGCACCCCCGGGGGTGTCAAGAAATCGAAGCGGTTGAGAATCTCGACATGGAGCCGCAAACCTTTTGTACTGCAACAGTTACAGGCGGGGCTGCTTGACGCGTGCCAAGGCCGAGCCCTATACTGGCTGCACAGGCGCCTGAATCGAATGTCTCCACACTCAACACGTTTCTCGCAGCCGGCGGCGGTCGAGCCGCCTCTGGCCGGTTCTCGCCCGCTTCTGCGCGGGGTCCGACTCGCCCTGGCGGCAATGGTCGTGCTCGCCATCGCCGCCGGCGCCGTCGCGCACGCCCAGCGCCCGCAAGACCGCGAGCGCGCGATGTATGTGACGGTCACGGACCAGAATGGCGCGCCGGTGACGGGGCTGTCGCCGGACGATTTCATCGTTCGGGAGGACGGCATCCAGCGCGAGGTGTTGCGGGTGGAACCGGCCACCGCGCCGATCGAGATCACCCTGGTCCTCGACACCAGCGATGTCGCTTCGTCCGCGATCGCCGATCTGCGCCGCGCGTTGACGGCGTTCATCAAGGACGCCGCCACGGGCAACGACATCGCGATCACGACGATCGGCGGCCGGCCGCAGACGGTGCAGAACTACACGAGCAACACCGCTCTGCTCGAGAGGGGGATCGGCCGGCTGTTCGCCGAGCGGGGTTCCGGGGCGTACCTGCTGGAGGGGTTGTCATCGGTCGCGACCGGCGTGGCGAAACGCGGGCCCGAACGCGCCGCCGTCATCGCGATCCTGATGCGATCCGCACCCGAGTTCAGCAACCTGCCGTACGAGTCGGTCGTGAAGGCGCTCCGCGGTTGCGGCGCGACCTTCGACGCCATCGTGCTCGAGGCCGGCACGCCCAGCGCGCCGCCCACTGGAGAGCAGGTTACCGCCATTCACGATCGCGACATGGTGCTGGACGAGGCGACCCGGGCAACCGGGGGCGTCTACCGCCAGGCGCTGTCGAGCATGGCGTTGACGCCGGAGCTCGCGTCGATCGCGGCACAGTTGCGCAGCCAGTATCGGCTGGTCTACGCGCGTCCGGAATCGCTGATTCCGCCGGAAAGAATCAACGTCACCGCGAAGAGACCCGGGCTCACGACGCGAGGCACGCCCGTCGCGACGCACCGTTGATCGAATGGAGGCCGCGGCCTGCGGCTCGCTTGAATCTCGGCCGGGAGCCGCATGACCTCCGGCCGAGTGGGATTGCCAACTGTTGACGACCGACATGCGCCCCCAACACACTCTTGCTCGCCTCCGGCCCGTCTTCGCTGCGCTTCTCACTGGTCGCGCGGCCACGGCAAGGCCTCGCCGTGGCTCGCCCGCCGGGCCGAGCGTCGGCGGGCTGATCGCCGCACTTTGCGCGACCGTTGCGTCGGTGCTGCTGCTCGTCTGCTCGACGCCCATCGCGCGGGCGCAGCAGACGCCCCCGGCTCCGGTGCAGTCGTTCCGCGCCGGCATCGAGGTTGTGTCGCTGCCGACCACCGTGACGGACGCCGACAGTCATTACGTCACGGACCTCACGCAACGGGATTTCACGGTCTTCGAGGACGGCGTCAAGCAGGACATCACTTTTTTCGATCACAGCAACGCGCCGGTTGCGCTGGCGCTGCTGCTCGATACCAGCGCGAGCATGGAGGACAAGCTGGCCACCGCCCAGGAAGCGGCGATCGGGTTCGCCAGGCGCCTGCGCCCGCAGGACCTCGCCGAGCTGATCGACTTCGACACGCACGTGCAGGTGCTGCAGGGGTTCACCAACGACCCGGCGCTGCTCGAGCAGGCGATCCGGAAGACCACCGCGGAAGGGTCGACCTCTCTCTACAATGCCGTCTACATGTCGCTGCAGGAGATGAAGAAGGCCCGGCCAAAGAGCGCGAGCGAAATCCGGCGGCGGGCGATCGTCGTGCTGTCGGACGGCGAGGACACCTCCAGCCTGCTGTCGTTCGACGATGTGCTGGATCTGGCGAAGCGATCCGAGACGGCGATCTACGCGATCGGCACCCGCTCGCCCGAGGATGCGACGGTCAACGCGAAGGGATTCAACGAAGCGGACTTCGTGCTGAGGCAGCTGACGCAACAGACGGGCGGCCGGGTCTTCTTCCCGAAACGCATCGAGGATCTGAGCGGCGTCTACTCGCAGATTTCGGATGAGCTGGCCAATCAGTACCTCATTGGGTACTCATCGAAGAACACGCGCCGCGACAGTGTGTGGCGCCGGATCGTCGTTCGCGTCGACAAACCGGGCGTGCAGGCGCGGACCAAGCAGGGGTACTTCGCGCCGGCGGCCAGCAGACCATGAACATCATTCCGCTGATCTTCTACGCTGCCGCCGCCGCCGCGTATGCGGTCTTCTTCGTGGGGGGCCGAATCGACATCGGCCGGCTCGCGACCGCGATCCTCGCGGCCGGCGCCCTCGGGCATGCCTTCGTGATCGGGATGCAGACGATGGCGAGCGGCCACGTGCCGATCGCCGACACGACGGCGGCCATCTCGACCTTCGTGTGGCTGCTCGCCGTCGCGTACCTCTACACGGAGATGGCCACCGAAGAGCGCGCGATGGGCGTCTTCATCGTGCCGCTGCTCGTCGCGCTGCAGGCGATACCCGCCGCTCATCCGGGCATCGAGCGGCCCGCGCCGATCCTCGAGAGCCCCTGGTTCGCCGTGCACGTCTCCTCGCTGCTGTTCGCCTACGCGAGCTTCGCGCTGGCGTGCGTGATCGGCGTCACCTACGTGCTGCTGTTCAAGGAGATCAAGGCGAAGCACCTCGGATTCTTCTACAAGCGGCTCCCGTCGCTGCAACGGCTCGACGCGATGAACCTGCGGGCCGTCACCATCGGCTGGATCTTCCTGACGATCGGCGTCGTCGTCGGGGTCGTCTGGACGGTCCAGGCGCGTGCGGACGCGGTGTTCGACCCCCGGCTGAGGGCCATGACGATTCTCGACCCGAAGATCGCCGTCGCGCTGCTTTCGTGGGCCATCTATTCCTTTCAGTTGTATGCGCGGCGTGCCATCGGCTGGAGCGGCCGGCGGGCCGCCTGGCTGTCGACGGTCGGGTTCGCGGTGGTCCTGGTCAACTTCGTCGCGGTCGGGTACTTCCTGACCAAGAGCCACAACTTCTGATGCACCTGCTGCTGGTCGGCGTCAGTCACCGTACCGCCCCCGTCGATCTGCGCGAGCGGATCGACTTCTCGACGCGCGGCGTCGAGGCGGCGGTGGTGTCGCTGGCGGCGCGCCCGACCAACAACGAAGCGGCGGTGCTGTCGACGTGCAATCGCGCCGAGATCTACCTGGCCGCGCAGGATCCGGATGCCGCGCGCGAGGACGTGCTGGAATTCCTGCGCGAGTTTCACGGCATCGAGGCGGCCGACGTGCGGCCGCATCTGTATGAGAAGCAGGACGCGGACGCGGCGCGGCACCTGTTCCGGGTCGCCTCGGGCCTCGATTCGCTGGTCATCGGCGAACCGCAGATTCTCGGGCAGGTCAAGGACGCGTATGCGGTCGCCTCGGCGCAGCAGGCCTGCGGCCCCATGCTGAACAAGCTGTTCCACGCGTCGTTTCTGGCCGGCAAGCGCGTGCGCAGTGAAACATCGCTCGGCGAGGGCGCCGTGTCCGTGAGCTACGCGGCCGTTGCGCTGGCCCGCAAGATCTTCGGGAGTTTCGAGGACCGAATCGTCGTGGTCATCGGCGCCGGCGAGATGGGCAAGCTGACCGCCGTGCACCTGAAAGCGCAGGGCATCGGCCGGATCGTGATTACCAGCCGGACGATCGGCCACGCGACGACGCTCGCCGACGCGATCGGGGCGACAGCGGTGCCCTGGGAGCGGATACCGGCGGCGCTTGGCGAGGCGGACATCGTCATCACCGCGACCGGCGCAAGCCTGCCGATCCTGGCGCGGGCGGATGTCGCGGCCGCAATGAAGCCGCGGCGCAATCGGCCGCTGTTCATCATCGACATCGCGGTGCCGCGCGACGTCGATCCGGCGGCCGGCGAACTCGACCAGGTGTTCCTGTACAACATCGACGACCTGCAGGCGATCGTGAAGGAGAACCTGAGCCGCCGTGCGGCGGAAATGACGCGCGCCGAACGGATCATCGGCGAGGAGGTCGAGCGATTCGCGGCCTGGTTGCGGTCGCGCGGCGCGATCCCGACCGTCGTCGCGCTGCGCCAGCGATTCGAGGCGATTCGCCGGTCGGAGCTCGATCGCCTGCAGCACAAGCTCTCCGGCCTGCCCCCGGAAGCGCGCGCGCGGGTCGATGAGGTGACGCGCCTGATCGTCGAGAAACTGCTGCTGACGCCGACCGAGCAACTGAAGGCGCTCGACAACGAAACGATGGCCGCCTACTCCGACGCTCTCACCCGGCTGTTCAGCCTGACGCCCGGCAACGGGTCGGGGTCCGCGCAAACCACGCCGCCGCCGACCGAGCGCGATCCCGAGTCGGTGCCGGACGCCAGGCGCGCGAAATCCGGGTAACGCGAGGAGCGCTCGGGCGCGTCCTCACGGTTTTCCGCAGATTACGCCGATCTACGCAGATTAGGCGCGTCGGTGCGCTTCCACGGCGAACCGCGAAACGGTCTCGCCTGCGACGTGGGCGGGGGAGCCGTCCACGAGAGCCTCACG
>Ga0315280_10006554_pt1 | contig 16017 bp, 11 predicted proteins | sample YL17G06_40_MG_FD_203697 | JGI IMG/M metagenome (GOLD analysis project Ga0315280, IMG submission 203697) | Sediment microbial communities from Yellowstone Lake, YNP, Wyoming, USA - YL17G06_40 | ecosystem: Environmental > Aquatic > Freshwater > Lake > Sediment | place: USA: Wyoming | collected... | reverse complement strand
TCGAGAAGAAGTGCCTGATTGGGCCTGCCAAAGAAGCGGCTGCCGTGGCGCGGAGTGTAAGGACAGATTTTCCTGATTTTGGCATACTCTACGATATGGCCCATGGTCCACTGCTTGAAGAGAACTTCAAGAGCGCTCTCACTATTCTCAAGGATTATCTCGTCCACATCCATCTCGGCAATTGTGTGAAGATAGCAGGCAACCCAGCATATGGAGACAAGCATCCCAGATTCGGAGTCAATGGTGGGTTACATGATGTAGATGAACTGACGCATTTTCTGAGGTTACTGTTTGATGTCGGGTACCTAGGGAAGAGGCTGCGAGCGAATGAGAAGTTGCCGATCGTCGGATTCGAGATCAAACCGCTGCCTGGCGAGAGTCCCGAGGCAGTGCTTGCGAGCACGAAGCGAGTCTGGAGACAATCCTGGGCCCAGCTCCAAACAGGATCGGGATAATGGACAAGCGGGCTACGGGATATGACCCCTCCCATCTCGGGATGGCGAGGATAACAATCGGACGAGTATCGTACGCCAATAGTGGATATTGGTGCTGGATATTCTTCAAACTCGCCCTACGAGGCACATTCGGATACTGTATCCACCGCATAGAATATCCATGATAGTATGGCCAGTAAGGCTTCTCGCTTATCCCGTATTATCCCGACTATCCTCATCCGCTGTCCTTAACTATCCCGGCCATTACCCCTCTCTGCATGGGAACGCCTCCCAAAATCGAGGAACTTTTCAAAGAACTGTCGGAACTAACTGATTGATCGATTGTGTAAGGCAGTTGTCCTTTCTTGAGTTCATGCTGAGGAACAGATAACCATGACGGGTCTGGGTGTCACCGGCAGGCCTTGTGAATGTCCGTCACAGATATGGCAATATAGCGCAGGCCGGGATCTCTTTCTCCTTGGGACGCCCTCTCTCTCCGAGAAAGAAGCCCTGCTGTCCCTTGAATCAGTGCGGTTATCACATTCGAAGATCGTCAAAAGAACTCATCGAGGGAGAAAAAGAAGAACGGGTGCTACCTTACCCATCTACGTTGGTAGCTTCCCAAGCTTCTCAAGCTTTTCGGCAACGAACACGAGTCCAATGTGCTCAAGCTTGGCTTTGGTTGGAATCCCGGTCTTCTTGTCCCAGCCTCTAAGCTCGTAGAAGTTGTCCAGCATGCTATCCAGCATTTCTTGCGTGACCGGTTTCCCAGCGAACTGGCCATCGGGCAGCGGTCCCATCAGCCTCTTCGGGAGCTGACCATCGCTTCTCGTCAGGCCTTCTCGGGCGTTGAAGGCGCGGGTCAGGTCGAGGGCCCGCTCGCCAACCTGCATGTACTCTTTCATCGTCATGTTCCATCCCGTCGCCGCGTTCAAGATTCCAAGAAGGGTAGTGTGCTCAATTCCTCCGCCTGGGTATACGTCGAAGACGCAGACCGGCAAGCAGTCGCACACGGACCAGAGATCCCCACCTATCTTCGCTATCCTCACCTTGCTGAGGCCATAGTCAAGTAATCCACGCTCCGGCACATAGTCAGCGGTCAAGCCCAGCTCAGGCCTCAGAGCCGTGCCAGGCTCCCACATATCGTCGTGATCCCACTCCAAATGGGTGGCTCCGCGATTCGCAACTGCGTACATTAGACCCAAGTTCCTTTTGCCACGGGGCTCATGCATCGGGAGCTCCTGACCCTTCACATGCAGGGCGAACTCCTCGGCGCCTCGACCTATCTTCTTGGCAGCCCGCCAGACCCCCTCCGCCAAGAGATCCCCGATGCCCTCACGCTTCGCGATCTTCTCTACAAGTGTGAGAATGGCTTCGCGGCTCCCCCACTTTACCTCCAAGCCTCCTGCCTGTTCCTTCGTGATGAGGCCTTTTTCATAAGCTTCCATGGCGAACGCGATGACAACTCCAGTCGAGATCGTGTCCAAGCCGTATAGGTTGCACAGCTCGTTGGCTTTTCCGATGGCGTACATGTCATCGTTTAGGCACAAGGACCCGAGGGCCGCGTTCGTTTCATACTCTTGTCCGCCAAGTTCCCGATGAATCTCGTAAGGCTCCTTGGCCTCGACAACCCGTTTGCAGGCGGTCGAGCAACTCCAACAGCTGTCCCTTCCCACCAAGAAGCCACTGCTCACAAGACTTTCGCCCGTGATCTTGTCTGCGCCTTCGAAGGTTCCTCGCTGGAAGTTCTTCGTGGGCAGCCTTCCAGACTGGTTCAGGTCGTCGGTGCCGCCTGACGTTCCGTAATCACGAAGACCTTGAATATTGGGGCCCTTCTTGACCTCGGTTACGCACTGTCTGACATATTCGTTCAGTCTCTTCTCGTCGTGGACCCTCGGCTTCAGATTGCCCTTGCAGGCCCAGGCCTTCAGCTTCTTAGACCCCATGACGGCGCCCATGCCACACCGGGCGCATGCCTCCCGCAGATCATTCATAATGCATGCAAACCGTACAAGCTTCTCTCCTCCAGGACCGATACTGGCGACGCTTGTCTGCCGAGGGTTTCTGTCACCGAGCTCCTTCTTGATGCTACTCTCAGTGTCTGCCGTGAATCTTCCCCAGTACTTGGACGCGTCCCTCAGCTCAGCCTTCCCCTGGTTCACATAGAGCCAGACCGGCCTCTTGGCCGTGCCTTCGATTACGATCGCGTCGAAACCAGCTTGCTTGATCTTCGGCGCCATGTAGCCGCCGCTCAGTGACTCTCCCCATGCATAGCTTAGCGGGGACTTCGCGCACACGGCAAAGCGGCTGTTTCCGGAGAACGAGATTCCGGGCATGACGCCTGACGCGATAACTAGTTTGTTCTCAGGCCCAAGTGGGTCGACGCCGGGCCCAAGCTCATCGAAGAGAATCTTGGCGGCGAGGCCTCTGCCCCCGATGTATTTCCTTGCCACATCTTCTGATAGCGGTTCCTCTTTGATCTGTTCTCTCGTCAGGTTCACCCGCAAGATCTTGCCCATGTAGCCATACAACAAGATTCCCACACCCGACCTAAGATTTGCAACCACGCCTATAACTCTTCAAAGATAGCAGGACGCTCTTTGCCGACTTTGAGGATCGATAATTCTTGAGAAAACCTCAGAGATACCTCCACAAGATCCAAGATCAGACACGATACTGAAACCAACACGCTCTCGGTGACCTATGAAACAAGCGCCGGTTGGGAGAACGTAATTGACAGCTTCTATCTATCCGCAGATGTTCTTGTACGCTTTGATGTGCTCTCCAGAAACCCGTCACCTTGAATGCCTACTCGAAGTTTGCTCACTTAGAATCGGCAGGGTTAAATAAAACGCGAAAATTGCGGACTGAAGGGAACAATAGAATGTTAGCTGCGAGGTTCAAAGAGTCTGGTAAGCCGTTCGTTGTCGAAGATGTGAAGGTCCCCGATGTGGGGTATGGTGAAGTTCTGGTCGAGTTAAGGGCAGCAGGAATCTGTGGAACCGATGTTCACTACAGAAGGGGAGAGTTCCAACCAGCCCGGATACCCCTGATTCTGGGACATGAAGGTGCAGGCGTTGTGAAGAAGCTGGGGGAGAATGTCACAAATGTAAAGGAAGGTGATAATGTCATCGTACACTATGTTGTTTCCTGCGGATATTGCAAGCCGTGTCTGCAGGGATATGACAACAGGTGTCGCAACAGGAAATCAATAGGTCACGACGTGGACGGAACATTGTCTCAATACATCAAAATCCCTGCCGGCAATGCAATAAAGTTGGCAAGTCATATTTCCTTAGAGTGGGGCGCTATCACGGCCTGCGCTGTCTCAACAGCCTATCATGCCGTAACCGTATCAGGAATGAAGAAGGGAGATACGGCAATCATCTTTGGCGCAGGTGGCGTGGGCCTTCACGCAGTGATGTGGGCTCGCTTCTTCGGTGCCGGGAAGGTAATGGCTGTAGATCTCATCGATTCCAAGCTTGAGACGGCTGAGAAGTACGGAGCTGACGTGCTGCTGAATCCTTCCAGCAAGGATGTCTTGAAAGTTGTTGAGCGGGAGACTGATGGTTGGGGGGCCGACGTGGCGATCGAGTGCTCGGGCTCTTCGAAGGCGATGGAACAAGCCATTAAAGCAATCAAGGGCAAGAACCAGTTCGAATCGGGAACGGTGGTTAGCGTTGGATTACAGACAAAGCCATTCCAGGCGGACTTCTGGGGATTAAGAGAAGGGCGTATGGGAGTATCTGGAGATCACACGAAGTTCGACTTGCTGCAGATTGTAAAGCTCATCGAATCTGGTCGGGTGGACCTCTCGGGGTCAGTGACTCATCGCTTCTCGCTCCAGGAAGTCAACGAAGCGGTTGAAGTCGTGGAAAGCGGGAAGGAGCACGTCGAACGAGTTGTGATAAACAAATTCGTAAGGTAGCTCCTCCCACGCTTGTGGGCGTCTCAGCGTTAAGCTTTTCTGGATAACCAATGCATGCCCGAAGCAGGTTGAGGCCGTTTCGGAGTTTTGCACCCGCTGAGGACTGTGCACAATTCCCCACCTAAGTATTGAATCACGAACCACTTGGAGATTTCGAAAATGCCGAGACTGGAGAACAAAGTGACCCTGATAACAGGGGCGGTGCGGGAATAGGAGGGGCGGCTGCTTTGCTCTTTTCGAGAGAAGGCGCAAAGATATGCATTTCGACCCTCGATAGCGCAAGGGGCAAGGAAACGGCTAAACTGATTACGACAAGTCACTGCCCTCATCAGGTAGTTGCCCGACAGTCGTCAAACTCGATGAGACTCTGCCAGAATACTACAAGCTCAGAGGTTTGGACCCAACCACGGGCAAACCAAAAGGAGAGAAGCTCAGGGAACTGGGTCTACACGACGTAGCCAAAGACTTCTGGGGCTGAACGGAAGAACATTAAAGCCCAATTCTCTTCAGCAAGGCCTCCGCAGAGACCACATTCCTATTCGTCATCAACTGCCTTGCATTCAACCCAAGTCCCAATCCTATCAGTTGCGACAGATGCAAAACCACAAGGTCTATCTTGACATCCAAGGCAGACTCGACCTTACCCTGATACATGTCGAATGAGATGTGACACAGAGGACATGGGGTGACTATGCAGTCAGTGCCATCATCTTTGAGCCGCTTCAGGTAATCGCCCGACATCTTCACCGCCAATTGCTCATTGGTCAAGAGAACAGGAAAGCCACAGCAAACCTTGCCACCTGAACCATCAACGACCCTGCCGCCGAGAGTCTCAATCAAGGTCTCCATGGGACCATGTGGTTTCGCTGTCTTGTTACGACGGGACCTGGCAGGTCTTAGTAGATGACAGCCGTAGAAAGCTGCAACATTCAGGTTGTCCAAGCTGACTTTGATCTTCTCAGCCAGTCTGTTGAAGCCGTAGTCCTCTTCCAAGACGTTCAGCAAGTGCTTCACTTCGACGCCTCCCCCGTAACGCAGCCCTATGTTTGAAAGGGTTTCATTCACCTCCGCTAGGGTGCGCCTGTCGGACTTCAACACGTCATTGGCTTGCGACATGGTTAGCTGGCAAGTGCTACAGATCGTGAGTATTGTAGGACTGAGCTTTTCAGCGAGCGCGAACGTTCTAGCATTCAAAGTCAAAGCCAGACGAGGCCGAACCGAACTGATTTCTCTAGCACCACAGCAGCTAGCTTCTGAGAGCTCGACCAAATCGATGCCTAGCTCGGAGGCGACAGCTTTCGTAGCGACATCTAACTCAAGGCAGCTTGACTTGGCAGCGCAGCCTGGGTAGTAGGCGTACCTCAATTTGTGAACATCCTCTGAGCTTCGAAGATGCGTCTTATCTGATTGGCAGACTGGATACCTTTCTTTGCAAGAATCGATGCCTTGCCTCTGGAAAGTAGCTGAAAAGCCCAGGGCAGCTCTGAGATGCTCGGATAACCTCTCGTCTTCAGGAAGAGTCTTGAAGAATCGATCAGTCCTCCGTCACGGACAAGCCTCAAAAAGACTTCCGTATGCCTCGGATTCAGCTTCACATTGAAACATTTCTCTCTGAAACGTTCGATCGCTTCTTCGAGAATCGGTATGTCGTAAGGGCATACTTCTTCGCATCTGAAGCAACCAACGCAATTGAACAGCCCGAGGGAGTGTGCCTGTTCCTGTCTGGAAGCATTGTCTCTTGGATCAGCAGCGATCCTCGCGAGTTGGGTGAACAAAGATGGCCCGGCAAACTCGCCAGGGGCGTTTCTGAAAGAGGGGCAAGCTGAGTTGCACACCTGGCACCAAACACAGCAACTGAACTTCTTCATCTGTTCAATGGCATCAAGACTGATGCTTTTTGGTTTCAAATTGAAACATCTATGCCTGGTGGGCTGTAGCTGAAGTGAATCAAGGTTGGATTGTACACCGCCGAAGTCCACGATCAAGTCCTTCAATACAGGAAACCCGGCAAGAGGTTCAATCACCATGTCATCGGACGCTTCGACTTCACAGGCGAGCCCTGGCTCACCGTTCAGAGTCATGGCGCATGAGCCGCAGAGTTTGGCCCTGCAGCACGACCTGAACGCTAAAGGTTCGTGGGTTTCATGGATGACTCTCAGCGCCTCAAGGACTCGCATCTTCGGCCAGTATGGGACCAAATACGTGACTCTTCGAGGAGAACCATCGAGCTTCGGATCGAATCTGTAGACGTGCACTGCGATCGTACCTTTGTCACTCAGTGGGCTCGCCTCCAACCTGCATCTTGCTCAAGACAACATCCTCAGTCCACATCTTTAGACCCGCATCTTCACGACTGACTAGTAGGTTCTTGAGCCATCTTCCATCGTCCCTCTTTGGAAAATCGAGCCTGAAATGAGCACCACGGCTCTCCCGCCTAGTTAGAGCAGCTGAAACAGTCACTTCTGCCACATCAAGCATATTCAGAGTTTCAACGGCTTCGATGAAGTCATGGTTGTATGCCAGAGACGAGCCTGCAACCTTCAGCTTAGGCATCTGATTCAGCCGAATATTGCTGAGTTCATCACAAGCCTCCGCGAGCCCAGCGCCGTTCCGAAAAGGACCAACCTTTGAAATGATGATGCTCTGGATCGACCGCCTGATCTTGAATGGTCTAATGCCTTTCTCAACTGAAAGCAGATGCAGCCAACGCTTCATATGCTCGGAGACTTGAAGGTCTTTGGGAGGAGTCAATTTTGTCTTTGAAGCGTGTCTTGCTGCTGCGGCCCCTGCACGAACACCGAAGACTTGTGTATCAAGTAGAGAGTTGCCGCCGAGCCTGTTAGCTCCGTGGATTCCGCCGGTAACTTCGCCGCAGGCGAACAAGCCTTCAAGAGAGGTCTGGCCAAACTGATCAATTCTGACTCCTCCCATGAAGTAGTGCCAAGTCGGAGCGCCTTCGATCAGTTCTTTCGTCGGATCCACGGAAGCGTATTCTGTCATTAGTCGATATCGATATGGCCGATCCTTGGGGTAGTCCGGATTTTCCCGATAGTCGTAGTATACTCCTCCGTGCTCTGTGCCACGGCCTTCTAGAATTTCCGTTGCTATTGCACGAGTCAGTTTGTCACGTGTTGTTCTTTCCCAACGCTCGGGTTCGTAGCGTTTCATGAATCGCTCCATCTGGGCGTTATACAGCTTGGCCTTCAGCACGATGCTCTCAAAGCCCGGCTCGCCGAGTCCTACTCCGTGGACGATCTTCGGGTAAACGAAGCCCATCGGCATGTACTGGATGAACTCCATGTCCATCAAGATGGCTCCAGCGCGAAGGGCCAACGCATGGCCGTCACCCGTGTTCTGGAGTGAATTCGTCGTTATCGCTGAGACTGTCTCCCATCCGTTGAGTTGACCTGCTCCGCCTGTCGCTAAGACCGTGGACTTGGAATTGAATACTATGAACTCTCCAGTCTTGCAGTCAAGACCAAGCGCACCCACAACCTTCCCTTCGGATTTCAGCAGGTCAGTGATGATGACCTCTTCGAACACGTCGATGCGTCTTCTGATGACCTCGCCCCTGAGTGCTCTCATCATGGCCATGCCGACTCTGTCAGGGTAGAATTCGAACAGTACTCGCGGAAAGCTGTGTCCGCCACTCTGTCCTAGTCTGAGGGTCCCTCCATCCTGTTGCCTCGCGAAAACCATGCCGAAATCTTCCAGCTCCATTATGCAATCATAACCTTCGGATACCATTACATCGACAAGCCGCTGATTGTTCAGGAACTCGCCGCCAACAACTGTATCTCTGAAATGTATCTCTGGGCTATCATCCGGAAGAATGGCAACACTAATTCCTCCGATGCTTATTGCTGTGCAGCCGCTCTTGCCGAAGAGACCTTTGTCTACTAGCGCTACACGAGAACTCGACTTGCTCGCTTCTATTGCGGCGCGAGCGCCCGCGCCGCCGGCTCCGATCACCACAAGATCTGTCTCGACAATTCTCTTGGAAGGCAAGAAGGGGCCACCAGCACCCGCGACGTTCACAGACTACTGGGCGTGGCTAAGATAGTGTCGAGTGCGGCGCACTCCTGAAGCCGCGCTGACGATTGCGATGATGGCTGAACTCTTCATGAGGTCCAGCTCCCTTTGCCCAATCAGCTGTCGCGTATCTTTTGTCAGTCTTCAGCACTGACCTCGCCAACAACATCTCTAGACCAGTTGATTTCTTCGGGAAAGAGGGTCCGGTCGATGCCAAGTTCCTCCATGAGTTTCTCTGACCATTGGCGTTTGTGGATGCCGTACAAGAGGCATGCACTAGGAAAACCTCCGATCTCTATGCTCCATGACCAAAGCAACAATCTCTTTCAAGCTAATTGGGCCGCCTCTAATTTCAGGACCCGGCCCGGTAAGGCGCCCGTGTGGACTCCATTATCCTTTACCAGCACTCCGTTGACGGCCACGTACGGGATTCCCTCCGGATACTGCCGTGGGTTATCAAAGGTCGCCGTGTCGCGCACCTTGTTGGGATCGAAGACCACGAGGTCCGCAGCCATGCCGGGGCGGATGAGCCCGCGGTCGAACTGTCCTAGGCGGCGGTAGGCGGTGGTTGACATGTGTCGAATGATTTCCTGCCAGGTGAACATGTGCTCTTCCCGAGTGTACTTAGCCAAGTATCGAGCGTATGTTCCCCACGCGCGCGGGTGTGGCTTTTGTCCGGTCATGATGCCGACAGTTGCCACAGTATGGTAGGGAAGAGTCATGACGGTACGGACGTTATCTTCGTGCCCAATATGTACGAGGATGTTGACGTTGAGCTTCTCCTCAAGCAAGAGTTTCCTGGCTGCTTCGAATGGTTCAATGCCTAATTCTTTGGCGATCTCGGATACGCGCTTCCCAACCCAGCGCTGGTTTTCTTTGCTCGGCGCTGAGCTGATCTCGAGCGTGTTCCAGTCTATCGGGATAAAATGGTAGCCGGCGATGCCCTCAACCTCTACGTCGTGCTTCATGCGGCGGCACTTCTCGTCGTCTGCAAGGTTCGCGAGCATTCCTGCGACGCCCTCCGTCGTTGACCAGGGAGGCAGCACCATGGCAGCGAGGGTGGTGGATCCAGGCAGGTAACAGTAGGAGTCCACCGTGAGATCCACCTCGCGGCGGTCGATGGAGTTGAGCATCTTCACGAGCTCGATGGCTTTGCCCTCGTTGCCGGGGAAGTTCACTACGCAGTGGGTCAGGTGCAGTGGACACCGCGCCTTCTTGCAGACTTCAACCATTTCAGCGTAGGACTCAAGCACACCTTTACCGTAGCTCCGGTGATGAGGACTGAAGTAGCCTCCGAGTTGCGCTGCCTCCTCACACAGTTGGATCAGCTCATCGTTGTCCGCGAACATTGCCGGAACGTAGGACATCCCCGTAGAGAGCCCAACCGCCCCCTCCTTCATGCCCTGCCGGACAAGGCGCCGCATCTCCTGCATTTCATCCTTCGTCGGACGGCGGTTCTCACTTCCCATCACGGTGAGCCGTACAGTCCCGTGAGGTACACAATAGGCAACATTGGGGGAGGTGTGGCCATCGAACTTGGCCAGGAACTCCTTCACGCTAGACCAGTCAAACTTGATGGACTCATGCTCGCCGTTCCAACCAGCGGTCATGGCGCGCACACTCTCCATCGCCTCGCGATTCGCTGGTGCGAAGGAGAGACCGTCTTGACCGATCACTTCTGTAGTGACCCCCTGCATAATCTTAGCTTCCGCTTTGGGATAGGCCAGTAACATGAGGTCAGAGTGGGTGTGCATGTCCACGAATCCTGGGGCGATCATGTGACCACGAATGTCGATTGTTCGTTTTGCCTTCGCATCCCAGAGCTTCCCCATCTTCTGGATTCGCCCATTCGCTACACCAACATCGCCGAGAAAACCTGGTGATCCCGTGCCGTCAAGAATTATGCAGTTCTTGAAGAGAAGATCGAGTTCGGTCATGGCCAATACCTTCAGGCTTTCTGGGCTTCGGGAAGCATCTTCGACCAAGGATGATCTTTCGACCTAGACGGGCAGAATGGTAGCCGATATCCTTTTACCCCTAGTTCAAAGACGACCATAGCTGCAAGATCGTCCACAGTAGCGAACAACTGGTCGTGTTTCGGTCCTCTGAAGCACACGTTTGTCGTGCGTGCGCCGCCAGTGGCAATGGTTTCGATCAGTTTCCCCTCGGGGTTGTGGACGATTACGCCTCCGCTGAGGCCAAGGGCAGCGACGTAGATATTGCCTTCCGCGTCAAAGCACATGCCGTCGGGCCCCGTCCAGCCCTTCTCGTCCCCGATGAGATCCGGCAGTCTGCAGAATTCTCTCGGGTTCTTTGCCTGTCCCGGACCAACAACGTCGTAAGTCCAGATCTTCTTCGTTTGGGTCTCAGCCACGTAGAGCCGGCCCTCGCGCACCAAGATCCCGTTCGGAAAAGCGAGATTGTCATGAATCTTGTGTAGCTCGCCGGTCCAAGCGTAGCCGTACACGGCGCCAACCGGATTCTTAAGAGAGCTACCCCAAGGATCGGTGAAGAAAAGATTTCCTTCCTCGTCAAAGCAGAGGTCGTTCGGGCCATTGATATGTTTGCCTTGATACTCGAAGACAAAGTCGGTTTTCTCGCCATCAGCGGTGACCCTCACGATGGCTCGCCGGCCTTCATCGGTCACATAGATGCTACCATCCGGGCCAAACTTCAGGGCAGCCGGAATCCCTGTCACCTTGTCCGTAGAGGTATTGAATACTGTATACGTGGCCAATGGCTTGGTGACATGCGTAGCCGTGATGTCAGCTCCCTTCCGCGCCCAGGTCTTGTCCGCGGTGAAACTGCACACGTTCAGAATCCAACCGTTGGGCCCCACGACCGGACCCTCCGGCGACGGAAGCATTGACGCGAAGAGTACAGGGCCGCGTGTCCTCGAGCTCGTTGCCGCGTTGCTGCCAACCCCAGCCCGAACGTTTCGAGCTCTTGCATGGGGCCGGATCTTTCTCTTGACCATGAGTGCTCCTCAGTAACAATGCAATTGCTTTTCACTGACTATATAGGATTAGCTTGCCGAAGAGGATCGATGAGGCATACACCTTGACCCTACCCTCGTGACACTCGCCCAGCAATTTGTGGACTGGAGAACCGAGTGCCAATGATATCATATAGAGCGCGATCAAAGTATGGAAACAAACTGAAGTATTGGGAGAAGTCCGGGTGACACTCGCGGATAGGACACTGCCCCGAAGAAGATCGATCATTCGCAGGCCGCGCCAGAGACTGACAACACGCACAGCTTATGTTAATAGGATCGAAACACAAGTCGAGATGGGGCTATGAATTGTGGAGCGAAGATTGTTTGTCGATGAAGGCAAGATGAAGCCGGTGAGAGTGCAGCGCGAGGGCTCCTCGTTCTATGGATACGCTCGGACCCTCTTCGATCCGGAGACGGCGGGATCTGCCAGTGCTGTCCTGGGCACCTTTACCATCCCTACGGGTCAACCGGAGCCTATGTTGCCGCACGCCCACCTTGAATATGACGAAACAGAATATGTAGTGTCTGGCGAGGGCTACGTCCTCTTGGGTCCTGCCAAGGATCAGTTACAGCGTTACGAACTCAAACCGGGAAGAGCCTTTTTCGTTCCGGCAGGCTATCCTCACACTGTTGTCAATACAGGCGAGGGAGACATGAAAATCGCCTTCTCCTTCTATCCGGCGTGGGTGAAGGGGCGACCCTACCGGGAGATCGCCACTGAGCTGACGGACGTGAAGAAGTTAGCGTAACCTCGGGTCCTAGAACAAAGGAGGCGACACAGAGTCGAGGAACAGGTCTGATTCTTCTTCAAGAAGGAATCGGCCACAACTCAGGGGGGGAGAAGCGGGAGAGACTGTGATTACCGGTCTTCCCTACAAGAGGCTTGTGAATAAGCTATAAGAACCTCTGGTCGAGTTTCCTGCGAGGATGTTGGAAAGAATATGCAAGTGCAGCGAGAGGTCCTGCTTGAGATGTATCGCCGCATGATTCGCATCCGCGAATTCGAGTTGGCGGCAGCGGATTTGTTCAGGCGGGGCCAAGTGAAGGGAGCTATTCATACCTACGTTGGCCAGGAAGCCTCAGGGGTCGGTGTTTGCATGGCTCTACGCCGAGATGACCTCATAGCCGGCACACACCGGAGCCACGGACATAACATCGCCAAAGGGGCCGACACAAAGAAGATGATGGCGGAAATCCTTGGCAAGGAGACAGGCTATTGTAAGGGGCGCGGGGGATCGATGCACATCGCTGCATTCGAGACGGGTAGCCTGGGAGCTATTGCCATCGTGGGCTCTGGAATACCTCTCGCAGTAGGCGCGGCACTGGCTTTCAAGATGCGACACGAGGATAGAGTGACTGTTCCGTTCACTGGTGATGGCGGTGCCAACACGGGCAGCTGGCACGAATGTCTGAACATGGCTTCCATTTGGGACTTGCCAGTCGTCTTCGTTCTAGAGAACAACCAGTGGGCAATTTCCACAAGAATAGACAGCGTAGTCAAGGTGAAGGATCTTTCCATCCGAGCGCAGAGTTACGGTATTCCCGGAGTCCGCGTGGATGGCTTCGATGTCTTGGCGGTATACGCTGCAGCCATTGAAGCTGTGGCGCGTGCACGGCGTGGTGAAGGACCGACGCTGCTCGTGACTGAATCCTACCGATTCGAAGGGCACTATGCTGGGTGGCCTGAACGCGCACCGGCCGAAGCCGAAGAGTACCGCAAGTTGGATCCAATCCCACGCTTTCGCAAGTACATTGTTGACAACGGTAAGGCAAGCTCAGGTGAAGTGAACGCGATTGACGCTGAAGTGAAGCAGGAGATAGTCGATGCTGTCCAATTTGCAAAAGCCAGCCCATCGCCAGACCCGGCGACCGCGATGCATTACATTTACGCCTGAGCCACGGAGAAGGCGATAATATGACCTCGATGGAAAGAGATGCAGTTACACTGGCACCGGCTAGACCAGGCATGCCTCCTGATCTGATCGTGCAGGTACCAGAAGGCGTTGCTGCCAAACAAATGTCGTATCAGGAGGCTATCCGAGAAGCGCTGCGCGAAGAGATGCTGCGCGACGAGCGGGTTTTTCTGATTGGTGAGGACATCGGCAAATATGGTGGGTCGTTCGGCGTCACCCGAACATTGTTCGATCAGTTCGGGCCGGACCGAGTGCGCGACACGCCGATTTCCGAGAACACGATCGTGGGCGCCGGCACCGGAGCGGCGTTGGCGGGCATGCGCCCGGTTATGGAGATTATGTTAGCCGACTTTGCCGGGTTGGCCATTGACCAGATTTGTACCCAAGCCGCGAAGCTGCGTTTCATGACCGGCGGACAATGCAAGGTGCCCTGGGTGTTGCGCACGCCCCAAGGAGGAGGAGCCGGCAAGAGCATTGCAGCTCAACACTCTCAGAGCCTAGAGATGTGGTTCGCCAATATTCCTGGCCTCAAAGTTGTCCTGCCGTCTACGCCCTACGATGCCAAGGGCCTGCTCAAAGCCGCCATCAGGGACGACAATCCTGTCGTCTTTCTCGAGCACAAGCTCCTCTACTCCTTCCGTGGCCTAGTCCCAGACCAAGAATACGTGTTGCCGTTGGGAAGATGCGATCTTAAGCGTCAGGGGAAGGACGTGACAGTGGTAGCTTCCGGCGCGATGGTCTGGTACGCCATGCAGGCCGCAAACATCCTAGCTCATGAGGGCATCAGTGTCGAGGTAGTGGACGTGCGCACAATAAGCCCTCTGGACGAGGACACGATCGGAGCCTCAGCACGCAAGACCGGACGCGTCGTCCTGGTGGCTGAACCGTGCCGCTCCTACGGACCAACAGGAGAATGGGGTATGGTTGTAATAGAGCAGGCCTTCGACTACTTGCAAGCACCTATCATGCGCGTCACCGGACGCTTCTCACCCATTCCGTTTGCCGACAGCATAGAGAAGGGCGTATGGCCAAGTGCTGATGACGTGGTTCGTGCAATTCAAAGAGTGATGACGTAAGAACCCCAGACGAGCGAATAGAACATGCCATTGGAAGTCTTCGTCCACAAGATGACGGACCATATGGAATCGGCCCGCATTATCAGATGGCTGGCGAGAGAGGGTGAGCGGGTCGAGCGGCATCAGGCCATCATGGAAGTGGAAACAGACAAAGCCGTTGCCGAACTGGAATCCCCTGCCAGCGGGATCTTGAAAGGCATCCGACCCGGTGCCGTCGAAGGTGTTGAAGTTCTTGTTGGGGAGACGCTCGCATTCATCACGCAGCCCGGAGAGGAAGTCCCCGTCCTCCCGCCACTCACTTCTGCGGGCATTCAAACGGCAGGCGAGTTCGCCGTCCCGGGGGCTGACGCTCCCGCCACACAGACTGATACCGTGAGACACCTGATACGGGCGACCCCTGCTGTTCGGCGCATCGCCAGAGAATTGGATATCGACCTCGGCCTGGTGACGGGAACCGGCCCTGACGGCAAGATCAGGGAAGAAGACGTACGTGCCTTTGCGGCACTGAGAGGAGGTACACGTGTCGAGGAGCCGACCACAGCGGTCACTTCACCCGAGGCGGTCGAATGGGTGGACCTTAGCACTGTGGAACGCCTAACGGGCCAACGGATGATGCAGAGCATCCAAACTGCTCCCCAGTTTGCCCTCACGGTCAACGCAGACATGACTAACGCGCTGCAACTCCGTGAGGCATTGATCGGTCAAATTCTAGCAGAAACCGGCGAACACCTGTCGATCACAGTACTTCTGGTGAAGATCGTAGGGACCGTGCTGAAACACCAGCCGAGGGCTAACGCATCTTTCGAGGCCGGAAGGGTCAAGCTGCATAAACGGGTCAATATTGGTGTGGCCATGAACTCTGAGGAAGGCTTGGTAGTGCCGGTCATTAAGGAGGCTGATCAGAAGTCTCTTGTTCAGATCGCCCGCGAACTCCAGATCTTTCGGCAGAAAGCTCGCCAGATGCGCTTCAGCACTGACGACCTGTGTGGCGGCACGTTCACAATTTCGAACCTAGGGATGTACGGCATAGAGCAGTTCAACGCTATCGTGAACCCGCCGCAAAGTGCCATCTTGGCGGTCGGCCGGGTCACCAAGACACCAGTAGTCCTCTCGGACAACATCGTCAGCCCGCGCCCCGTGGTGAACCTGACCCTGACGATCGATCACCGCGCCATGGACGGCGTTCAAGGCGCCAAGTTCCTAGCGGAAATAAAGGAACGCCTTGAAAAAGCGGACTCGCTCCGAGAATTAGGGAAAGCCTGAGACGTGTTTCCAAAGTGGAGCTTGCCCGTGGTTCGTCTGAGAAAAGCTTCCTAGGTTTCGGACGTAGGTCCTGGCGACAACTGGTGAATCGCAAACGATACTGTCGTACGAACTATGTCACTGACTAGTGAAATGCGGGATTTTAGGAATGAACAGCGAGCCTGGCCACGGCTGCAGCGACCAAGCCGCTCCCCTATTTTTCCTTTCGTACGCTCCAGAATTGGCTACTGCTGAGTGATCCAAAGCGTCTTCCACTCATTCGGCCTGACCACGAACGGTAGCGCGGGTGGAATCAGTGGAGTTGTTTCGAGAAACGAAACACGAATCCAAATCCATTTATCTGCCGCTCTCTTTTACGATCCCTGACGCCATG
>Ga0315280_10006553_pt1 | contig 16019 bp, 15 predicted proteins | sample YL17G06_40_MG_FD_203697 | JGI IMG/M metagenome (GOLD analysis project Ga0315280, IMG submission 203697) | Sediment microbial communities from Yellowstone Lake, YNP, Wyoming, USA - YL17G06_40 | ecosystem: Environmental > Aquatic > Freshwater > Lake > Sediment | place: USA: Wyoming | collected... | reverse complement strand
CTTTTTTCCCAGGGCTTCGATCCGGCTGTCGATCAGGGCGCGCAGGGCGAGCAAGGTCTCCTTTTTCGCCTGGAGCAGGTGCTCGAACGCAGCAACAGGCAGGAACTGGGAAAGAAGCTCGTCCGGAAGCGGAATGCTGATTTTGATTTCTCGCGGCTTGTCTTCGGCCATAAGTCCCTCCTTTCCGCGGTTATCGCGCGAAGGTGATGCACAAGCGTTCACCCTCGAATTTTGCTCCTTGGATGGAATGGTGGAGCAGAATCCGGGGGAGCAGGATGTTTCGTTTAAAAGCCCCGGCCTTGACGATCAATTCCTCCCCCTTCTGGGTCAGGTCGAGATCTTGCTTCTCCACGAAGGGAAGGTTGAGGGAGAGGATATAGCGGCCGTCGACCTTCTCGATCTGGATCGGCCTCTGAGAAAAAAATAGCTGGGTAGGATCTTGGCCGCCATAGACGGTCCCGGCGATCTCTTCCAGGAGGGGGATGCCGACGATTTCCCGGCTGAGGAGCGGAAGAGAAAACAGCGGAAGCGGCGCGAAAATCTCCTCGATCATATGGTAATAATGTTCCTGAATGGTCTTCCACTTCTGGAAATAGGGGTCCTCGACTACCTGGGGAATCATGCGGTTGACGATGATGAGGTCGACCGAAAAGCCGAAGAGGTTGAAGAATGTATAGGCCCGCTGGGCTTCTTTGATGACCATTTTCTCCGGGTTGATGATGAGGCGGATGGACGTTTTTTTGACGTCTTCGAGAATGTCCTTCATCTCGGCGAGTTGTCCGGTCAGCTTTTTCATGGCTTCGAAGATGCTGTCCTCGGGAAAGGGAAAGGGGAGTATCCGGCTGGCCACAGGCCGGACGGCCTTGGCTGCGGTCCTCTGGATGGGGAAGATGTGCTTCAGGTACCAGTTCGTGATTTCGGGAGCGGAGAGAAGGCGGAGCGTGTCGCCGGTGGGCGCGCAATCGACGATGATCACATCGTATTCGTTCGTTTTCCGGTAGTTCCGGATTTCCATCAAGCTGAACAGCTCTTCCATGCCGGGAAAAACGCTCAGCTCTTCGGCTTCGACCGAGTCGATGCCCTGGGAGGCGAAGAATTCCGTCAGATAGGACTTGATATCCCCCCATTTTTTCTCGATCTCCTCGAGGGCGTTGACCTCGCGGCCGAAGAGATTATGGATGATCTTCGCGGGCGCATTGGAGAGAGGGACTTCGAAGGAATCCGAGAGACTGTGAGCCGCGTCCGTCGAGATGACCAGAGTCTTGTATCCTTTTTTGGCGCAAAGCAGGGCCGTTGCGGCAGACAGGGTCGTCTTCCCAACGCCGCCTTTGCCCGTAAAAAGTATGAGCCGCATGACTGGATGACCATTTTAGCACTGCCGGACTGTCTGGGCAAGCCGCCCCTGGATCTGCCTGCAAAAAATCGGGAGATAAACGCCGATTTTTCCGGACGCTTATCTTCTTTACATTAAAAGGAAAATTGAATATGCTACAGAAAGAGAGAGGGAGGTATACATGAAACGCCGGGAATTCGTGAAATCCGTGGGTCTGGGGATGGCCTCGCTCGCAATGGCCGGCCCCCAGGAGACGGGATTCCGCCGAATCCTTGGCGGACAGCCGAACATTCTTTTCATCATGACGGACGACCATGCCTCCCATGCCCTGAGCTGCTACGGAAGCCGGGTGACCTTCCCGGCGCCCGTTGGAAGGGGTCTTCCCCTCCAAATTGACTTTGCCGGCCTGAACGATTATAAAGTTTGGTGGACCGGCGAGAGGAAGGTACGACATGAAAAAAAAACTTTTAGCCATTGTCATCGTCGGGGCGGTGCTGGCATTTTTTTACACGAGCAACCCGAGCGAAGGCGATTTCATGAATTATATCGATAAACAAGTCAAGATGGCCAAGGAAAAAAGTGAAGATTCGCTCAAGAAATTTCTTGTCGGCCTCGATGAGAAAGCGGAGAATCTGGCCGTCAAGGGAGAAACCAGGCGAAAGAATTTCTACATATTCAGCATTTTTGAGGTCTCGGACAAGGAAGGCAGCCAGGTTTATAAAGTGGTCGGATTCGCCAAAAAAATCTTTATTCCGCTCAATCCGGGGCAGAAGGAAGACTTTCCCAATATCTATTGAGCTATTTCTTGAGAAAAAGTTTTCGCCGGACTTTATAGTAAGGAATGAGCATCAGCAGAATGCCAAATATGGAGTAGAAATAAGAGGGGTTGATTTGAGTCCCAAGGCCTTGAGATAGAAGGACGACGCTAGTCTGAAGATGAATAAAAATCAGGTTGAAGAAGATCAGGGCCAGCCATAGAAATTCTCGGCCTAGTTCCAGCAGCCGCTCTCGTTTTTCCCCATCCAGAGAGGCAGACTTTTCTGTAGAGTACTTCTTGTTCAAATAGAGCCTTTGGACCAAAAACGAAAATCCAAAGAAAAACAGCGTCTGGGCCAGAGGATAAAGAAAAAACAAGAAGGATTTTTTGACTCGGAAAACGTCCCGGCCGCAGACAATGATCCAGAGCGCTATTTTTTGGGGAAGCCTGGGATAGACATAAAGAGCGGCCACCCAGCCTATGGCGACCAGGAGCCAATTGGCGCATTTCAGGAAGACCACCGACTTTTTCAAAGCGCCGGCGGTCAGCCGCAATTTTCTCATCGCTTATGGCATGATCCTGACCATGACCACTCCGTGGGACGGGACAGCGGCCGCATATGTTCCCTTGAATTTTCCTAAGTCCTTGTGCTTCCAAAGATCCCGGGCTTTGGCTTCGAGTCCGGACGGGTAGCCGATCTCCGGCCACCCGACAGTGACATTCGCTTCCGCCGCGGTCCTGTTGAGAAGAACGACCGCCCGGCTTCCATCGGCCAATGGCCTAGCCCAGGCTTCTAATTCACCGTCGTCCCTGACTTTCCTTCCCTGTTGTCCTAGAGGGTCCTGGTCGACAGCAATCACTTCCTTGTTGGTCAGGATCCAGACGATGTCGGGTGTCATGCTGCGCAGGTCGTTTCCGGCCATGAGCGGCGCGGCCAAGAGGCACCACAAGCTGAAGTGCGCCTCGTATTCGGCCGCGGTCATGCCGCCGTTGCCCACTTCGAGCATGTCCGGGTCGTTCCAGTGGCCGGGACCGGCATAGGCCTCAAGCCCGACCTGGAGGTCGAGGATTTGGACGACGCCCAGGCCGCCGCGCTTGTCTTTGCTCTCCCAGACGTCCTGGATGTCGCCGGTCGTGCGCCACAGGTTTCCGATGTCCTTGGCCCACAGCCAGGGCTTGGTGGTGCCCCATTCGCAGATGCTGAAAACGATCGGCCGGCCGGAGGCCTGCAGGGCATCCCTCATCCTGGAATAAGCGGCCTCGGAGTTCTGTTTGCCGTTGTTGCACCAGTCATATTTTAAGTAGTCCACGCCCCATTCGGCGTATTGGCGTGCGTCCTGGAATTCGAAGCCCCAGCTTCCGGGCCTTCCCGCGCAGGTCTTGGTCCCCGCATCGGAATAGATCCCGAATTTCAAGCCTTTGGAATGGACGTAGTCGACCAGGGCCTTGATCCCGGCAGAGAATGTCTTTGGGTCGGCGATGATGTTGCCTTTAGCGTCCCGCTCGATCTGCCAGCAGTCGTCAATGACGATATATTGATAGCCGGCGTCCCGCATCCCGCTGGACACCATGGCATCGGCGATCTCCCGGACGATGGCCGCGTTTATGCGACAGCCGAACTTGTTCCAGCTGTTCCAGCCCATGGGGGGCGTCAGGGCCAGGCCGTTGTTCAGCGCCCGCCCCGGCTCGCGGCCGAGCCAAAACAGGGCCACCCCGAAAACCAGGAACACGGGAAATATTTTTATCAAGCTTTTTTCTCTCATAATGCCTCCTTTAGATAATTATACCACGAGAGAGAGCCATTTGTTTTCAAGTCCAGAAATGCTCGTCAAGGGTGAAGAAACCCTTTCCTTTTGTTATCAATTTTGCCGAGGCCCTCGCACTCCTTCAGGCTTGGTCTGGGATGCGCCGATGTCTCTTAACGGATTTTAAGGAAAAGTTCAGTAGTCAAGTCATTTCTGAAATGTTATATTTGTGCCCTCGGGTCGAAAAAAGAGGGGGCCACGTTCTGTCCCCGAGAAACTCGGAGAATAGATAGGATGAAGATATGGAGACTGAACAGACCTTTCCTATCCGCGCTTCTTGCTTTTTTTGCGTTGTCCTCCGCCCTTTCTTTGTTCGCCCAGCGCAGCCAACCGGATTCCTTTAAAGCCCTTCGGACCGAATCGCCGGTCAAGCTGGATGGAATCTTGGACGAAGCCGACTGGGCGAAGGCCCCCCATATCTCGAATTTTACACAGCGTGAACTGAATGAAAACATGCCTGCGACTGAAAAAACCGAGGTCGCAGTCCTCTATAGCCGGACCGAGCTCTATATCGGCATCTGGTGCTTCGATACCGAACCGAACAGGATTATCGCCCAAAAAATGAAATGGGATTTCGATTATGACACGGAAGATGATTTGAAGATCGTCCTTGACACCTATGCCGACAAACGGAACGCTTATTTCTTCGTCATCAACCCCAACGGCGCCCAGTTCGATGCTCTGATCATGGACAACGGCCGAAAAACTAACGTCGACTGGAACGGGGTTTGGTATGTGGCCGCCGCGCGGACGGACAAAGGATGGTTCGCGGAGATCAAAATCCCTTTTTCGACGCTGAAATTCAGCGCCGCTGACGAGCAGACCTGGGGGATCAATTTCGAGCGCAATATCCGGCGCAAGCGAGAGCAGGTCCTCTGGCAGGGATGGTCGCGGGATTCCGCTCTCGAGCAGGTCAACCGCGCAGGTACGCTCGAGGGACTAAGAGACTTGACTCGGATGAGGGTCTTCGAATTCCGGCCCTACGCGCTGGCCGGGGCGGAGAAAGCGCGACTCCAGCCGGCGACGACCGTCGGGAGCATCGGCCTGGATTTCAATTATCTGATCAACCCGACGGTCAAGCTCGATTTTACGATCTATCCGGATTTCGCCCAGGTCGAATCGGACCAGATGATCGTCAACCTTACACGATTTTCTATTTCCTATCCGGAAAAACGTCAATTTTTTCTTGAAGCCCAGAATTTTTTCGATTTTCCTCTTGGCCAAGCCCGGCCGTTCTACAGCCGACGGATCGGCATTTACAAGGGGCAGGAAACGCCGATCCTCGGTGGCGCGCGATTTCTAGGGAAAATTAGCCGCTCGACGCTTGGGATTATGGCCCTCCAGACGGAGAAGACCGACGCGGCGAAAGCCACGAACTTTTCTTTAGTCCGATGGAAGCAGGACCTGGGGGAGCAGTCTTCGGTCGGCATCCTGGCCGTCGGCGCCGCCCAGGCGGGACGGTTCAATGGAACCGGCGGTGTGGACGCACTCTATTCAACATCCAAGCTCTTCGGCGATAAAAATTTTCAGGTCGGCGGGGCGATCGCGGCGACTTATACGTCCGACCGGGAAACGTCGTCCGGCAGCGCCCACCGCTTGTTCCTCAGCTATCCCAACGACCTCATCGAACTTGATGCATCCTGGGAGCGGGCGGGCAAGGAATTCAATCCTGAGGTGGGATTTTTAAGCCGGACGAGCTACCGGATGTTTTGGGCGAAATGGCGGATCAATCCCAGGCCGAATTTTCTTCCCTGGATTCAGAAGCTCCAATTCAAGCCCCTGGAGATTAACTACTATATCGACGATGTGACGCGCGAGATGCAGTCCGTTTATATGGAATTCCGACCATTGGCGATATTCTTCAAGAGCGGAGAAGCCCTGGAGATCAACATCCAACGGAACGCCGAGAATTTGACCGAGGCGTTCGAGATCCGGGAGGGGCACGTCATCGGTGCGGGCCGCTATTGGACAAACCGAGGCGAAATCCAATTCGAAACCTTCGATGGACGGCCGGTTGTCGCCGCGGCCGGCGTCAACTGGGGAAAATTTTACGACGGGTCAAGCACGGAATGGGAGGCGGACCTGACCTGGAAGCCGAGCAAGTTCTTCAGCGCCGGCACATCCTTCCAGCGCACCGACATCCGGCTCGCCGAAGGTGCGTTTGCCATCGACGAAGTCGTCGGCCGGCTGAATTTTTCGTTGAATCCCCGGCTCTTCGGATCGATCTACGCCCAATGGAATAACGACGACGACGAAATCCGGTTCAATTTCCGCGTCTCCTGGATTCCCAAGCCGGGGGCTTATCTCTATTTCGTCCTCAACCAGTTCGGCGACACCCGCGACCCCCATGGAAACTGGCGGCTGAACAAGACCGTGGCCATGCTGAAATTTGTCTGGTATTTTAGCCTTCCTTAACAGGTCGAGCCGAAATATGCGGCTTTCACTTTTGCGATCGGTTCCTCTCCCGTGCGAGGCTCTCGTTCAGCCAAATTTTAACGAATTTTTAAGGAAACGTTCAGTGGCCAAATCATTCTCCGAATGCTATATTTATTTTGGGTCTGGCTATGAATATATTGATCATCGAAGACAATAAAAAGGTCGCTCAAGCCCTTAAGAAAGGCCTGGAAGCCGAGCACTACGACGTCGAGGTGGTCTACACGGGGGAGGAAGGCTTTTTCCTCATCAACACCCAAAAATTCGATTTGATCATCCTGGACCTCATGCTGCCGGGCAGGGACGGGTTGGAAATCCTGTCCGCGCTGCGCGGCCAACAAGACAAAACGCCGGTTCTGATCCTGACGGCAAAAGATGCCATAGAAGACAGGGTCGTTGGCCTGGATGCGGGCGCGGATGATTATTTAATCAAGCCGTTTGCCTTTGCCGAGTTATCGGCCAGGATCAGGGCCTTGCTCCGGCGGGGGATCGATGGCCAAATTTTAAAACTCAGGCTAGCCGACCTGGAAATGGATCTGGTCAAACATGCCGTCACCCGCTCCGGGCGGCCCATTTTCCTCACCGTCAAGGAATTTGAAATTATCGAATATCTCCTTCGCAACCACGGGCAGGTCGTGACGCGCGAAATGCTGGCCAAAGACGTCTGGCAGGAAACGCAGAGGGCGACGCCCCTCGATAACGTGATTGATGTCCATATCGCTCGCCTCCGCAAAAAAATCGACGAGCCGTTTGCCAAAAAGCTCCTGCATACCGTCCGCGGCGTTGGTTTTATCCTCACAGAGAGAACGCCATGAGAATTCGCCCATCGAGCGTACGGGTGCGGCTGACCCTCTGGTACACGCTGGTCCTGGCTTGCATCGTCTTGGTTTTCTCCATCTCCGTTTATCTGTTTGTGAAAAGCCGGCTGGGCCAACAGTTGAACCAGCAGCTGGACAAGGAATTCGAAGCCATCGCCGGAGAGGTTTCCGAAGAGCCCGGTGATGTGCGCGATTTGGAGCCTGAAAGTTCGGCCAAGCTTTTCCAACTCGTCCAGGGAAAAAATATTTTTTTCGAAACCGATCTCTATCAAAAAGCGGGGCTGCCGGAGATCTTCAGCGTGCCGACGGTCAAATACCGAACCGTTCGATCGGCATCGGGGAAAAGGTTTCGTCTGATCACCGGCCGTACAAAAAGCGGTTTCGTCCTGACGGTCGCCCAAGGCGAAGAAGCCCTCTGGAGCAGTCTCCGTACGCTTTTTATGATATTGGCCTTGGCTCTTCCAAGCGCGCTGATTCTTGCGGCGTTGGGCGGATATATCCTAGCCAGCCGGCTTCTTAAACCCGTGGCCTCGATGGCTGATAAGGCCGAAAAAGTCAGCGCCGAAAATCTTGCCGAACGGCTTCCTGTTGAAAACCCTGAGGACGAATTCGGGAAATTGGCGACCGTCTTCAATCATACCCTCACCCGCCTTCAGAATGCCTTTGAACGGCTGCAGCGTTTCACGGCCGATGCCTCTCATGAATTGCGCACACCTTTGACCGCCCTTCAGAGCGTGGGGGAAGTGGCTCTTCAGGAAGACCTTGACGCCGGCGCCTACCGCGACAGGATCGGCAGCATGCTGGAAGAAACGGCGCGCCTGACCCGTTTGGTCGACAGCCTGCTTCTTTTGACCCGGGCCGACCGGGGGCAGCTCCTGTTGAGCGGGAACGAGCACGATGTGACGAGACTCGTGGAGAAGGCCGCCGAAGACATGCGAATCATGGCCGAAGAGAAGAGCCAGAGATTAGAGACAAGCCTGCACAAAGGAGCAAAGGGCAAGGTGGATGAAGACACCCTGCGACGGGCCCTGGTCAACGTTCTTGATAACGCCATCAAATATACTCCCCAGGGCGGGACGATCTCCGTGAGATTGCTGGAACGTGAAGGCCGACTGATCATCGAAGTGACCGATACCGGGCCGGGAATTGCCGCCGAGCACCGGGAGAAAATATTCGACCGTTTTTATCGAATTGAAAAGGACCGGTCCAGGGAAATCGGCGGAGCCGGGCTTGGACTGGCCATCGCCAAATGGGCGGTGGAAGCGAACGGCGGCCGGATCGAATTGGAGAGCCGGGAAAATCATGGCAGCACATTCCGGATCGTGCTGCCGAAATAATCCTGAAAAAACAAAACATGAAACGATAAAAAAAGGAGGAAGGCATGAAACTCAAGAGTCTTTTGGTGCTTCTGGTCGCGGTGGTTTTTGTCTTCGCCATCAGCTGCAAAGAGAAGGCAAAAGAAGCGGCCCCGGCGAAGGCTGAAGTCAAGGCCCAGGGGCAGGCGGTTGAAAAGGCAGAAGTCAAGGAAGCCGGAGAAAAAGAGGAAGAAGAGAAGGGAGAGAAGGAAGAAAAAGAAGAGGAAGCCGAGAAAGGTCAGGAACAGGCGAAAAAGGCAAAGGTGGAACTCCCGGCGGCGGTCGTCAAAGCCATCAAAGACAACGTCCCGGACGGCGAGATTGATACTATGGACGTGGAGAAGGAAGCCGGCATCGCCCTCTACGACATCGAATTCAAAGCAGGCAAGGGCGAGATCGAAGTCGCCGAGGACGGCACCGTCATGGATATCGCCACGATCATTGCCTTGAAGGATGTTCCCAAGGCGGCGGCCGAGGCGATCCAGAAGGCTGCCGAGGGCGCCACGATCAAACAGTTGGAGAAGTCCGAAGTCCGCGCCGAAATCAAGAAGGAAGGCGAAAAAGGCACGATCGTCAAACTCGCCGGTCCCAAATACGTCTATGAAGCGGAAATTGTCAAGGGCACCCAGACGGGCGAAATCCAGGTCGATCCGGACGGCAAGATTGTCGAAGCCCTCAAGTGGAGCACCAAGGGCGAAAAGGAAAAGTCATAGAAGAGAGAAGGAGCCGAGCCCACAGCGCTTTTATTTACCGAATTCAAGCACTTGGAACGATCCGGGCACGACGGACGGCCGCGGTTTCGGCTGCTCTTTGGTGGGAGCGGGAGCCGGCCCAAATTCCGCCGTTACGACAAAGACATGATGTGTTTTGGGATCGAGCTCCATCGTCCGGGCCCGGGGGGCTGTTTTCACCGTTTCGAGAACGCCGTATTTGTCGGCCGATTCCTGGCGGACCACCGTTAATGTGCCCTCGCCGTTGGAGGAGAAGACCAAGCCGGTCCCGGTATCATAGCGGACCGCGTCCGGCCCACTGCCGATGGGCACTGTGGTGACGACTTTTCCGTTCTCAAAATCCGAAACGACCATCACTTTGTCGCAGACGCTGAACAGACGTTTGTTTTTCAGGTCGATGGCCAGCCCGCTCGGCCCTTCGCCGGGAGCGATCGACCATCTCTTCTTGACTTCGAGCGTTTTGGCGTCAAAGGCGACAATTTCGCTTTTGTCTTCGTTGTTGACGAAGATCATGCCCTTGCCGTCCGTGACGGCGAATTCCGGCTTTCCACCGATGTCGATGGTCCCGACAACCTTGTTTGTGGCCGCGTCGATGGCCGTCGCGTTTGCTGTCCGGCCGTTGAATGTAAAAACGCGGTCCGAAAAGGCGTCGTACATGATGGAGTCTGGATTTTGTCCCGATGACGGGATTTCTTCCAGGACCTTGTTCGTCTTAAGGTCGAAAACCGAAACGCTGTTGCCTCGACCATTAGAGATATACCCGCGCCCTTTATCCGGAGCGAAGGCGACGCCATGAACGCCCTTGAGGTTGGCGATCGGTTCGCTCTTGACGCCGGTGTCGACGTTGACTATCTCGACGGCATTGCCGTGCGTTAGGTAGAGGAGGCGCGTTTGGACATCAAGCGCTAGATAGTCCCAGCCGCCCTCTCCGCCGATTGTAATTTTTTTAATCAGGTGATATCCCGATGGATTTGCCTGCTGGGCAGCGGCCAGACCGAACCCGACTAAACCCAGAACCAAAAGACCCGATAATAAGATACTCTTCTTCTTGCGCATGGATTGATTATACTCCTTTTTATCTTACCGAAGAAAAGCACTGATTAAAGCCCACTATGAAAATATCGCTGCTGGAAAAAAAGCGCGACGTTGACCAAACCAATCATCACGGGCACTTCAATCAGCGGTCCGATCACGGCGGCAAAAGCCTCTCCGGAGCTTATGCCAAAAACAGCCACGGCCACGGCGATCGCCAGTTCGAAATTGTTGCCGGCCGCGGTGAAGGATAGGGTGGCCGTTTTCGAGTAGTCTGCGCCGATCTTCCCCCCGAGATAGAACGAAACGAGGAACATCACAATAAAATAGATGATGAGCGGAACGGCGATGCGGAGGACGTCGAGTGGAATCTTAACGATGTACTCTCCCTTGAGCGAAAACATGACGATGATGGTGAAAAGAAGGGCGATGAGTGTGATCGGGCTGATTCGCGGAATGAACTTCTGTTCATGCCAAGCCTTCCCCTTGAGTCTGAGCATCGTGAACCGCGTGAGGACCCCGGCCAGGAGCGGAATGCCGAGATAGATGAACACGCTTTTGGCGATTTGGCCGATGGTCACATTGACGGCCGTCCCCTTAAGGCCGAGCCAAGAGGGGAGGACCGTGATAAAAACATAGGCATAGAGGGAGTGGCCTCACGGCTGCTTTCAGCATCGAAAATGTCAACGCTTGATCCGAGAGGCTCAGACGCTTCGACCGTGTCTTAGACGGACCTTTTCCCGCAAACAGACGTCAAGTTGTTGGATGTCCCGACATGCCTCGGCTGACTTCTTGAGTTCCTTCTTGGAAGTCGTTTCCAGGAGCGATCCGAGCATCTTGCGGACCGGGGCGGGGACTCGGCAGATGATCCACCGGCCTTTGCGGACATCCTCGATCAAGTCGGCATCTCTGAGGATCCGCAGCTGGTGAGAAATCCTTGATTGTTCCATCTTCAGGATGAACATCAGCTCGCAGACACAAAGTTCATGCTCCATAAGCAGCAGGGCGATTCTCAGTCGCGTGGGGTCGGCAAGGGCTTTCATTGGCCGATCAATATATGAACATATTTTCATATATCAAGTTCGCTGTCCTGTCAAGCAGAAATTCGTTTCAACCCGAAAGGAGAAATAGCCCATCGATAACACTTTCAGGCGGAGAGGAAATGTATTGACAATATCAATATTTGTAAATTACAATTAAATTGTGCAAAAATGGGAGAAGCCATGCAAGCCGAAAAGATCGATTATATCCTGGAAAAACTCAGGGTTCTCTTGCGCGAGTCGTATGGTGTCATGGACGCCCAACAAGAATGTTGCGGCCTGACCTACTCCCAATGCCACACCTTGATCGAGATCGGAGTCAAGGGTGAGGTCTCTCTCGTCGATTTGGCCTCCTCGCTCGGTCTGGACACGAGCACTCTGAGCCGGACTATCCAGGCCATGGTGGTCTCCGGCCTGGTGATACGGACGACCAATGAAAAAGACAGGCGCTATGTCCGTATCTCTCTCTCCAAACAAGGCCGGAAGGTTTACGAGCTGATCGGACGTGTCTATGACGACTTCATGACCAGGGTCTTCGACCTGATTCCCGCCCGGAAGCAAGAGGAAGTCCTGGAAAACATCGGATTGTTCGCGGATGCCGTGAAACAGGTCAACGAATCCGGAGCGAGTGGCCGGAAAGAGCGAAAAAGATGAATTCCTCCCAGCCTGACGATTGGTCGCCTTCTTTGTCGGCAGACGATACCCGTTCCTTCAGCCCGAGTTGCTGCGGATATGTCGGAGAAAGCCAATCGTCGATCAGCGCCAGCCATTTGGCTAAAAACGCCTTTCATTGGATGACCCGGGTTATGTCAACACCGATCGGCAATGTTCCGGTGATCGCCACGCAACTTGTCTTTGCCGACAGGATGGGGACCTGGAAGGTCCGTTGGGGAATCGGCCGCATGTCTTACGCGGTTCCACCCGGGCTTTATGCCGTAGGGAGTCCCGACTCAAACTCTCCCGTGTTCGTCACAGCCAATTTCAAGATGAGCTTCGATCGGGTGCGTCAAGCCCTGGACGGAAGGAATGCTTGGCTGCTTGTTTTGGACACCAAAGGCATCAACGTCTGGTGTGCCGCCGGCAAAGGCAACTTCGGGACGGACGAAGTCATCCGTCGGGTTGAAATGACACAACTCGGCCGGGTCGTTTCGCATCGGAGGCTCATTCTGCCTCAGCTCTCTGCGCCCGGCGTCGCATCGCATCAAGTCACCAAGAGCACGAAATTCCATGTTATTTTCGGACCCGTCCGGGCGGAGGACATACCGGCTTTTCTAGCCGCCGGCCTCAAGGCGACGCCGGAAATGAGGCGCGTCCGTTTCTCGTTCAAGGACCGCCTCATTCTAACGCCCGTCGAGCTCATGACGGTAATCAGGAATCCATACTTTTTGGTAGCCCTCGGCCTTTGGGCAGCAAGGCTCGTGGGCGTCCATTTCATCCCGCTGGACGGCCTGGCCTTCCTGGGCGCAATCGTCATCGGTACGGTGGCCGTTCCCGCTCTTCTTCCCTGGATCCCCGGCCGGCCTTTCGCCTTCAAAGGATGGCTGTTGGGGTTGCTCTGGGCAGTTGCGGTTTGCGCTTTTCGAGGGCTGCCGATTGCCTCCGCGGCTGGATGGGCCGCCGTTTTGTCCTACATTTTTCTTCTACCGGCCCTTTCAGCTTTCTTAGCCATGAACTTTACGGGATCGAGCACGTTCACGTCGCTCTCGGGTGTGGTCCGGGAGATGAAATATGCACTCCCTTCGATCATCGTTTCGGCGACGCTGGGCGTTGCGGCCCTGGTGACCGGGCTTTTTATTTGAAAACGCGAACAGGAATGTGACAGTGTCTCTTCAATATCTCAAAAACGTCGTGACGCTCGAATACGATCCGGGGAAGTGCACGGGCTGCGGCATGTGCGCCATCGTTTGCCCTCATGCGGCTTTCGTCATGGAGGGAAAAAAGGCCCGGCTCACGGACAAAAACCTTTGCATGGAATGCGGAGCCTGCATGCGGAATTGCCCCTTTGGAGCGATTGCGGTCCGTCCGGGAGTGGGCTGCGCCTACGCTCTGCTCATGAGCCAGCTGCGGGGCAAAGAGATTGCCTGCGGCGACTGAAACACATCCACTGAGAATCGTCTCCCTGCTGAGCTTATTGTTAGCATGAGACTGTGATATAATCAGGCTCAAAAAGGTCCTTGGCCGCAAGCCCCGTCAATAGCAAAGCTTTGATGTTCAGGATGCCGGGGTGGTTAGGAGGTCGCATGAGAATTTTCTCAAGCCTGCTCATTTTCTTCAGTCTGGGCTTCGTGATGGCCGCCCTTCCCCAGGAAAAACCCAAGCAGGAAGTCACCGTGACGGCCGTCGAAGTGCCGGTGAGGGTCCTGCGCGACGGTCAGGCCATCAAAGACCTCAAGAAAGAGGATTTTGAAATCTACGAAAATGGCGTCAAACAGGAGATTTCTGCTTTCGAGAAGATTTCGCGCAAGATCGGCAGCCTGACTCCAGGAACGGTTCCGGCGAAGGTGATGGCCAAGCCAAAACCCCGGCTTTTTATCCTCATCTTCGATATCTTCGATTACACCAATGCCGTGGGCGAAGCGATCGATCATTTCTTCACGAATATCTACCGCGAGCAGGATCACTTAGTCATCGTGACGGAAAACCGCCTTCTCAATATCGAGGCCGGACACGATGCCTTAGCCCTGGCCCACAGTCTTAAAGACTCGCTCAAAAACTATAAATTCATTTCGACAAAGAACATTCTTAAAGCTTATGACGACCTCCGAGAGGAAGGAGACCGGCTGTTATTGGATCTCATGAGCCAGACTGGGATAGCGAATTGGGACCTAGCGATTAACCGCTTTTACGATAATTACACTCGGATTTGGCAAATGTACAGGGCCCAGTTTCTCGCGCCGAATCCGGATCTTTATCAAGCCCTCCTCAGGCGAATCCATCCGATTGCCGCCGATAAATGGGCCATTTGCTTTGAGCAGCGGGATCTCTTTCCGGAGCTCAAAAACGAAGGTCCTCTAGAAAAAGAAATTAACAGACTGAAAGAGGGAACCGTTGGTATTGAAGAACAGGCCAAGGCGCGCATCATTCAAGACAAGCAGTGGCAGCTTCAACAAGAATTTGACTTGGCCAAGAATTTTCCTTCGGACAGGCTCAAAAATCTCTTTATGGAGGGAGGCATTACCTTCCATCTCATCCTGATGAAATCGCTCAAGACGATCGTGTCCGAAGACTTTAGCCTGAGGGAAGTCAACTCCGAATATGAGAACTGCTTCCGGGAGATCAGCCAGTCGACGGGCGGCTATTTGACGTTTTCTAATAAAGTCTTGGATGCGCTCAAAGAGGCCACGGAAAAGGAGGATTATCACTATCTCCTCGTCTATCAGCCTAAAGGCCCCGTCGAGACTCGTGGAAAAAATATCGAGGTGAAAGTCCGGCAGCCTGGAGTCAGTGTCTACAGCCTCAAGGAATACCTTAATCTGGCAGGCCCGGCGATCACGATTGCCGATGTCGGCGCACGGGCGAAAGCGCTCAAATTTGGCCTAAAAAATTACGCGATGCGTACCAGCGAAAAAGGAAGGCGGGGCATTGCCGAGGTTCGGGTGACTCTCTTCGATCAGCAATCGAATGCCGCTTTTTCCGAAGGAAAGATCTTGGATTTGGTTAAGGCTGAGCTCCACATTACCTTGAATCTTGGGAAGCTCCGGGCAGGTGCTTATTTTCTCATCATAGAGGCGGTGGATAAGATTACGAACGAAAAAGACGTCTATTCGGGAATGATAGAGCTCTGACTGGCTATCGCTAAAATGCTTAGATCCTTACGGTTGAAGAAATCGCCCATATCCATCCTCTCGCGCTTCGTAGGGTGTGATATAATTACTCTTCAGCACATTCTTGGCCGCAAGACCCCGCACTGACTCAGCAGTTTGCCGGTCTCGTTTCGGGTCGGCATAAGAAGGCGCATGAGATCATGCATGGGATTTGGAGCGAAGGAAGTGGCGGAGTAGGTGACACAAAAGTGACACAGTCAGGGTTTCGCCAATATTTACAGTCTGTAACTCATTGATTCTAAAGACGCCGGGGTGGCGGAATTGGTAGACGCAAGGGACTTAAAATCCCTCGCTTCGTAAGAAGCGTGCCGGTTCGAGTCCGGCCCTCGGCACTCTGTTTTCTTTGGTTTTCCCCTGAAGATGGGGAATTTGGATTGTCCTTCTGGTTTAGTCAGCCTTATCCATAGTTAGGCGAGTTCCATCATTTTTTGGCACACCGGTGGCATACGGGAAGGAGTCTATTCTTTGAAAACAGACCGCCTGAATACGAATCAGAAGGCCGGCGGTTCGAGTCCTCTCTGGCGCGCTCCTTTTACCCCATATGAGAACCCGCGCCGCTTAGAACCGGATGTATCCAGAAAAAACCCTTTCACCGTGAATTTTACCATGATAGTTTTGAAAATCCCGTTAGGAATTCTAGGCGAGGGGAGATCAACAATTCTTGGTATAGAGTCGGTGCACGACTAGCACGCGGAGAGAAGCCTCGCTTCTTCGCACAGGCCCTATGACGAAAAGTTGGGTTAAGAGGGGGCAGAATGTGGCGCTCCGTGTCAAATCATTTAACCAGGTAACCGAAACTCAGGTTGTTGAATCGTATAAAAAGTAACCATGGAAGGCTGCTGTTTTTTATAGGGATTGATGGTCAGCGATTTTTTCTTTTTTCTCTGATAG
>Ga0315280_10006552_pt1 | contig 16022 bp, 9 predicted proteins | sample YL17G06_40_MG_FD_203697 | JGI IMG/M metagenome (GOLD analysis project Ga0315280, IMG submission 203697) | Sediment microbial communities from Yellowstone Lake, YNP, Wyoming, USA - YL17G06_40 | ecosystem: Environmental > Aquatic > Freshwater > Lake > Sediment | place: USA: Wyoming | collected... | reverse complement strand
CGACTCCATGCACAAGGACCACCCGAACGCGGACGGCCACATGACCGAGGAGCAGAAGCGTGAGTATGTAAAATCGTTTGAGGCCAAACTCATCTCGCCCGCGGAACTCGCCCTGTGGAAGCGCGGCGCCTCCAATGCCGGCTATCACTACCTCGGCTGCGCGAAAACCTTTGCCCTCATGGGCAAAGCATTTGCCGAGGCCAACCTCAAGATGCTGGAGTCCCAGCGCCCCCGACAGCTCATCACAAAGGTGCATTCATGAAAACAATCATCCAATTTCTATCGGCTTCACTGCTGGTCGTTCCCGCCGTCGTTTGCGCCGCGGAAATTCAGCAAGGCGAAATGGGCGGCTACCTATTTGGCCCGGCGGAGAAGGTGCCGGAAGAATTCAACGGCGGCTTCTCGCTCTATGCGGCGGCGTGGCCCCTCGTCGAAACCTACCCCGGACACAGATTCCAAACCGGGCTGTGCGGCACCTGGATGCATCCGCAGTATGAACCAGACAAAAAACCCGAGGGCAAATGCTACACGGACGTCGAAGGCGGCCTCGGTTGGTGGCGCGACACGCACTTTCCGACCACCACGCCGAAATTCATCATGGGCGGCGTGGCGCCTAACTTCCGGTGGATCGCCAACGGCCCGGGCTACGGCGCGGGCACTTGGGAGAAACCGCGCGGTCAATATGGCGTCGCGCAACTCAGCCCGTGGCTGTTGTTTCCGCTCGACGGACTGAACTTAAAACAAGGCACGAGCGGCGAACTCTTCGGCTACGGCTATCTCCCGTTGCCGCTCACCAATCCGAAAGCCGCCACAGCGGGCAAGAACGTACCGACCGGCAACCAGTGCTGGACGCTGTTTCTCAACACGGCCAACTTCAAAGGCCCGGTGGCCTTCTTCACGCCCTTCTTCTGGTCGCAGGCGACCCTCGAGAATCCGGAATGGGCCGGGCTGATGCTGGATTCTCAGCCCGTCGCAGCGAACAAGCCCATTTCGATGGAAACGCAGCACATCCCGGCCATCCTGAGCACGAGCGCGGACGACAAGGTTTACGCCCGCATCGCTCCGACCTTGTTTCCCGTCGGTCCCGAGGGCGATTCGACCGTGCTCCACCGTGTCACTGCCTATAAGAAAGCGGCGCTTTGGGACGACGTGAAACGGTGGTTCGACGGCGGCGCTCCGTCCACGGGTTTGATCAAGGTCGAGGCGTCCGCCGTGCATACCTTCGGGAAGGGCGGCGGATCCAGTTGGGAAATCTATGCGGCCAAAACGCCGAACGAAGAGAAGGTGCCCATCATATGGAACTCCTTCGCCACTTCCCACACGCCGAATCCCATTACCTTCGGCTATCGTTGGAACGAACAAGTGACACGCAAGAACGGTTCGCTCGTCACCCTGCCTGAATACTTCCGGCTCGATTCGGACGGCACGAAACGGCAGTGGACTATCGTGTCGCTCAAGGATGTGCCGCCGGAACTCGGCCTCACGCAATACCGCTTTGAAACTCCGAAGGAGAAGCCGCAGGAACCCCGCACGACGCCGGACGACGCCGCAAGCTGCTGGAAGAAGCCCGGGCCCGCCGCCGGCCCGTTCAAAGCGCGCCTCGGCGATGGCAGCGTGGTCACTTACTATTGGTATCGGTTCGCCGATCAGCCCGCGATGCTCAATGCCGACCTCACGCCGGCGGAGCGCGAAGTGGTGCAGAAGCGGGTGGAAATGCTCCATCGCACATGGACCAAAGACCGCAACTACCTCGCCCCGCCCGATGTCGGCACGCTCGCGCATCTGGACCCGGCTTTGATTCTGACGCCGCCGCGCGGCATGGAAGCGGGCTATGTCCCCATCGCGACCCGTCAGGAATTGGGTGGCGCGGCGAGTGGTCCGCGCGGCCGCTGACAAGTTGTTGGAAAACTGGCACGATCAAAGAATGGTACGACAATGAAACGTAAAACAACCAAGAGGCTCTGCTGCCTGCTGGCCGCGACAGCAATCGGAGTCACGACCGCAATCGCGGCGGACAAGGCCGGCATCGTCACTTCGCATTCCCAAGGTCTGCACGGTTACATCGGTTTCAGCCACGAACAGCCACCGGCCCAGTCCGGCTACACTGCGGGCATGGGATTCTACGCGGCCGTGTGGTCGTTGGTTGATCGGCCTCTGGCGAATCTTCAAATCGGCCTCCCCAGTGCGTGGATCACCCCGGACAATTCCGACAACAAAGACCAACCGCTCGCCCCCGAAGGCACGCTAGCCCGGAAATGGAAGGAGCGCGGTCCTACGTGGAGTAGCGTTTTCCAAACCGTGGAGGGCGGCCTGGGCTACTGGGCGGGCAACCATTTCCGTTACGGCCCGCCGAAGTTCAGCATGAACGCCACGCCGCAATGTTACGACTACGAGGTCGGGTCGCCGGGATGGTCCTTCTTCTCCAGCGACAAAGCCCTGCCGGACAATCGCCTGGGTATCGCTCAATTCAGCAACCGCTTGCTGATTCCCCCGGACGGGCTGCCTTTCCAGGGGAACCCGAACGGCCAGTTCCTGGGCTACACCTGGATGGCGTTGCCGTTTACGGACCCTACCAACGGTGACCCGCCTACCGGCGATCAGAGCTGGACCTGCTTCCTGAGCGCGGCCAACTTCAAAGGGCCGATTGCCTATTACATTCCCGAGACCTGGAGCAAGATTGGCAAGCTGTTCAATTACCCCTTCATTTATGGACGCGGTCTGGACGCCCGCCCCGGCGTCATGGGCGGCGGGGCCATGGAGATCAACACCGTCCCGCGTTTCGACGCCCAGGACGCGAGCGGGGTCGTCTATTCGAAGATTCCCCAGCTCCAGTTCCCGGTGGACAGCCAGGGCAAGGCCTACCTCGTGCAAGACGTGACCTATTACTCGAAGCCGGCCCTCGCCGACGGCTTCAAGGCCTGGCGCGACGGCGGCCCGGCCGTCTCCGGGAAGTTCGATGAGAAAGCGGCCTTTAAGTCCAATCTGACGACGCGCACGACGCGCTTCGACCAGGAACGCAAGGTGCTAACCGGGGTGGAACGTATCCTGAACACCAAAGTGTTCGAGGACAACGTGTGGGGCCTGGAGTGGTTCAGCAACAACATCAGCCCCAACGGCAAGTTCCCCCAGTATTTCAAGCGCGTCGGGGAGGATTGCGTGCCGGTCGCGGAGGCGGACGTGCCGGCGGAGACGAAGTTGCGGGAGCAAGCCTTCAGGCTGGCCGGACCGGGACGGCCCTACACCTCGCCGACGACAGGCGCCTGGACCCAGCCCGGCCCGAAATCTGGACCGTTCAAGGTCAATCTGGTCGACGGTTCCGTGGTGACCTACTCGTGGTACCGCTTTATCGATCAGCCGTCCTTCCAGCAATACCATTGGAGCGAGGCAAAGAAAGCGGCGTTGCAGGCCTTTGTCGAGAAGGTCCACGCGGCCTGGCCGATTGACCGGGACTACATGGCGCCCCCCACGCGCGGGGAGTTGGTGAAGCTCGATCCGGCCCTGCTCGTGAAGCCGCCCAAGGGCCTGGAGGTGGGCTACGTCCCGATCATCACCGGTCAATCAATGCCATGAGAACCACCGCTGTCCCTCCTAAAAACTCCATCGGCGTCGAAACCTATGGGTTCTTGAGATTCCGCTGTTGTGCGGCGGCGCCTTTGTGCCAATTTACAGCGGCGATTAGCACGCCGACCGGCACAAAGGGGCCGTTTTTGCCAACTCGGCGTATGGAATCTTCTCGGAACGGGTTGGAGAGAACTCGGATTCTGTCGCGCCGCCCGTGTGTAGAGGTGGTGTAAGCCGCTGAGATAAGGCGTCGAAATGACCTCGCCTTACTCGAGCGGTTACAGCGGGTGTTATCTGCGACAACCTCTTGGCCGATGCGTGTGCCAAGGCTTCCGGCGGCCCACGCCCACGTGTGGACACAGGCGAGCCTCGCCAGGGAGATGACGTGAAGCAGGGCGGATTTAACATGGCGGTTCCAGCGATTGGGGAGAAATAGGTTCAAACATTCGTGGTTCTCGGGCAAATCAGCCTCCGAAAGAAGTTGTGAGCAGGCGTGTCGGAGGCTACCATGAGTGACGGTGAATAAACAGGTTACGCAGCCAGGCGAAGGGCACGAAAATCGGTGGACCAGTACACTGGGTCACCTTCTCCTGTGGATTGGCCGCCTATTTGGTCGTGCAGATGACTCGCTGATATCGAACGAGTGGTGGCGTGCCGTTGTCGGTCACTTCGAGAATGATGTGGATCTGCTTGCCCGGTTCGTTCGGCACGACGAAGCTGGCTTTGTCCAGGGAGTAACGATTGGCGATGGTCACGGCCGCGGCGGTACCCGCCTCGACGTATTGCCACCATTTGCAGGTGAGTTTGTTGCCATCGGGGTCGGTGGCGGTCGCAACCAGGTCCACCGTTTCACTCGCCTTGACGTCGCGCCTGAGATTGCCCTGCACCTTGGCAACGGGCGGATGGTTGGCATCCTTGAACTCCTTCACGCACCAGTCCATCCGCGCGGCGAAGTCGTTCTGGACGGCCGGTATCCACCGCCAGTACATCTTGTTTGCGTTGCCGTCGTCCTTGAGATTCCGATCCGTCACATGATTGGGAAACTTCGGATCGTCGTACGCGGATCGCCCGCCCCATCCGCCGAGCGTATAGTCCCGGTGTGAATCGAGGCCGTTGTTCACCAGATGCAGGAAGGCGGATGTGTCCCCCTCGCTGACATACTTCTGGGGATACAGCGCGCCGAGCGGGCCGTGGCCGGTCGTCACGTTGTCCGCGAGCCATTTGCTGCCCATGTGCCGCTGAACCTCGGCCGGGTTGGCGCTCGCCCTCTTCCTCGGATTGTCGCTGATACTTTCGTAGTCCCAAACGTCGTCCCACTGATACGCCTCGTTGATGTGGGCTTCGGGAATGTTCTTCTGAATCCAGCTTCCGCCGCCGTCCTGGTACCAGATGCAGTAAATTCGAATGCGCGACACGGCGTACTCGAACTTCTCCTTGGGATACTTGGCCTTCAACTTCCACAGCGCGGATGCCGTGGTATTCGCGCCTCCCCACGAGATGACGTGGGCGGGGCGCGGGTCATCGTCGAGCAGCGTGTCAATGATCAACTGTGCGCCGGCTGTGTCCTTCGTCTCCATGTCCGGCGGGGCAACAAGGAGATCCTTGATGTTCTCATTCCCGGCGCGCATGACGCCGCGCAACTGCTTGGCGTCTGGGTAATCGGGGTTGTGCTTGCGCAAGTTCGGCAGCACCTCTTCGTACGCCTTCAGCTGCTTATCAATCCAAAGATCCTTGCTGTGACCGTTCTTCTGATACCTGGAATTCACCTCCACGATCCCGGCCACGTCGAAGTCGCAGGTGTAGAGAAGGAAACGGACCATACTGCTCTGGTCGTCCACTTCGCCGTCGGTGGTAACGATAACGCGCGGTTTCTGGGATGCGGGCGCGGCAGGGTTTGAATTGGACTTCTTTGGGGCCGGATTCGTACAGCGTTTCATCTGCGCGGCGAAGTCGCCCAGGAACTCCTCACGCCACTGACTCACGCTTTTCGCGCCGGGATGAACGCCCTCGGCCTCCGCGGGGGCCGGGTCGTCAATCCACCAATTCGGGTGGATCGTGGATCGCCTGCTCGTCCGCTCGACCGGCGGCGGAACGGCCGTGACTTTACCCGACTTTCCATCGAGTCCCGGGAAGTCGCTCTTAATCACATACAACCATACCTTTGCATCACGCGGGGAGAAGCGAAAGCGCAAGACCTTGCCCTCGTTCACGCGCTCAGCGGGTGGCTTGCCGCCTTCGAAAATCATGGTCGCGGTGTTCCTGGCAGTAAAGCCTTCGGGCCTGGGTAGCGCAAACTCGGTCACCCCGAAAACCTCCGCCTTGTCCGCTTCGGTGGTCAGTCGATCGAAGGTGGTTGTACGCCCGTCCCAGATCGGGACGTATTTGCCGCCCCACCCCGGCTTCGTCGGGTCTTCGGAGACGCCACGCAGCAAGCGGGCGACCGATGGCGTGTCGCCCATCTTGATGTCGGCCTTGGCTTTCACAAAGCAATCTCCGAGCGTACCGTGGCCGGCGGCGTGTGCGGTCACGAATTCTTTATTATCCCAGTCACGCTTCTGATTGCCGCCGACGAACCAGCCGCGATAGGTGGCGTTTGCCTCAATCATCCACAACTTGGGATGATTCTGCTCGACATAGTTGTAGGCGTCCACGCTCCACTTTTTATTCGGCCCGCCGATGAAATAGACCCGCAACTTCGGCAGAATGTCCGGCGCGTCGTGCAGCGCCTGGGCGAGATCCTCCATGCCACCCCAGACCAGCAGGTGTAGCGGTCGCTGGTCTTTCCGCCGGGCGCATTCGACGATCCACCTGGATCCTTCGGTCGGCTCGCCGACACCTGATGGGCCCGGGGATTCCAGTGCCCCCCGCCTGGTGATGGCACGTAACTCTTCGGGTGTGGGGTAGTTCTCGGAATAGGTCTTGAGATTCGAGTAGTCGCGTTGGTAGGCATCAATCAGTTCCAGGATATGCTTCTTGTGTCCTGGCCCGTATGGAGAGGAAATCAAGCCCTCGATGTCGAAGATGTCCGCGTAGACGAGCAGATGCACCATGGACTGGACGTCATCCGGGTCGGTCCCGCCGATGTCCGTGGATACGATCACGCGATGCCGCACGCCCGCTAGCGCTCCGTCATCCGCCTTGGGGTCCAAAGCCATCGCCGGAATCGACAAGCCGCTGAAAAGCCCGACGGCGAGACCCAGGAGCAACAGCAAACGAAAAAAAGTGTGTCTCATATTTTGCATTGCAATCCACCTCCACTCCAGAGTTGTCCACGCACTTGACAATGTTCTTGACGAAGTTCGTTCACTATTGCTGCTCACAGGGAACTGCAGGGAGCACATTCAAGGAGAACCACAGCGCGAGTCGAAGCTTCATGCGTCAGCGCCCCCAGGGAAGCCAAACGGTCATTTCGGATTTGCCGCGATTGGCCCACGCGTAGTAAGGGATCAGATTGATGTCGAACTTCTTGGCATCGCCCGGCCGGGACGGACGGTAGAGTTCGTCGCCCCACTGCTTCGCGTCAGTGACTTCGGCCTTCCCTTCAAGCACCGCGACCCCACCGAGCAGGTCCTTGTCGAACCGCACGGTGAAGGTCGCGTCGCGCGGGATCGCCGCGTCTCGCACACTCACACCTTTTGGCAACTCGGCCGATTCGAGGCAGTACACCAGCGGTCCACACGCCACCGCGACGTGGTTCCGCGCCTCTTCCACGAGCGGGTGGGCTTCGAGCAGTCGCGGCTTCATCGGAAGCGTCAACTCGACCATGTCGCCCGTCTTCCAAACGCGGCGCAGTTCGGCGTAACTTCCGGGCTCCGCACCAACCGACTTGTCGTTCACGGCAAGTCTCGCGCCGTCGGCCCAACCGGGAACGCGCACGAACAGCGACAGTTCCCCCGCGGGTACGTCCTCGATGGTGATCTTCACACGCCCGCCTCACGGGTAGTCTGTCTGCTGCTGGAGTTTGACGCGCCGTCCGTCGGGCAGTTTCGTGTCGAGAGTACTCGCACCGAAGAGGTGGACCCACACGCCGCGGTCGGAGCGCCCATAGGCGTAGGTGTGGGCCTGGGCGATCGTCCGCGCGGCGTTCGGCGGGCAGCAGTAGCAACTGATCCACTCTTCGCGCTTGCGCGACCAGCGAAGGGGGGCTGGCATCGTGTCAAGTTGTCGTAGCGTGTTCGTGTAGAAGAACCGCTTCCCGTCGAGGTCGACGCCCGCGAGTAGCGCGTTGTGGAGCGCCAGTTCCACCACATCGGCGTACTTTGCCTCCCCGGTGATCTGGAGCATGCGCCAGTTCCAGAGGGCGTCGCCGATCGCGGCGCACGTCTCGTTGTGCGCGGTGCTGTTGGGCAATTGATAGTCACGGCCGTAAGCCTGGTGGACGCGCGAAATCTGCTGTTGATCCTTGGAACCATCCGGCGAGGCCCCGTCGTAAAACGCTCCGCACGCACCAGTGAGGTACATCTTCCGTGTCACAACATTCACCCAGATCTTCTTCAGTGGGTCGAGAAGCGTTTCGTCGCCGGTTTCGGCGTACACGTCCGCCGCGCCGGCGTAGAGGTAGTTCGCGCGAACCGCGTGACCGACCGCCTCGCGCTGCTTGCGGAACGGGATGCGATCCTGGTTGTCGTCGGTGCCGTCGGTCGCTCGGTCGCGCAGGTCGAGGAACTTGACGGCCAGCATCAGGTACTTCTTGTCGCCGGTGAGGCGATAGAGATCGACGGTGCCCATGTAATGGGACGGACAGACGTTGTTCCGAGCCAGTTCCGCGCTCGGCTTCTCGAAGGTGGTGCAGAGGAAGTCGGCCGCTCGTACTGCAACCGCGAGGAGCGTCTTCTTCCCGGTCGCTCAATGGTGGACGCACGCCGTGGTGAACAGGTGGCCGAAGTTGTACATCTCGAAGTTGAGCCGGTCGCGGAACGGCTTCACCGCGACGTCCCCGTTGCGGTTGGCGATCAGCACCGGCGTGTGCAGGTAGCCGTCGGCCCGTTGCGCCTTCGCGATCACCGCGATGGCCTCATCCATCCGCTTGTCGAGCGCGGGGTCTTTGGTAATCGCGAACACACTTGCGGCAGCTTCGAGCCACTTGTAGTAATCGCCGTCGTTCCACGGCGGACCGCCGTGCTTCCCCTCCGCCAACCCGGCCGCGATGCGGAAGTTCTGGAGGAACTGACTGCGATCGGTACCGTCCATGAGCGCGCCCATTGCGGGGATGGTAGCGGAGCGGCACACTTCGAACCGGTCAGCCCAGAAGCCAGCGGTCCAGCGCGCGTCGGCGATCCCGACGGGACCGCAAACTGTGTGCGGCGGCGCCTGGGCGGGTTGTACCGCGCGCGCAAAGGTCCCGGGCGCCTTCTGAACCGCGGGCAACTGCTGCTCAATGAAGATCCCGATCACAACGAACAGCCCAATGAGAGTGAACCCACGACCGTGCAACTTTCGGGCAGTGAAGCACATTACCAATCTCCGAATGGAATACTTGAACTCCGACATGGATGAAACGATAAGTTCGCCGTGAGCCGCACACCGGACGCCCCCGCGCCGGAGTCGGGCGGATCGGCGGCTAGCGCTTGGCGCGCCTCCTGGGCGGGGTCCGTGTCGTGGCGCAAACTGTCGGCGCAACCCATCATGACCAGCACCATCAAGCCGAGCCACAGCAACCGCATGGGGCGTTCCCCCTTCCGAACCAAGCTTGATTATAACCGCCTCGTACGCAGTGCCTGGCATAATACGAAATTGCATCTCAAAGGTTTTACCCGGCGGGGTTGACTCCGGCCGGCCGGATTGGAACGCGGGGCTGTGCCGTGAGCCGTCGCGATTTGACCCTTCTACCGGGCGCAAGTCCGGTTTGCCTTTTTTCGTCGTTGGCCGATTCGGCCATCTCGAAGTCTGTCCACCTCCTGACCCGTTTCCGAAGCGCCAACGCCAAGCCTTGGCTTCGGCGTTGCAGCAGTCTGTACTGTGCTGGACCGCCGGGAAGGATTTGCACACTGGGTACGCCCCGCCTCGTGAACCGCACGAAAGGGTACGCGCATGAGGCGGTACAAAGCACTCGTCATCCACAAAGGCGGCAGGGTCACCCTGCTGGATGTTGACATTCCCGCTTGCTCCAAGGGTGGCAGCCGACACACCGGTAGCAGCCAGCACTTTCTGAACACAATCTGCCCGCCTCGTGGCCGAAACGGCCCGAAGGGCGTTGTCCTGATACCCGCCGATGCCGAGTGTGGCGTGGGTCCGTCCCATACGCTGACGTTGGTGTGCGGATTATCTCCATCTCCGCACTCTTGGCAAGCGAAATACTGTGTGTCCCGTAGCCTTCGTCCGGGGTCTGCAGGGTGAGTGACGGGTGTCAGCGGGTGTTATCTGCGACAACCAGATGGCGGATTCTGGCGCGAAGGCCGTCCTTTCTGGCTGGATGGCCTCAATCGTAGCGGCGAAGAGCGGGGCAGACAAGAGACGTAAGTGCTTGTAGAATAAAGCGGACGGAGTATTGGGTAGGGGCCAGGAGCTTTGTTCAACCGCAGCATACCTTGATTCTCGCCGTCTGGGCAGATGGCAAGGCTGTGTTGCGTGTGGACGAAAAGGGCGATCCGCCCGATTTCGCGGATAGAGGCGATTATGAATGCGGTGTTTGAACAACTTGGCAGCCGCTACATTGACGAGAGCGCCGCACTCTCTCCAGTCTCAGCAACCTGGCTGGGGGACCACCGCTTTGACGACCGGTTGGACGATGTTAGCCGCGAGGCGCTGGAGCGCCAGGCCGCGTTCTGCCGCACATACCTCGAGCGTATCGCGCACATTCCGAAGAGCAGGTTGTCGTGCGCCCACCAGATTGACGCGGCCATGCTGGCGCATACCCTCCAGGCTGAACTCTGGCACCTGGAGGAGTTTCAGGAGTGGGCGTGGAACCCGATGCTCTATGTGGGGCTGGCAGGCAACGCCATCTACAATCTCATGGCCCGCGACTTCGCTCCCCTGCGCAAGCGTCTCAATAGCGCGAGGCGCCGCTTGGAGCAGTTCCCCCGTCTCGTGCAGCAGATCAGGGAAGTGCTTGATCCGAGGCGCGTGCCTGAGGTCCACGCCGCAACGGCAATCCGACAGGCGCCGGGCATCATCGGCATCCTGGAGAACATGGTCGAACCCCACGTGGACGTGCTCTCCGCGCGCGATCAGGTCCGTCTCGGCCGTGCTTTGGAGGCGGCACGGTCGGCCGTCGGGGTTCTTCTGCGGTGGCTTGAGAACGAGGTTCTGCCGCGCGCCGCCGGGAACTTCCGAGTCGGGCGCCGCCTTTACGACAGAAGGCTTGCCTTCGCGCTGCAAGGCACCCTCGCGCGGAAGGAGATACGCGAGTTGGCCGAAAGTGAACTTCGCCGGGTGCGGCAGGAGATGTACGAGATTGCCGCAAGGGTCTACAAGGGGGAACACCCGCGGGCGAGCCTTCCCAGGCGTCCCTCTGAGACGCGTAAGCGGGCCATTATCCGCGCCTGCCTGGAGATGGCGTATCGACAGGCTCCTGACCGCCGCAGGATTGTGGCGATCGCCAGGCAATCGCTTGCCCGACTGACCGCATTCGTTCGTGACGCCGACCTCGTGACGGTTCCGCCGGACCCGGTCGAGGTGATTGTCATGCCGGAGTTTCGGCGGGGAACGTCGTTTGCCTACTGCGATTTCCCGGGTCCTCTGGATGCGGGCCAGCGGACCTTCTATGCCATAGCACCTCCGCCGAGGGATTGGACCGAGTCGCAGGTTCGCTCATTCCTTCGGGAGTACAACCTGCGGTCTCTCCACAACCTGACCGTTCACGAGGCCATGCCCGGGCACTTTCTGCAGTTGGCGCACGCCAACCGCTACCCGTCGAAGTTGCGGGCGATCCTCGCGTCCGGCGTCTTCATCGAGGGATGGGCCGTCTACGCGGAACGCATGATGGTCGACCACGGGTTCCTCGGAGGCGACCCCCTGATGCGCCTGATCGTCCTGAAGTGGTACCTGCGAGGAGTCGCTAACGCGATCATCGACCAGGCCGTTCACGCGGAAGAGATGACCGAAGACGCGGCCATGAGGCTGATGATGGACGGCACGTTCCAGGAGGAGCGCGAGGCCGCCGGGAAGTGGGTGCGGGCTCAATTGACGTCCGCCCAATTGTCCACGTACTTCGTGGGCTACCTCGAACACGCCGGCCTGCGCCGCGAAGTGGAGACTGCGCGAGGCACAGGGTTCGACCTCAAGAAGTACCACGACGGCGTGCTGTCATTCGGTTCGCCGCCGATGCAGTACGTCCGGGCGCTGATGCTGGATCTGCCGTTTGACCGGGCGTTCGTCCCGAAAATCACATCCGCGTTGAAACGGAGCCGGTGACGGGCTTCGCCGGTTCTGCTCTCGCCGCGGGCAGGTTCATCCTCTCTAACAAGGATGGCGAGGAGGCTTCATGCCTGGTCCGTACACTCTGGAGAAGATCGAGAACTGGGCGAGCGATTTTTGTCTCTTGGATGAGTTGCGACTGTTTTCCCGGCGCTCCGCGAGGCGGCGGGACCACTGCTGGTCGCCTTTTTGACGGCGGCCTGCGCCGCTCGCGGGGTCGAACCCGAGGACATCGAAGAGCCGGACGTGAAGGCAGCGCTGCTGGGCAGCGTGGCGCGGCTAGCGGTGCCGGAAACGGCGCGGCGCGAGGTGCCGGCGATCGGCGGGGCGTTCCTGGCGTCCCCGGAAGCCACTGGGCGACTGGGCGGGGGGCGGGCCCTCGGGGCCTTTGCCCAGGCCCTCACGGGCAGCTACCAGGAAGCGGCCTCTGGTAAGACTAAAGCCGCTCGTTCGGGCTGGAAGCAAGTTCGGACGCAGCGATCCGTGCCTCTGCGGCAGCGGCAGGAAGTCAAGAACTGTTGCCTGGGGAAGTATCTGGTCAAGTAGGTCGGAGGGCGGACTTGACGTGGCGGCTCCAGTGATTGGGTAGAAATGGGTTCGAGCAACCGTTGTTCTCGGGCAAATCAGCCTCCGAAAGAAGTTGTGAGCAGGCGCCTCGGAGGCTACCATAAGTGACGGTGAATAAACGGGTTATGACGCCAGAAGAAGGGCAGGAATAACGGTGGACCAGTACAGCCAACCCCAAATCAAATTTCCTATCAGGTAGATTCACGAAGGACAAACATGTATGGATAAGCATACTTCTGGCTTTTGGCTGCTGGTGGCGGCGGAAGGCGTTATGACAGCCAGCTATGCCATTTCTTTCCCCTTCCTGGCGATTTATCTTAGCACTCACCGGGGTGTGCCCATGGCGTGGGTGGGAGTGTTCCTTTCCGTTTCAGTGCTGGTCGCTTCGGTGGCACAGTTTGTAGGCGGCGAGGTTTCCGACGCCATAGGGCGGCGCAAAGTTATGGTGTTTTCACTGGCTCTTCGTTCAGTTCTTATAGCGGTTATAGCCTCGATAATTTGCAGCGGGGCGGGGTTGTGGGCTATTTTTGTTTTTCATCCGATGGGAATGTTTATCGGCTCTTTCTTCCACCCCGCGGCCAGATCTTGGGTAGCGGATTTTGTGGGCCCGGCGCGCAGGCTGAAGGCCTACGGTTTCCTGCGCATGGGTAACAACGCGGGCTGGGCGCTGGGGCCGGCGCTTGGAGGGTTTCTGGCGGAGGGTTCCTACGCACTTATGTTTTTTGTGACGGCCGGGGTTTACGCTGTTTGCACGGTTTTAGTGGCGCTCTCAATTAAGGACGTTCCCGGGGCGGCCACCGGAAAATTCTCCCCCCCGCGCCTTAGCGACGGAGTCGCGACTTTAAGAAACAGGCAGTTCCTGCGCTTCTGCGTTTTCACTTCCACCATGTGCGCCGTTATGAGCCAGCTTGTGGTTTCAAGTTCACTTTACTCAAAAACGTATCTTGGCTTCTCCGAGACGGAAATCGGCCTGCTTTTTTCCATAAACGGCCTGATGGTGGTGGCGCTCCAGTATTGTGTGACGCGGGTGCTCCAGGCGCGCCGTCTGACGGCGGGGCTTGCCGCGGGGGCGTTCATATACGGCGCCGGGTATCTTGCTTTCGGTTTGGCTCGCGCTTTCTGGGCGGCCGTGGCGGCCATAGTGGTGGTGACGCTGGGTGAGATGGCTGTTTCGCCGGGCCTCCAGGCGTTGGGGGCCAATATGGCGCCGCACGGTGAAAAGGGGCGCTACCTTGGCGTGCAGGGCGTATTCCAGCAGGTGGGCAGTTCGGCGGGTATTCTTGTTGGCTCAAACGCGATAGGCCTGATAAGCCCGGTTTTCCAGCAGGGCCCATGGTTCATTGTGGCTTTTGTGGCGGTTGTTTCCTCGCTCGGTTTCATGAGCCTCGGCCGCCGGCTGTCGCCCGAGCAGGATGGCCTCCGCAACCCCGAAGCCCCCGCCTCCCCCGTAGAACCACCCGAAACGGTGTAGGATACCAGTACCTTACGTCATGTGTATCTGTGGGCATAGTCGGTTCAGCGTGATTTTGCCGTTCTCGGGCAAATCGGCCTCCGAAAGAAGTTGTGAGCAGGCGTGTCGGAGGCTACCATAAGTGTGGCCAAAGAAAGAGGTTATGACGCCAGACGAAGGGCGCGAAAGGCGGTGGACCAGTACACCGGGCGCTGCTGGAGCGCCGGGGGCCGCAACTAATCGGGCCATGTGGTGAAGAAAACGACCTCAGGTTTGAAATGGAACAGTAAAGGATATCTTGAATGAAAACACACACCCAACCCCTCTCCCGTCCGATTTCCGCGCCGCGCCCCGGCTTTCCCAGGCGCATGGGTTTGCTGTTGAGCGTGTGCGCCGTGCTGTTTTTCAGCGTGGGGCCCCTGCAAGGGGAAGAGGCCGCGCCCCACCCCCTGGCGGGCGCGGACGAACTGACCCCGTCGCGCAGCCACTATTTTTCCTGGATCGACAATACCAACGAAGGCGCCACGGAGCACCAGACGCTGGCCAACCTGGAGTTCTTCAAGTGGCTCCACGATGAATATGGCATGGCTCTGGATATCTATGCATTCGACGCCGGGGCCATCGACGCGCCCGGATACTACGGCAGCCTCGATTCCGAGAAGTTCAAGAAACAGTTCCCCAACGGATTCGGGCCGATCGCCGAGAAAGCCGCGTCGTTCGGCTGCCGCCTGGGCGTCTGGCTGGGGCCGGACGGCTTCGGCAACACGCCGGAAGAGGAGAAGGCGCGCACCGGCATGCTGGTCAGACTGTGCCGCGATTACCATTTTCACCTGTTCAAGGTGGACGCGGTTTGCGGCCAGTTGCGCACCGAAAAGCAGGGGGCCTTTATCCGCATGCTGAAGGAGTGCCGCAAATACTCGCCGGACCTGATCGTTCTGAACCACCGCTTGAATCTCGGCGAGGGCCTGCCTTACGTCACCACCGCGCTCTGGGGCGGCGAGGCCTATATCGATGTCTGGCGGGGTAACAGAGGGACGGCCACGCACAACCGCGCCGTCACCATCGAAATCGGGGTGCCGCTCGACAAAACGACCGGCAAGCCCAGACGCCTGGTGGAGGACCACGGCGTCTGCCTTTCCTCCTCCCCGGATTACTGGGAGGACGACCTGTTCCTTCAGGCCTTGTCGCGAAACCTGATTCTGGCTCCCGAGTTGTACGGCAGCCCCTGGTTCCTGCGCGACGACGAGTTTCCCAAGCTCGCGCGCATCTACAATCTCACCCGCCGCTACCGCGATATTCTCCCGCGGGCAGTGGTGCTCGACGACAAGATCTATGGGCCTAACGCCATCTCGCGCGGAGACCCGAAGACACGCCTCATCACCCTGCGCAACCCGACGTGGAACCCGGTCACCTACACGGTGACCCTGGATGACGGCCTCGGCCTCGCCGCCGACGGCCCCTACGAAGTCCGGCGTCTGCATCCGGCGGAGGAAATCCTCGGATCCTTCAAGAAAGGCGAAAGCCTCAAGGTGACGGTGCCGGCGTTCCGGGGTTATGTCATGATTGTTTCCAGTGAAGTGTCCCGGGAGTTGGGTGTCGCCGGATGCGCCTACGAGGTGGTGCGCGACGTGCCGGGCAAACCCGCTATCATCAACCTGTTAGGAATGCCCGGGACAAGCGCCAGGATCACCTTGCCGGCGCAGCCGCGCCAATTCGTCAAGGCCACGCTGGCGGGGAATCCGGCCGACGGATTGCTCGCGGGGAAGTTCCAGGAAGTCGCGTTCCCGGGCGAGGCCCTCAAGCAGCCCTGGCATCGCAAACTGAACGACCTGAAACCGGTGGAGGTTCCGGCGGATGCCGGGTCGCTTTATGAGGCCACCTGTTTTGCGGCGGACAACAACGCCCTGGAAATCCGCTCCCTCTTCCGCTCCGGGGCCACCCGGATCCCCCAGGTCCAGGCTTCCCGCGACGCATTTCTAGGGCAAAAGCTCCTGGTCGAGCGCGGCGTCTGGGATCGCTACCTCTTTGACAATGATCCGGGAACCTTCTTCCGCCTCAGGCAGGCCGCCATCTGGCAGGGCGCCCTCCG
>Ga0315280_10006551_pt1 | contig 16022 bp, 15 predicted proteins | sample YL17G06_40_MG_FD_203697 | JGI IMG/M metagenome (GOLD analysis project Ga0315280, IMG submission 203697) | Sediment microbial communities from Yellowstone Lake, YNP, Wyoming, USA - YL17G06_40 | ecosystem: Environmental > Aquatic > Freshwater > Lake > Sediment | place: USA: Wyoming | collected... | reverse complement strand
TGATGCTCCCTCCTCCCATTCCCAGAGCCAGACGGGGTCCAGATGGGCGTTGCAGACAAGATGAATTTTTTTCTTGGGCATTCAAATTTCTCCTTAAAAATGGGACATCTCCAATTCTGCTACATTTTCCACCTGAGGGATCCCTTCTCCGCGGAGCCAGCCTGCCTGAAAATGGGCGGGATGAGGCAGGGGTAGACTTTGGACTCCGATAGAATGCAAAGCACAGTTTGTTTGGGACCAGAAACAGGATCAAAAGTGAGGGATTTGCTCTTGGGACCAAATTTTTCGGGGTGCATGAGGAGCAACCCCAGAGGCGTTCCTTTTTTCGACGTGTTAACCTGAACTGCGGCTTGAATCAATCCATTCCCAAGAAAGAGGTAATTCACACCGGCCAGCGTCGTCTGCGCCTCCTCAGGCCCTTTGGCCGGGTTATCTGAGTAAAAATGTTCTTTGACATCCATTGGTGGGCCATTATAACCCCGAGAAAAACTTATTGCAAAAAGCTCTTTCTTACTAGAAGATGAGAGTGCCGAGCGTATAGAGGGCAAACCCAATCAGGACCACAGATAAACCCAGAAAAATTTTTCTAAAAGTTTGAGGCTGGAGTTTGTCTTTATGCCGGGAGAAATATCGGGTAAGAACGAAATACCATAAAGTGCTCCCCAAACCGCAGGCAATGGCAAAGACAATGGGCTGCCAACCCGAATTGTGCACCCATTTATGAGCCGTCACCGTCCCTGCTACAGCCAGCCAAAAAGCATACAAGGTTGGATTTGAGACATAGAGCGCGAGAACGCCGAAAATCGGACGGGGAGAAACACCCAGTTTTTGGGACGGCCGGGCCTCCCGCGCGCTCTTCGAATGCTGGATGAGGCGGAGGCTGATCGCGATCAGAATCAATGCCCCAACAATTTTCATCATGGGCCTATATTTTGCAAGGTTGACGGTCAGATGAAATACTCCGAAAAATGCCACTAGGCAATAGATGATATCCAGAACAGCGGTTGTTACTCCACCCAGGAAGCCACGGAAAAAATCATGCTTGATCGCCTGGGAGATGATAAAGATATTTACCGGACCGAGGGGGATAGCCGCCACAAAACCGATTAACATACCGAGCAGAATGAGCATCTTAATATTTCTCTATCTTTTAACGTATTTTTTCATCAAAGGTTCATCATTTATAGCAAATTAGGAAAAGACTGTCAATTTCGTTTAAATAACCGATAGCCTCTTTTTTCCCGTGGTGACTATTAAGTTTGAAAGAATGGGTCCTGTCCAGGCGCGTCCCCGTCCGTCCTCGCCTCCCAGCAAGAAGGTCTGTCTTGTCTAACTCGTCCAGCCCGTCTTTCTCGTCAAGAAAATTCATTTTGTTTTATTTTTCATAAAAAGAGATGCATTCTAAATGAGCAGAGATGCGCCTTTGGGCAGAAACTGGCTATAGAGGGGGATTTTTTTTAGCAGGCTTTAATTAAGAATGCTTTATGGCAGGGAAAAAACAGATTCCGCTCTTTTTGATGAGAGGGAAGGTTCTTTCTCTCATTCAGAATGTCGAATTCAGTGCCGTTGTTAACTCGAAGAGCCCTTTACATTTTGGCCGCAGCCGATGCGTGAGCTGCAGAGACTTTGTCTTCGTCTTCATCCTCATCCGCTTCAGGCTCAATTCCGAGAAGTTTAGCTGTTCCTTCGTAAATCATCTTGAAAGACTTTTTAGCTTCCTGGAGCTCAGAAAGTCTTTCCCGCACTTTTTGGAGTTCTTTTTCAACTTGGGAATCAATTCCATCCAACTGTCTTTTCACTTCGTCCATGGTTTTCTTGTAAAGTTCCTCTTGCTCTTTGCTTAATGGCATTTCTCGCTCCTTGATCAAAATTTATTTTTTCTTAAATGTAATATTGATTGGTTTCCAAACTTTGACATTCACGCCGGCTTTAACAGCGGGCTGAAATTTCCATTGCTTCACGGCAGTTTCACTGGATTTATCCAACAATCCGCCCAGGCCTTTGATCCCTTTAATGACTTTGGTATTGATCACATCGCCCTTCTCGGATATAAGCACATTAACAATAACGACTCCTTCAACTCCTGCTCTTGTGGCCAATTCGGGGTAGACAGGCTCAACAGTTTTAATGAGCACAGGAGGAATATCAACCAAGTTCAACGCAACGAGATCTCCAGTTTTGATTATTGGCGTGTTCGGCTGTTCAACCTGAGGAGTCGGTTCAATCTTGGGCGGCGCCTCAACTGGCTTTTCCTCTAGAGCAGGAGGGGGAATCAGTTCTACCTTAGGCTCTTCTTCAGCAGGCTTTTGCTCTTGGGGAGTGGCTGCCGGCACAGTCGGAGCTTCTTGCTGTTCGGGAGTAGTGACAATGGGAGCGGGAGCTGGAAGGATTGGTTCAGGATTTTCCCCACGTGGAGTTGTGTTATTGGCAGTCCTAGGCGGGGCAGGCTCTTCTTTTTTAGGCGTAGCTTGTGGCGTGGTTTCGACCGGAGTCTCTTGAGTGTTAACTTCTGGTGTTATGTTTTGAGAAGGTTGCACCATGGAGACATTCGATTCTTGGCGAAGAGGGGCGGTTTTTTTGGGCTTGAATAGATAAAAAGCGCCTCCGCCCACAATGATGACAATCAGCGCCAAGCCTACAAACAGGGAGGCGCTCGGGGCTTTCTTGGGAAGCATATACTCTTCGAAGGGATGTTTTTCTTCCTGTGATTCGAACGCCTCCTCTTCCCTTTTCGGGGCTAAAATGATGGGCGGTTCTTCTCTTCGTTCTATTTTTTTTTCTTCGGGTGCGGCCGCTTTCTTTTTCCGTTCCTTATCCAGCGCAAGCTCGGCGAGTGTCGTTTTAAGCATGTCCTCAATTTCAGGACTAATCTCCGGTTTTTTCTCTTTTTTGGCTGGGTGGATTTTTAAATCTGAAAAAGCCTCCTGTAGTTCTTTTTCAAGGACAGTCCCTTTTTTCATTTTTTCCCCCTTTTGGCTCTCTTCAAGAAAAGCTCCTTCTCCCATTTCTTGGGCGAGAACCTCTAGGACAGGTGTCGCATCCACATGCGTGCCATCCTCTTTTTCTTTTTTCTGCTTATCGAGCAGCTTCTGGATTGTCTGGCGCAGCTCTTCCTTCTTCCAGGGCTTCTCTAAAAATGCGGACGCTCCAGAAAATCGAACGGCTTCAGTCTTGTAGAAGGATTCCCGGTAGATACCGGTGAGGATGATGATGGGCACTTTTCGTGGGAAATCATGATTTATTTTTTTACACAACTCAAACCCATGCAATTTAGGAAGCATAGCCTCCATAATGACTAGATCAGGGTTTTCGGATTTGAATTTTTCGAAGCCCATCTGGCCATCTGTGGCAGTGGCAACCTTGAATCGCTCGGAGCGGAGGAATTTAGAGAGAGAATCCAAAGAATGAGCGTCGAAATCCACTACGAGTATTTTTTTGCTCATTTTTTCTTTTTAACCCTAAAAACCTCCATAATTTTCGCGGCAAATACATAATTTCATCGCCCTTTTCAGGGGTCAATCACCTTTTGGGGTGATTTTGAGGATGAATTTTCACCTTCTTTAGGGGGAAATGATTTTTTCTGCCTGGTGAATCTGAATTGGAGGGGTTTGCTTCTAACTTGGCTAGCGCTTTCACGCATTTCTACTCACTCCGGTTGGGCGAGCGCAGCGGCAAACTGGCTAGTTTTACCATGAGGAATATTTTGGGAATTCCGGTTTGGGTCTATGGCTTGATACTGGCGTCCAGAGGATCCGCGTCGCCGCTTTTCATCCCAAACCTAACGACCGAGGTTCTGGGTTGGGTGCTGCTATTAACAGGAACAATTCCCATGGTTTGGGGACTTCTATTGCTAGGTTTGCGGTCTTTTCGGCCTACCGAGCAAGACACGCTTGTAAGCAACGGCCTTTATAACTATATACGGCACTCTATCTATAGTGGCCTTCTGATAGATTTTATCGTGTTGCCCCTGCTTCGACCTGCGATACCAGCAGTACTGGCTTGCGCTCTTGGATGGAGCTTTGTCTTTATCCAGGCACGCCTGGAGAGCTGGATTTGGTCGAGCGCATACCTGCGTACCGCCAGTATATGGAGCAAGTGCCTCGCTTTTTCCCCCGCCTTTGGAAAAGGTGATTAGAGTTAACCGACGGTTGACACTGAGTCGTCCTTGTGTTAAGAATTTTTCAATCCAATGGAGGGACAATGAACAAGATCAAGAAAAACGATGCTATCTTCTTAATGATTTTTCTGGTTGCTTTTAATACCTGGGCCTGCCCGAGAGCGACATCTGCAGTCAAAGAAGAAATATCGCAGCCAGTTTATGACTTCAAAATCGAAACCACCTGGCTCACCCTGAAAGATGGCGTTAAGCTCTCGGCTACTTTTTATAAGCCTGTGCCGCGCTCACCAGGCGAAAAATTCCCCGTCATTTTCGAATTCCTGCCTTATCGCAAGGATGACAGCGGCTACACAGGCACTTTTTCTCAATACACCTATTTTGTCCGCCGCGGATATATCATGACCAGAGTGGATATACGGGGGACAGGCTCATCGACCGGGATCTTTCCGATCCGCGAATATTCAGAGCAGGAGCTCGATGATGCGGTTGAGATCATAGACCAGCTCTCTAAGATGCCAGAATCCAATGGCAGCGTCGGTATGTGGGGTATTTCCTGGGGCGGCTTTAATTCCATCCAGGTAGCGATGCGTCAACCTCGTGCGCTCAAGGCCATCCTCGCCTCCATGGCAACAGACGACCTCTACCATGATGATATCCATTATATTGACGGGGCTTTTCATGTGGACGAGTGGGCATTTTGGTTTGACCACGCTAAAGCTATTCCACAGTCTCCAAATTATCCGCTGGATGAGGCCTACTTTAAAGAGCGATTCGACTCCTACCCTGGGCTCCTTACTTATTTCAAGCAACAAAAGGATGGTGAATTCTGGCGCAAAAACTCGTTGCGCTGGCAATACGACAAAATTCGCATCCCCTGCTATCTCATCGGCGGACTTCTCGATGGCTATAGAGACAGCATCCCCCGCATGCTGGAGAACATGAAAGTACCGATCAAAGCTGAGATCGGCCCCTATAACCACTCCTGGCCGGATGATGGAACGCCGGGCCCCAACTATGAGTGGCGCTATGAAGCTGTTCGGTGGTGGGACCAATGGCTGAAAGGCAAGAGCACAGGCGTCCTCGAGGAGCCTCGTCTCACTGTCTTCCTCCGCGAAGGTCATAGCCCCGATATAGCATTGAAAACGACACCTGGGCATTGGATCACCGAAGATTGGCCAATCCGGGGAACAACCTGGGAGAAATTCTTCCCTGCGGAGAATCACCAACTCAGGACAGATCTTAGTGAACAGGCTACAGAATCTCTGCGCTATGTTCCAACTTACGGTGTGACCACAGGAATGTGGTGGGGGGAGCCGACCGACGATATGCGGCCTGACGATGCCGGGAGTCTTGTGTTTGACAGCCTGCCGCTCAAAAAAGGATTCGAGATTGTCGGATTCCCGCAGGTGCGCCTCCTGGTTTCTGCCGATGCTCCTCTCGCTCACTGGATTGCCCGACTGGAGGATGTTTTTCCGGACGGCACGGTGTCCCTTGTCGCCGGAGCGCTTCTTAACGGGTCGCAGTGGCGCTCACGGCTCGAGCCAGAGTCCCTCGTGCCGGGGAAAATTTATGACCTCGCTTTTGAAATGCACTTTACGACCTGGACCTTTCAACCCGGCCACCGCATCCGTCTCTCGGTCACAAACTCACTCTTCCCGATGATCTGGCCAACTCCTTATAACATGACTATTAAGCTTTTTATTGGAGTCGAAAACACGCGGATAGAATTGCCTGTGATTCCGAGTAAAGAGCGCAAGCCGCCTGCCTTACGGGCTCCTGAACCCAGAGAAGAGCGTCCAGACGCCCGCGACTTGGGCGGCGAGGTCTGGCCTCAAGGCTTCTACGAGTGGCGGCGCGACCTTTGGAAGGGAACCGTCGGTGTCGAGTGGCGAGGGAAAAGCAGCTATGAGATCCAGGGCCGCCGCTACTATTCGACTGAAAAAAATTATTATGAAACGAACGAAAAGAATCCTGCTGAATCCCGTTTTCTCGGCGAAGACAGCGACCGTATCGAGCTTCCCGGCCGGAATATTTATTTGCTGACCAACGTTGAAATTCGCTCGGACGAGAAGAACTTCTATGTGACGCTGGTGCGGCAGATTTTCGAGAACGATAAACTCCTGCGGCGCCGCGAGTGGAAAGAAACTATCCCCAGGATGTTTAATTAATAGGAGGGAGACGATGATAAAATCCTTTCTTTTTCTGCTGCTTTTGCCAATGTTTCTCTCTTGCTCTGTCGCTGTCCCAAGCTGCGGACAGGAAAAAATCAAGGCGGCCATCGTGATGAATGATTCAGAAGGCCCGAAGGCCATGGCTGCCGGAGGGCTGGAGGAGATGCTGGATAAAGCCGGCTGTGAGATCAAGGACATCTCCAAGGTCCAATTGACCGATGAAGAAAAAAGGCAGTATGGCGCCTGGAACAAGGAAGTTCTGGGGAGTAAACACGTCGGGCAACTCATCGCTCAGAACCGGAAGGATGAATGCCTGATTATCGGGCTCCTCACCAACTGCACGGATCTCCTGGGCATGCTGGCCGGTCTCCAGCATCTCAATCCGGGTGAAAGCCCTTCAGCACCTGATCTGAGAAACCTTCAGAGGAAAGGGCTGGCCGGAATCAAGCCCCTGCGCGTGGGGCTCGTCTACCTGGATGCTCATGCTGACTTCAACACTCCCGAGACAACTCTGAGCGGCATGTTGGGCGGCATGCCTGTCGCCATCTCCGCTGGAATCTGTTTGACCCGGCTCCGATTGAAAGCAGGCCTGGATCCTGCCCTCCCAACAAAGTACATTGTTTTTGGCGGTCTTCGGGATGTGGATCCCCTTGAGCAGGAACTTCTCGACCGGTCCCAGTGTGAATTTCTAACCGTGACGGATATCAGGACGCAATCGACCGAGATAGACCGGCAGATGAAGCGCTTAAGTCGGCTGACTGATCTTGTCTACGTCCACGTTGATATGGATGTCCTCGATCCGGCTGAGGTCAAGGGGCATCCGCTCACTTCCCCTGAAGGGCCGACAAGCTCCGAACTGGCGGCAGCTATCGAGAAAATGTTCACTCATCCCAAGGCCGCGGCCATTGGTATCGCTTCTCTTCCCTTTGGCGAAAGGGATAAGGACGGGATTTCACTCAGGGCGGCTTATCTGCTGATCGAGGGCGCTGTTCGCGGGATCAAGAAAAGATAATCGAATTTCTTAATAATTTATGCAATCTATCGCTCGGAAATTGGAAAATAGGTATTGCGTCCCTGAATTTTTCTAATTAAAATAAAATTGCAGAGCGATTTAGGGATCAAAGCATTCTGACACAAATTTAGAATGAAGGACAGGGATGAATGAGATGCGCATTCTTGTGATAGAAGATGAGAAAAAAATCGCTGAGTTCCTGAGGCGGGGGCTCAAAGAAGAAAGGTATATCGTAGATGTGGCTGATGACGGGGAAGAGGGGCATTTTTTAGCCACAACTCAGGAATATGATTTGGTTGTTTTGGATTTGATGCTTCCTAAGATCGATGGGATAAGTTTATGCCGAAAACTAAGAGAAGAGAAAATGACAACACCCATCCTCATGCTCACGGTTAAAGATACTGTTAAAGATAAAGTTATAGGTTTAAATTCCGGTGCTGATGATTATTTGACTAAGCCGTTTGCCTTCGAGGAATTGTTGGCGAGAATTCGTGCCCTCTTAAGAAAAAGGGAATCCCAAGCTCCCACTAAACTTCAGGTCGGAGACCTTGTTCTTGATTTATTAGGCCACAAAGTCACACGCTCAGGAAAAGAAATTCTGCTGACGGCCAAAGAATATGCATTATTGGAGTATCTCATGCGTAACGAAGGAATTGTCGTCACGAGAACAATGATTTCTGAACACGTTTGGGATATCCATTTTGATGCTTTCACGAATGTCATCGACGTTTACATGCACTATATCCGTGACAAAATTGACCGTGGATATGAAAAGAAGTTGATTCATACCGTAAGAGGAAGTGGTTATTGCCTGAAAAAATAAAATGTTTGTAAAATCCATCCGGTTTAAGATTATTTTTTGGTACATGTTGATTTTATCCGCAACACTGCTCTTATTTGGTGTCGCCATCTATCACAATTTGAGTCTCAGATTGAGGGGCGATATCGATGAACTATTGCAATCAAGGGCGGAAGGGATTACCAATTCTGTTGATACCTATTGGGAGACAGAAAGACTCGAAGTATCTAAGGGAAAAAGAGATCTAGAATTCAGCAAGATCAATGATATCAATTTTTATAAGATTACTGAGCGGTGGGTTATGGAAAAAACAGGGGACCCAATATTGCTGAACCTTATTGTCAGCATTTTCGATAGAAAGGGGGAACCGATTGCTTCTTCAAAAAATATGCCGGATAGAACTCCTCTCTCCCAGGAAATTCTTAATTCTGTTTTGAAAGGAAAAAGTTGGTTTGAAGAGGTTGATGCAGAAAAGGTTCTTGGAACGCCCACGACTTTGAGGACGCTCATCATGCCTGTCATTGAAAATAACAGAGTAGCCTATATTGTTCAAGTCTCAAGCCCCTTAACTTCATTATACTCGACATTGAAGCGTCTTAAGTTGGCCCTCTTTTTGCTTCTTCCATTAACTGTCGTGCTCAGTTGCGCAATCGGGGCGTTTTTAGCAAAGCTGACGCTAGATCCGGTCAATCGAATGATCGACACTGCACAAAGGATTACCGCAGAGAATTTGAATCTGAGAATAGCTACTGCTAATACCAAGGATGAAATAGCAAGATTGGCTGACACGTTTAACGATATGCTGGAAAGACTTGAACATGGCTTCCTTTCCCAGCGGCAGTTCATTGAAAATCTGGCCCATGAACTCAAAACGCCCTTGGCTGTGATGAAAGGAGAGCTTGAGGTGACCATAAAGAAGATGCGTTCCACTCAGGAATACGAATCGACATTAAGAAGCAGTTTGGAAGAGGTCAACAGAATCATAAAAATTTTAGAAGATTTGCTTGTTCTTGCCAGATTAGATAGAAGCGTTGTTATTCTCGACATGAAACCGATAGACTTAGGCTTTTTGGCGGAGAGTGCCATCAAAGATATTAAAATATTGGCAGAGCAGAAAAATATTTACATCAATTTCTCAACCCAAGGTGAAATAGTCGTTAATGGAGATGAGAATAAGATAAAACATCTTTTCCTTAATATTTTGGATAATGCGCTAAAATATACTCTGCCCGGAGGAAAGGTAAGTGTTGAAATTGGCCAAGAAGACAATGAAGCAAAGATAACATTTGCTGATGAAGGAATAGGAATAGCTGGGAATGATTTACCTCATATTTTTAATAGATTCTTCCGGGGCGATAAAGCTCGCAGTAACAGCAGTTTTGGGCTAGGGCTAAGTATAGCCAAGTCGATCGTTGAGGTCCACAAAGGAAGAATTGAAGTTGAAAGCGAGCTGAACAAAGGAAGCACTTTTATAATCTTCCTTCCTCTTGCCTCCAGGCCTTAATTCACATCCTTTCGTAGAAATCTCTCTAAAAAAATTAGAATTTTTTAATCTTATTTTAATGATCATTTAATCATCAATAGTTTATTGTATTCGCAGAAAGGAGGTGAGAATAAGAGAGAAGAGATTGAGATAAGAAGCAGGGGATTTGAGACCATTGACAAGTTTAAAGGAGGAGAGGTAAAAAATATGAAAAAATCAATAATTGCTTTATTGAGTATTCTCTTTTTGTTTAGCATCGTAATGTATAATTTTGCACTACAAAAAGCGACTCAAAAAGTAACTTCAACTAAAATTTTCATGGGCACGGTTGATTCCGTGACTTTAGCGGATCCCACAACAGGAACGAAATCAGAGATTGTGGTCGTGGATAAAAAGAATACAAAAATGACTTTTTTGGTTACATCAACAACCACTATTTACGATGCTAAGGGGAGTGCAATTACTCTGGATAAGATCCAAAAAGGAAACGAAGTCAACGTAAAATATACGACGACACCAGAGAATGTTAATGAGGCTAAGTCTATCAAAGTCATAAAATGATAGGCTAGGTCTCAGACAAGGCAGGTACTCAAAAGGGCCCGTTTTTTATTAAAAAAACTTATTGGGGCCGGATTTCCTATTATCCCCATCGAGGTGGAACAGGGGGACATGTCTATAATCTGGCCCTATAGTTCAATCACTAAAGGCGGAAATCTATAGTTATTGCCTTCAATATGGCTGGGTACTCCTGGCTGCTTGTTGTTGAGCGCGCAAGACCTTAATAAATGGCTTGGTCTACAATATTAGTAGCCGCTCGCATCAAAGCAAGAGATGCTAAAGTCAAACCCCAATGGTAGCAGTAATGGACAGTTTGCAATATGCGAAGAAAAAGAATTTGGAACTTTAGTATTACTCCGGTTATATCTTTCGTGCTCATCACTCTCTTTTTTTCCCTCCTGTTCTTTTTCAGCATAAGAGTTTATCTTGTTTATTCAGGAAATATTAAAGGAGATTTTTTATTTTCTGAGGTCCTCGCCGGCTTCTCAGAGGATGCCTTTTTGGCGATTGTCTTGTCCCTATTAACCCTTTTTACTCTTTCTTTAAGCAAGACTCTATATCTTCTGCTCGTTTTTCCTCTGAAGTTGATGATCATCATAACCTGCTATGCAAACCTCCAGTATGTCAATTTTTTTGGAGAAAACCTCAGGCTATTCGATCTTGAATATATCAGAAACCTCGGAAGCGTCTGGAAATTCTCGCTAATAAATGTACGGATTAGACAGGGAGAAATTCTATTTCTCATCCTACCTCTTTTATTTGTCTTTGCCTATTTTTTTTTAGTATTAAAAACAAAGGTAATAAAATTTCCTGTGTTAAAATTACTGATTTTCTCATCAGCAATGCTTGGCATTTCTGTATTGACATTTGTCGGAGGAGAGGTCCTAGCAAAAAACGAGGACAAGATTAGTTTTTACGAGAACAATTATTTAGTTGAGATGATAAAAGATATCCCTCATCTTCGAAGTTTCATTAGGGCTAGCCGGGAGATTAAAGAGCAAAAGATAGAAGCTAAAGAGAAAGAAATCAGTTCGCGGAATCGAGAGCCGTTGAATCAAATTCAAAAAGAATTGAAACGGAAAAGTATTAGCCTTAAGGAGCGTCCAATCCCACTTCCAGATGGTTATATTTGGTATGATGAAAATTATCCTTTTATTAAGATTCCGAAAAGAGATGCTTACTGCATGAGGATATTATCCGAAGGTAAGAGGAGTCCTTACGCAGACTCCATAATAAAATCTAGGCCACTGCGCAACATTGTTTTTATTTTTATGGAGAGCTTGAGATCCAGAGAAATTGATTTGTTTGGCAGTCCTTATTCTTTGACTCCCAATTTTGACGCTTTGGCTTCTAAAAGTATTTTGTTCAGAAATTTTTATGGACATTCTGATTTAACGGCTGGCGCAGAGTTCTCTACGGTTTGTTCTTTCTATGACCTCTTGATGGGAATTAATGCTATGAGGAGTCAGTACCAGGTTGCTCTTTTTTCCTTGCCTGAAATTTTGAGTCTCTTCGGCTACACAAATTACTGGATCAATTCCTGGTCAGCCGATTTTGATAATTCGAGGAAATTTTTCAAGCTCCATGGGAATTTCCTGTTTGTTGACAAATATGCCTTTCCCCAAAATGCAACTAAAGCCGGAGGCCATTATTCTGATGAAGAAATAATGAGGATGGCTGTTGAGACCATGGATAAAGCTAAGAAGCCATTTTTTGCTATGATCTTGACCTCAACCAACCATATCCCCTATCAGGTGCCGAACAAGAAATTTGAGCTCGGACTGGAGAGTGGTCTTTTTGGCCGTTATCTAAACACTTTTCATTATTCAGATTATGCCCTAGGGGGTTTCTTTGAGCTTATTCAAAATAAAGATTATTTCAAGAATACTCTTTTCTTTATTTTTGCTGACACCGGAAATAATCGAACCAAAAGAGGAAGGAAATCGGAGGACGAGTACTTCGATAATGTATATCATATTCCCCTTCTGATCTATGATCCTTTTGAAGAAAAAGGAAGAGTTGTTGAGGAGATTGCTGGCCAGGTGGATATAGCTCCTACTGTATTGGATCTATTGGGCATCCAGGTTGCCAATCATTTTGTAGGGCAAAGCTTGCTACAAAAAAGAATTTCTCCGTTTTATTTATCCTATCATGGTCGAGACGACCCTGTCATATTTTTTTCCAATGAATCTTTACTCTTCCGGTATAATCTTGAAAAAGAGAATTTTTTAGTATTTGATAGGAAAAAAGGCAGGAAAATAAATCTAACTTCGAGTGAATGCCAGAAGATTATTTCTACTATCAGGGGGATGGTAACATTAGGGGATTGGTCAATTTATAACGACAAAATTTGGGATCCCCAAATTGATAAATTTTATAAGAGCCTCTATAAAAAAGAATAAGTCAGCTTTTCTCGCCGAAAGGTTTCAAGTGATCTTCAGATTAAAGACCTGAATTGCAGTTTTGCTGATGAAATCTATTAATAATTTATAGATAAGTTATGCAATCCACCGCCCGAAAACTGGGAAATAAGAATTATGTCCCCGGAATTGCTCCCCGGAATGGGTCTCCTTATATTTCAGCTATTCATAGACTAATATTTCCACTCTCCGGTTCTGGACTCTTCCTTGAGGGGTGGAATTGTCTGCGACGGGCGCAGAGCTTCCATAGCTTATCACCTGCATTCTATGGAGAGGAATATGATACTTTTTATAAAGATAGTCCATCACGGCTTCGGCTCTTTTCTTTCCTAAAAGTAAATTCCAGCTTTCTGGCCCTGTATTATCCGTATGCCCCTGAATTTCAAGGTACACACCTTTATCCTGGGCAATGAGCGTCTCTACAAACTTATCCAGCGTTCCCTGTGCTTCAGCACTGAGTTCATAGCTGTCGAACTTAAATTTAGCTTCATTATTTCTGAGAACCTCTTTAGAAACCAGCGTTCCCTGGGCATATTTCTTGACCTCTTCAATTTTGCCATCAACGTCTTTTAATTGAGACTCGTGCTGGGTAATGATCTGACCGATCGTGGCTAATCGTTCATCATGTTCTTTGATTCTTTTTTGATTTTCCTCAACCGCAGTTTCCACACCTTCAACTTTTTTATCCATAGCAACTAGCTCTTCGTGCACGTATTTTTTTGTGGCACAACCCGTGAAGGATATCAGCCCGATAAGAATCACAACTGCTGAGAGAAAGATAATTTGTTTTTTATTCATTTTTACCTCCTTAATCTCTTCATTAACCATAGACTATTCATAGCACTTAATTATTATACCTTATTCATCGCCTCCTTGCATAATATAAGTCTGGCTATCACATTTTTCCAGGCTAACGGGCGATTTTCCACGCACCACTTTAATATCCTTCTCTGGTTCTCACTTTATATTTCTTGTTGGAAGTGATAACCCTAATCTTTCGGTACTCATTTTTTGGGTTTTTATAAGACGTATATCCAATTAGATAATGATGACTGAGTTCTTTTTTAATCTCTCTAAAAGCAGCGTTTAATTCATTAGACTGGTTAATGAAAAAAGCCTTTCCTCCAGTTGCTTGTGAGAATTTTTCAAGAGAGTCCACGATTCCCGAAGGAGTTAATGTTGGAGCCCGTTTATGCTTTCTCAAATATTGCTCACTAAGAGGAATCTTATACCCGATGGTATAGATGGGCACATCCACTCTTCTCGCGACTTCAACGGCTTGGTCAGCAGAATATTGACTATCATTTTCAATTCCATCTGTAATCAAAAGAAGAGCCCTCTTTTCATTTTGTCCTTTATTCGCAAATTCTGGAGATACCGCTACGGCATCGTTTAAAGCGGTCTGCCCATAAGCCTCGGTCTTCTCCAAGACTGTTAAAAATTTATTCTTATCAGTCGAAAAATTCGCTGCGACTTCCACCTCTCCATCAGCAAAAATCAATAAAGAAACCTCATCCTGGGGGCTAAGAAGAATGTTAATGAGATCATTGAGGGCTTCCTTGCTTTCTTTCAGTTTATCCTGAAGGGCCATGCTTCCACTGACATCTAGGAGAACAGTTAAACTCAAAGGCGCTTCAAAATCGTGCTTAAAATAGGTTATGTCCTTTTTTATATTGTTTTCATAGATGGTAAAATCTTCCGCGTTAAGGTCGTTAATATACCTTCCCCCTTTATCCTGAACTGTGACGGCTATGGAAATGGCATTGACTGAGATGTCATATGCTAATCCTTCTTTTTTTGTTTCCTGGGAAAAGGATAGTCGTGAAGTTGCACTTATCATTGCCAAAAAAAGGAGAACGAAAAAAGCGGAGATGGAAAGAAGTTTTCTTGGCTTATTCAGAATGATTTTTCTCCATCTTTTTTATTTCTATCCCAACCCTTCCTTGTATTTTATAACCCATAATCTACGTGGACGCGATTTCGAGATAATGAACAACATGCCGATCAAGAAAAAAGGGAAGGAAATTATCAGGAAGACCCGAATCTCCTTGTAAGTGCTAAAAAGGAAAACTGAAAAGCCTTTTTCCATTTTTGCCCCAAAAAGATGGTTTCTCAAAACAACCTTCCCTTCATATAGAATATAACATGAGCTCTTTCGGATCCGTTCAAAGTTTGCGGTCTTAAAACATCAAGCCAAGCTTCCCTTGGCTTTCCTGCCAGCGATGGTAATAGACATTCAGGAGCTTGACGAACTCTTTAGCCGCTTTCCTGTTCCCCGCCACGGTCGGATGATTGTCCTCCGAAGGATAAGCTGCGGTGTTTTTTTTAACGGTCTGGATATGCTGGACAGCTCCTTTCCACCACCGGTGATGATTGCCGGTTTCGCGGTCAAGGTCGTTGACATCGGGATTTCCGCCATTGCTGGTCAGGACATTGTAAAAATTGAAGACAGCGACATTTTTAGAGCGATAGTTCTTCAGCCACTTTTTGACTAGCCAGTTATTCACGGCCCGGGCATTGGCGGCTTGAGCAGAGCTGGTGTCATTCACTGTCAGAGGGGGAGCGGTGACCACAATGAACAGCTTGTCCTGCCGTGTGGTGAAATACTTAAGCAGGTCGTTATAAATCCCCTTGACGTTGGCCACAGTCATATATTCTGAATAAGCATCTTGCCCCCGAAGAGGGTTATTGCCGGTCTGTGGGGGGTCATTGGGCTTCCCGTTGATGTTCGAGTTGGGGAAGCAGGATTTGAACAGGATGATCTTGTTCTCTCCGCCCGGGTCTTTGGGCAGGCGCGAATAATAGGAATAGGAATGGCAATGCTTCTTCTTTTCTGAGTAAAGAGCTTTAAGATACACGGAGCTGTGGAGGCCTCCGAACCAATTGTACCAATGACCGATGTCGGTGTGGTCGCCGATCCTTTCTGATCCCACGTCCTGGTCTTCAGGTCCCCATTGATAGTTAGTATCGCTGCCAAAATAATTGTTGTTCCGGAGCTCTATCCCTAGCCTGCCGTTCTCGTTGGCCAGCCAGTTCTCTCCTGACGAATGATGGATGAAAATGAGTTTGACTGGCTTAGAAGGAGGATTAGGATTGTCTGAAAAGGCTGGAGCCAATTCCGCGGCAAACATCAGAAATAATATTGCTGTCACGCTCACCAGGGCACATTTCAGATTTAGCCGACGCATTCTGACCTCGTTGGCAAAGTCATGGGGCTTTGGGAATTAGAATAAATAAGAATGAGTGTGATGTTAATCTGGCAATCCCTTCTGCTCTCTTGATCCATATTTTAGGAAAAGCAATTGTTCAGCTTAAATTCCCTTCAGGGCTGGCGAGGCACGGCTCAATTCTTGCTGAATTCTCTCCTTCACTTTGTTCATTACGAACTCTTTAGCGACCCTCACGGCATTTTTCACAGCATTAGGGTTGGATCGTCCATGGCCAATGATACAGACTCCGTCA
>Ga0315280_10006550_pt1 | contig 16025 bp, 9 predicted proteins | sample YL17G06_40_MG_FD_203697 | JGI IMG/M metagenome (GOLD analysis project Ga0315280, IMG submission 203697) | Sediment microbial communities from Yellowstone Lake, YNP, Wyoming, USA - YL17G06_40 | ecosystem: Environmental > Aquatic > Freshwater > Lake > Sediment | place: USA: Wyoming | collected... | reverse complement strand
GATGCGCTCCTGCTCGTCGAGCGCGACCTCGATCCGACGTTGGCCTTTCGACGCACCTGTCGCAGCGGCATCTGCGGAGCGTGCGCCGCGCTGGTCAACGGCAAGCCGGCGCTGTTGTGTCACGTGCTCGTCGCCTCGCTCGCCGCGACGCCCGGGGAGGGCGAGACGGAATCCGAGGTCGTCATCGAGCCGCTTCCGGGTTTCCGGATTCTCAAGGACCTCGTTGTGGACGTGGAGCCGATGGTCGGCGCGCTCGGCGAGCTCGAGGCCTGGCTCGTCCCGAGCGAACGATACGACGGGCTGCTGATGCCCGAGGTGGCCCAGCGACTGTGGAGTCCGGCCCAGTGCGTCCTGTGCGGGATCTGCGCAAGCGATTCGAGCGTCGGGCCTTCTGTTCGCGCACCGGCGGCGATCCGCGCCCTGCGCCTCGCCCACGACCCGCGCGACCGCGTCGGCCTCGGTCGCCTGGAGAGGCTTGGACAGCTCGGGGCGCTCGACGGGGAGTTTGCGGACAGGTTGCGCCAAGTCTGCCCGAAGGCGATCGACATCCGCCCGCTCCTGCCCGCCGGCTCGCGATCCGATCGCTGAGGTGAGGGTGCCCACTGTCGCGAGCCTCATCGTGCGGCGGCTGCTCGAAGCAGGAACGACGCACCTGTTCGGCATGCCGGGCGGGGGCAGCAGCCTGGACATCATCGAAGCGGCGGGCGACGCGGGCCTCCGTTTCGTGCTTTCGCACACCGAGACGGCGGGCGCGCTGATGGCGAGCGCCCAGGCGGAGCTCACCGGCGCTCCCGCGGCGTGTCTCGCCACGATGGGGCCCGGCGCCACCTCGATCGTCAACGGCACGGCGCACGCCCTGCTCGACCGGGCGGCGGTCGTCGTGCTGACCGACAGCTATCCTGCTTCCACGCGCCCGCTCTTCAGCCACCAGCGCATCGACCACCGGGCGGTGCTCGGCCCGGTGACAAAGTGGAGCGGCGAGATAACCGCGGACGCCGCCGACGAGGTCGTGAGGCGAGCGATCGCCGTCGCGCGTGCCGCGCCGGCCGGGCCGGTCCACCTCGATTGCGCGGCGGAGGTGTCCGCCTGCGAGGTCGACGTCGGTGCGCCGAGGGACGCCGCCCCGGGTCTCGATGGGCGCGCAGCCGAGGCTCCGCGTCCGCTGGGCCAGCCGCGCGAGATCACGCCACCGCTCCAGGGTCTTCTGCGGGGGGTCCGCAAGCCGGTCCTGATTGCGGGCCTCGGGGCGAGGGAGCGCGACGACGGGCTTGCGATACGCCGGTTCTTGGAGCGCCATCGCGTGCCGGCGCTGGTCACCTACAAAGGAAAAGGCGTGGTTCCCGACCACCATCCGTGGTTCGCCGGGATTTTCACCAACGGAGCGATCGAGCGCCCCCTGCTGGAACAGGCGGATCTCGTGCTGGCAGTGGGCCTCGACCCGGTCGAGCTGATTCCCCGAACCTGGCCGTACCAGCAACCGGTGATCTATTGCGGCCGGTGGAAGGTCGACGACCGGCAGGTGCCGTTCGGCGCCGAGCTCGTCATGCCGATCCGTGACGCGCTCGATCTCGTCTCGGACTGTCTCTCGTTGTGCGAGGGGTGGAGCGAGGACGACGTCTGCCGCGAGCGCGAGCGCCAGAAAGCGCTGTTGCGCGTCCCCGTGGCCGGCCTCGCGCCGCACCGCGTCGTCGAACGGCTCGCGGACTGCCTGGCGCGAACCGCCAGGCTGACGATCGACGCCGGTGCGCACATGTTTCCGGCGATCGGATTGTGGCCGGCGTCGGCGCCGGGCGACGTCCTCATTTCCAACGGACTCTCGACGATGGGGTTCGCGCTGCCCGCCGCCATCGGAAGCGCCCTCACCGATCCAGCTCGACCGGTCGTCGCCCTCACGGGAGACGGGGGGCTGCTGATGTGCATGGGCGAGCTGGCGACGGCCCAGCGGGAACGCCTCGACATCACGGTCGTCGTGTTGAAGGACGACCGGCTCAGCCTGATCGACATCAAGCAGCGCCAGCGCCGGTATCGTGAGGCAGGCGTGGATTTGGGCGACATCAGGTGGACGTCTGTCGCGTCGGGCATGGGACTGGCGTCGGCGAGTGCCGGCACGGAGGAGGATCTGGTTCGCTGCCTGCAGAATGCCGAAGAGTGCAGCGGGCCGATGCTCATCGAAACCCGGATCGATCCGGGCGGCTACGGCGAAACGCTTCGCGCGGTTCGCGGCTGAACCCGCACCGTGCTTGGAGGTTGACCGTGACACGCATCGACAGGCCCACCGACGAGGAGCTGATCATCGAGGGAAAGCGCGTACCGGCCGCTGACGGCGCCACGCTCGACGTGTACGACCCCTCGAGCGGAGGTCTGCTGGCGCGAGTGGCGAAGGCCGGACCGAAGGACATCGACCGCGCGGTGGCGGCCGCTCACCAGGCGCTCGAGTCGAAGGCCTGGGGTGGCCTGGCGCCGGCCGAGCGAGGCCGTATGATGCACCGGATGTCGGCGCGGATCCGCGAGTGGGCCGAGGAGCTGGCCGAGCTGGAGAGCCGCGACAACGGCAAGCCGCTGCGCCAGGCGCGGACCGACGTGCAGGTTGCAGCGCGGTACTTCGAGTTCTACGCGGGCGTCGCGGACAAGATCATGGGGAACACCATTCCGCTCGGCCCGGGGCTCCTCGACTACACCGTGCGCGAGCCGATCGGCGTCTCGGCCCACGTCGTTCCCTGGAACTACCCGATCCAGATCGGGAGCCGCGGTGTAGCGCCCGCGCTGGCTGCGGGCTGCACGGTGGTCTTCAAGCCGTCGAGCGAAGCGCCGATGACCGCGCTGCGCCTGGGTGAGATCGGGATGGAGTGCGGCCTGCCGCCCGGCGTGCTGAACGTCGTGCCGGGCACGGGGGCGGAAGCCGGCCGCGCGCTGGTCAGACATCCGGATGTCAACCAGATCACCTTCACGGGCTCGGTCGAAGTGGGCGTGGAAGTGGCCAGGATGGCCGCGGAGCACGTGGCGCCGGTGGTCATGGAGCTGGGCGGGAAGTCGCCGAACGTCGTGTTCGCCGACGCCGATCTCGACGCCGCGATCCAGGGGGTGGCGAATGCCATCTTCCAGAATGCGGGCCAGACGTGCTCGGCCGGGTCGCGCCTGCTCGTCGAGCGCCAGGCGCACGACCAGTTCGTGGAGCGGCTGGCGGCACGCGCGAAATCGATGCGGCTGGGCCCGGGCGTGCAGGACCCGGACATGGGTCCGATCATCTCCAGGCGACAGCTCGAGATCATCGAGGGGTACGTCAGGATCGGCCAGGAGGAAGGCGCGACGGTCGTGGCCGGCGGACGACGTCCCGACGATCCCGCGCTCCATGGCGGGTTCTTCTTCCTGCCGACGCTTCTCGACCAGGTCTCGCCGGACATGCGGATCGCCCAGGAGGAGATCTTCGGGCCGGTGCTGTCGATCATCACCTTCGAGACCGTCGAAGAGGCCGCCGAGCTGGCCAACCGCTCGCAGTACGGACTGGTGGCCGGCGTCTGGACCCGCGACATCAGCAAGGCGCTCGCGCTCGCCTCCCGGATCAAGGCGGGTCAGGTCTTCGTCAACACCTACGGCGCCGGCGGCGGCGTCGAGCTGCCGTTTGGCGGCTACAAGAAGAGCGGCTACGGGCGCGAAAAAGGCCTCGAGGCGCTCGCGAGCTACACGCAGGTCAAGAACGTCTGCATTCGTTACAGCATCTGAACTGCTCCTCCTCCCGGCCGCTCGCGTTCAGAACCCCCGGTCGCCCGGCGCGGCACCGGCCACTCGCGCCTTCCGCGCGCGACATGCGCCCCCGCGGTGGTAGAGCGCTTGCACCGGGCGACGGCGGCCATCACCCTGCTGATCAAGCCGGTGACTACGGAGATGCTCGTGGCGCACTGCGGGTAACACGGTGTTCGTGGGTCGACCGAGTGTCTGGTGATTGCCCACGACGGGCGAGGCGGACCGCTCAGCTGCTGAGGAGGGGCGACAGCCGACACCCTGCCTACACTCGCTGCAGGTGCAACACCTCCTCGCCGAGCATGTCGATGATCTTCACCGCGACCGTCGTCTCGCGTTCGGGTGCCGGCAGCTCGTAGGTTCCCTGGACGAGGTCGGGTTTTCGTTCCGGGATGTCCGACAGGGCGACGTTGAAGACCCGGCCGTCCCACGCGGGATCGATCATCACGCAGTCAACCATCGCCCGCCAGTCGTCGATCGACGGCTGCAGCACGCCCGCCTGCTGGCGGAGGCGCTCGACGATGGCGGGCGAGATGAAGTCGTCGATGACGACGCGCAGCCGGTCCTTGCGGCGTTCGACCTTGACGACCGCCCTGGCGGGCTCGTGGCGGATGAAGCGGCCGTACTTCGGGTCACTCCTGAGCTCAATCACGTGGACGCGGTTTGCCGCGTTTTTTCCCTTCCGCAGCCGGTTCCAGTCCTCCATCCACGCCTGCGCGGCGATCTCCATCCCGAGGCACACCAGCGTTACTTCCCGGTCATCGTCCGGTCGGCTATCGAGCTCGCGCTTGAGGAGGTCGAGATCGGCTGGCGACAGGGGATGGTCGAAGGGAATGATCTTGACCAGCCGCTTGCCAAGCACGCCGTCGAAGAACCCGTCGGCGCGCATGCGCTGGATCCCGATGTGCTCGCATGCGAGGTTCACCGCTTCGTTGTGCTGGATCTGCAGGTCGTAGTCGTTGACGCGCCAGACGGAGAACGAGAGCTGCGCAGGCGGCTGCCGCTGTTCCTGCTCATGTTCACGTTCGCCTTCGAGTAGCGTGCCTTGCTGACCGGCTGCGGCCCGTTTGCTCGCTTCCTCGACCTGCTCGCGCATGATCGCCTGTAGCCGCTTGGACGTCGTCTGGATGGCGCCCTTGTTGATGTCGCAGGCGATCCACCGGCGGCCGAGCTTCTGCGCGACGGCAGCCGTCGTGCCGGAGCCGATGAAACAATCGAGGACCAAGTCGGCTGGTTTGGACCCGAAGCCAACTACCCTTTGAAGCAGCTGTTCGTGCTTCTGAGTCGGGTAGTCCTTCTCGTTCTCGTACGCGTGGATGTCCAGCCACAGGGTGTTCGCTATCCGAGTCGTGCGAGGCGGAAACCAGTTCTCGATCTTGCCCGTGTCAAGGTTCTTACGGATGAACTCCAGCCGTGAGCCGGTCTCCGCCCAGTATTGCTCAAGCGACCGCCCCCCTCCCTCAGCCTGGTACCTTTCATAGTTCTCCACCGCGCGTTCCGCCCGGTCCTGTGCCCACTTCCATTGCCCGTACGCAGGCGTCACTCCGAGCAGTTGGTACCGCATCGTGGGGCGATCTTCACCGCTCCAGAAGTGATGCCAGTAACCTCCCTCTCGCCTTGCCTGATCGCTCTCTGCAGGCACAAATCGGGCAGCGGGATCGACTGAATACCATAGCAGCACGTCGTGTGCGTGCGGATACTGACGGATGGCGGCAAACTGCTGTTGAAGGTTCTTGGTTATGCGTCGTTTGACGATTATTTCGTTACGGAAGTTGTCGCACCCAAGCACCTCATCCATCACCACCTTGATGTAGTGCGAACGCGAGCTGTCCATATGGACAATGATGCTCCCGTTAGGAGAAAGCAACTCCTTGAGCAGCAACAGCCGCTCGTACATGAACTGCAGGTAGTTGTCGTTCGCCCAGATGTCGGTGTACTGGATCTGTTCGCCCAGCGTGTACTCCTCGCCGTCGATCTTCGCGGTGCCCGTTGCCCCGCGCAGGCTGACCTGGCGGACATAGTCGGCACCGGAGTCGAAGGGCGGATCGATGTAAACCAAGTTCACTTTCCCGCGGAAGCCGTTGGCCAACAGGTGGGCCAGCACCTCCTTGTTGTCACCGTGGAACAGTAGCCCACCGGGCGGGTACAGAGCAGGCCAGTCACGCCAATACGCTTTCGATTCTGGAGGAGCGTCGCCCGCGCTGAACCGCTCGACCGGCTGCGCCGGAAAGGCCGTGACGTGCGAAAGCGGGCGCTTGCCGACCCAGACGAGCATCGGACGCCCCTTGGCGCCGGTGATCTGCAAGGGGCCGGCCGCCGCAGCCGGGTGCCCGGCCGCGGCGCTGGTCGCTCCAGCGCCTCGGCCGGTTGGTGCTGGACCCGCGGGTGCGGGGACCGGCATCTCGCCCGCCGCCGGCTTCCGCCGCCGGCGCACGGGCTTCTCGGCTCGGCTCGTTCTTGCCTCTGAAATGGCGCGAGGCGACTTGCGCGTTCTTTGCCGTGAAGCAGTGGTCATGAAGGTTCGCGTTTGGCGATCCGCTCGAGCGCCCCGATGAGCGGCGACAGATCGCGCTCGATGACTTCCCAGACGCGGTCGATGTCGATCTCGTCGTATCCGTGGACGATCCGGTGGCGCAGGCCCGCGATCTGCGGCCACGGCACGTCCGGATGGCGTTCCCGGAACCGGGCCGACACACGCCGCACCGCTTCGCCGAGGACCGTGAGCTGATGCAGGACGGCCGACTGCGTCTTCACGTCCTCCAGGAACTCCGCTTCGGTGCAGGCCTTGCCGAACTGGCGGGCGAGTGAGGCTGCCCGGAGCATGTCCAGCACGTACGCGTCATCCTTCGACATAGAGCGGCCTGGCTGACTCGAAAATGGCTTTGCGCCGGATCCAGTTGTGGCTCCGCTCGATTGCACGGCGCGTGACCAGATCGACCCGGCGTCCGACAATGGTGCCCAGCTCCTCCTGCATCGGCGTCTCGTCGAAGAGGCTCCAGCGTGCATCCGAAGCGAAGGTGGCGAGAAAATCGACGTCGCTGTCAGCCCTGAATCGGGGCGTGAGCACCGACCCGAAAACAGCCAGCTCCTGGATCTTCCACCGCCGGCAGAACTCGGCTATGCGCTCCCGATCGAAAGGGATGGGCAACTTCGGTGCTTCGGACTCCTGGACAAACCGACGCACTTCCTCCGACTGATCGGGGGTCACCATGTCCGTGGACGTGAAGATGATCTGGTAACGCAGCCGGTCGGAGTTCAGGCCCTCCCAGCGGCGCAGCTCCATGGCTTTCGCGCCGCGCTCCCCGTCGATCCTGTCGTCCCGCTGGCGCTCGCTCTTGATCTCGACGATCAGAACGCGGCCGGATCCCGGCGGCCAGCCCCGTGGCGGCTTCTTGCGGATGACAAAATCGGGCGTGTAGCGGCGCCACTTGCCCTTGTCATCCTTGTACTCCACGAAGAAATCCGTTTTCGAAGGGTCGGTCAAGCCGCCGGTAAAGTAGAGGTCCTCCACCTCCCACGTGTTTAGGTTCAGTTCGCGAAGGAGCTGCGCATAGAAGCTCATCTCCGGCGTGGAGTCGAAGTCCAGCGGCGTGTAGTGAAAGCCGTAATCCTTCGGATTCTCCTGCCGGGCGTCTTCCCATCGGAGCAGCAGCCGCTCCTTGTCCACAGGATACGCAATCTGTGCGGTGTACACCGCCACCCCGTCAGGTCCCGCCTCCCGCACGAATCCCTCTTCTCGGACGAGGGCGAGGCCGATGTCGACATGTTCTTCGCGCGTCTCATAGCGCCGAGTCTGGTCCTCCACCTGCCGTGCGAGGTCGGCCAGATCATCTTCGGGCACCGGATCTGTACCGTATGCTCCACGGACAGCTTCCAGCGTCCGCAACACGTCGAGGCGATAAGCTGAGGCCAGCTCGGTGGTGACGGCGTACGCGTCGAGGACCGCCGGGACGGTCTCGATTTGGACGGTCTCGCCGACCTGGAGCAGTACCCGCGCGGTTCCCTGTTGGTCGGCCGGGGTGAGGATCCGTTTGAACCCCGTCCGGAGAGCGCCGGCGGGACGCGTTAGCACCAGACCTTGGTGGACGCCGGGCGCCTGCCTGACGACGGTGCGGACGATCTTGCGAACGACAAGGGGCGGGACGTCCAGTTTCCGGAGCACCAGCCGTTCGCGACGGCGTTCCTGCGCGGCCCGGTCCAGGTCTGCCAGCCTCTCCCCATAGGTCTCCTGCAGCTGGTGGTCCAGGACGCCGTAGTTCTCGTGGGACAGGTAGATTCTGGCTTTCCGCGTGTTGCCGGGTACTTGACGAAGGCATCGCGTGGCGGCCTGGAGCACGAAGTTGTTGGAGCTCTTGAGCTTCCGGGCGAGGGCGCAGGCGAACAGGCTCGGGCAGTTCCACCCCTCGGTTCCCTTATTGACGAGCAGGACCACGCGATGCGGCGCCTCCGGATCGTTCAGGCGGTTGAAGGCGTCGATGTCCGCCTGCTTCGTCAGGGACGCATCGGAAGTGTTCACCAGGACAACGGCGGGGCTGAGACCGGCGGCGGCGATCGCTTCGTCGACGACAGGCCGGAGATCAGCGAGGTCGTCGGTTTGAGGGAAGTAGATGGCGAGCTTCGCCGCGGCGCCGTTCGGCAGTCGCGTGTCGCCGTAGTCCCTGAAGAAATCTCTAGTAACGTGAGCGACGAACTGGCGAGCGTCGCCGTCGAGATGCAGCGCCTGTATGTTGCCTGCCACGTCCTTCAGGATCCCCTCGCGGATGCCCTGCGACAGCCCGTACCAGATGACGACGTCGCGCAGCGGCTGTTTCTTGAAGTACGGCGTTCCGGTCGTGTTGACGACACAGATCACGTTGGTGTTGGCGTGAAGGTAATCGACGGTCTTCCGGACCTTCTTCAGCTCCGCGTCGAGCGACTGGCCGTAGGTGTGGTGCGCCTCGTCCGAGAAGACGGCGAGATGCGGAAGGCTGGCGATCGCCTGGAGCCGCAGATTGGCAACCTCCGCCCTGGCCTCCTCCGCTTTGCGATCGGACAGCAGGCCCTGGACATCGCTCCTGCGGATCGCCTCCTTTTGGATCCGGATCTTCTCGGTGTTGGTGACGACGACGTTGAAGAGGGAGCCTCGAACGACGGGAACGTCCTTCTCTCCGTCCCTAGTGAAGGTGATCTTGACCGAGGCTGCGAACCCTTTGTAGAGACGCGCAGGCAGGATCGCCGCGTAGGGCATCGAGAGCAGCTCGCGGAGGGACTCCAGGATCGTTTTTCCGGGCGCGAAAACGAGGGCGTTCTGGACGAACGGGCCCTCGGGATACTCGAGCGCCATCGCGAATTCGGTCGCTATGATGGCGCCGATGAGCACCGTCTTGCCGGCGCCCATGGCGAGGGCGAGGATGTAGCTCGGATAAGCCAGGGTGAGTGTCTCGCGAACAGCTTCGAGGCGGAAGCTCTTCACGAACTCGTCATCGGTGCGGACGCGTTCGAAGACGCCGTCCGTCCCTTCATCGACGGCACGCTCGACGATCCGCGGGTCGCCAAGCCCGATCGCCTTCAGCAGCTCGGTCTTCGTGGGAAACAGCTCCCGATGAAGGTCCAGTACGTTTGGCGTGTTCCGGATCAGGCGGAGGTACCAATAGGTTTCGAGGGCGCGGAGCTGCGGGATTCGAAGATACCTGACATTCCCCGCTTCCGTTCCCGAGGCCCACTCGAAGATCTCGGCAATCGCTGGGTACTGCTCGTTCGGGTACCCTTCCGCCCGCCATTGATTGACGGCGGCCGCCAGCCGTTCGTGCAGGTGCATCACGTTGGCTGCATTCTAACCCAGGAATGCACCGAAGCGCCGACGCGATCTGTAGGGTACGGTCGCTGGTGCGGGCGTTGATGGGGTCGTTGTGGGAGGGGCTGTGTCGGGGCTCGATGGGGCTATAATCCCTCCGACTTTCACACGGTTCCATCGGCCCTCGCATCGCACCAGGACCAAGCACCAAGGACGAAGGACCAAGGACGAAGGACCGTTATGGCACTGATGACCAGAGATCAATTCCTTGCCGGCCTCCGACAGGTCGGCCACAGGGTGTTCATCCAGGGAGAAAGGATCGACGACGTCGTTGAGCACCCGGTGTCGAGGCCGTCCGCGCTCGCCATGGCCGAGACGTATCACCAGGCCACGCAGGCAGGACCGAACGACCTCTTCATCGCGCGGTCCCATCTCACCGGTGACACGATCAACCGCTTCACTCACGTTCACCAGAGCACGGACGATCTGGTGAAGAAGATCCTGATGCTGCGGTCACTGGGCCGGAGGACCGCCAGTTGCTTTCAGCGCTGCGCCGGCCTCGATTGCCTGAACACGCTGCACGCCGTCACGTACGAGACCGACCAGGCGTTCGGTACCCGGTATCACAGCCGGTTCGTCGATTTCCTCGGCTACGTTCAGCGCAACGACCTGGTCGCGGCTGCCTGCATGACGGATCCCAAAGGTGACCGGAGCTTGTCGCCCTCCGAGCAGGCTGACAAGGACCTCTACCTGCGGATCGTCGGGGAGACGGACGACGGGATCGTGGTGCGCGGGGCCAAGATGCACATCACCGGGGCGACCAACTCGCACGAGCTGATCGCCGTGCCGACCAGGGCGCTCAAAGAGGAGGACAGAGACTATGCGGTCGCGTTTGCCGTGCCGGCCGACACGAGAGGGGTCACCCTCATCTACGGCCGCCAGCCGTCAGACACGAGACGCCTCGAGCCGGGCCGGCCCGATGTGGGGAACCTGCACTTCGGCGGCTGCGAGGCGCTCGTGGTGTTCGACGACGTGTTCGTGCCCGAAGAGCGGATCTTCATGAAGCGCGAGTACAAGATGGCGAACCGGCTCGTGGAGCTGTTTTCCGCCCACCACCGCGCGAGCTACGGGGGCTGCAAGGTCGGCGTGGGTGACGTGCTGATCGGGGCGACGGCCGCGCTGGCTGAGGCGCAGGGCACCGAGAAGGCGTCTCACGTCAAGGACAAGCTGGCCGAGATGGTGCACCTGAACGAGACCCTTCACGGAGCCGCGCTGGCCAGCGCCGTCAAGGGCACACCCACACCCAGCGGGGCGTACACGGTCGACCCGCTGCTGGCAAATGTGTGCAAGCTGAACGTGACCCGGCTGCCGTTTGAGATCGCGCGGCTGGCCCAGGACATCGCGGGAGGCGTCCTGGTGACGCTGCCGTCGGTTGCCGATCAGGACCACCCCGACATCGGCCCCTACGTGCGGAAGTATCTGGCGGGGAAGGCGGATGTCGGCAGCGATCTGCGGATGCGTCTCGTGCGGCTCGTCGAGAACATCACCCTGGGAGCCGGCGCGGCCTCCTATCTGACCGAGTCGATTCATGGCGCGGGATCGCCGCAGGCCCAGAAAATCATGATCACCCGGCTGGCCGACGTCGATTCGTGCAAGGCCTGGGCGCTCCAGCTGTGCGGGGCCGCGAGCCTGGCCGGGAGTGGGCAGTCGTCGACGGTTGACGGTTGACAGGCGGCAAAACGTCGAACGTCGAACGTCGAACGCAAAACGCAGAACGCAAGACGACAAACGCAAACCACGGGCAGGGCAGACGGTCGTTGACAGTTGACAGAAACGGACGTTGCGCTGGAGGTGACTATGTCGGCTCGGTGCCTCGCGCTTCCCTGCAGCTTGCTCCTCCTCCTGCTGTTGCCCGCGATGCCACTGCGGGCGCAGACGACGGCGATCCGCGCCGGCCACCTGATCGATCCGGCGACGGGAGCGGTCAGCGCGAATCAGATCATTCTCGTCAAGGACGGGAAGATCGCGGCCGTTGGAGCAACCGTCGAGGTCCCCAAGGGCGCCACGGTCGTGGATCTGTCCGGTTCCTGGGTGCTGCCCGGCCTGATGGATGCGCACGCGCACATCACCTTCGGCATGGAGCCGGGGCTCCCGCTCGAGGCGACGTACCTCACCGAGGGTTCGGCCATGCGCGCGCTTCGCGGGCTGCGCTGCGCGCGTATGTTGCTCGAGGCGGGCTTCACGACCATCCGTGACGCCGGCAACGAAGCCAACTACGCATCGATCGATCTGCGCCGGGCGATCGAGAGGGGATGGTTCCCCGGCCCCACGATCGTGACCATGGGCAAGATCATCGCGCCCTTCGGCGGGCAATCACACCTCGTGCCGCCGGAGATGGGACCGTTCTGGCACTTCGAGTACATCGACGCGGACACGCCCGACGAGGTCCGCAAGGCCGTTCGGCGGAACATCTTCTACGGCGCCCAGGCCATCAAGATGGTGTGCGACAACAACGCCTACCACTGCTCGGTGGAGGAGGTGGCGGCCGCGGCCAGAGAAGCCCATGGCGCCGGTCTGCCGGTGAGCGTGCACGTCATGGGAGGCGAGGCGGCCCGCAACGTGATACTCGGCGGTGCCGATTCGATCGAGCACGGGTTCGAGCTGTCCGACGAGCTGTTGCAGATGATGAAAGAGAAGGCGATGGTGCTCGTGAGCACCGATCTTCCGTACGAGCAGCTCGCCGCCGCTTACCCCCCGGGCAATCCGTTCGGGATCGACGCGAAGAAGATGAGCGCGGCCATCACCGACCGGCTGAAGCGGGCGCAGCGAATCGGCGTCAAGCTGGCCTTTGGCACCGATGCGGTCGGCGGAACGCCGGGGCGCACGCGCGCAGACATGATGCTGGACTATCTCGACGTGTGGGCGTCGGTCGGGATCACGCCGGCGGCCACATTGAAGGCGATGACGACGACGGCCGCCGAGCTGCTGCGCGTGCAGGACGGGCGGGGTGCCATCGCCGTGGGCCGGGCCGCCGACATCATCGCGACGCCCGAGAACCCCTTGGAGCGAATCCAGGCGCTGCGCAAGGTGCACTTCGTGATGAAGGAGGGCCAGGTCATTCGAGGCCCGAAGTGACCCCCTCTCTTCTGCCATTGGCCGTTGGCCGCGCGACGATCCTGTTCCTCACGGTGCCGGTCGTCGGTGACCTCCTTCCGCCGAACGAGCTGGGGAAGGTCATGATCCTCGTCTACCACCTGCCGCGCATCCAGGCGATCGAGCGCGAGCTGACGTACTGGCTCACGTACTTCGATCGTCATCCAGACCAGCGCTTCGTGAGCGATGGCAACCCGAATACCATCACCCTTCCCCGAGGGGTCCGCTCCGAGGCTCGCCCCGAGTACGGCACGCGCATCGTCGAGCGGCAATGATCCGCGACGAGGGGCCGGGGCGAGGAACCAGGCATTCCGCCCAAGGACCAAGGACCAAGAACTGTTCGTTCACACCGTTGTGCTATCCTCCCCTCCCGCCACACCAAAGAGGAGGTCGCCGTGTCTGCCGTCACCCGTTCGCACGCGCGCATCGCGCTCCGGATCGTGCCCGTCCTCGCGCTCGCGGGCCTCGTGCTGTCCCACACCGCCGACGCTTCCTCCGCAGGCCAGGCGTCACCGGCAGCCGAGGCGCGCAAGGAACCGGCCAAGACGCCCACCATCGAAGAGAAGACCGCCGGCATGAGGAAGCTGGACGGCTTCTTCCCGCTCTACTGGGACGAAGCGGCCGGCACGCTGTGGCTCGAGATCCCGACGTTCGACACCGAGGTCCTCTACATCACCGGCCTTCCGGCCGGCATCGGCTCGAACGACATCGGCCTGGATCGCGGCCAGATCGGGCAGGGCAAGGTCGTCAAGTTCCAGCGTGTGGGGCCGAAGGTCCTGATGGTGCAGCCGAACCTCCGCTTCCGCGCCGTCAACGGCACGCCCGACGAGAAGAAGGCGGTGGAGGACTCGTTTGCCACCTCCGTCCTGTGGGGCTTCACGGTGGCGGCCGAGAGCGGCGGCCGCGTGCTGGTCGACACGACGGACTTCCTGCTGCGCGACGTTCACGGCGTCATCAACCGCCTGCGGCCGGCGACCTTCCGGCTCGAGCGCTCGCGCAGCGCCGTGTACATGCTGCGGACGAAGGTGTTTCCGAAGAACACCGAGATGGAAGTCACGCTGACCTTCACCACCGACGGGCCGACCGCCAACGCCGGCGGCGGCTTCCAGAAGGGATCGCTCAACTACGTCACCCCGACGCCGGACGCGGTGACCGTGCGCGAGCATCACTCGCTGGTCGAGCTGCCGGACGCCAACTTCAAGCCGCGCCGGTTCGACCCGCGCGCCGGCTTCGGCGACTTCGCCTACGAGGACTACTCGGCGCCGCTCGGCGACGACATGACCAGGCGGTTCATCCGGAAACACCGGCTGCAGAAGAAGGACCCGGCGGCGAAGGCGAGCGACCCGGTCGAGCCGATCGTCTACTACCTGGACCGCGGCGCGCCCGAGCCGATCCGCTCCGCGCTCCTCGAGGGGATCAACTGGTGGAACCAGGCGTTCGAGGCGGCCGGGTACCGGAACGCGTTCCGGGCGGAGCTGATGCCCGAAGGCGCCGACCCGATGGACGTGCGCTACAACGTGGTGCAGTGGGTGCACCGCTCGACGCGCGGCTGGAGCTACGGCGGCGGTGTCACCGACCCGCGCACCGGCGAGATCATCCAGGGCCACGTCACGCTCGGCTCGTTGCGCGTGCGCCAGGACTACATGATCGCCGTCGGCCTGACGGCGCCCTACGCGAAGGGGAGCGAGGAGGCGAAGGCGGCGCGCGAGATGGCGCTCTGGCGCATGAAGCAGCTCGCCGCCCACGAGGTCGGCCACGCCATCGGCTTCGGGCACAACTACTACGACAGCTCGAAGGGCTACATCTCCGTGATGGACTACCCGCAGCCGCTCGCCACGCTGCGCCCGGACGGGTCGGTGGATCTCTCCCGCGCGTACGGGGTCGGCATCGGCGACTGGGACAAGGTGGCCGTGACGTGGGGCTACCAGGACTTCGCGCCGGGCACCGACGAGCCGAAGGCGCTCAATGGGATCCTCGAGGACGCGTGGCAGAGGGACCTCAAGTACCTGAGTAACCAGGACATGGATTACAACCCCCCGTGTGGACCAGTGGGCCAACGGCATCGATCCGGCCTCTGAGCTGGACCGGATGATGAAGATCCGCCGCGCCGTCCTGGACCGCTTCGGGGAGAACGTCGTCAGGTCATGGCAGCCGGTGGCGCTCATCGAGGAGCCACTCGTGCCGATGTACCTCTACCATCGCTACCAGGTCGAAGCGGCGGCGTCGGCGCTCGGCGGCCTCTCCTACCACTACGCGCTTCGCGGCGACGGCCATGAGCCGGTGCGCGCGGTGCCGGCGGGCGAGCAGCGCGCCGCCCTCGAGGCGCTGATGCGGACGCTCGCGCCGCCGGCGCTCGTCGTCCCGGTGTCGATCCTCAAGAACCTGCCACCGCGGCCCGACGGGTACGACCTGCACCGCGAGCTGTTCCCGCGCAACACCGGCCTGGCGTTCGATCCGATTACGCCCGCGGTGGTTGCGTCCGACCTCACGGTCTCCTTCATCCTCCGTCCCGATCGCGCCGCGCGCATCGTCGCGCAGCACGCGGTCGACCCGTCGCTGCCGGGGCTCGAGGAGGTGATCGATCGTCTGGTGAACGCCGGCTTCGATGCGACGCCCGCGAACGCGTACGAGGCGGAGGTGGCGCGTGCGGTCGGCCACGTCATTGTCGATCGGCTGATCATGCTCGCCGCCACGGCGCCAATGGCACAGGTGCGGGCGATCGCCTCGGACCGGCTCGAGCGCCTGCGCGACCGGTGCAAGGCCGGGGCGAAGACGGACGAGGGGACGGCGCACGACAAGCTGGTCGTCTCCGACATCACGCGCTTCCTCGAGCGGCCGGCCGAGCCGTACAAGCAGCCGGCCACCCCGAACGCGCCGCCCGGCGCGCCGATTGGCGACCCGGGACAGTCGTGGCTGCCGCCGTACGGGACCGGCACGGCCTGGTGGGCGTGGTGGGAGGACGAAGGAAGGGAGTAGGTGACTGTGGACTGACGGCGACTGACGACTGTCGATGTCAGTCCTTGGTCCTTCGTCCTTGGTCCTTCGTGCGGTTCACGGGTTCTTGGTTGGTCCGACCGACGACTGAAGACCGATGACTGACGACTGAGGAATGACTTGATGCGCGCGTTCGAGACGAGAGACATCGGGCTGCTGCGCCGAGCGCTGAACGCCGATCGCGTGTCGGCGGCCTACCTGCTCGGCGATCTCGACGAGCCGTTCTTCGGCCAGTGCCGGTGGTGGGTTGCGGAGGACGAGCGGGCGCCGGTCGCCGTGCTGATGGTGTTCGGCGGCCTGGCGACGCCCGCGCTCCTGACCTTCGGGCGGCCGGACGGGGTGGCTGGGGCGTTTCGTGAGGCGGCGC
>Ga0315280_10006549_pt1 | contig 16029 bp, 9 predicted proteins | sample YL17G06_40_MG_FD_203697 | JGI IMG/M metagenome (GOLD analysis project Ga0315280, IMG submission 203697) | Sediment microbial communities from Yellowstone Lake, YNP, Wyoming, USA - YL17G06_40 | ecosystem: Environmental > Aquatic > Freshwater > Lake > Sediment | place: USA: Wyoming | collected... | reverse complement strand
GAGGATTTCCGCGTCACCGAGATTCCGCTCTACGAGCCTTCCGGTTCCGGCGACCACGTGTACCTCTATATCGAGAAGGCGGGCATTGGCTCGTTCGAGGCGGCCGAGCGGATCGCCCGCGCATTCGGCCGTCCGCGGCACCTCGTGGGCCTGGCGGGCCTGAAGGACGCCCAGGCCGTCACGCGCCAGTGGATGAGCCTGGAGCGGATCGACCCCGAAAAGGCAGCCGCCCTCCACCTTCCCAACATCAAGGTCCTGGCCGTGTCGCGGCACCGCAACCGCCTGAAGATCGGGCACCTGGCGGGGAACCGGTTCGAGGTCCGCATCCGCGGGTGCCGGCCGCAGGCCCGCGAACTGGCCGAACGCATCCTGGCGGTCCTGGCGGCGCGCGGCACGGCGAACTGGTTCGACCGCCAGCGGTTCGGCACGCGGGGCGACAACCACCTCCTCGGCCGCGCACTGGTGCTCGGACAGGCGAAGGAATTCTGCGACCGGTTCCTCGGCCGGCCCTCCGAGACGGCCGACTCGCCGCGCCTCGCCGCCGCCCGACGCGCGTACGACGCCGGCCATCTGGCCGAGGCCAAGCGCGGCTTCACCGGAAACGCCGACCAGTTGAAGGTCCTCGTCGCAATGGCCAGGACGCGAGACCCCGAGCGGGCCATGCAGGCCCTGCCCAGACAACTCGCGCGGCTCCTGGTGGGGGCGTTCCAGGCCGACATCTTCAACGGGGTCCTCGAGCGCCGCCTCGGCCAGATCGACCGCCTCGAGGCCGGCGACATGGCCTACATCCATCCGCCGCTGCCGCGCGCCAGCGGCCAGGCGGGGCCTCCGCGCCAGGGCGCCGCCGGCGCGGTCTTCAGGGTTGACCGGCCCGAGGACGAGATGCCGCGCGCGGCCCGGTTCGAGATCAGCCCGACCGGGCCGATCGTCGGCCACCGCGTCACGCTGGCCTCGGGCCGTCCGGGCGACATCGAGCGCGAGGTCCTGGCCGAGAAGGGCGTCACCCCCGCCGACTTTGAGCGGGTCAAGGCCCTGCGCCTGCGGGGCGACCGGCGGCCGCTGCGCGTCCCGATCGTCGACATCGAGGTCCAGCCCGCCGGCGACGACATCCTCGTCCGCTTCGCCCTCCCCTCGGGAGCCTACGCCACGGTGGTCTTGGCGGAGATCATGAAGGCCGAGTGACCGGCGATGTTGGACGCTTGGGCGGCCCCGACAGGGGCCGAAGAGAGTAGCCCACGGCGTCAGCCGTGGGAATGCGCTTGCTGAATAAACTCTCTCCTTCCGTGCGTCCAGGTACGGGGTCTTGCCGTGCTCGCCTTCGGACGCTAGGATTACGCCATGATGAAACGCACGACGATACTGGCGCTGACGTTCGGAATGTTGCTTGCCGCCGGCCGCGCGGCGGTCGCCGCGGCGCCAACGGACGACCCTCTGGCCGACCGCAAGACGCCCGTCGTCCGGGCGTTCCAGAAGGCGGCCCCGAGCGTCGTCAACATCTCGACGAAGAAGGAACGGATCGTCCAGCCGTACTTCTGGATGGACGTGCCAGACATCTTCCGCCGCGAGTTCGGCGACCTGTTCCGCCCGCGCCGCCAGGTCACCGGCAGCCTCGGCTCGGGCGTCATCATCAGCGCCGGCGGCTACATCGTCACCAATGCCCACGTCGTGCAGCAGGCCGACGAAATCATCGTTACGCAGTCCGACGAGTCGCAGCACAAGGCCGAACTGGTCTCGGCCGATCCCGAGGCGGACCTGGCGATCATCAAGATGGTCACCGACAAGCCCGTCTCGGCCATCCGCCTGGGCACCTCGTCGGACCTCATGATCGGCGAGACCGTCATCGCTGTCGGCAACCCCTTCGGCTACCAGCATACCCTGACCACCGGCGTGGTCTCGGCCCTGGACCGGTCGATCGAGCCCGAGCCGGGCAAGAAGTACGAGGGCCTTATCCAGACCGATGCGCCGATCAACCCGGGGAACTCCGGCGGGCCGCTCCTGAACATCCGCGGCGAACTCATCGGCATCAACTGCGCCATCCGGGCCGGGGCCCAGGGCCTGGGCTTCGCTATCCCCGTCGACAAGGTCCGCGAGATCATGATCGGCCTGCTGACGGTCCGCCGCACGGGCAAGCCGTGGACGGGCCTCAAGTACAACACCACGACGCCCACCGCCGTCGTCATCAAGGAGGTCGAGAAGGAGTCGCCGGCGGCCAAGGCGAACCTCGCCCCCGGCGACCGCATCGAGACGCTCGACGGCCGGCCTACCGGCGATATCATCGACTTCGAGACGTCGCTGCTGGACCGCAAGGTGGGCGACACCGTGCGGCTCGACATCCGCCGCGGCGATCGCCTGTACGAAAGCAAACTGGTGCTCGCGGCCGCCCCGAAACCCGACGGCGCCAAACTCGCACGCGAGAAGTTCGGCCTGCACCTACAGCCGGTCACGCACGAACTGGCCGTGTCGATGCGCCTCGGGACCGACCAGGGGCTCCTTGTGGCGGGGGTCGATCCCGGCAGCCCCGCCGCCACCGCGGGTTTACGCACCGGCGACGTCATCGTACAGGTCGACCGCTACCCCGTCGAGAACCTGGAGATGTTCGGAAACCTGCTCGCTCAGGTGCGCACAGGCGACCGCGTCCTGTTCTACCTGGTTCGCGGCCGCACGGTCGCTCGCGCCGTCCTGCCGGCGCGGTAAGCCGGTAGCAGTGCGCGGCGAGCCCGTGCGCCACGGCCGGACAAGACCGGCGATGGCACACTCATTCAGTCTGATTCGCAAGTAGGAAGATGCAATGCGCGTGCTCGTGGCCCCTGCGTCGCTGAAGGAATCGCTTTCGGCGGCCGAGGCCGCCCGCGCTCTGGCCGAAGGCGCCCGCTGCGCGGGGGCCGAAACCGTCGAACTCCCGTTGGCCGACGGCGGCCGCGGAACCCTCGAGTGCATCGCGCCCGCCATGGGCCTCCTGATTCGCGAGGTGCAAGTCACCGGCCCGCTCGGCTGGCCCGTCACGGCCACCTTCGGCCTGAGTCCCGACTGCCGCACAGCCGTGATGGAGATGGCCTCGGCCAGCGGCCTGGCCCTGGTGCCGCCGGGCCAGCGCGACGCCATGCGGGCCACAACGCGCGGCACGGGGGAACTGGTCCGGGCGGCCCTCGAGGCCGGCCCGGCGCGAATCTACCTGGGCATCGGCGACTCGGCCACCTCCGACGGCGGCGCGGGCGCGGCCCAGGCGCTCGGCTTCCGCCTGCTCGACTCCGGCGGCAAGGATATCGGCCCCGGCGCGGCCGGACTCGCCCGCCTCGCGCAGATCGACCCGCACGCCAGGCATCCCCGCCTCGGCCAGGCCGAAATCCTCGTGGCGTGCGACGTCGATAATCCGCTCCTCGGGCGGCGCGGGGCCGCACGCGTCTTCGGGCCGCAGAAAGGCGCCGGCCCGAACGAGGTCCGGCAGATCCAGGAGAACCTCGCGCATCTGGCCGAGGTCATCGAGCGCGACCTCGGGATCGACGTCCGGACCATTCCCGGCGGCGGCGCCGCCGGCGGACTCGGCGCGGGGGCCGTCGCCTTTCTCGGCGCGCGCCTCATGAGCGGCGCGGAGTGGGTCCTGGGGGCGCTGGAGATCGAGCGCCGCCTGGCCCAGGCCGACCTCGTGCTGACGGCCGAGGGCCGCTTCGACGCCCAGAGCCTCGGCGGCAAGGCGCCCATGACTCTGGCGCGCCGTGCCCGCGCCGCCGGCATCCCGTGCGCGGTCATCTGCGGCAGCGCCGGGCCGGGCTCCGAGGCTGCACTTTCAGAAGGCGTGAGCGCGATATTTCCTCTTGTGCGCGAAAATGTTACACTCTCGGAGGCGATGGCCCGGCCGAAGGAACTTTTGGCCGGGCGCGCTGAGGAAGCCGTACGCCGGTTCGCGCGCTGCGGGAGCGTGTAACGGACACGATGAAACTCGCCTTCAGCACGAACGCGTTCAAGCAGGTGAGCCTCGAAGAGAGCCTCCGCCAGATTGCCGCGTGCGGCTACGAGGGCGCCGAGATCATGGCCGATGTCCCGCACGCCTACCCGCCGCATATGGACGGCCGCAGGCGCAAGGCGGTCGTCGACCTGCTGAAGGAACTGCGCCTGGGCGTGACGAACCTGAACGCGTTCACGCTGTTCGCCCAGGGCGACACGTGGCACCCGTCGTGGATCGAGCCTGACGCCGAGGCCCGCGCCCGGAGGATCGAGCACACGGTCAATGCCATCCGGCTGGCCCGGGACCTGGGCGCGCCCGGCATCAGCCTGGAGCCTGGCGGCCCTGTGCCTGTCGGCATGACCCGTCCGGCCGCCATGGACCTCTACCGCCAGGGCCTGCGCCAGGTGCTCGCGACGGCCGTGGATTGCGGCGTGAACGTGCTGGTGGAGCCGGAGCCGCACCTGCTGATCGAGCGGCCCGAGGAGTTCGAGGAACTCCTGGCGGGCCTTTCGCACCCGCGGCTGGCCCTGAACTTCGATATCGGGCACTTTTTCTGCGTGGGCGTGGACCCGGCCGCTGCGGCCCGGCGCCTGGCGCCGCACGTCCGGCACGTGCACCTGGAGGACATCGCGCCGACGCGCGAGCACCGGCACCTGGTGCCGGGCCGCGGCGCGATTGATTTCGCCTCGGTGCTGGGCGCACTGCGGGACGGCGGCTACAATGGCTGGATCACGGTGGAACTGTATCCCTACGAGGCCCAGGCCCGCGAGGTGGCTGACGAAGCATTTCGATATATGGCAAGATACTTCTGAGGCTCGGCATCAGCCGGCCGGCGCGGAGGGCGAAAGGGGCCACGCATGAATCAACCGAAGGGCGAGTGGAAACTGATCGAATGGATCCGCAGCCGCACGCGCCTCGACCCGGCGGCGGTGCCCATCGGGCCGGGCGACGACATGGCCCTCGTGGGCCTCGGCGGCGAAAGCCAGTGCCTCATCACCATCGACGCACTCCTGGAGGGGACGCACTTCAACTTCTCGCAGGCCACCCCCCGCCAGGTCGGGTACAAGGCCATGGCCGTCAGCCTCTCGGACGTGGCGGCGATGGCCGCAAAGCCGGTCTGCGCACTGGCGTGGGTCGGCCTGCCCGAGGACCGCGACATGAAGTTCGCCGAGGAACTCTCCATGGGCATGGCCGACGCCGCCGACAAGTACGCCTGCCCGGTCGTCGGCGGCGACATCACCAGTTGGAGGCAGCCGCTGACGATCGGCACGGCCATCGTGGGCCGGCCGGCGGGCGTCATCCCGGTCCGCCGCAGCGGCGCCAAGCCGGGCGACCTGCTGTTCGTCACGGGGGAACTGGGCGGGTCGCTCCTGGGGCGGCACCTCGCTTTCACGCCGCGCTTGGCGGAGGCACGCCAGTTGGCCGCCCTGGTGACCCTGCACGCCATGATCGACCTGTCGGACGGCCTGTCGACCGACCTCGGGCACATCGTCCGCGAGAGCGGCGTGGCGGCCGAGGTGGACGCCGACGCCGTCCCGATCTCGGCCGACGCCGTGAAACTGGCGCAGAGCGACGGCGGCTCGCCCCTCGAGCACGCCCTCAACGACGGCGAGGACTTCGAACTCCTCATGGCCGTCGAACCCGTCGACGCCCAGGACCTCCTGAAGCAGAACCCCCTGAAGACGGCGCGCCTCACGTGCATCGGCCGCATCACCGAGGGCAGCGGCGCGACCCTCGTCGAGCCGAGCGGCCAGCGCAAGGCCCTGGCGCCGAAGGGCTACGAGCATTTCAAGCGGAAGGCCGGCGCCTGATGCGCGGCGACGCCTGGAAAGCGGCGTCTCATTCGGTTGAAGATACCCTTGCCCTCGGGCGGCGGATAGGGCGCGCGGCCCGCCCGGGCGACGTCGTGGCGCTGGTCGGCGACCTGGGGAGCGGCAAAACGGTCCTGGCGAAGGGCATGGCCGAGGGCCTGGGCGCCGCCTCGGCCCGCGAGGTCGTCAGCCCCACGTTCGTCCTCTGCCGCGAGCACCTCGGCGGCCGAATCCCATTTTATCATCTCGATGCGTACAGGCTGCGCGGCGCCGCCGACCTGGAGGCCATCGGCTCGGCCGAGATCCTGGCGGGCGACGGCCTCTCGGCCCTGGAGTGGGCCGACAGGGCGCCGCAGGCGCTGCCCGAGGACCACCTGGGCATCCGCATCGAGGTTACCGGCCCTGAGGACCGCCGGCTGACCTTCACCGCCCACGGCCCGCGGTCGCGGGAACTTCTGGCCGCAATCAAGAGCGGCTGAAGCGCCGCCGGACGATTGGTACGCGCCGAAAAGGCCCCCCGGCAGCATTGAAGAAACGCCCGCCCGCCGGAAGGCGATGGATGGTGCGGCGGGCAGAAATGCCCGCCGCGCGAAGGTTGTCGGGGCCTGCCTGCTAATGCGCCCGGCGGCGGCGGCGCAGGCCGTCGAGGTCAAAGCGGGCGATGGCGGCCTTGATGTCGTCGGCGGTCTGGCGGGCGCGGACCTCGGCCCGGCGGCCCGCGGCCTCGGCCCGACGCCGGGTCGCCTCGACATAGTCGTGCAGCCGCCGCAACCTCTCGCGGCTGATCGAGTAGCCCCACAGTTTGACGACCAGCGTGAACCAGTCGAAGCGCACCAACCGCCGGATCGCCGACCCCAGCGTATAGAACGCGCCGAACGCCTTCATCGCTTCGACCTGGAGTTCCAGGGGGCTCATCCGTTTCGGGCGAAAAACCACGTGGTGGGCGTCGTACAGGCTCCAGTCGCGCGAGAGGATGCGGCCCTCGCGCTCCATCTGCGAGAAGACCGGGGTGCCGGGCAGCGGCACGAGGATCATGAACTGTGCGCTGGCGATGCCCTGCCGCCGGGCGAACCGCACCGTCTCGCGCAGCGTCTCGGGGGTGTCTTCGTCGGCGCCGAAGATGAACATGCCGTGGATGCGGATGCCGCGGCGGCGGAACTCGCGGATCGCCCTCTCGATGTCGCCGACCGACTGGTGCTTGTTGAAGCCCTCCAGGGCGGCAGGGCTGGCGGACTCGATGCCGACGTAGACGTAGAAGCATCCCGCCTTGGCCATCAGGTCCAGCAGTTCCGGGTCGGAGGCCGCGTCGCACCGGACCTGGGCGCTCCACCGCAGGTCCAACTTCTCCCGGATCATGGCGCGGCACAGTTCCTTGGCCCTGGCGCGGTTGGCCGTGAAGTTGTCATCGTAGAAGAACAGGAGGCGGCCGCGAAGGCGACGCAGTTGCCCCATCACCTTCTCGGTGCTCTGGAACCGGTAGGACCGGCCGAACATCTTCGTCACCGAGCAGAAGTTGCAGTCGAACGGGCAGCCGCGCGACGTCTGGACCGGCAGCACGGTGGCGGAAGTCAGGCTCTCAGTATAGCCGTGGATGAGGCCGAAGTCCGGTTCCGGCAGCGTCTCGACGTCGACGCATCCGCCGGGGGGCGGGTTGTGCACGACCCGGCCCCCAACGCGACGCGACAGCGACGGCATCGTCTCGAGACCCTCGCCTGCGCCCAAGCGCCGCACGAACTCGACGATCAGGTCATCGGCCTCGCCGCGCAGCACGTAGTCGCAGTGCTCCAGGGCCTCATCGGCCAAGAACGTTACGTGCGACCCTCCCATGACCACGGGGATGCCCGCCCGGCGCGCCGCCCGGGCGAACTCGTAGGCCCGCGGGGCGGTCGAGGTCGTCGTCGAAACGCCGACCAGGTCCGCCGAGAACAGCGCGTCGAAATCCACCGGCGCAACTTCCTCGACGAACACCTTTACGTCGTACCCGGCCTGCTTCAGGCGCGTCGCCAGGATCACCAGCCCCAGCCGCGGCAACTTCCACCGGCTGAACACGTGCCGCTCCGGGGCCTTGGGTTCAATCAGCACCACCTGTTTGATCACGAGAGGTCTCTCCGTCCGAACCACGAAGACGCGGCACCCCTCCGGGGGTGCCCGAGAACACACCAGAAGCCACTTGAGAAAGGCCCGAGGGAGCACCCCGGCCTTGCACGGCCGCGTCCTTCGGGCCGAATGAAAGGCGTGGCGACTGCGTGCGCCTGTACAAAACCGATTATACTAGCGCGCTGGTGGCAGGCCAGCACAATATCCCGCGCATGCCGCGCTCGCTCACTTTTCTATCGTCAAGACCTGCGCGCCGTGAGCAACATTCTGGGCCTCGTCTGCCGCGCGGACGGCCAGCCGGTGCGGGCCGGGCGAGAGTTTGTGGATCGTGAACCGAAACTCCTTCTGCTTGCCGTCGAAGACCCCGTCGGTCGGGACCAGCGTATTGGAGTCGGTCGAGGAATCGACGGACCAGGCGGCCTCGGTCAGGCGGCTCAGGGCGTCGCGGGCCGTAAATCGGACCTCGGCATCGCCGCCGGCCCGGACCTGGACCTCCAGTTTCTCGATGACCGGGGCGGTGTTGTCGACAAGGATCGGGTCGCTCACCTTGCTTCCCTCGCGGGCCTCGTCGGCCGGGTTATCGAGGCGGTCGCCGGCCACCACTCTGAGTTCGTACCAGCCGTCGGCCACGGTGCCGGTGTCCCACGCGTATTCGGGCCGGGCGAGGTCCTTTTCCAGGAGGATCCACTTGGGCTCGCCCTCGCCGCGGAAGTACAGTTCGTAGCGCAGGGCGTCGCCGTTCGGGTCCTGGGCCTGCCACTGGAAGAAACGGACCGGCTGGGCGCCATCGGGCGGCGGGGGCGCCGGAGGCGACCCCGAAGGCGGCTGCGGGCCGGGCTTCGCGCGCTTCGTCATCTCCTCGCGGAACCGCGCCGCCGCCTGGGCCCGCGCCTGCTGGGCCGGCGACGGCACTTCCGCGATGCTGACCACCCTCGGCGCCTCGTTCGCGCGGGCGTACGGCGCCTCGAACTGGTCCAGGACCGGCGTGGAATCGGCGCCGCGGGACCGCATCGTTACGCGGAACTGGACGTACCGCGCCGGCGGCGCGTCGAGACGGCTCGGCGACTTCGACGCCGGCTTCGACCACTCGGCCCACGCGCCCTTGTCGGGGTCGCGCGAGTTGCCGCTGCGGGCGGCCATCTGGACCTCCGCGCCGTCGGGCGTCTTGCCGCGCCATTCCACCGCGCCCCACCGCGACGAGCCGCCCGCATCATACACCTGGGTCGTGAACGTCCCTTCCTTGGCGTACCCCTTCGAGAGCGTGTAGAGCCTGCCGGGGCCCGCGGAGCCGACGATGATGCGGCCATCGCGGGCCGCCACGAGCGACATCACCTGCTTGGGGTCGAGCGTGGCGATGCAGGCCTCTTCTTCGCCGGGCCGGAGGGCGACCTCGTAGACGCGGGCATTCTTGCCCGCGCCGACCAGGAGTTTGCCGTCCGAGACCGCCAGCGCCAGGACCATCGGGTCGCGCGGCTCGAAGATGCGGGTGACGATGCCTTCGGGCGTGATACGATAGATCGAGGACCCGCCCTTGCCCGGCGCCTTGGCGGGGGGCGCTCCACTGGCGCGGGCCGCCTCGCCCAGTTTGGCGGCCATCGCCAGGGCCGGGCTGGCGGCGGGCTTCTCGGGAGGCTTGGCCTCGCCTTCGGGCGGCTTCGGCGACGCCGGCTCGGAGGCCGGCTTGTCCTTGGCGGCATCCTTGGGCGCCTCGGCGGGGGACTCCTTCGGTTTCTCTTTCGAGGGTTCCTTGGACTCGCCCGACGTGCCGGGCACGATGATAAGCCCCGGCGGAGCAGGGGACGGCCGCGGGGTTTCTGCGGCCGGCATCTCGCCGCCCGGGCGACCGGCGGCGCCGCTCGAGCCTGCGGCATACAGGTTCCCGGCCGCGTCGAGCGCCAGGGCCGTGATCTCCGCCTCGTCGGCATCGTAAAGGATGAACGCCTTCTTGTCGGCCCAGCGGTACACCAGGCCGTCGCGGTCGGTGCCGGCGTAGAGCGTACCGTCTGGGGCGGCCATGACGCACAGGAAGTGGTCCGTCTCGGCCTTGATGAGGACCTCGGATTTCCTGTCGCGCGTGATCTTGAGGAGCCTGGCGCCGTCGCCGGTGGCGGCCGCCAGGGACCCGTCCTTCATCCACGCCAGGTCCCACACGTACTTCACGTCGCCCTTCTTCTCGTGGCCCTCGAAGAAGACATCGGCCTTCGGCTCCCCCTTGGCCTGAGGGGCAACGCGCCAGATATGTCCTTCGGTTCCGCCCGATCCGACGTAGAGGTCGCCGTTCTTGTCGACCGCCACGGAGAAGAGGAACTTGTCGGGGAGCGTGGCCCAGAGCGCCGTCTTCCCGTCCTTGACGCGGTAGATGCGGCCGGCGCCGCCGGTCACGGCGTAGACCGAGCCGTCAGGCCCCTCGGCCATGCGGGCCACGTAGTCGACGCCATCGGTCTGCGCCAGGAGGCTCTCCAGGGCGCGGCCGAGGCGCAGCGCCCCGAGGCTCGTCCAGACGATGCCCTCGGCATGGCCCTGGTTGAACTGTTCCTCGGTGGTGCCCACGAAGACCTGTGTCTTGGCCAGCGCTGCCGGCGCCAGCAGGCCCAGGGCCGCCACCACCATCGTACCCGCAAGCAAACGTTTGGCCATATCGTACCTCTCAGCATAGAATCGGCGCTTGGTCGTGTTCGCGCGGTCGCCTCGCCCGAGGCGAGGCTCCGCCTTCGGCTGCCCGCTAAACGATCGCGTCCTCGCCGCTTTGCCTTTCATTTCGCCCTTCGCATTTCGCACTTCGCATTACTGTTGCGGCGCCTTGCGGCTGACGGCGATTTCGACGGTCCTGCCGCCCTGAAGCACGTATCCGGTCTTCGGCATCTTGACGACCAGGGGCTCCGTGACGCCGGTGACCTGGCGCCGGGCCGATTCCGACAAGACGGTGCGGATCGAGGGTGGCAGATTCGGGAGTTCGTCGCGGCCGATCGCCAGGCCCGCCCCCGGCTCGTCGATGCGGACGAAGAGTTGGTCTCGCCGCTCCTCGCGCTTCAGCACCGCCAGGAGGCTCGCGACGTCGTCGGGCCGGAAACGCGCCGGCGCCTCGCGCTGCTCCTGGTGCATGGCGTCGTCGGCGCCGCAGAGGGTCACGCGGCAGGGACCCTCCGGGTAAGTCGCGGGGACCTTCACGTCGACGCGCATCCAGATCGGATCGGCCCGCCAGGGCTTCACGCGCAACTCGACGGGGACGGTCTCGCCCGGCCGGACGGCGTTGCGCAGCGGGCGGGCCTCCTGGATCTCGGCCAGGCGCGAACCCGCCTCGACCGCGACCTGCACCTCGACCGACTCGACCTTCATGTTCCCGAACGGGTTCTCCATCAGCAGGCCCACGATGCCGCGGACCTGGCTCTCGACGTAGCCGTCGCCGTTGGGCGACACCGTGACGTTGTCGCGGACAATGGGCTCCTGGCCGGCGGGCTTCACGGTCACGCGATACGTCAGGGTGTGATCGATGGGCAAGTCGCTTTCGGCCCCGATGGCATTGCCCGTGACGGCGGCCACCAGGCGCGGCGAGATCACGCGGTGATGGACCATCTCGCAGCGGTAGATGCGTTCGCGGCCCTTCGCCGGGCCGACGATCTTGACAGTCACCGGCACCATGGGGGCGCGCTGGTCGCCCAGGGCGCCCAGGACGCCGGTCTCCTCGTCCCACGTCAGGCGGCCGATCTCGCGGTAGGCCGCCCCGAGGCGGAACGAACTCATCACCGACGGAACCACCACGTGGGCGACGCCGGAGGCCATCGGCAGGCTCGTCTCGCCGGCAGCCGTCAGGGCATGGCCGAACGCATAGAGGCGGTTGCCGACGATCTCGGTGATGGTGCCCATGGTGGTGATCTGGGCATCGCCGCGCACCAGGGTGATCGCCAGGGGCGCGCCCGGCTCCAGCCTGGCCTCGGGGCCGGTCTTGGCGTCGCCGGCCCCGGCCTGCATCGGCACCATGCCGAAGGGGGCCAGGCTTTCCCGCAGCCGCTCCATCGCCCGGCTCGAAAAGCCGGCGACCATCACCGGAGAGCGGATCGGCTGCATGTCGCACGTGTCGCGGGCGGCCAGGGCCGCCGGAAGGTCGGCCATGCCGAGGGCGGCCACCGGCAGGGAGAGCGAGTCGTCGCGCGAGCCGGAGGCCTGGACCGGCTGCCCGCTGACCCACGGGAACTGGTCCGTCACGCGGAGCATCTGGTCGATGGGTTGGACGCCCGCCAGCGGCAACTTGCACCACGGGAACGAGTAGGCCACGGCGCCGATGAGGCGTCCGTCGATGTAGACGGGGCTGCCGCTCATGCCGGCGACGACGCCGGTCTGCTCCAGGCCCGCCCCGCTACAGCGGACGATGATGAGGTTCCGCTTCGGGCCGACGTTCTTCTGCGTCGCCATGACCTTGATCTGGAACTCGACGATGGCGTTGCCTTCGAGTGTGGTCTTGCCGACGCCGACCATCCCCGGCTGGACTTCCGAGAAAGGCATGTAGCGCTTCAGGTCGATCCCCTCGGCGCGGGCGCCGGCGGCCGCGAGCAGCACCGCGGCAAGGGCGAGGCAAACCGTGCGTAAACGCATAGGCCGAAGTCCCTCATCTGACCGCTGGAGGACGAATAGTGCGTGAACTCTACCTGCGTTGCCTTCCGCGGGCAAGGGCAAAAAACTTTCGGGCCTTCGCTCCAGAAAACTTAGGCCGTGGCAACGCCCCGGCATTATGCCTTGCCGCGTGAGCCGACGAGCCGCGCCTGCGCCCCGGCCTACAGTTCGCGACTTGCGGCAGAGGCGCCCGGACTCAAGGTCCTTGCGGCAGATGGCGGCCCAGGCCGATTCATCGGCCTTCGCGCCGCCCGGCGGCGTCCAGATGGCCATCGACGTCGATCCGCAGTCGACTTTGCAGGTTTCTGAGCGTCCTGCCCCCCGCACGGTCGATGCGCTACTGGCCGCGCGGCGGGTGACCCTTGTCTTTCGTGTGCACGTGCAGGGCCGCGCGCTTGGCCTCGGGCACCAGTTCGTCCCACTCCAGAAGCGGCCTCACGGGCTGGACCGCCGCGGCGGTCGTCAAGCGCATCGTCAGGATCTGCTGGGGCCGGACCGGGAACCCGTAAACCGGCCCGCCGCGGGAGAATTGTCCCCGCGCGCCGACGAGGTCCGTTAGGGCGGCGGCCTTGTGGGGCAGATTCACGGTCACGTCGGCGGCGCCGGCCCGGCCGAGACACTCGACCATCCTGAGTTCGATCGCGTCGCCCTCGCGGCGGAGGGCCTCGACGATCAGATTGTCGGAGGTCTCGATGAACGATTGCGGCGCCGCGGCGGCGCGGCCGGGCACGACCACCGGCGGGCAGTTAAACTCCCACGCCAGGCGCCCGATCCGGGCGTCGGTCCACCCGCCGTCGTGGGCCACCAGGGCGTACTGGAGCCTGTGATTGCCCCGCCCGCTCAGCCACGCGTTGGGGTAGCCGTAGTACTTGTCGGTGGCATTGTAGAGGTACAGGATGGGCGTCTTGTCGTTGAGTTCGCGGCCCGTCAGGCCGCGGTCGAGGATGGCCAGCCCTCCGCCGCCCGCCAGGGCGTAGTGCGACCAGCGGACCGCCGGCGTAATGCCCTTGGTCCACCCATGCAGGTCGGGGTTCGGCCTGGCCCACGCGCCGTGGGAGAACCCGTAAGGAATGCCGCGCCGGACCTCCTCGACGTCGGCCGCCAGCGGAAACTCGGCCACCACGACCGTCCGGTCGGGGATGTCGTTGAGTTCGGTTTCGCAGTCGATCCGCGGGTGGTCCTTGTAGAACCGCATCAGGCGGCGGCAGGGCCGGCCGAGGAGCGTGCCCTCGACCTCGACCTCGATGGCGAGCGGCCCGTCGCGGGCGACGACCCTGGCCTTGGCGTCGCTGGTGGCCCCGATGCGATTTCGCCCCGGCCGCGCGGCCGTGAAGTCGCCGGGGTCGCCCTGCTGCGTCTTCGGGCGCTCGGCCACGATGACGTTGGCCGGGCCGCCGAGGACTTCGCGACCGGAGGGCTTGAGGCGCAGGCTCGCCAGGGCGCCGCTGGTCGGGTCGATGCGGGCGGCGTAGGACTTGTTCTCGATGATCTCGGGCAGCGAGATTTCCTTGGGCGCCGCCGGCCCCTGGGCCGCCGTTTCCACGCCGACCGTGCCGAGCGACGGCAGGTCCAGGCGGCACAGGACGGTCCGGCCGTCGCCGGCGGCCTGGCAGGTCGCGCCGGCCAGGCCGACCCCCGCCGGCAGTTCCACGCGGATCGGATCGTTGCGCCGCCAGTTGGCGGGGTTAAAGAAGGCGACGGCCTTGCCCTCGCCCATCAGCGACTTCGATGCCGCCGCAAAGGTTCGCCCGCTGGCCGCCTCGACCCACTCGAACCGGTCGCGAACGTCCCATGACTTGTCGTGCTCGAAGACCATGCCGCCGGCCGCGCCCCAGAGGGTGTTCCGGTCCATGTTCAGCAGCATCAGGAGCCACGCGTGATAGAGCGGCTGGACGGGGTACGCGAAGTCGGACTTGAGGCTGGCAGCGGCGGCCAGGGCCTCGGCCGCCTGGAGGCCGTGCTCCGACCGGCGGTACCACGACTTGACGCGCGGGGACTGAATCCAGAACGAATCGAAGTCGTAGGCCGTGCCGCCGCGCATCGTCGGGACCTGGACCTTCCCCAACTTGACGGGCGGCAACGCCGCATCGACATAGTTGCCAAGTGTCGTGAACCGGACCGGCATCCGCGGGCTGGCCTCGCGCCACTGCCGGATGAACTCGCCCGGGTACTGGTTCCGGGCCGGGGCGAGGGCGTAATCGCCGGCCCCGGCCAGGATGAGGACGGGCAGGCCGGCGGGCGTCAGGAGCGACCTGCCGCAAGGCGCGAGGCCCGCACGGTCGTCAAAGAACAACTCGATCTCCAGCAACTGCTTCTCGGTCAGCCGGTCCCGCGTGCCGAACACCTGGCCCAACTCGCTGTAATGGCCGGGCGAGAGGGCGATGGTGCGCGACCCGTCGGGCGACTCGGCCCAGTGGATGGTGCTCCCGGTCGGGTTCCTGCGGGTGTAGACCATCGCCTCCAGGCCCAGGCCGGCGGTTATCTGGGCCATCTGGTCGTGCGTGCCGCAAACGTCGATCGTCCAGGCGAATCGCGGCCGGACGCCCATGACCTGGGTCTGCCACCGCAGGCCCTCGACGCCCATCTTGACCAGTGCCTCGCCGCCCGAGAGGTTGATGGTCGGTTCCAGGAACATGGCGTTGACGAGTTCCACGCGGCCCTCTTTGACGCGGGCCTTGAGTTCCTCGAACCGCGCGGGCTCGAAGTTGGCGATCGCGATGATGTTGTTGACCTCCGACAGGGCGAAGGCGTACTCGGGGTCGTCGCGGACGCGGTCCAGGTGGTCGAGGTAAGTGTTCGCGCAGTAGTTCCGCTCCATCGACCAGTTGGTCAGCCACCCGCAACTGGCGGGGTGGAAGTTCGGCACGATGTAGACGCCGCTGGGGCCGCGCCATGGGGCCGGGCGCACCTCGGCCCGCAAGGGCGCAAGCGCGATCGCCCTGACGTTCATCGCGGCGCCCTTGAACGGCCCGGCCTTCAGGGTGGCCTTGCAGGGCCCCTTCGGCAGTTGGACCTCTCCGAGGGCGGTCTTCTTGTAGGCGTACCAGTCGCCGGTGGACTCGGTCTTGCCGGTGAGGCGCCGGCCGCCGATGGTGAGTTCAAAGTCGCCGCCATTGCCGGGGGCGCAGGCCCACGTCAACTCTACGGAAGCCCTGCCGGCCTCCTTGACATCGAGGTCCCACTCGATGACCGCCGCGGGGTCGGTCCAACTGCCGAGAAAATCGCCGAAGGCGTAGTACCGCGCCCCGCCGCGGATGGCGGCATCGGCCGGACGGAGGCGGACGGTATCGCCCGGCGGCGGGGCCTCGGCGGCCTCCGCCGCATCGCACCAGAGCATCGCGCCGGCGGCAGCCGCCAGCACGGCGACAAGCAGGCTTGACCTTTTCATGCGTCATCCCTCGAAAGTAGTCTCCAAGCGTGCGCCCTTGCCGACTGGCTTCGGCGCGCCCGGCACCCCGGCTTCGCCGCGCTCGGCGTCGCCTGCGGCCGCCGCCGGCCCGCAGGCCGCCAGCAACAACCCCAACATGATCGCCATTCTCATCGCCGTCCCTCCTCTGGACCCCCCGCCCG
>Ga0315280_10006548_pt1 | contig 16031 bp, 15 predicted proteins | sample YL17G06_40_MG_FD_203697 | JGI IMG/M metagenome (GOLD analysis project Ga0315280, IMG submission 203697) | Sediment microbial communities from Yellowstone Lake, YNP, Wyoming, USA - YL17G06_40 | ecosystem: Environmental > Aquatic > Freshwater > Lake > Sediment | place: USA: Wyoming | collected... | reverse complement strand
ACGTCGCACAGCGCCACGAACGTGCCGCCCGCCGCGGTGACGTCTTTCACTTCACCGGCGCCCTTGCCGCCCACACCGATGCCCGCCACATAAAAGCGGTCGTTGGCGCCCCAGACACGCCGGGGGATGTAGGTGAAGGCAAACGACGATGCCGCTGCCACGGCCACAAACTCCCGACGACTGATTCGTTGATCGTTCATCTTTCATCCTTTCTCCTGATTTGTAGGTATCGAACGGCGAAACTGCGATTTGGTGAAATCAGGTTTTGCTATCACACGCAACCATTTTTCGGTGTCGTTGGCATAGTTGGCGGCATTCATACATGAATGTCTCTCGCGAGAAGGCCTTTCCTCTCCAGGATTGAAATGGGCGAAACAGGATCTTCACAGAACGTGATGCAGAGACCTGCCTGCCACGATTCTTTTCTTGATCTGCTCCGTGCGGCAGCGCGATACGGTTATCCGTGAACGAGACCGCCATGCTCTCGCTGGACCCAAGCCACAACATGATCAAGAACTATATCTTCTCTTGTATGAGCTGACGAAGGTGGCTGGCTCAACCGCATGGCCGCCGATGTTGAGTAAATCGGTTACCGCTCAGGAAAGGCTGTGTGGCCATTGACGTGGGGCAGCCATTGCCCCAGTATGGCCCTCGACCCTGATGCACGACACAAATCAGGGGGCAAGGTGAAAGGAGCAAGAGATGAACGCCCCAAGAACGCTCATGACGATGTCTGTTGTTGTGTTGACGTTGGCCTTTGCGGCTGGCGCGCCATGGGGGCTGGATTCGCCTCCCTTCTCGATGGAGAGGAATGCACCGACGGCGAAGGTACCCGCGCCCGGTCCGGGGAAGGGTGGCCTTGCCTCGCTGTATCCCGGCGACGAGGCGATTGAGCGCGACCCTCGCGTTCTCTTCGTCGAGGATTTCGAAACGGGAACCGTGGATGAGATCGGCACGCGGTGGGGCAATATCGTGCAGCGGCACAACGTCAGCCTTTCCGACGATGTCCACACTAGCTCGCCGGGCAACAAGTCCATTCACATCGCGAAGACCGGGCACCTCTTCACGCACACCAGGGGCGTGGACACGATGTATGCCCGCTTCTATGTCAAGTTTCACGAGAAGACCGGTTACATTCATCATTTCGTCCATCTGGTGGCAGACCGGACTCCCGAGCCCTGGCCCAAAGGCGGCGCCGGCGAGAAGCCGTCGGGCGAGGCCAAGTTCTCGACCGGCATCGAGCCGACCGGCCGCTGGGGCAAGTATCCGCCGCCGGGAGTGTGGAACTTCTACACCTATTGGCATGAGATGAAAACCAAGTGGGGCTCGGTCTACGATGGTAAGCAGGAACCGATTCAGCCGGGCAGGTGGTATTGCGTCGAGGCGATGCTCAAGGCCAATTCAAGTCCCGACAAAGCCGACGGCGAGCAGGCCTTCTGGGTTAATGGCGAGCTTTACGGGCGCTTCGAGGGATTCCGCTGGCGCACGACCGACAAGCTTAAGATCAACAGCTTCTGGCTCCTCTACTATAATACCGATCAGCCTGCGCAGCACAACAAGGACCCGCATCCCGAGAGCCGCGTCATGGAAGTCTGGTTCGACGACATCGTGATCGCCACCGAGTATGTCGGGCCGGTCAGTGGGAAACCGAAGTCTGGCAAGAAAGCCGCCACTCCCTCGAAGAGCGCCTTGCTGACACCGGGTTTACTTTTGCCCGAACCGGGCAAGGCCATTTTCTCGCAGAACTTCGAGAACGGCGCCGGCAACTTCAAGGGCGGTGAGGTCGCCGGCGGCGGCGTTGGCCGCTCCAAAGCCTTCGCCTTCGGCCCCAAAGGCTGTTCGATTTGGGAGGCCTATTCGACACCGGTCAAAGACTCGACAATGATTCGAATGAAACTCAAGCCGCTCTGCGATGCCAAACAGGTTGGCGTCCTGATCTGGTCGAAGAAGCACAAGGACAACTGCCGTTACACCATCGGCGGCTTGCGCAAAGGCGAGTGGGCAAGTGTTGAGTTCCGGGCCATCGAATGCCGCACCGGCTGGGCGATGGATGGCCCCAGTCTCGACGGCGATGTTCTGGACAACATCAAACTCATCTTCGAAGGAGCGGAGGGTGACAGGTTCCTTCTTGATGACTTTCAGATCTGGGAGTAAGAAAAGCTTATGTATCCAAGAAAAACCCCGGAACCCCTTGGGTCTGGTCAGTTAAGAGTTATGGAGGTTTTCGCCATGAGAAGACAAGTCCGGCGGTTGATGAGCAGATCCCTCCACCTGGGCAGCACGTTTCTCCTTCCCTGTTTGGTTTGGCCGGTGCGACACGGGCATAGCCGGGACCGCAAAGCAGCCGGCGTTCGATCCCAAGACTCTGGATTTGTTCACCGCGGGCAAGCCTTATCTGGGGCAATACGAGACCGGGCTGTATCCAGGTGGAAAGAACGACATGCCCGAATTGCATCGGAAAGCGGGCGATGTGAACCTGTTTCCGCCATGCCACCCCCACCGAGACAGGAACATCGGCATCTTCGTCATTCAGCAGATACTCCGCCATCGCTATCCGCTTATCCGCGGCTCCGGAGAATGTTTTCAGCATGCGTTGATCGTCGAACCCGCTAATCCGCCATCCGCCTTCGCCGGTGGCTTCCGACATTTCCAGTTTGACCCGTTTCATGGACTGGGGCAACTGCCCTAAATGAAAGAAACACTCGTCGGTGATGCCGTCAAGATCGTGGCCGACCTCGAACTCCTCAATCTGCTCGAACACGGTGAAGTACTTCCAGTCGGCAGGGTTAATACGCAGATGGCGCTTGTGCTGAATCCATCGGGCGACGTCCGGTCTTCCACGTGGCCTCCGGGATGTACAACCTTTATGGTCCTGAGGTCCTGAACGGTGCAGTTCCGCCATAACTGCACCAGCACCTTTTTGCCTTTCTCGCTTCGCCATACGCGGGCAAGCGACTTTAGGAACGCCAATGCTTCTTCCGGGCGCGGCTTGGTGAAGCTCTGATCTCGGCCCCAGAGGGCCGCCGCCGCGACTATTGAACATAGTATCGTCGCGAATACTCTGGGCATGCTCATCCAATCTTGCTTTTCATCCGGTCTTCCACTCCCAACATGACGCAATGGACGGGGTTGTCAAGAGGAGAGGCAGGGAGACGTCCGTTGAGCCACATGAAGAACAAGACCGTCTATCGCAAGTGGCTCGAGGCGACCTGCCAGCGCCTTCTGCTTGACACTGCGGGATGGGAAAGACAACGTCGTTCAAAATGCGGCAACGAATGGGAGTCTGTCATGCGCAAGAAGCCGACCACAGAAGGAAGAGCGGGTTTGGTGGCAGTGGTTGTGTTGCTTTGTGCCGTGGCAATGTGCGTGGGGATGGGCTTACGCAGTGTTGGAGCGTCGAAAGCGGAAGGCGGAAAGGAGCTGTCGAGAGAGGCGCCGGGCGCGCCGGCCAAAGGCGCTCCCTCGCGGAGCTACACGGAGACCGCCGGGCGGCACGGTTTTCCCACCTGCGGGGTCAAGTTGGTCGAGCACGGCCTGTAACCTCTTGCGCGCGGCGATGGCGTCGAGGACCTGGTGATGCTCGTGGAAGGAGACGCCCACGAGACAATCAAGAAGTTGCAGGGCCCGGTTGACCTGGTGCTTCTCGACGCGGAGAAGGAGGGCTTCACGGACTATCTGAAAAAGATCCTACCGCTAGTGCGCAAAGGCGGGCTGATTATCGGCCACGATTCCTCGGGCCAGGCGTCCATGATGCAAGACTACTTTCAGGCCCTCGCCGCCAATCCCGCTCTGGAGACGGTCTTCGTGGACGCCTCGCGTTGGGGCATGGCCATCACGCGCAAGATGAAATAAGGGCCAAAGAGGACGTCGAGGATATCCAAGGCGAAAGGATCAATGACCATGAAAAAAGCCTTCTTCATGCTGTTGCTGGCATTGCCCCTGATGGGGGCCAGTTTGCCCTACCCGCGTCTCGCCAACTTCTACAACGGCCAGTTCCGCCCCGGTGCGTCCACCGAGACGCTCGACCAACTCGCGCGGTACCACCTGATCGTCTGCACGTTCAACGCCGACGCCTCGCGCGAGCTAGACTACATCAAGCGCAAAGACCCCAACGTGATCGTGCTTCACTATGTCTCGGTGCGCGGACAGTCACCAAAGAATCCGTTGATGAAGGACAACTACTGGCTGCGCTCGCCGACCGGGGAGCAGGTGTCGCCGTGGCCGGGCCGGTGCTTGCCGAACCAGACCCTGCCGGAGGTCAATGACGTGATGATCGCCATGGCCCGTGAGGCCTTGCAGCGGATGCCGCGCCTGGACGGCATTTTCCTCGACAGCTACTACCGCCATATCAGCCATATGAACAAGGGCCAGTTGGACGCGGACCGTGACGGCCGGGCAGATGACCCCGCCAAGCTCGATGAGGTGTGGATGAACGGACTGTTGCGGGTGGCGCGCGGCGTTCGCGCCTTGCGGCCGAACCTGATCGTGATGGCCAACGGCGGCGCGCCGGTTGACTTTGGCTATGAGGAACTGAACGGCGTGTTGTTCGAGGACCAGCTCTTCGGTCTTGAAAAGCGCGCGGCCGCCTCGCGCAGCGGCAAGCAGCGCACCGCCGACGATCTGCTGGCGGCGTATCAGAAGTGGGAAAGCGTGCTGCACCAGCCGCACGTCACCGCACTCGTGGACGGCGGTGGCGAAGTAAACAATCCTTGGGAATGGAACAAACTCGCGCCGGAGGAGAAACAAAAGCTGACGCAACAGGCACGCTACAATAGACGGCGCATGCGGTTCAACCTCTGCTTTGCCCTGATGGGCGACGGCTATGCGGCTTTCGATTACCACACGACCAGCCGGGGCCAGCTGTGGTGGTTCCCCGAGTGGGACGCCAAGCTCGGCAGGCCGCGCGGGCCGATGCAGAAACGCGACGGCTACTGGCTGCGGGAGTTCGACGGCACCACGATATGCGTCAATCCGTACGCCCAACCCGCAACCGTGAAAGAATTCGGCGGCGCTACGCTGCCGGGTTTTGACGGCATGATTGTGCCGCGAAAGGAAGAACCGTGAGAGGAGAGAAATTCATAACCAGAAAAACTTTCCTGCATTGCTGCGGACACGCAACAATGTTGGCGGCCGCGGGAGGGATGTCTGGCCGGGATGTTTGGGGAGCAACCTTTCCCGCCCTCGAAATGCCTGAGAGGGTATTCCTGAAATCGTGGGACCTGTTGGAGGAGTTGCCGGCGCTGTTTCTGAAACCCGGAAAAGACGGCAACAAAAAGGTGCTGCGGATCATGGCGACCAATGGAGCCGTCGGCGTCGTGCCGGCGCGCTTTTGTCAGGGATTTTCCGGCAGCACGGAAGCCATTCTGAAACAAACCAACCTGCTAGACCATGAAAAGCTGTATGACCTCATGGTGGAGAAGAATGTGCCGGTCGGCGAATTGAAAGCCGCCGATATCCTCTGCTGGGATTTCCATGCCCGGATGCTGAAAAAGCCGCTGCATGGGTTGTTGGGCACCAAGAGAAACAAAGTGCTTCGCTACGGCGATGTCCGAGGACAGCAACCCAACTTCTCTCCGAAGAAATACGCGGATGCGGTCGCGAGTTATCTGAAAAGGAACCAGCTCAAGGCCACGAAACTTCACTTCCCAGGCGCTATGGGTACCAAAGACAGCATCAGTTTCGATATGGTGAAGGAGACACTTCGGTTGATCCGGGAGGCTACCGGTCCTGATCCCATTCTGGCCTGGGATCCCTATCCCGGCTCCGCCGAATCCGCCACCAACTCGCTTGACGAAGCCAAGGAGATATTGGATCTGATGGAGGAGCTTCATTATGCGTGGATTGAAGGTCCATTGCCTCCGACACCGGAAGAAACTCAGATGCCAAAATACGTCGAATTGATGAAGAGGGCAAAAATCCGAGTGCAGCCGGAAGGCCCGGGCCCCATCGGCGATGGGACGGACTTCCAAACTATCCAGCGTTGGGCGGAAGCCGGTGCGGCCAACCAATTCTCCACCGATGTATATATCCGCGACGGCATTACCCAGGTGGTTCGACTCCTGGAATGGGCAAAGAACCATCCGGAGAAAGGCCTGACCATCAATTTGCATTGGTCGTGGGTGCCGCATTTGCATCTGGCCATGGCGTATGAGGAGAAGGTCTATCCAATTCTGGAATTCCCCATGTCGGGCGAGGTTCCGCCCCGCTACTTTGACAAGCAGGAATACGCGCTGGCGCCCGATTGGCCGGGGATTTACCTGATTGAATAACGCCAAGTTCAAATCTTGAGAGATGAGACGTGAACCTGACAAGAAGGGAACGATCGCATGGATCACCAACTACATGTATTCACACTTAGGCTGCGACCTTCAATACCTATGCTGGTCCTTGCCATGGCCGGTTTCACTCTATGGCTTCTCGTTGAGAGAAGTATTGCGGCCGAGGCTGAAGCCAAATCGGTGCCCGTGCTCGTGCAACGAGAATTAACTGAGCCCAACCAGACTTTTTCAGCCATCATGTACCAGGCGACCGAGATCGGCTTTCGCGCGGACACGCAAGCCGGCGATTCGTTCCTCGATGCGGAATTGAACGTGATATTCATGGAACCCTCTGGCGCGTCGCTCCGAGTTCCCGCGTTCTGGGCCGGTGGAAATGAATGGAAGGTTCGTTACGCTCCGCGCTCAGCTGGCCGGCATACCTTCCGTCTCGAGATCGCCGCCGGGAAAATCAAACCGGCGCACGAAGTGGCGGGAACGCTGCAAGTGCGTCCTTACGAGGGCGAGAATCCTCTGCTGAAGCATGGCCCGGTTCATCTGAGCCAGAACCACCGCTATTTCGCCCACGCCGATGGCATGCCGTTCTTCTGGCTGGCGGATTCGTGGTGGCATGGCATAACGTCGCGCCTGACGTGGGGCGGTTTCAAGACGCTGGTTGCCGACCGGCGCCAAAAAGGCTTCAATGTGATTCAGTTCGCCGTGGCGTTTCCATGCGACATCGCACCGTTCGACGACCGCGGCGGCAACGAGGCCGGCCACGCGTGGGAGAAGGATTTCAAGACCATCAATCCGGCCTACTGGGACTTGACCGACAAACGCATCGTTCACTTGATCGAGAACGGCATCATGCCCAACATCGTCGGCTCGTGGGGTTACTACATCAACTTCATGGGCGAAGAGAAGATGAAGAAGCACTGGCGGTACGTGGTGGCGCGCTACGGCGCGTTCCCGGTGGCGTGGACGATTTGCGGCGAGTCGCGCCTGCCGTGGTATCCGAACATCGGCAAGGGCGACCAGGGCTACCAGCAGACGCTCAAGTGGACCGAAGTGGGCCGCTATCTGCGGGAGAACAATTCATTCCAACGCCTGATCGGCATTCACCCCGGACCGCCGCTGTGGTTCAACAACGCGGCTTACGAAGCGCTCTCAGACTACTCGATCGTGGACATCTACTTCGGGATGGGCGGACATGGCGGAGGCAACGAGTATGCGCAAGTCCTGCAATGCCTGAAGACGATGGACAAGTTTCGCGCGAACAATCCCGGCAAAGTATCCATCATAGGCGAACTCTGTTGGGAAGGGATGTACGGCGGAAATTGCGGCCCGTTCGTGCAACGGATTCAATTCTGGGGCGCGGTGCTGAACGGGGCGCCGGGACACTGTTATGGCACCGATTCGCTGTGGCAGATGAATACGCGCGAGAAGCCGTTCGGCCCCTCGGTCACCGGCAGCACTTGGGGCAACTGGCCGTGGGAAGAGGCGTATCAGTGGCTGGGTTCAACGCACGTGAGCATCGGCAAGCGCATCCTGGAGAAATATGAATGGTGGCGATTCGAGCCGCACCCGGAGTGGCTCTCGCAGATTGAAGAGAAAGACGCCCAAGCGTTGGTTGCGGCGGCAGCCGGCATCCCCGGTGGGATCCGCGTGTTTTATTTCGCCAAGAAAGCGAAACAAAGACTTCTCCATCTCGAACCCGGGAGGAAGTATCAGGCCATCTTCATCAGCCCCATAGACGGCCGGGAGTATCCGCGGGAGCACTTGCTTGAAGGCGATGGGCAAGGGGCCTGTGACGCCCCGCGCGGTCCCATCAATCAGGACTGGGTGCTGGTGCTCAGACCGCAGAAGTGAGAAAACGATACACTGCCAGGATGTGACGCATGATGTTCGACTATCTCGTCAGGGAACGAACACTGCACAACCTGATCTGGGTCTATGGCGCCGCAAGGAGCCTGCGGATGAATAAAAGCAGAAGGAGATGCCCGCCATGAAGGTAGCCAAGGCAATCGGAATCGCGTTGGGGGTTGCGGCATGGATCGGGGTACTGACCGGCGCGATCTGCGCCGCAGCCGACGGTCCGGTCAAGGTGGAGATCAAAAAAGAAAACGGCAAGTTCCAACTCTGCCGCGACGGTCTCCCTTACTACATCAAAGGAGCGGTTTACTGGGGGGATCCGACCGGCAAGTTTCCCCTGAAGGACCTCGCGGCCCGCGGAGGCAACTCCGTCCGCGGCGGCGGGGGACAGTTGCGCCAGATTCTCGACGAAGCCCAACGTCTGGGCCTCACTGCGACCGTCGGACTGCCGATGAAAATGGAGTCGGTCCACAAGTTCGACTACAGCAACGAGCAGGCCGTCCGGGAGCAGTTCGAACAAATGAAAAAAGGGGTGCTGGAGTTCAAAGACCATCCAGCCGTCCTTATGTGGGGCATCGGCAACGAACTCTCCGTAGGTTACAAGAACAAGAAGGTATGGGATGCCGTCAACGACGTGGCGCGCATGATTCATGAGGTGGACCCGAACCATCCAACCATGACCGTCATCGGCGACGGGTCAATTCGCGGCGGCGACATCAAGGAAATTAAGCAGCGTTGCCCGGCTCTCGACCTGCTTGGTGTCAACTACTACAAGGGCATCGAGGCGGTTCCGGCGAAAATCCGCGAAGACGGATGGGACAAGCCTTATGTCATCACCGAGTGGGGACCGTCGGGCGACTGGCAGGTGCCGCGGACGGCGTGGAAAGCCTCGATCGAGGAAACCAGTACCGAGAAGGCCCAACGCTTTCTTGAGCGCTATCGGAACACCATGCTCAAGGACACGGAGCGATGTCTCGGCTCCTATGTGTTCATGTGGCAATGGCGGCAAGAGCGAACGCACACGTGGTATGGAATGTTCCTTGAGTCGGGCGAGCGGACCGAGGCCGTCAACGTGATGCAGTATCTTTGGACTGGCCAGTGGCCGGCGAACCGAGCGCCAAAGGTCGAGAGCCTCTGGATTGACGGCCAGGCCGCAAGCGCCAATGTCTATCTGAAGCTCGGCAGCCCCCACACTGCGACGCTCAAGGTCGAGGACCCCGACGGCGACCGCCTCACGTTCAAATGGGAGATCATGCCCGAAGTCGCCCGGGGCGGGTATGCTGGAATGGGAGAAAAGCGGTCGAAGCCGATGCCGGAACTCATCCAACAAGTCGGCGGCCGCCAGATAACCTTTACGGCTCCCGAACAGGAAGGGGCTTACCGTGTGTTTGTCTTCGCATTGGATGAGCAAGGCAATGCCGCCACCGCGAACATTCCCTTCTGTGTCAGACCATAAATGAGGTCAAGGTCGTGGCGACCAAGGCGGCCCTCACCGCGGTAGGAATAGGAGGTAAACTTCCATGAAAAGCCGCATCAATCGCAGAGACTTCGTTGCATTGACCGGCGCCGGTCTCGCGGGCTCGCTGTGCCCGAGACTGCCTGGCGCGCAGAATTCGGTCCGTACGGCCACTCCACCTCGTCCCAACATTGTTCTCATTTTTGCCGACGATATCGGTTACGGCGACGTGGGATGTTACGGCGCGACGAAGGTGAAGACGCCGAACATGGATCGCCTCGCGCGCGAAGGGCTGCGGTTCACGGATGCGCATGCGGCCTCCGCCGTGTGCACCCCATCGCGTTACGCCCTGCTGACCGGCGAGTATGCCTGGCGGATCAACTGCTGGGCTCCAATCTTCTGCAAGGCAGGCCTCATCGTTGATCCCTCCAAGACGACGGTGGCCAGCCTGTTGAAGGGCCACGGCTACGCCACGGCGTGCATCGGCAAATGGCACCTCGGATTCGGGAATAAAATCCCGGACTGGAACGGCGACCTGAAGCCGGGCCCGCTCGAACTGGGATTCGATTATTACTTCGGCATTCCGGTGGTAAGCAGCCATCCGCCGTTTGTGTATGTGGAGAACCATCGGGTGCTCGGGTTGGATCCCGCCGACCCGATCGTTTTCGGCGGCAAGTCGCCCACCCAACCGTATCCTGAGAAAAACCTCGCCGGCATTTCCGGCGGCAAGGCTGCCCACGCCCTTTACAAGGACGAGGAACTCGGCACGACACTGACTCAGAAGGCGGTCCAGTGGCTGCGCCAGCACCGCGACGCGCCGTTCTTCCTCTACTTTGCCACGCCGCATATCCACCATCCATTCACACCCCATCCGCGTTTCAAAGGCACGAGCGAGTGCGGTCTATATGGTGATTACATCCACGAGCTGGACTGGATGGTTGGCCAGGTGCTCGAAACGCTCGATGAACTCAAACTCACGGAGAACACACTGGTCATCTTCACCAGCGACAACGGCGGCATGCTTAACCAGGGCGGCAAGGTTGCATGGAAGGCGGGACATCGTTTGAACGCCAATCTGCTGGGTTTCAAGTTCGGTGCGTGGGAGGGTGGCCACCGCATTCCTTTCATTGCCCGCTGGCCGGGCCATGTCGCACGGGGGAGCACTTCCCGCCAACTCGTCGCCAATGTGGACATGTTGGCCACGGTGGCGGCCATTCTTGGCCAGCCGCTTGGGGCGAGGGATGGACCTGACAGCTTCAACGTCCTGCCGGCATTGGTCGGGAGTCTGGAAAAATCTGTCCGCGACCATTTGGTCATGGCAGCCTTCGACTCAAAGCATCTCGCGATCCGCGCGGGCCGCTGGGTTTATATCACCGCCCAGGGATCGGGAGGGTTCGGCAACGGCCTGCAGGAACTGGCCTTCACGCAAGAGGTCAACAGCGACATCACCAGCGACGGCAAGATCAAGAAGGATGCGCCGCCGGACCAGCTGTACGATCTGGAAGGGGACCTTTCGCAAGCGTCGAATGTGGTGCGCGAACATCCCGAGGTGGCGCGGGATTTGAGAGCGTTGTTGGAACGAATCAAGACAGACGGCCGCAGTGTAAAGAGAGCGGCGGCAATTTCGGGGACGTTCTACTTGCAGGGAAGGGAGCGGAAAGCATGAGGACATTCAAATCGGACCGAAGGGGTTTTCTTCGCCTCGCAGGCGTCGCGTTGCTTGGCACGGTCTTTTCAACGCGCCGCGCCGTCTCCGCCCAAGGCGCGAAGACGAATGTTCTCTTCATCATCGCCGACGATTTGAACCGCAGTCTTCCCGCCTTCGGTAATCCGGTCGTCAAGTCGCCGAACGTGGACCGTCTGGCGGCGCGGGCGGTTCGCTTCGACCGCGCCGCACCATGAGAAAAACTGGGGAATGTCCTGAGAAAAAATCAGTTGACGCGAACCGGCCGATAACCACACTATCCAGCCTTGAGTCAAAGGGAGAGATCTGCCGGATGCATTTTGATTTGATCGGAGGCGCGGATGGCCAGCGAAACGGCAATACGCACCAGCGCTCCCACGACGCCTCTTCTACTGGATGCAGAACCAACATTGCGCCCAATCCCCGCGACGCCCAGATCAGACCTTGAAGCGACCATGCCGCCTGTTACGATAAGAAGGATCTGCGCCGACGCACGCGACATTCCCCTCCCCGACAGTTCTGTCGATCTCGTGGTCACCTCGCCACCCTACTGACGCAACCGAGACTACGATTTGCCCAACCAGATCGGACAGGAGCCAACCCCGCAAGAATACGTGGCGGCGATAGTGGGGGCCTTGGGCGAGTGGAGGCGTGTGTTAAGGAGAACGGGATCCGTCTTTCTCAACATCGGCGATACCTATTGGAAGCGTAGCCTAGCAAGTATCCCGGCGCGGGTGGAAGTCGCAGCACGAGACGACGGCTGGGTCATTCGCAACCGCGTGATCTGGGCCAAGAGAGGCGGGATGCCTGACCCGGCTCGCAATCGGTTGACCAGCAGGCACGAGTACATACTCCATTTGACTGGAAATCAAGATTACTACTATGATCTCTTCGGATATGCTCAGGAGTATGGCAACGGCGCCAATCCTGGAGATGTGTGGTACTTCGAGCCGGGCCGTGCGATGAATGGGCATCTCGCGCCCTTCCCCGACGAGCTAGTCCGACGAGCCATTCTGCTGGCTTGTCCGCAAGCCGTTTGCAGCGCGTGCGGCATGCCACGCACCCGCGTCGTCGAACGCACTGCGAAACTTGATCCCTCGCGGCCACAGGCAAGGAGAGCGATGGAGCTCGCGCGGCAGGCTAATCTCACGCCGCAGCACATCAAGGCAATTCAGGCAACAGGCGTGTTCGATGTCGGAAAAGCGCTACTTGTCCAGAATGGGACGGGTAGGAACGCGGCTCGCGTTAAGGAACTTGCGGCGGAAGCAAAAGCCGTGCTTGGTGGCTACTTCCGCGAGTTCACTTTTGCACGCCGTGAAACGGTCGCGTGGACCACCTGTAAGTGCAGGAAGCGTTTCGTACCCGGCACGGTATTGGATCCGTTCATTGGTTCGGGGACAACACTCACGGTAGCTCAAGAACTGGGACGATCTGCGGTCGGCGTTGACATCGTCGATCCGGGTTCGTATGCTCAAGCGTGATGGGGGGCCGGGCCTTGTCACTGTGCGTTGTGAAGGCTGAGCGAGTGGGGGAGAGCATATAGGCATTGCGGCAGCGCTGGATACACCCCCACTTCGCCGGGTACTTGTGTCTTAAGCGAACATCTTATCGAGATGGCCGCACGACGAAACTTCACCCCGACTTCAAGAATTTCTTTGACACGTTTCTGGGTGTCCCAGGCGCGCCGAAGCAGAAGCCGTACCTGAGACTTTTCTTGGATGAGAAGCCATCCGCAGCGAACCTCTGGCTGAACAGCAACGTGGCGGGTTCATTCGCGCCCAGCTCCCTCCGAGAGACCCTCCTGAAGGTCGTTAAGACAGCCGGGCGGTCAACGTTCTCGCTTCGCGAGAACCACTGGAAGCTGGCGCGCACTCACCTTGCCGAGGACAAACGGATCCCTGTAGTGGAGCTTGCTGCCGTTCTGTACCGCGATTACGCAATCGAGTCCCCTTCCCCGACCCTTCGGCAACTGGTGCGCATCTTCCGCGAGGAATTCGGGTACCAGGAACCAACATCGGGCCCAGGGCACAAGGAATTCGACCACCTCTTTTCAGACGCGAGCCAGTCTAATGATGGACATGACTGGTTCCTCATGTTGCCATGACAGCGACTGCAGACAAACTGGAGTTCCCCCGGTCCTCGCTCCGCTCCGAGGCGAAAGTCCGAGCGCTAAACGCTGAAGCGCTGGGCCTGCCATTTGCCAGGCCGTCCGTCCCTGCGGAGGACACGTTGCCGTGCGAGATCGAAGACGATGACAACCGGCTACAACAGGTGCGCAGACTCCTCAACGATGGGTACGCGGGTGTTGTTCTGAGTGGCCCACCCGGTACAAGTAAGACTTGGTATGCGAAGCAGATCGCAGCAAAGCTTGTCGATCTGGACAAGCGCCGCGTTCGCTTCGTGCAGTTCCATGCCTCCTACCAGTACGAGGACTTCATCGAGGGTTACGTGCCCCGCGAAGAAGGCGACGGCTTCAATCTGGTGGAGAAGCACTTCCTCAACATGTGCAACACCGCCAAGGAAGCTGAGGGCAAGCTGTGCGTCCTGGTCATCGATGAGCTGAGCCGATGCGATCCAGCAAGAGTGTTCGGGGAAGCGCTAACATACCTTGAGATGCCCATGCGGAACCAGCCGTTCCATCTGGCCTCTGGAAAGCGTGTGGCAATACCTACCAATCTAGTGTTCTTGGCGACCATGAACCCTTTTGACCGAGGAGTAGACGAAGTTGACGTCGCGCTTGAGAGGCGCTTCGCGAAGATCTCCATGGAACCTGACGTAGGAATCCTCCGTAAGCTTCTCACGCAGAATGGGGCGCCCGAGGACTTGCAGAACCGCATAGCGCGCTTCATGGAGTCACTGCAGAGCAACGAGAACCCGTTGTGCAGGTTAGGCCATGCGTACTTCCGGTCTGTTGCCGATGAAGATAGTCTGCAGAGGCTGTGGGAGCACCAGCTGCAGTTCTTCTTTGAGAAGACGTTCCGCCTGGACCCGGAGGGGCTGCGCTCGGTTCAGCGCTTCTGGAAACAGCTGTTCGGCAGGGCCGGAGACGGTAAATCCGAGGCGGAAAAGAGCTCCCCAGCCGAATAGCACACTCGGTCCGAGACAAGATCGTAGTCACATGGCACTGCTGCACTCGTCTGCGTTGACCGACCGCGAAGCCGGGTTGCGTTCCCTATCGCTGGCACCACTGCACGAAGGTGCCGGACGACGGGAACGTCAACTGTACCCAGCCCATGAGCACGAGTGCACAGCCGTACCGCTGTCTGAGTTGGTTGTTGACGGGGGCTTGCGCATCTACCCGGAGGTGACCGGCAAGAACCACTTCCAGATACATTTACGGGGAGACTCCCTTGTCTTCCAAGCTGGCGGATACGTTGGTTTGATCCCCGTTAACGAGCGCGTCGCCATCGATGTCCGCCCACGTATACCTCTGTCAAACATTGAGTACATCCTGCTTGTATCTCAACGGCCGCCCACTGAATTGGGCCACTACACACGCTACTACGGCGAGCATGACGAAGCCATTCCTTCTCTAATTGACGTCTACACGAGAAGTCTCACGAGGATGGTGGAAGCCATAAATACTGAAGGTCTCCACCGCGACTACCAACGGCAGAATGCCGAAACCAGTTTCCCACGTGGTCGCATACAGATGGCAGGCACCGTGGCGAAGCATCGATCTCGCGGGGAAAGCCATCGGGTCAGCGCTTCCTGGTACGAGCAATCAGCGGATACGCCTCCCAACCAGTGCCTGAAGTACGCTCTCTGGTATCTAGCGCAGCATTATCTGGTACTTAAGCAGAAGAGCGCCGTGAGGTGGCAACTGCGCGAGATTAACGCCGCCTACAATGTGTTTCGCGGGGTCACGCTGGACCGCGAGAGACGGTTCCTTCAAAGCCCTCTCGTCATCGGCCCTATGTGCCTACCGGACATCCGCTGGTACTATCGCGATGCTATCCGGCTCGCCCGTGCCATTATCCGCGACGCAGGCATCACTTTCGACGGCCGGCGAGATGACGTTCTAATGGCATCCCTGCTAGTAAACATGGAAGAGGTGTTTGAGGCATATTTGCGTGCAGTGCTCGCCGGAGAAATGGGGTTGATCGCCCCCTCCGTGGCTGTTCTCGACGGCAACAAGTCAGGAGCTGGCGGAGCAAAGAAGTTGCTGTACGACCACGAGCCATCACCAATGGCAACGCCCGACATAGTCCTCAATAGCATGGCGAGGCGCGAGGCAGAGCATTCACCCCCCGTAGTCCTCGAGGTCAAGTACAAGAAGGTACCAAAAGCCCCAGAGCGAGAAGACATCAGCCAAACCATTGCCTACGGGGTGTCCTACAGGTCAAAACATGTCGTGTTGGTGCACCCTCGTGTTCAGTCTTCCAAACAGGGCTTGAGCACGCTGGGGAGTATTGGGGGACTTGAGGTCTCCCAGTACGCGTATGATTTGGCGGCGAAATCTCTCGCTGTTGAGGAAAGGACGTTCGCCGAAGCAATGCTGAATCTGATTGGTTAGGCGATTGAGTCGTTCATTTCTATGGGGCCTTTCTCATTTTGCGCCTGCCTTCTCCCGCACTTGTTCGACGCGTTGTCGATAGGTCGGCCAGGCATCCCAGGTGACGTTCTGAAAATAGGCGGCTAGTCCTAAAACAAGCGTATCTATCGGTTCTGTTGGCAACCGATTGGTTGCTCGCACAAAGACGTGTGCGTAGTCGCCCCGTTGGGTGCGTCGGGGTGAAAGCGGCCGATTTCAGGGCGGAGTTCT
>Ga0315280_10006547_pt1 | contig 16033 bp, 13 predicted proteins | sample YL17G06_40_MG_FD_203697 | JGI IMG/M metagenome (GOLD analysis project Ga0315280, IMG submission 203697) | Sediment microbial communities from Yellowstone Lake, YNP, Wyoming, USA - YL17G06_40 | ecosystem: Environmental > Aquatic > Freshwater > Lake > Sediment | place: USA: Wyoming | collected... | reverse complement strand
ACCAGGGAAGCGTCGGCCTTCAGCAGATAATAGGCGATGCGGGAAGCGCTCTTCCTTCCCAGGCCGGGCAGCTTGGCCAGGGTCTCGATCAGGCGCTCCAATGCGGTCAATTCAAAATCCCAGAAACCCGGGGGGCAGGTTCAGGCCCCCGGTGACCTCGGAGAGCTCCTCGCGAATCTTCTCCTTCACCTTGAACAGGGCGTCGGTGAAGGCCGCCCGCAACAGGTCCTGCAGCATCGGGATGTCGTTCGGGTCGACCGCCTCCGGCGAGATCGCCACCCGCGTGACCTCCAGGTGCCCGTTCAGCTCGATCTGAACCATGCCTCCTCCGGAGGAACCGGTAGCCTGAAGGCGGCCCAGGCGCCCCTGGATCTCCTGCATCCGCTCCTGCACGTTGCCGAACTGTTTCAACAGATCGAATGGATTGATGGGCACGCTCACTCCCCCTTCACCACTTCGCCGCGGAAGATCTTCTTCACCATTTCGGCCTGCTCGTTGCGCGAGGCTACGGGCGAGCCCCGAGCTCCGGAAAAGGCCACCTGCAGCCGGGCGACCGCCCCTGGGCCGAACGCCGAGGGGGCGTGCTTCAACACCGTTTCCTTCTCCTTGAGCACGTGCTCCCCGGAGTAGCGGTCCTTCGGGCGGTAGACCAGCCGCAGCTCCCCTTCGACCAGCTGCCAGCTCTCGGCTTTATCCAGGGAGGAGGCCAGGGCCAGCTTTTCCTTGCGCACCGCTTCGATCAGGCGGCTCAGGCCAGAGGGAACGGGACCCGCTTCCGGGGGCGGGTGATCCGCCGCAACGTCCGCAACCACCGCCTCCTCCGCCACCCCTGGGCCAGCCGGCGTCTGGGAGGCTCCGCCCGAGGATAGGCCGGAGGGAAGGGAAGCCTTCAGGCTCTGCAGGGCCCGCACGACCTCCTCCGGCTGGATCAGGTCTTTCAGCCCGGCAAGCTGGCAAAGAACCAGCTCCAGGTCGAATCGCGGGTTGATAGAAAACTTCAGGTTGCGGTGCAGCTCGAGGAGCATCTCCAGCGCTTTTTCCAGCTGGCCAGCGTTGAAGAAGGCGATAACTTGGGGCGAGTAGTCCTCGGGGGCGAAGGTAAGCAGCGCCTCCCGGCGGATTCCGGTTTTTAGAAATAGCAGGTTTCGGTGGTAGTCGACCAGGTCCGAAGCGAGTTGCTCGGCCGATACGCCGCGCTCCAAGATCTCGGCTGCAGCTTCCAGCAGGCGCTTTTTATCTCCTTGTGATATAATTAGCCCGAGCTGATTGACCTGATCGATCCCGGCCAGCCCGAGCTTCTCGCGGATCCTCTCCAGCCGAATCCCGTCGGCGCTGAAGGAAACGACCTGGTCCAGCAAGGTATAGGCGTCGCGCAGGGAGCCGGTCGCTTCCTTGGCCATCCAGAACAGGGCCGGCTCTTCGGCTGGAATGTTCAATTCTTGAACAACTTGCTTGAGGCAGTTCTTGATCTGCTCCGGGCCGATCAGGCGGAAGTTGAACTGCTGGCAGCGGGAGCGGATCGTGGCCGGCACCTTGTGCACCTCCGTGGTGGCGAAGATGAACACGATGTAGGGCGGCGGCTCCTCAATGGTCTTCAGCAGCGCGTTGAAAGCGCTGTTGGAAAGCATGTGCACTTCGTCGATGATGTAGATCTTGTAGCGGCCGGAGTTCGGGGCGAACAGCACCTCGTCCTTGATCGCCCGCACGTCGTTCACGCTGGTGTTGGAGGCCCCGTCGATCTCGATCACATCCAGGCTGTTGCCCTGGGCGATCTCCCGGCAGGAGGGGCAGGTCCCGCAGGGCGTGCCGGTGGGCCCTTTCTCGCAGTTGAGGCTCTTGGCCAGGATGCGGGCCGCCGAGGTCTTGCCGATGCCCCGGGGGCCGGCGAACAGGTAGGCGTGGGCGATCCGCCCCTGCTCGATCGAGTTCTTGAGCGTGGCCACCACGAAGTCCTGGCCGACCATCTCCTCGAAGGTTTGGGGGCGCTTACGGGTGGCGGTAACTTCGTAGCCCATAGCTCATCAATAAAAACCCCTTAGCTCCAGTCAAGCCGGGTACATCTCATCAGCCTGACGCTTACCGCTGCTACCTTCCGGTCCTGACGGGGTTGGGCGCCCGCTGATAGCGTATGGCCTGGCTATCAACGCTAAGGGGCTACGGAGAGAGTGGGATTCGAACCCACGGTACCCAGTTAGAGTACACACGCTTTCCAAGCGTGCACCTTCGTCCGCTCGGTCATCTCTCCTGGCGCAAATATATCCGGAGAGAGTGGGATTCGAACCCACGGAGCCGACAAGCGGCTCAACGGATTTCGAGTCCGCCCGATTCAACCGCTCTCGCATCTCTCCTTGTCAAAAAACGAACCGTGCCCAAGAGGACTCGAACCTCCGGCCTTTAGATCCGCAATCTAACGCTCTATCCAGCTGAGCTATGGGCACATGCGAGCGGAGAGGGTGGGATTCGAACCCACGGTACCCTTTAGGAGTACAACGCCTTAGCAGGGCGCCCGATTCGACCACTCTCGCACCTCTCCCCATTTATTGTTCAGCGTGCGGCCTGTTCCCGGAGAGGGAGGGATTCGAACCCCCGGAACCTTTCGGCTCAACGGTTTTCAAGACCGCCTCCTTCGACCACTCGGACACCTCTCCAGTGGTTCACCCTCCAGGTCGAAGCACCTGCCAGGATGGCTAGACTATACTTAAGCGCCAACCGCTTGTCAATTCATCGGCTACTTTGGGTTCTTGATGAGCGCGCTGATGCGCTCCAGGTCGTCCAGCGAGAAATAGCTGATCTCGATCTTGCCCCTCTTCTCGCTGCCTCGGATGACGACCTTGGTGCCCAGCCGCTCGATCAGGCTCTGCTCCAAGGCAGCCAGCTCGGGGCTGCGCGCCCCGGGCTTAGGGGGAGGGCTCTTCTTTCCGGCTTCCCGGACCCCCCGGCTCATGCGTGCCGCGGTCTGCTCGGCCTCCCGCACCGACATCTCCCGGGCCAGGATGCGCTGGAACAGCAGCTCCTGATCCGCCGGATTCACCAAGGAAAGGATCGCCCGGGCATGGCCGGAGCTAATCCTGCCCTGATCCAGGGCCTCGATCATGGGCCTGGGCAGCTTGAGCAGGCGCAGGGAGTTGGCCACTGTGGAACGGTTCTTGCCCACCCGCTTGGCCACCTCCTCCTGGGTCAGCTCTCCCTGCTGCATGAGGCTCTTGTATCCGGTGGCCTCTTCGATCGGGCTGAGGTCTTCGCGTTGCAGGTTTTCGATCAGGGCGATTTCGGTCTTTTCGGTTTCCGAAAAGCGCCGGACGAGCACCGGGACTTCCTTCAGCCCCGCCAGTTGTGCCGCTCGGAATCGGCGCTCCCCGGCCACGATGCGGTAGCCCCCTCCGCCCGCCTCCTCCACCAGGATCGGCTGCAGCACTCCCTTCTCCCGGATCGAACGGGCCAGCTCCGCCAGGGTCTCTTCGGGGAAATGCTTGCGCGGCTGGTGAGCCCCAGCCTGCAGGGCGGAAACCGGCACCAGGCTCACGCCGGGGCCCGCAACAACTTCCTGCCCTTCGTTTCCGGCGAGCAGGGCATCGATTCCCCTTCCGAGAGCCCTTTTAGACATGATTCAACACCTCTTCGGCCAGCTTGCGGTAGCTGAGCGCGCCGATGCTTTGGGGGTCATATTGGGTGATGGGCTTGCCGAACGACGGAGCCTCGCTGAGCCGCACGTTGCGCGGGATGATCGTCCGAAACACCTTTTCCTTGAAGTAGCCGGTCACCTCGCTCACCACCTCGTGGGCCAACCGGGTTCTAGTATCGTACATGGTAAAGAGGATACCGCCGATTTGCAAGGCCGAGTTCAGCTTGCCCTGCACCCGTTTGATCGTTTGGAGCAGCATGGACAGCCCTTCCATGGCGTAGTACTCGCACTGCAGGGGAATGATGACGTAGTCTGCGGCCGCCAGACCGTTCACCGTGAGCAGCCCCAAAGACGGCGGGCAGTCGATGAACAGGTAGTCGAACTCCGGCTTGATCCGAGCCAGCACGTTCTTCAACCGGAAATCCCGCTCCTGGGCGTGCACCAGCTCCACGGTTGCCCCGGTCAGGTGGATGCTGGAAGGGATGATCCTCAGCCCCGGCACGCTGGTGTCCTGGATGGCCCGCTGGATGTCGGCCTTGGAGGCGAGCAGCTCATAGATGCCGGGTTTTGTGGTGTCCGCTCCTACACCCGAAGAAGAGTTGGCCTGGGGGTCGAAATCGACCAGCAGCACCTTGCGTCCCGCCTCGGCCAGGCAGGCGCCGAGGTTCACCGCGGTGGTGGTCTTCCCTACCCCGCCTTTCTGGTTGGCGAATACGACCGTTTTCCCCATGTGCCGCTCGATGACGTGGAGCTGTGCGCGAGCTTGCGGGGAAAAGATAGCACAGGGGCGGGCCTTTGAGAAGAAGCGGGTTTCGCGACCCCCCGCCAATGTTCCACGTGAAACTAGAAGGCGAACGGCGAAATGCCGATCCGAGACTGCCAGGCGAGCCGTGTTTCGCTCAGGCTTCCCTGGCCGCCCGGGCCACTGCCACCACCAGGTCGGGCTTCTCGATGTTCAGCACCCGCACGCCCACGGCCGTCCTGCCCAGGACGGGGATCTCCTTGAGGTGCAGCTTCAGGGTGTTGCCCTGGGAGGTGATGCAGACGATGTCATCTCTCCGGTGCGCGGTGATCACCCCGACGATCTCGCCGGTCTTATCGTTCAGCTTGTAGCAGGCCTGCCCCCGCGTTCCCCGCCCATGAGGTACGAAGGCATCGAATTCGATCTGTTTGCCGTAGCCGTGCTCCGTGATCAGGAACAGCTGGGCCCCCTTCTCCACCCCGGCCACTCCAGCCAACTCATCATCCTTGGTCAGCCGGATCCCGGTGATCCCGCGCGAAGAGCGGCCCATGGGCCGCACGGAGCCCTCGTTCATGCGCAAGGCCAGGCCCTTGCGGGTCACCAGCATGACCTGATCGCTGCCCTTTGTGAGCAGGGCTCTAACCAGCTTGTCGCCCTCGTCCAGCTTGAGGGCCACGATGCCCCGGGTCTTGGCGTTGGCGAACTCGGCGCTCTTCACTTTTTTGACCACGCCTTTCACGGTGGTCATGAAGAAGAAGGTCTTCTCGCTGAACTCAGAAAGCGAAGCCACCGTAGCGATGTCCTCATTGGCGGAGATTCCGATCAGGGTCTTGATCGGCTGGCCGCGGGAGGAGCGGCTGGCTTCGGGGATCTCGTGCACCTTCAGCCAGAAGGCCCTGCCCTCGGTGGTGATGAACAGCACGTAGTCGTGAGTGGAAGCGATGAACAGCTGCTCGATGAAATCATGGTCGCTGAGCCTGGCGGAGGTCGAGCCCTTTCCTCCCCGCCCCTGGCGCTTGTAGGCCGAAACGGGGATGCGCTTGATGAAGCCCTTGTTGGAGATCAGGATCACCATGTCCTCTTTGGCGATCAGGTCCTCGATGTTGATCTGCTCGACCTCCTCGACCACGATCTGGGTCCGCCGCTCGTCGCCGAACTCCTTGACCAGCTCCTGGGTCTCCTCCTTGACCACGCCCAGGATCTTCTTCTCGCTGGCCAGCAAGGCCTTGAGGTGCTTGATTCGCTCCTGGACTTCCTGCAGCTCCTCCATGATCTTCTTGGTTTCCAGGCTGGTCAGCTTCTGCAGCCGCATGTCCAGAATGGCCTGGGCCTGGAGCTCGGAGAGCTTGAAGCGCTTCATGAGGTTGATTCGCGCCGAGTCTACGGTCTGCGATTTCTTGATCAGGGCGATGATCTCGTCGATGTTGTCCAGGGCGATCTTCAGCCCCTCCAGGATGTGGGCCCGTTCCTCGGCTTTGCGCAGCTCGTAGCGGGAGCGCCGGGTCACCACCTCCTTGCGGTGCAGGATGAACAGGTCGATCAGCCCCCGCAGGGGCAGCTCCTTGGGCCGCCCGTCAACCAGGGCCAGGTTGATCACCCCGAAGTTCATCTGCATCTGGGTATGGGCGAACAGCTGGTTGAGGATCACCTTGGGGATCACCCCTTTGCGCAGCTCGATGACGATGCGCATGCCCTGGCGGTCCGATTCGTCGCGCAGGTCGCTGATGCCGTCGATCTTCCGCTCCTTGACCAGATCGGCGATGCGCACGATCAGGTTGGCCTTGTTCACCTGATATGGCAGCTCGGTGACGATGATCTGGTCCTTGCCGCTTTTAGAGGCTTCCAAAGAGATTTTGGCCCGCACCACGATCTTGCCCCGCCCGGTCTGGTAGGCATCTTCGATGCCTTGCGTGCCGAAGATGATCCCGGCGGTCGGGAAATCGGGGCCCTGGACGATGGAACGCAGCTCCTGGTAGGGCAGCTTCGGGTTATCGATCACCGCCACGATGGCGTTGCCGATCTCGGTCAGGTTGTGCGGTGGCATGTTGGTGGCCATTCCGACCGCGATCCCGCTTGAGCCGTTGACCAGCAGGAACGGCAGCGCCGAGGGCAGAACCAGGGGTTCCTTGATCGAATCGTCGTAGTTGGGGCCGAAGTCGACGGTCTCCTTGTCGATGTCCCGCAGCATGGCTTCGGCGATCCGGGCCAGGCGTGCCTCGGTGTAGCGGATCGCCGCCGGCGGGTCCCCGTCGATGGAACCGAAGTTGCCCTGCCCGTCGATCACCGGGTAGCGCATGGAAAAGTCCTGGGCCAGGCGCACCAGCGTCTCGTAGATCGCCGCGTCCCCATGCGGGTGGTACTTGCCGAGCACGTCCCCCACGATGCGCCCGCACTTCTTGTAAGGCCGATCGTAGCGCAGGCCCATCTCCTGCATGGCGTACAGGATCCGGCGATGCACCGGCTTCAGCCCGTCTCTCACATCCGGGAGGGCCCGGCTGACGATGACGGACATGGCGTAGTTCAGGTACGACTCGCGTACCTCATCCTCAATGGCTACAGGGATGACTTTCCCTTTGAGTTCGGCCACGGCTCAAGCTCCTAAACGTCGAGGTTGGATACGGACAGGGCGTTCTCTTCGATGAATTTCCGGCGGGGCTCCACGGCGTCGCCCATCAAGGTGGTGAAGATCTCATCGGCCTCCACCGCGTCCTCCAGGGTGACCTGGATGATGTTGCGCCGGTCCGGGTCCATCGTGGTCTCCCAGAGTTGCTCGGGGTTCATCTCCCCCAGCCCCTTGTAGCGCTGGATGTTGGTGTTCTTGCCGTCCCTGCCCTGCTTCTTGAGGATCTTGTCCCGCTCCTCATCGTTGTAGGCGTAGAAGGTCTCCTTGCCGACGGTGATCTTGTACAGGGGTGGCATGGCGATATAGACGTGCCCCTTCTCGATCAGCTCTTGCATATAGCGAAAGAAGAAGGTCAAAAGCAGGGTCCGGATGTGCGATCCGTCCACGTCGGCATCGGCCATGATGACCACCTTGTGGTAGCGCAGCTTGCCCAGCTCGAAGTTGCCGCCCACGCTGGTGCCCAGGGTGGTGATGATGGGCATGAGCTTGTCGTTGGCCATCACCTTGTCGATGCGCGTCTTCTCCACGTTCAGCATTTTGCCCCACAGGGGAAGAATGGCCTGGAACTGCCGGTCCCTGCCCATCTTGGCGCTGCCCCCGGCGGAGTCTCCCTCCACGATGTACAGCTCGCACTTTTTCGGGTCCTCCTCGGAGCAGTCGGCCAGCTTCCCGGGCAGCCCGATGCTTTCCAGCAGGCTCTTGCGCCGGGTGAGCTCGCGGGCCTTGCGCGCCGCCGCCCGGGCCTTGGCCGCCAGGATGCACTTCTCCAGGATGGCCTTGACCACCTCGGGGTTCTCCTCGAAGTAGAAGGTCAGTTTCTCGTTGACTAGCGACTCGATGATGCCCTTGGCCTCGCTGTTGCCGAGGCGGGCTTTGGTCTGCCCTTCGAACTGCGGATCCGGTATCTTCACCGAGATCACCGCGGTGAGCCCCTCGCGCACGTCGTCACCGCTCAGGTTCTCCTCCAGCTTCTTGGACAGGCCCAGCTTTTCCACGAAGCTGTTCAAGGTGCGGGTCAGCGCGCTCTTGAAGCCGATCAGGTGGGTGCCGCCCTCGCGGGTATTGATGTTGTTGGCGAAGGAAAAGATCGTCTCCGTATATCCGTCGTTGTACTGCAGCCCCACCTCGACGCTCAGGCCCTCCCGCTCGCTCTCGATGTACACGACTTCCTTATGAACCGGGTTCTTGTTCTTGTTCAGGTATTCGATGAAGGACCTGACTCCGCCCTGGAACTTGAACTCGTGGGTCTTGGGCTTGGAGGCCCGCTCGTCCACGATGCTGATGGCTACCCCCTTGTTCAGGAAGGCGAGCTCCCTCAGACGGTTGGAGAGGGTATCGAAGCTGTAGTTGAGATCCTCGAAGATCTGCTTGTCCGCCTTGAAGCGGGTGATGGTCCCATTGGAATCGCTCGTGCCGATCACCTCGACCTTCTTCTCCGGCACGCCCCGCTTGTAGCGCTGGAAGTAGACCTTTCTGTCCCTCTTGACCCACACCTCGCACCATTCGGCCAGGGCGTTCACCACGGAAACCCCTACCCCGTGCAGTCCGCCGGAGACCTTGTAGCTCGACTTGTCGAACTTTCCCCCCGCGTGCAGCTTGGTCATCACCACCTCGAGAGCGCTGACCTTCTCCTGCGGATGGATGTCCACCGGGATCCCCCGGCCGTTGTCCTCCACGCGGATGATGTTCTGCTTTTCGATCACCACCGCGATGGCCGAGCAGTAGCCGACCAGGGCTTCGTCGATGGAGTTGTCTACGACTTCATAAACGAGATGATGCAGCCCGTCGGTTCCGGTGGAGCCGATGTACATGCTCGGGCGCTTGCGGACGTGTTCCAAGCCCTTTAAAATTTGAATGCTCTGCGCACTGTATTGGTCTTGCATGTAGTTGTCCCTGATAGAATTAGCAGAACTCCCAGTTTCTTAAAGTATACCGTAAAGCCCAGGAAAAAGTAAAGGTGCTTTCAATGCGCACCCGCAGTTGCAGCATGGATACCGCTTGCGTTCGCTTGCAGGATGCGTTAGAATGGGTGAATCAATGGTGTGTATATCTTGTGCATAAACGGGTTTGAAAAGAAATGTTCTTTGGACTGCGCCGAATCTAATCGCAATGATATTATCAAGAGAACGAACCGAAAATGACTGTTCTTAATTACTTTTATGATAAGGAATTATATAACTACATTTCCGTTTATCTGTTTAAGCCGATTTTTTATCCTAATTCCTTATAGCAGAAGCAAATCCAAGGAATGTGGATAAATTGTGGATATGTTGAGCATAAACTGAGGGAGCCATGAAAGACGCCGAATGGAACTACGAAGTCTTCTGGAAGGAAGCGATCAAGCAAATCCGGGACGAAGTCAGCGAACAGGAGTTCCTGATGTGGTTCCGAAACATGGAATACCTGTCGTCCAGCGACTCCCAGATCGCCGTGGCGGTGCCTTCCACGTTCTACAAGGATCAGGTCAGCCAGCGCTTCCAGCAGCGGATCGAAGACAAGCTGTTCGAGCTTTCCGGGCACCGGATCGCCATGAGCTTCCAGATCCAGCAAAAGGAGCCACCGAAGGGCCCAGCCCCCTCCCAGGCGGCCGATAAATCCAGGCCGGTCCCCGCGCCCAAGAAGGCGAAGCGCCCCCACGCCCAGTTGAACCCGGAATACAACTTCGAACGCTTCGTTCGCGGGGAGAATAACGACTTCGCCTATATGGCCGCCTTCGCCATCGCCCGCAATCCAGGCAAGGCCTACAACCCGTGCATGATCTATGGCGGGGTCGGGCTGGGCAAGACGCATCTCTTGCAGGCCATCGGCAACTCGACCAACCAGGAGTTCGATGACATCCGCATCGCCTATGTCACCGCCGAAACCTTCACCAACGAGTTCATCCTCTCGATCAAGGAGAACACCAGCCACCGCTTCAAGAACAAATACCGCTCGGTTGACATGCTGCTGATCGACGACGTGCACTTCCTGTCCGGCAAGGTCGAGACCCAGGAGGAGCTGTTTCATACCTTCAACGCCCTGTACGACGCCAACCGCCAGATGGTGTTCACCAGCGACCGGCCCGTTTCGGAGCTGAAGAAGCTGTCCGACCGCCTGCGCAGCCGTTTCGAGCGCGGTTTGAACGTGGACCTTCAGCCTCCTAACTATGAGACCCGTATCGCGATCTTAAAGAAAAAAATCGAAGAAAAGCAGGTCAGCCTGCCGGAGGAGGTCATCGAGCTGATCTGCCAGAACATCAAGACCAACGTGCGCGACCTGGAAAAAGCCCTGACCAAGCTGATTGCCTACGCCGAGCTGGTCAACCGCACGATCACCCTGGAGATCGCCGAACGCCAGCTCAAGGATTTTTTCGCCGATCATGACCAGAAGAACGTGAGTATCGACCTGGTACAGCGGGTAGTGGCCGAATACTTCGGGCTGTCCCCCAACGATCTGCGGGGCAAGAAGCGCAGCAAGGCCATCGCCTTCCCCCGCCAGGTAGCCATGTACATCGCCCGAGACCTCACGGAGTTCTCCACCACCGAGGTGGGCCTGGAGTTCGGCGGCCGGGATCACACCACCGTGATGCATGCCTGCCAGAGGGTCGAGGACCGTCTCAAGACCGATGCCACGCTGGGTCCGGCCATCCAGCACCTGACGCGCTCCGTCAAGGAGTACCGGAGCTAGCGGTGAAATGTTGTTGTGTTCCGGTGGACATCCGGTGCATAATGAGCGGACTCCGGGATAAAGTTGACGGCCTGTGGACTACCGGGTAGGCTTATCCTCGATGAAATTCCTTTCCAGGCAAAGAGCTATATCGGTTTTGCGGATATCCACCGCTCCTACTACGTCTACCTCTAGTTCTTATATATAATAAAAGGAGAAGACGATGCATTTTTCCTGTGAAAAGGATTTGCTCAGCAAGGAAATCGCCATTGCCCAGGAGATCATCTCCTCTCGAAACACCCTCTCGATCCTATCGAATGTCCTCCTGGACACCCAGGACAACCAGCTCACCATCAAGGCCACGGACCTGAAGGTGAGCTTTCAGACCCGGATCCCCGTGGAGACCAAGTCCGCCGGCAACGTAACCGTGTTTTGCGACAAGCTGCTGGGCATCCTGCGCTCCCTTCCCGAAGGGGAGGTGGACGTGGAGCTGCAGGAAGAAATGATGCTCTATATCCGGCCGGTTTTTCAGAAGATAGACTTCAAGCTCAAGAGCATTCCCGCGGACAAGTACCCGGAAATCAAGGAGATCAGCGAGGACACCTTTTTCGAGTTTCCTCAAGCCGAGTTCCTCGACATGATTTCCAAGACCCTGTTCGCGGTATCAAGCGACGAAACGCGCTATTTCATGAACGGGGTATTTTTCGAGCGGGCGGACGGCAAGCTGGTGATGGTGGCCACCGACGGACGGCGCCTTTCCTACATCGCCAAAGAATCGCCGGCCGGCGTCGGGGATTTCAAGGGAGTGATCATCCCCCCCAAAGTCCTGCACCTGATCCGCAAGCTCTCTACGGGCGAGGGCAACCTCAGCCTGGCCATCGGCGACAACAACCTCTTCGTCCGCTTCGGCCAGCACCGCATCTGCTCCAACCTGATCGATGCCCAGTTCCCCAACTACCAGCGGGTCATCCCCAAAGACCAGGCTCATAGGCTGGTGGTCAACCGGGAGAGCTTCCAGGCCGCCCTGCGCCGGGTGTCGCTGTTGGTGGAGGAGAAGTCCCGCCGCATCCACCTGAACATGCAGCCAGGCGGCCTGGAGGTCAGCTCCTCGGAGGGCGAGATCGGCATGGCCAAGGAGCAGATGAGCTGCGAGTACGACGGGCCCGCCATGACCATCGCCGCCAACTTCACATATCTATTGGAGCCGTTGAAGGAAGCCAGCGAGGAAAGCGTGTGCCTGGAGTTCAGCGAGCCGGACAAGGCGCTCACGCTGAAGCCGGTGCCGGAGAAGGATTACTTCCACATAGTCATGCCCATGCAGATCGGCTGATGGGGTTCCGCTCCGTCACCTTACTGCATTTCCGCAACCTGAAGGACGGGGAAGTGGCTCTGGAGGCTCCAGAGGTGTTCCTGGTCGGGGAGAACGGCCAGGGAAAAACCAACTTCCTCGAATCCATCTATCTGCTATGTTTCGGGGCTTCGTTCCGTACGCACGTGGACGAGCGCCTGATCCGGCACGGCCAGGAGCAGGCCGCGGTGCGGGGCCGGTTCGCCGGCGCGGATGGCCCTGAGCGGGAAGTCGCCGTGAAGCTGGAGCGCCAGGGACTGAAGCAAATCCGCGCCGACGGGAAACCCGTTCAGGACCGGGCCCAGCTGATCGAGAAGATCCCCTGCATCCTGTTCTCACACCAGGATCTGGAAACCATCACCGGCGCCCCGGAGATGCGGCGCCGCTTCTTCAACCAGGTGCAGAGCCTGTTCGACCCGCTGTTCATCAGCCTGCTGCGCAGCTACCGGCGGGCTTTGCGAGCCAGGAACCTGTTCCTGCAGGAAGACAACCGCGCGCTGGTTTCCGCCGGCAGCAGGAGCCTGATCGAGCTGGGCTTGAGGATTCAGGAGCGGCGGGCCGCCATTGTGGATGAGTTCAACCGTACCTTGAGCCCCCTGTTTCAGCGGGTCTCCGGGGTGCAGGAGGAGGTACGCATCAAATACAGGCCTTCCTGGAGCGAGGGAGCAACCCCGGCGCAGGTGATGGAACAGCTGGAAGGGCAACTGGAACGGGATCTGGCCCTTCAGTCCACCACGAGCGGGCCGCACCGGGATCATTTTCTGCTGCTGCAGGGGCCAAGGGAGTTCACCCACCTGGCCTCCACCGGTCAGGTCCGGCTCGGCTCGCTGCTTTTGCGCGTGGCCCAGGCCCGCTTCTACCTGGCCAAGACGGGCCGCCGCCCGGTGCTGCTATTGGATGATGTGCTGCTGGAGCTGGATGCCATCCGGCGGGAGCGTTTCCTGGCCGAGATTCCCGTCTACGAGCAAATTTTCTTCACCTTTCTGCCGGAGGAGCAATTCCTGGGACTGCGCAGGGCTCAGACCCTGATTTATCGGGTCGAGGATGGGGGGCTCGCGCTCGAGCCATGAAAAAGGCCGCCGAGATCCTGGCCATGCTCCTGGAGCGTCACTCGCCGGAAGCGCGACCCTACTCTTCGCTGTTCGGCGGCTGGCAGCAGATCGTGGGCGACTCCCTGGCCGAGCATTCCCAGGTGCATGAGCTGCGCCAGCAAAACCTTATTGTGGACGTGGACCATCCCGGCTGGATGCAGCACCTGCTGTTGAAAAAGGCGGCTATCCTTTCCAGGCTGCGCCGGCAATACCCGCAGCTCGCGATCCGCGATATCAAGATCCGCGTGGTACAGCGCGGATCGCTCCAGCCGGCTGAACCCGAGCCCGCGCACCCTAAGAGCGAGCCGGAGCAGGCTCCGCAGGCTCCCGGTGAGGTGGAGCAGGCCCTCAGCGAGGTACGGGATGCGGGCCTGAGAGAGAGGCTCCGGCGGTTGCTGCTGCGCAGCATCCAGAGGCAGCACGGTTGACACTCGAAGCGATAAAAAAGTATACTCCTGCGCGATATGAAACGCACCTTTCAACCCAGCAAGACCAAACGGCGGAGGTCCTTAGGCTTCCGCGCCCGAATGAGCAGCAAAGGGGGCCGCCTGGTCCTCCAACGCCGGAGGCGGAAGGGCCGGGTCAAGCTCACCGTAGCGGATGAGAAAAAGCCTTACTAGCCGGGAGCGACTGAAGGCGAGAACGGAACTTAAAAACATCTTTACCAGCGCTACGAGCGCTGAAACCAGGGGTATCAAGCTTTTCTACAGCGCGAATTCATTACCGTGGAGCCGTGTTGCCGTTTGTCCTGTGCGCGGTTTCAGGAACGCGGTGCAGCGTAACCGGCACAAGAGGCTCTGCCGGGAGGCCTACCGGACGCTCAAGGAGCGGATCAAGCCGGGTTATGATCTGGCTTTCGTCCTTTATCCCGGCGCATACGGCTACCTCGAGCGTCTGGATCAAATGGAGGTCGTGCTCGATCGGGCGGGCCTGAAGCGATGAAGTACCTGTTCGTTGCCCTGATCGCCGCATATCAGAAGCTGCTGTCACCATGGCTGCCGCCCTCGTGCCGCTTCACCCCGAGCTGTTCCCAGTACGCCAAGGAGGCGCTGCTGAAACACGGCCTGCTTCGCGGCTTGGGCCTTGCCCTGAAGAGGCTGAGCAAGTGCCACCCCTTCCATGCGGGCGGTTACGATCCTGTACCTTGATGCAGAGAAGAGAGACAAATGGATAGAAAGACGATCATCGCCGTGGTCCTGTCCGTCGTGATCATCATCGGCGGCATGGTGCTCCAGAATATGCTGGCGCCGAAGAAGCCGGCCTCGCCCCTGCCGCCGGAGAAGCCGCCGGCAGCCGTGGAGCAGCCCAAACCCGAAGAGGCGCCTGCCCCGCAGGCCGCCCCGGCCCAGACTCCGAGCCCGGCGGCGGCTCCGGCGATGGGCGCAGCGCCTTCGGCGGCGGAGGCGCTCAGCGAGGAGGAGGTTTCGCTGGAAAACCAGGTGATGCGGGTGCGCTTCACCAACCGCGGCGGGGATGTCACTTCGATCCAGCTCAAGGACTACAAGAACCAGGACGGCTCCCCGGTGGAGATGGTGATCTCCAGGGACACCGGGATCCGCCCCTTCAGCCTGCACTTCGGGGATCAGAACGCCGAACCGGTGAACGCCCTGTTCCGGGTCGAGCGATCAGTAAGCGGCATCGGGGTCACCTTCAGCCAGAGCTTCGCCTCCCGCATCGGGGTGCCCTTCACCGTCAGGAAAAGCTACCTGCTGCAGCCGAATGATTACATGATCGAGCTGCGGGTGAGCATCGAGAACAGCATCAATGAATATCCGGACCTGAACTTCAACGGGATCGCCTACACTGTAGGCTATGGTCCGCAGATCGGCCCGGCCTTCGCCAAGCTGGACCGCCAGAGCGAGTACCGCACCTATATGTACTACGCGGATGGCAAGAAGCGGGACGTGCGCATTCCCAAGGAGGGCCTGCAGGTAGTGAAAAGCCGGGTCACCTGGGCGGCGATCACCGGCAAGTACTTCGAGGCGATCGCCATACCAGACGCAACCCCATACATCATCACCTTCGATACGCGGCCTCTTCCGGAGCTCAAGGAGCGCTCCAGCCTGTACTTCGGCCGCCCGGAGATCAAGAGCTCTAAGAACACCGATGTGTTTCGGTTCTACGTGGGCCCCAAGAAACAGCAGATCCTGGCAAGCTACAATGACAGCTCCAAGAACGGCTTCAAGCTCTCCGACATGCACTTCGAGCAGTCGATCCCAAGTATGTGGCTGATCGGCGGATTGGCAAACATCCTCAAGACACCGTTGGACTGGTTCTATTTGCTGATCCCCAACTACGGGGTGGCGATCCTGCTGCTCACCCTGCTGATCAAGCTGCTGTTCTGGCCGCTGACCAACAAGAGCTTCGAGTCCACCGCCAAGATGCAGGCGCTGCAGCCCAAGATCAAGGAGCTGCAGGCCAAGTATAAGAACAACCCCCAGAGGATGAATCAGGAGATGGCGGCGCTGTACAAGAAAGAGGGGGTCAGCCCCCTGGGCGGCTGCCTGCCACTGCTGCTGCAGATACCGATCTTCTTCGCCTTGTACAATCTATTGAGCACCCACTTCGAGCTGCGGGGAGCCTCATTTATCGCCGGCTGGATCAACGACCTGTCCTCGCCCGAGTCGATATGGGACTTCTCACCATTCCGCATCCCGATGGTGGGCTGGCACAACCTGCGGGTGCTGCCCTTCCTGATGCTGGGCACTACATTCTTGCAGAGCAAGGTCTCCCAGAGCGCAACTCCGACCGACAGGAACATGGCTCTGATGACCTATGCCATGCCGATCGTGTTTTTCTTCATCCTCTACGACATGCCCTCCGGGCTGGTGCTGTACTGGACCGCGCAGAACATCCTGGGCATCGTGCAGCAGCTATACGTCAACTACCGGCGGGGGAAAAGAGCGGCGGCTGCCGAGACCCAGCCCAGTGAGCCGTGGAGATACCCGAAGCGCAAGTGATC
>Ga0315280_10006546_pt1 | contig 16035 bp, 18 predicted proteins | sample YL17G06_40_MG_FD_203697 | JGI IMG/M metagenome (GOLD analysis project Ga0315280, IMG submission 203697) | Sediment microbial communities from Yellowstone Lake, YNP, Wyoming, USA - YL17G06_40 | ecosystem: Environmental > Aquatic > Freshwater > Lake > Sediment | place: USA: Wyoming | collected... | reverse complement strand
GAAAAGGTGGGAGCCCAAGCGGCTGAAGACCTTCTCAGGCAGCTGAGGAGTGGTGTTCCGGTTGAGAAGCACCTCGGTGATCAGGTGGTTGTGTACATGGCGCTAGCCGACGGACGCTCCGTGATCAGAACAACCCAGCTGACCCTACACACCACCACTTGCGCGTGTGTTGCGGAGGAAATCACGGGAGCCAAGTTTGTGGTGGACGGACGCCTCTCAGGCCCTGCGACGATAACGTGCGAGGGAATCGGGCTAAGAACCCGTTTTCTTGAGTGAGGCATGGTCTTGGCGATGCTTCAAGAACTCATATTTAGGGATAGGCGCACATAAGTGAAAGCGCTCTCGCATAGGTGAAACGGGTTGGCCATTAAGAGAGGGCTTTTCATCGGGCGCTTCCAGCCTCCCCACATCGGTCACTGCGAAGCCATAAAGGGGCTGCTGAATGAGGTGGATGAGCTGGTCATCGTGATCGGGAGCTCTCAATTCAGCCACGAGTTGAATCATCCTTTCACCACTGGAGAGAGGATGACCATGCTCAGGATGGCGCTCGGTGAGATGGGAGTAGACCCGGGAAGATGCTACGTGGTCCCTGTCTCCGACGTGGAGACGCACTCGATCTGGGTCTCCCTAGTGCGCGCATATGCGCCCAGCTTCCATGTCGTGTTCTCCAATGAGCCCCTCACAAGGCGCCTGTTCGAGGAGGCAGGTTTCACGGTCTTGAAGGTGCCGTTTCACAGGCGCGAGTTGTACTCGGCAACGGAGGTCAGGCGTCGCATGCTTGCCGGGGAGAGTTGGCGGGAACTCGTCCTAGGAAGCGTTGCGGATTACATAGAGTCTATCGACGGGGTTGGGCGACTGCGCGCTCTAACCAAGACCGACAAGGTCTAGCAGACTTGCTAGGCTCGCGAGATCTCGACTCTGGAGCCAGTCTTGCCTTTGAACGAGCGAGCCGCACTCCCTTGGTTCATCGAGATCTCAAGCAACTCAGCGCTACCCTCGATCAAAAGCGCCTCGTTCGGCTGAACTTCGGCGTACGCTTGGGTAACAGCCACTGTGCGGCTAATCTCTCCGACCTTCAGTCTCACCCGCGCGTTCGTCTTAGCTCCGATCCAGCCGAGCGCTGACAGGGGTATGTTTGTTATCAGATTGCCGAAGTTGTCTGCGTGAATGACCTCTCCGACCACTTTGCCCTCGACGAGTCTTGGCTCCACAAAGGTTGGGGTGACAGCGTCGGCGATCTCGGCGCCAAACTCGGACGGAGGAGTGCCTTTGCTAAGGTGCGCAGCGACCGGAGCGAAGATGTCTCGCCCGTGAAACGTGCGCGAGACGCGTGGGAGCATGTACCCTCGGTTGGTGATGTGGTAGGATATCATGGACCCATCTCTCCGAGCCGCCAGCGTAAGTAGGCCATTATCCGGTCCAACGTAGAAACTCCTCATCGTTTCGATCAGAATCGGTCTCCTGGAGGCTCCTACTCCTGGGTCTACGACGCCGACGTGGATTGTTCTTGGTGGGAAGTACTTGGCGGCTGAGGCCAGAACGAACGCGCCCATTCTCACATCGAACCGCTTGATCTGATGTGTGATGTCGACGATCTGTAGACTTGGGTTTATGCTGAGCATCACGGCCTTCATCTCCGCCACGTATGGGTCTGCAAGACCGAAGTCTGTGGTGAGGGTGACGAGCATCAACTCGCGTTCACGGAGAGGAGTATGAGGTTCCTTCTATTTGGCTTGCCACCTTGATTCTTTGCATGCTTCATAAACGGTTTGTTTATTATCGACAATTGAGTAAGCGTAAGCGCGACTTTAAGGGTTGCATCTCGCTTGGTGACTTTCGTTGCACCCAGGTTTTCGTGACTCGAAGCTCGCGTCGAAGCTCTCGGATAGAATAAGAAGACTCGCTGGAGACCGAAGGATCATGCTGATGCATGTCTGCGGGACTCATGAGGCCAGCATCGTCCAGTTCGGGCTGCGATCTCTACTGCCTCTGAACTTGGAAGTCAGGTCAGGTCCGGGCTGCCCGGTTTGTGTGACAAGTCCTGACGAGATAGACGCCGCGATCGACTTGAGTCTGAGGGAGAAGGTGGTCTTGACCACCTTCGGGGATATGCTGCGTGTCCCAAGCGGCTCGGGGTCGCTGGCCGACGCGAAGGCGCGGGGAGGTCAGGTTAGGATCGTGTACAGCATCAATGACTCGGTCAAGATGGCGCGGAAAGACCCGTCTCACGAGTATATACACTTCGCCATTGGCTTCGAGACGACGGCGCCTCCAACAGCCTCGGAGATGCTGTCCAACCCGCCGGAAAACTTCGGTGTTCTCTGCAGTCACCGTCTCATTCCGCCGGTCATGGATCATCTCATGAGGATCGGCGAGATCAAGATAGCGGGTTTCATCCTTCCCGGACACGTCTCCACGATCATAGGTGTCAGGGCGTACAGCCAGATCTCGGAGGAGCATCGCGTCCCCCAGGTTGTGGCCGGCTTTGAGCCGCTGGACGTCCTAATGGCTGTGGAGATGCTTCTTGAACAGATCACGAGGGGTGAAGCTAGGGTAGAGAACGAGTACTCCCGGGTTGTCAGGGAGGAGGGTAACCTCATAGCCCAGAAGGTGATCTGGGGTGCGTTCGATGTCGTTGACTCCGATTGGAGGGGGATTGGGCGTGTTCCGGCATCGGGCTTGATGGTGAAGCCAGAACTCGAGAGATTTGATGCGATCAAGAAGTTCGGGCTCAAGCTCAGCCGAGGATACCACGTCCCGAAGGGCTGTAGGTGTGGAGATGTGCTCAGAGGATTGATCTACCCTCAGGAGTGTCCTCTTTTCTCGGTATCCTGTACACCAGTCACCCCTGTGGGTCCCTGTGCCGTTAGCAGGGAGGGTGCCTGTCGGATAGCGATGACCCATGGATCACCTTCGAAGTCGATCCACTAGGGACAAAACACCTATACCCCGACAACGTTTCTCATCTCCCGTGGCTGAACCATGGTATCAACCCTTCTGATAGGAGACACTCACATCCCTGAGAGAGCCTCAGCCATACCCGACCCGCTGCGACGAGTGGTGGAATCTCGCAGGTTCGAGTTCGTCTTGTGCACCGGAGACCTCACTTCTGGCGAGGTTCTCCGATACCTTCAGAGTCTTGGGAAGAATCTTCGTGTGGTCTCCGGGAACATGGACCGCCTTCCGTTCCCAGCATCCGACATCGTTATCGTGGAGGGTGTCAGGATCGGTCTGACCCATGGCGCCCAAGTCCATCCGAGAGGTGATGTTCAGGGACTTGCGCGGATCGCCTCAGGCATGGGTGTAGATGTCCTTGTCAGTGGTCACACGCACAGATTGTTTGTGGATAGGATCAGAGAAGGCTTCGGTGGAGTTCTGCTCCTCAATCCGGGTTCGGCAACCGGGGTCTGGAGCGGCGGGTTCTCATCCGGGGTTCCATCTCTGTTATTCTTGGAGGTAACTCATCAGGGTTTGACAGTGGAAGCTTATGAACTGAAACCCGAAGGCTTGGATAGAATGATCCTTGACCTGGCTTCGCTCTAATTCCGGTCCTATCATAAGCTTTCGAAAGTTCAAATACAGGTGACCGAGTCTTTACTTTGCAAGAAAGTGGTTTCGATGTGTCTGGCAATCCCTGGCAAGGTTTTGAGGGTAAACGGAGAGAAAGCCCTCGTCGACTTCGGAGGGGTCAGACGAGAGGTCATAGTTTCCCTACTTGAGGATGTGAAGCCATCCGACTATGTGATCGTCCACACGGGCTACGCGATAGGCATGATGGACAGGAAGGAAGCTCAGGAGACACTCCGAACATGGCGTGAGGTCCTGAGGGCGGGACAAGCGGAGTAGCTCCTTGAATTGGGCTTCTGACCGAATAGATGAAAACCCGTTGTTACATAATCATAGTCCAGGTTGCTTCGAATGAGGCTTCTAGCGGTCAGCGACTTCCACAGCTCGATGTCGGCCGTTAGGCTCGCCGTGGCCAGAGGCGTGGCGGAGGCGGTGAACGCCATAGCTGTCTGTGGCGACATAACTCACTTCGGCGGCATGAAGGAAGCGCGCGATATCCTTCGTATCCTGACTGGTTCCGGTGTGCCCGTGTTATTCGTTCCTGGGAACTGCGATCCACCATCCTTGGGTGATCAGGACGAGATTGAAGGGGCTCTCTGCCTTCATGGGCGAGCTGTGGAGATGGAAGTTTTTCGGTTTGTGGGTGTTGGAGGTGGTCCGCCAAGCCCCTTCTCGACTCCGTTCGAGATCGTGGAGAAAGAGCTACTTTCGGTCTTGAACAGGGCGATACAGAAGGTTAATCCTGCGAGAAGGCTTGTCGTGTTGTCCCATGCGCCTCCTAGGGCAAGTCGCGTGGATCTCACCTTGGCAGGAATCAACGTTGGTAGCGTGAGTTTGAGAAGATTCATTCTTGAGAATCACCCGATCGGTGTGCTTTGTGGGCATATTCATGAGGCTCGTGGATCTGAAAGAGTGAACGGCTGTGAGGTAGTGAACGTGGGTGCGGCGCGACAGGGCTATTGTGCCGTCGTCGATGTGGATGAAAGGTTTATAGTTAAGTTGAGCTCTCTTTAGTGGGAAATTGGCGGCTAACGCCGTCTACTCAACGCTCACGGTTGGTGCTCTGTCTTGCCACTCAAGAAGGGAGACTTTATTCTCTTAGATTACACTGCCCGAGTGAAGGAGACGGGAGAGGTTTTTGACACCACGATGGAGGAAGAGGCAAAGAAGGCTGGATTGAGTAAGCAGGGAGCGCTCTACGGTCCTAGCCTCACCGTGGTGGGAGAGGGCTGGGTCTTGAAGGGGCTTGATGAGAATCTCGTTAACCTCGAGCTGGAGAAGCAGGTCGAAGTCGAGGTTCCTCCCGAGAAAGGTTTCGGTTCACGTGATCCCAGCAAGATGAGGCTCGTTCCCCTGAGGCGGTTCAGGACACAGAAGATCGCACCATACCCTGGCTTGAGAGTCGAGGTAGACGGCAGGCCAGCTGTTGTGCGGGCTGTTGGAGCTGGGAGGGTCCAAGTCGATTTCAACCCTCCCTTGGCGGGCAAGACTCTCGTCTATAGCGTCTCCCTTAGAAAGATACTCGAGAGTGGTGAGGATAGGATTAGGGCGCTCGTCCACAGGAGGTTTGTGATGGACGAGACGAAGTTCGGGCTGAAGCTTGAGGATAAGAGAGTGACGGTGGAGATCCCGGAGGAGGCCCTTTACCTAGAGGGGCTGCAGTTCTCGAAGAGAGGGCTTGCTAACGACATTCACCGTTTCTTCCCTGATGTCGAGTCTGTGGCCTTTGTGGAGGTCTTCAAGAGGAAGCCGGAGGCACCCGCTGAAGAACAGAAAGAACAAGGCCCTGTCCAGCAGGGCAGCTGATGGGTTGCCGCACCTCCAAGACCTTACACCTGTCTCCATCAACCAAGCCTTGGGGCCGACACCTCTCTTGGTTTTCGCATGAGTGGCACGTTCTTCCTGAGAACGTGACTATGACGCCTGGGATGGCGCACTTCTTGTCTAGCGCCGCCTCAACCTCTGACTCAACCACCTCCGCTACCTGAGCTCCGTCAAGGTGGAGCTTGCAAGGTATCGTCCTGTCCCGAGCTTTGAGCACTCTGTATACCCTGCCGGTCTCAAGGTTCTTCATGCAGACGTTATAGTACTCGCAGTCCTTGCACTGACCTGCTGGCCCTTCGTGGAGAAACATGAACCCCTCTTTGGCCTGCTTTACGCCGACCAAGGTGACTATCCGTTTTTGGGTCGTCTTCACCTGTCACTCACCTTTAGTCTAGTATGCCGGTGGTCCTTGCCAGCTCAGCCGCTGAGGTCTTGTCAAGCGCCTTCTCATTCAGTATCGTGTATCGGCCAGGATTTATCTCACGCGCACGAACTAATGCCTCGATTATATAGTTGGGCTCTATACCCAGCTCCCTAGCCGTTGTGGGGGCTCCCACCATCGATAGGGTTCTTCTAACCATCTTCCACCCGCCCCCTTGAAGGTATGACATCATGATGGCTCCCACGCCGCACTGCTCACCGTGAAGCGCCTGTCTCGGCGCTATGAGGTCTAGGGTGTGGCTGAAGGCGTGCTCCGAGCCGCTGCACGGACGGCTGCTCTCGGCGATGCTCATTGCAACCCCACAACTCAAGAGCGCCTCGAGTACAACCCTGAGGCCCTCCTCCGTGTTTCTCCTTATCAACCCAGCATTCCTTGTGACGAGCGTCGCGCTCATGTTGGAGAGGCTCGCGGCGTAGTCCCCGTAATACTCGCCCGTCCTTCGATAACCTAGCATCCAGTCCCTCACGGCGGTGTACTTAGCCACTAGGTCGCCGCAACCACTCGCCGTAAGTCGGTACGGAGCCTTCGAGATCACTCTTGTATCAGCAACGATCGCGATCGGCGCCTGCGCTTCCACCGAGGTGGGTGAGGATAGATCCTTGATAGAGGCTCTTGGGCTGGCGATCCCGTCGTGCGAGGCTGTGGTCGGGATGCTGATGAAGGGGGTGTGTTCTAGGGTTGAGCTTAGCTTTGCGACGTCAATGACCTTTCCTCCACCCACTCCTAGTACGATGTCAGGAGAGAAGCCTCGGATCGTCCTCCTTGACTGATCCACGTAGTCCATCCTCGACTCCTCTACAATCTGGTGTTCTGTGATGTAGCCTGACGCGTGGATAGACTCCTCAATCTCGCGTCCGACTAGTTTGAAGGTCTTGGGTCCAGTTACGACTAGCGCCTTGGACGCGTAGCCTAGCCTCCTGCATACCTCCCCGACCTGCTTCAGAACGTCTCTTCCAATAATGACCTCTCTGGGGAGTTGCATTCGATGTACTTCTTTGAACAATCGAACCACGTCAGCTGCGTGTACAAAAAGTTGATTTCTAAGAGGGGTTGGTCCCATTTATTATTTGTTCGGATCGCCAGAAATGCTTTTAAGTTCGTGAGCAGTGGATCGTTAGTGTACCGTTCTGCCTGAATTCTCAGGTTGACGGGTCTTTTCGGCGATTCTTCAGGGGGCATAGTTCGGTATGGATGACCTAAAAATGGGCAAGGCTCTTACTGGGACGACCACGGTCGGAATAGTCTGCAAAGATGGGGTGGTCCTCGGAACAGATACTAGAGTGACTATGGGTTACTTCGTGGCTCACAAGCGAGGTAAGAAGGTCTTCAAGATCGATGATCATCTAGCCATGACGATTGCGGGCACTGTGGCTGACGCCCAGAACGTTGTCGAGATTCTGAGGGCTAACGCCCAGCTATACAAGCTTGACCTTGAAAGACGGATGCCAATCGCCTCCGCTGCCAGACTGGCAGCGAACGTACTCTTCTCAGCCAGATACGCGCCTCTCGGCGTCCAAGCGCTCGTCGCAGGAGTAGACGATTCGGGTGCCCATATATTTGATCTCGACCCGCTGGGGAGTGTTACAGAGGAGACGTGTGTCTCAACGGGTTCGGGTTCGCCCGTCGCCTACGGCATCTTGGAGGACGGTTATGATGGACACCTGTCAGTCAAGGACGGCATCCCGCTCGTTGTCCGAGCGATCAAGTCCGCGATGAAGCGGGATGTCGGAAGCGGTGACAGCTTTGATGTGGCGGTAATCGTCGCCAAAGAAGGTTACAGGGAGCTCAGTGAGGCTGAGAAGAAGGGGATCCTTACGAGCTGAACCGAGGTCCAATCTGAGATCCACTGGGTTGAGAGACGGTTTGGTTTCTTCTTTCGCAGATGAGCAAGTGAAGATTAGGGAGTCCATCCTCCAGAATGTGCCTAAGGAGGCGGAGATAACCCGAATCGAGTTTGAGGGGCCGAGGATAGCCGTCTATACAAAGCGGCCTGAGATACTCCTCGACCAGAGCTATGTGATCACTGAGATCGTCAATCTGATCCGGAAGAGGCTGGTCGTCCGGTCGGACCCGTCTGTCCGCCTTTCTGAGCAGGAGACCATCAGGATGGTCCACTCGATCGTTCCTCAGGAGGCGGAGATCACCGAGATATACTTTGATCCAACGGTCGGTGAGGTCGTGGTTGAGGCGAAGAAACCTGGTCTGGTGATCGGCAAGGACGGGGCGGCCCTGCAGGAGGTTATAAGGGCTACGAAGTGGAGGCCGAGGGTTCTCAGGACCCCGCCTATACCCTCAAAGATAGTCAGCCACATGAGACACCACCTTCACTCGGAGGCTAAGGATAGAGAGCGGATCCTTCGCACGGTTGGGGAGAGGATCTTTAGGTCTCCCCTCATCAAGATGGGCGATGTCAGGCTCACGATGCTCGGAGGGTTCCGGCAGGTCGGTCGAACCTCAATCTTGGTAAGGGCCGGGGAAAGCCAGATCCTTCTTGACTGCGGAATCAACCCGGGTGCAAACGCGGCTATCGAAGCCTTCCCACGCCTTGATGTGGAGGAGTTCGACCTCGCCTCGCTCGAGGCGGTCGTGATATCGCACGCGCATCTGGATCATTGTGGCTACCTGCCATTTCTATACAAGTATGGCTTTGACGGTCTGGTCTACTGTTCTGAACCGACAGCGAGTCTCATGACACTTCTACAACTGGACTACCTAGATGTTCTAGGCAAGGAAGGCTCGTTCGGCCCGTACGACCAGAAGGACGTCCGGGAGATGGTCCTTCACCTGATGCCGCTGAAGTACGGTGCTGTGACCGATGTGGCTCCGGACATCAGGCTGACGCTCCACAACGCTGGGCACATCTTGGGTTCATCTATTATACACCTTCACCTTGGGGAGGGGTTGCACAACATCGTCTACACAGGGGATTTCAAGTATGGGCAGACGATGCTTCTGGAGCCCGCGACAATCAGCTTTCCGCGGGTTGAGACCCTAATAACCGAGAGCACTTACGGGTCTCAGGAGGACATAATGCCCCCTCGGAGGGAGGTCGAGGAGAGGCTCGTCTCCATCCTGAACAAGACGTTGGAGGGTGGAGGAAAGGCGCTCATCCCTGTTCCCGCCGTCGGGAGGGCCCAGGAGATAATGCTCGTCCTCGACGGGTATATGCGACAGGGTCTCCTGAAAGAGGTGCCCGTGTTCTTGGAGGGAATGATCAACGAGGCCACGGCCATCCACACGGCGTACCCCGAGTATCTCGCCCGGGCGGTTCGTGATCAGATACTCTACCAAGGGGTTAACCCGTTCCAGTCAGACTACTTCACCACCATCGAGCACTCCGACGCGAGGGAGGCGGCGATCGAAGGTGGTCCGTGCATCATCATGGCGACCTCGGGGATGCTTGAGGGTGGGCCTTCTGTGGAGTACTTTCGCAGACTCTCCTCTGACCCGAGGAACTCGCTGATCTTCGTCAGCTACCAGATCGAGGGGACGCTGGGTAGGCGGGCTCAGCGGGGGCTTGCCGAGGCACCTTTGATAAACAGCGGTGGCAAGATGGAGATAGTGAAGGTTGCGTTGAGAATCGAGTCGGTTGAAGGTTTCTCAGGGCACTCAGACAGGGCGCAGATACTCAACTACATTAGGCGGGTGGCTCCGAAACCGGAGTTTGTTATCGTGGGTCACGGAGAGCGGGCGAAGTGCCTAGGTATGTCAAGGCTTCTGCAGAGGATGTACAGGCTTGATAGTGTGGCGCCTGAGAACTTGGAGACAATAAGGCTCAGGTAGAGCGTCTCGCTACTTCGGCTCCTCGCTGGCTTCCAGACCGGATGAGGGCCTCGGCTTCTCCCTCCAAATCCTGATGGATGAGGGCGTTACCACTATTCTCTCCTCTCCGAGTCGTGCTATGTCTCCCCCGACGGTCTTGACGTACTCGCAGAGCTCGTTCACCGCTCTGCCAACATCCTCTACGCTCTTTCTCGCTAGCGGGGTGATCTTGGCGATCACCACGTTCCCTGTTCCTACCTCTGTCTTTATCAGGTCGATGTCGGTAAGATCGCGGAGCGGCATCGCCTTGACGTAAGTCTTGCCTTGCGGGGTGGTCGGCTGTGGCGCGGTCTGGCCTTCTCGTTCATCCCCACGGCGCTCGATATCGGCGGTCGAGGACAAGTTTGCGCCTTCTAAGGCGTCTATCTTTGGTCTTGTTGATTTTAAGGGTTCTTCCCAAAGACCGGCTCAGCGTATGTTCCTAGCCTCGTTCCAGACGTTGTCGCCCACGTAGTGAAGGTTCCGCACAACCTTTCCACGATCCTTTCTCTGAAGATTTTCTGAGTTGACAAGAGCTTCTCCCAGGGCTATGTACCTCCCGTGTCTCTCGTCCACGATTGCGACGATCGCCCCCTCTGCGAAGTTTCCGCTAGCTCTGACGACGCCGGGAGACATCACGTCCGCGCCATTGCAGACATGAGGCACTGCGCCCATGTCGACCACGACGCGGGGTAGCCTTGCCAGGAACTGGTCGAAAAGCAGAGTGGGTAGGGGTGTCTCATCCTTTCTGAAGAGGACTGGTTTTTCATCGATGAGAAAGAGTGTGACTTTTGGGAGATCCAAGACCTCGATCCTGGGGTTTGCGCCTAGAATCTCGTTGGGTTCGACGCCGAATCTGGCGGAGAATCTTGAGAGTAGCTCTTTCACTTCTCTGTCCTTGAGAGGATGCCTTGATTTGGAGGCCATACGTATCCTCCGCTCTGTCCCTTAGTTTGGGTAGATATCTTTAAATGATTCATGTCAAATCCTTACAAATACTTCTGAGAGGTTCCCCCGAATGACCGAGATGGCTACTAAGATCCTCGAGGAGAGCCTGGGGAAGATCGTTCTGGTCCGACTCAAAGGTGGGAGGAGTCTTAGAGGAAAGCTTACAGGATTCGATCAGCACATGAACCTGGTCATCGCTGAAGCCGAAGACACCTCTCAAGCCGACGCGGTTGAGCAGCTGGGTACCATAATCGTTAGAGGAGACAATGTAGTGCTGATCTCGCCACCACCTAGGTGAATGAGGCTTGACCAAGGGAACCGCGTCGTTTGGGAAGAGACATAAGACGACCGTAATTCGCTGCCGAAGATGCGGGCGGAGGTCCTACCACAGAATCCAGAAGAGATGTTCCGCCTGTGGGTTTGGAGCAACCTCCACCATCAGACGATATTCGTGGCAGACGAAGAAGGTCAACAGGGAAGCGCGTTTGAAGTAGACCCTCCACTGGCTGGTTGACCGGCGCCTCCTATGCGCTTCTATGGTGCACTGTTCGTGGGGTGGATTGAGGGTTAGAGTTTCCGCTAACTTGGCACACCTAAAAAGGAAAAGGCGGGGGCTGTTTCCTTTGTCCCATTTCCTAGAGGTGAACTGTCTCCCCTTCCATAGGCGCGCCAGCCTCGATCATCTTGAAGGTTGTCTTCCCTATGGGCGTGGCGAGGAGGCGCATGTAGTGTTTCTCCCCTGCCGGGGCTAGGACAGCCATTCCAGGTTCAAGAACCACTTCTTTGCCATCAATCTTGGCTTTTGCCTTGCCCTGTATTACCAAGAAGATCTCCTCTCTCTTGGGGTGGTAGTGCAGGTCTGGCTTGGGCTTAGCTCCAGGCTTGACGGAGATGACTAGCAAGTTGCAGTTCTTCGTTCCGGCGTCCTTTCCCAGTGTTCGCCACGATCCGCTTCCGTCTGGGGCTTTGGATTCTGGAAGTTCGTCGATCCTGAATATCTTCATCAATTGACTCATCCGAGGTCTCCGCTCTGCAGGTTCTGGTGTCATGAGCTAAATAAGCTAATCCGCGTTCGACTAAACATGGATGAATGTAGTTTGTACGCATTCTCGGGGCGGCGTTTGGAAATCAATTTAAGGTGCTGCGCTGTAGCTTAGGCGTGGGCCGGTAGATCAGCCTGGAAGTGGTCGAAGCCACCAGAATGATCGCCGCGTTGGCATCGCGGAGGACACGGGTTCGAATCCCGTCCGGTCCACCAAATTTCGACTTTCGTTGTGCAACAAAGCTCCAAGCATAATCATCAACTGGCAAACGAGAATCCATAAATATCAATCAACAAACAACAGCCAAAATGTCATGAAAAACAGAAGAATCCTATACGGAAGTATAGTAATCGCTATATTGACCATTGTGACCGGTGTTTTCTACTATCGAGGTTTCCCTGCTCCTTCCGGTCAAGCCTCCCAAGTCGTCTACGGCGGATACAAAGCGGTTTCCTCTAAACCAAGCGGCTGGTTCAGAACCGGTCAAGACGCCGACATCGTTCTTTCAGCAATCGACTTCAACAACACGGGGGGAGCACTCCTCTTCAACCATCCCGGCATCGTGGCTTCGGATGGTACGCACCTACTTCTCGCCGATCGGAACAACAACCGCGTGCTGATCTGGAGCACGCTGCCGATCGGCAATACGCCGCCCGATGTCGTGCTGGGGCAGAAGAACTTTTTCGCGAACAATCCTGGGACAGGGCTCGACGGGATGAACTGGCCGGTGAGTGTCGCTGCCCGGGGCGGAAAGGTTGTGGTCACGGATACCTACAACGATCGCATCTTGATCTGGAACACGTTTCCGACTAGGAACGGTCAGCCAGCAGACCTTGTCATAGTCAGGGGCTCCGGCGTGGGATTGGATGTGGAGCCTAAGCGCAGCATCTTCTGGCCCTGGGGGGTGTGGACCGATGGGGAGAAACTGGTGGTTACAAGTACTATGAGCGGCATGGTTCTGATCTGGAATTCTTTTCCAACGCGCGCGAATCAGACTGCCGATCTGGTTCTTACCGGAGGAGGCCAAATCGGTACCCCGCGTACCATCACGAGTGACGGCAGACACTTGATCGTCGGCGACCACAACGCGAGGCGAACAGCCTCCGAGCAGGGGAACTTCGTCTGGAAGAGCTTCCCGACAAGGGATGAGGAACCGTTTGACTTCTTCATGTCCGACCCCCTCGACCCGAGAGGTGCCTGGCTGCAGGGTGACTTCACCAGAGACGGCAAGCTGGTCATGTTGGGGGTCAGTTTGCACGTGTGGAATTCGTTCCCCCAGAGTGAGAGCGACAAGCCTTCCCTGACTGTTGGTCCCGGCGCTTCCGGTTCGGATGAGGGGTACCGTTTCTATGGAGGGGATGGATCTGGTTTGGCGATCGTGGGGGATAGAGTGTACATCTCCCTGTCGAACGGCAACAAGATCGTCGGTTTCAATAGCTTGCCCACTTCTTCGCTCAAGAAGCCAGACTTCGCGATCGGTAGTCCAGACCCTAGCATCAATACGCTCGAGACTAGCTTCATCATCAGCAATCCCCTGCCGGCAACAGACGGCAAGAGCCTGATTGTTTCCTCCGATTTCGATCGCAAGCTGTACGTGTGGAGACAGCTGCCGGACGAGAGCGGGGCGCATCCGGACGCAGTCGTCTCGCTTCCGTTTGAGCCTTCGGACAACGGGATCTTTGGAAACACTCTGGTTCTAGCGGGACGGAAGACTGTCTATGTCTGGAAGGCGTTACCCCTCAACGGCGAGAAACCTGACATGATATTCCAGGATTCCATCGGGGATGTCGCCTTCAAGAACTTGGGAGGCGTTGCCATGGATAACAAGTACTTCTATCTCGCCGATGGAGAAGCCAACAAGATCTACGTGTGGGAAGGGATACCATCACAGAACGCTAATCCGAAGTTCACTCTGAGCGCTGATCAGCCAACACGACTCTCGAGCGATGGAAAATACCTCGTCGATGCGGCTACTTTGAGTAGGATCAACGGTCCCGTGAGGATCTACCGCGTCGACACTCTCTCGAGCAATAGTCAGCCCGTGTCTGTCGTGTGCAGATTCAACCTTCCGCAGGGCGCTCTTGTTTATCAGGGTCGTCTCTTTGTGGCTGACACGTGCTTCAACCGCGTGCTGGTTTGGACGAACATCGAAGATGCTATTGCAGGGAAGAATGCGGACGTGATCTTGGGTGCCGAAACGCTAGAGGACACAAGTCCGGAAATCGGCAGAAACAAGCTCTTCTGGCCGGCTGGAATCGCCTTCGATGGAAGCTTTCTCTGGGTCGGCGAGTTCAAGTTCTCCGAGCGGGTGCTTCGCTTCTCAGTTCGTTAGCAGCCTCATCTCGAACGTCCATCCTGAGGACCGGATCTGAAGCAGTCCCGATTGATGGACTGAACCAAACTCTCCGACAGTTTTGGGGTGGGCTTAGAAAAGTTCTTCAGCGTGAGATTGAAATAGATCGAAGTCGACTGCGTCTCTGGGCCGGTCGTCTAGCTTGGTTAGGATGCCGCCTTGACGAGGCGGTGGTCGTGGGTTCGAGTCCCTCCCGGCCCACCAAGATCTCCTGAAAAGAAGCTGTTCTTGGGCGTTTTCGAGTCTTGAGGAGCGTTAGAAATTTCTCTAACGCTGTTAGAGGTTTCCCTAACGATCTTTGCGAGCCATTCTTGGGTTGCCTCGTTGCTCCTGAGGACTGGCAGGACGTTCTGCTCGAAATTCCTAAGTTTGCTCTTAATCGAGTGGCGTAAGAATCGGGCGTATCCCTGACTACACTTCTTCTTTCCTTCTAGAAACTCCAACTCGGTTTTGCTGAGCATTTTCAGTTCTCTCCCCTCGTCCTCTTTACAAGCAAACCTTTTTGACTGAGAGGACCTAAAAAACAGGTAGCTCGCGGGGGCGGGGTTAAGTAGCAATTCGATTCGACATCGGGTGTGACGTGAACCGATACCAGCTCAACCTCGCCTTTCCCAGCTATTCTCGTGAATAAACCCCCTTCACAAATTCTGCCCATTCATCGATTGGAATCTTTGCCGTTAGTGTACTGTGGTAAGGATTGGTGAAACCATCTGCGTAAACCCAGCAATCTATTTGACACTGGAATGTCTCTTGAAAAGCCTTTTCAAGTTTCGCGATTTTTTCTTTAGGTAAGGGCAGAAAGATTTGCTTTCCACCAGTTGAATTTGAACCAACTTTCATTTTGTACAGGTCGTAGTTTGTACCGACGGAATACGTATGTCCAGTTTTCGCCGCATGAAATCTTACCTTAAAGATAACTCGGTCGATAAGTACGTCTGAGTCCATTTTGTTGTGGATTCTCATGGTTATTTTAAAAGCTGGATAGCCTGACTCATGATAAATGTCCAAATCTGGATCTTCAATACTTGATTCGAAATTGGGCGTTGGGTTCTTTCTCTCTGAAATATATTGGGTGAAGGCTTTTCGGCTTACTTCACTCCAACTAACCTCGGGATACTTATCCATCTCGCTTTTCAGTTCGTCGGGAACACTTATCGTCACGTTAGGCATTGTGTTAACACATCCGATCACGAATAAATTGCGTTATCACTGATATAAACCTTGTTCCTGTGCGTTCTGACCAGGGTTGCCTTTGGTCTTTAGACAAAACTTTACACGGTTTAGGCGATATGCGTATATGTTGAGTGGGCTTGGAACGATCGGAAAGCTTCCAAAAACAGAATGATATGGCAAGAGATATACTCTCAAATCGCAGAGGTCAAGTTCTCGCAATTTTGAAAGTCACACGTGCTGGAGTTACGACCAGCCTTTTGAAAGGGGCTTGCGAGTTAGGACAGAAAACGGTGATTGTAGCTCCGTATATTGAAATATTTGAGACAACGGTAAAAAATGTGGAAGATTTGATTAAGAAAGAAGATCCAACTACTAAAGTAATTATAGACCGCATTCCTGCGAACCGAGAGGTTTGCGAGAAAATTAAAACCAAGATCAAGAAAAACCCAAGCTTACAATCTCTCAAGTTTCATTTTAAGCCCTCATGCGTGAAATGCGATCTGAATGATCCATACCGTTGCGAACTTCAAAATATCCTTAATAAAGATTGGAATATACTAGGATTAACCTATCCCAAATTGCGTGCATTTTGTTTTAGCGAATCTGAAACTTCCTTTGATATTCTTGAAAAGCTGAGGACATCTGACAACCTGATTTTAGATGAGATCGTGGCAGGACTAATTGCTGCCGCACCATCAGTAAAAATAGAAGACCCCCATTCCTATCTGGAAAGTGAGTTTCAATATTCGAGAAAGATGCTCGAATGTAGATCAATCTCCGAAACCGAATTTTGGGGAGGCATCGCAGAATTTGCAATTGTTGCTCAAACTAAGGGCAATAAATTGGAAGAAGGGCAATACGAGTTTTATGAGAACACCATTCTA